>MDSY01018808.1_pt1 | contig 10251 bp, 4 predicted proteins | sample 811131 | NCBI WGS metagenome assembly MDSY01 (sample SAMN05326643, study PRJNA326480) | marine metagenome | isolation source: seawater | place: Atlantic Ocean: South West | collected 2010
TTCACGGAAATCCCAGACGCAGAAAGGGCCGCATTGAAGCGGGCCGCATTGGGCATTGTGGATTTTGTCGAGAACGCCTGGAGCCACAAAAGCGGCGGGTTTTACAGCGCCCTCGATGCAGATAGCGAGGGGATTGAAGGGAAATACTACGTCTGGACATCCGAAGAGCTTCGGATGCTCTTGGATGCTGATGATTATGAATTGCTGCAAGCGGTCTACAGCATCGACGGCGAGAGCTATTGGACGGAAGAAATCCCCGAAGGCAATGTGTTGATGCGCTGGAGATCAGATGCCGCATTGGCGCGTAAGCTGGAGCAGTCGCCACAACGCATGCACGCGCAATTGGCTCGGATCCACGGTCAACTTGCTGCGGTGCGTGCCGAGCGCGTTCCGCCAGGATTGGATGACAAAATCCTCACGGCCTGGACGGGGCTGATGGCAAGCGGACTCGTGGCAACAGGCACCGTTTTCAATCGACCCGAAGACATTGATCGTGCCGCGCGGGCTGTTGATTTCTTGCTCGAAACGCAGCGCGATGAACAGGGTCGATTGCGCCATGTTTTCCACGCCAAAACGGGACCTCGAATCGAGGGCATGCTGGATGATTACGGAAGCACCATTGCCGCGTGCCTCGACCTCTACCAGGCCACGTTCGATGAGCAATATGCCGATGCCGCCAAGGCACTGTGCGAAATTGCGCTGTCCGACTTCTTCGATGAGGCACAAGGCACCTTTTGGTTTCAGAGCATACAAGGCGAATCCTTATTTGCGAAGAAGCAGGAAAACGACGACAATGTGATTCCCTCTGCCAACGCCCAAATGGCACGCAACTTATTCCTTTTGAGCCAACTGTACCAGCGGCAGGACTGGCGCATCCTCGCCGACCGCATGCTCGCCGGCGCCCTCGACCGCGCGAGCTATTGGCCCAGCGCCACCCATTGGGCCGGATTGCTTTTGTGGCGCACGGAGCCTTTCAACGAGGTCGTGATCACCGCGCCCACTGCGGAGGCCATTGTTGCCTCCAAAAACGAATTGCAATCCCAGTATAGACCGCAGGTGGTTTTTGCAGGGGGAGAAGCGGAAAATATCCCGCTACTCCGTGACCGCCAGCTTGGCGAATTGGCTGTTTTTGTTTGCAGTGATGGGATGTGTCAGTTGCCGGTTAACTCAGTTGAAGAAGCCGCCGTATTGCTGACAGCAACTCCGTAACGACTCACTAAATAGGTATCGACGGCACAACCCATGCTCTTCAACTCCCCTGAATTCCTGCTCTTCCTACCCATCGTCTTCGGACTGTATTGGTTTGTCGTGCAGCGCAATCTCAAGGCGCAGAACATGCTGCTCGTCATCGCGAGTTACGTGTTTTACGGATGGTGGGATTGGCGGTTTTTGGGGCTGATTGCGTTTTCCACCTTGGTGGATTACCTCGTCGGCTTGCAGATTGAAGGAGCGCAGGAGAAACGCGCCAAGAAGGCCTGGCTCGGGGTGTCGCTGCTGGTGAACCTGGGGCTACTTTGTTACTTCAAGTACAGTAACTTTTTCATCGACAGCTGGGTCGAAGCGTGGGCCTCGGCAGGCGTTACGATGCACATGTCGTCGCTCAAGGTGATCTTGCCGGTGGGCATCAGCTTTTACACGTTTCAGACCCTCTCCTATTCCATTGACATTTACCGCGGGAACCTGAAGCCGACGCGCAGCTTCATCAACTTCGCGGCATTTGTGAGCTTCTTCCCACAGCTCGTAGCCGGGCCGATTGAGCGGGCTTCGCGGCTCTTGCCGCAGATTGAAAACAAACGCGTCTTCAAATACGAGGAGGGCGTGGCCGGTCTGCGGCTGATTTTATGGGGGATGTTCAAGAAGGTGGTGGTCGCCGATACGTGTGCCATCTTTGCTAACGACATCTTTGCCAACTACACCGAATACTCGGGGCCCACCCTCATGCTCGGTGCCGTGTACTTTGCCTTTCAGATCTACGGAGATTTCTCCGGCTACAGCGACATCGCCATCGGCACCGCCAAGCTTTTTGGCATCCAGCTCATGACCAACTTCAAGACACCGTACTTCTCCCGCGACATCGCGGAATTTTGGCGGCGCTGGCACATCTCGCTTTCGACGTGGTTTCGCGACTACCTCTACATTCCGCTCGGTGGATCGCGCGGCGGCAAATGGCAATCCGTTCGCAACGTCTTCATCATCTTCCTCGTGAGCGGTTTTTGGCACGGGGCCAATTGGACCTTCATCGTCTGGGGCGGCATCCATGCCGCGCTGTTCTTGCCGCTGTTGTTGCGAGGGAAGAACCGCCGCTATACCTCCGACACCATCGGTGAAGGCAGGTGGCTGCCAACTGGGCGTGAATTCCTCGGGATGGCTTGGACCTTCAGCACGGTGTGTCTGGCGTGGGTGTTTTTTCGGGCCGCATCCGTGAGTGAAGCCCTCCATTACATTGCGCACGCCTTGAACCCTGAGGACTTTTTCAGTGCACCTCAAAAAGTTAGCTATACGGCCGGTATCTATATCCTTTCGCTCATTGTCGGAGATTGGATGGTCAAAAACGGCTCGATGCCGCGGAGATGGAATGCCCCTGCCTTCATTGCAGTGCGATGGGGAATGGCGAGCATGGGCATTTGGTTCATTTTGAAAAACTTCGCATCCCAAGCGAATTTCATTTATTTCCAATTCTGACCTCATGAAACGATTTTTCAAACGAATTGGATTGTTTTCATTGGTGCTCTCTGGAGTCTCTTTCCTGCTCTTCATCTTCTGCTCACTATCATACACCCTTGAATACGCGGTCTTGGCTTCAGAGAAGAATGCGGGTTCTACGAATCAAAGAAGCGCCGAATGGAACAAAAATCAGCTCCACGAAGAGGACATCCTTTTCTTCGGATCCAGCACGTGTTACTCTGGCATTGACCCCAGCGCCTTGCAAGCTTTTGGTCTTTCTGGATTCAACTTTTGCTCATCAAGTCAGGCCATTGGAAACTCGGCCTCATTGATTCCTGCGGCTTCAATGGATGTCTCTCCCCAATGCATTGCGCTGGACGTCTACCCTATGCCTTGGGGAGCAAAAACGCCTGCTTTGGAAAGCACCAAAGACTGGATCATCAACAGCAATTTGCGGACGCCGGCCTGGTCAAAGGCGTATCAAACATTGGCTCTTGAATCCGGCGATATCTTCACCATTTTCACAACATTTTATTACGATTTCGTGCGCCGGTTCAATGTGGCCGGAAGCAACCCCGATCTCGCAAAAGATCAGAAAGGAAGCTATTGCGGGCTGGGATTTGTTGCACGTTCATTTGACGCGCTCGACAGGATTGAATGTGAATCACTGACCCGCGCCATGTCAGACACCGAGTGCGGCTATATCGAAGAGATTTCAGCGCACTGTGAAGAGCGCTCCATCCAACTCATCCTCATCAATCCACCTCAGTTGTGCGAGGAAACATTCGAGATGCCCCCGTGCTTTGAAGGCTTAGCCTACATCGATGGCAACGCATGGCCCGGAGCCAAAACTCCTCGTAACTTTTACGATGACCACCATTTGGTTGAGGCCGGAGCAATGAGTTACAGTGCGTGGCTCGCCCAAGAAATCGCATCTTTGCTCCATGCGTCTTAAACCCCTCGCCCTCCTCCTGGTCCTGACCACGTTGGCCACAAACAGCGAAGCCCAACGACGGCAACGCCCCCCACGGAGCGGACAGACACCAACAACGGTGGCCGAGAGCATCCGCAGCGCCGATGAAAAAAAGGCCGCACGGACGCTGGAGTTGCAGACCGGTTGGGATGGCGCCAAAGACAAACATTTCACCAAACAAGATCGGGCCACGCGCAAACGCATGAAACGCACGGCCAGAAAGTCGCAGCGGTATCGCAGTGGCCGGCACGTTCCGTGGTGGAAACGGATTTTTGGTCGACGCCAGCGATTGCGTTGAATCCACACGGTCACCCAAAGACCCTTCGCTCCTTCGACAACGTCCGCGCCATCCGTTGGGTCGACATGCCCGCAAAAGTGCTCAATTATGCCCCGTAAACGGTCTTGTCCCGTATGAACGCGCCATCGAGAAACGCTCACTACCCGCTCAAAACGCTGATTCAACGGCAATTCGAAAAAGGTTTTAACGCTTTTTCGCAGCACGCAGGTTGCGCCCTATATTTACGCCCACTTGTTGTCTGAACGCCTGTAACAAATGATTCGTATGTTGCGTCCTATCGCTTTAATATTCGCCGCAGTGCTCGCCTTCGGGCCACTGACGGCACAAGTTGGTTCCGGTACCCTTAAGGGGGAGATCATGGATCTTGATGCCTCGGAACCACTGCCCTTCGCGAGCGTGGTGCTGTTTTTAAACGGCAACCAAGTCTCTGGTACAAACACCGACTTCGATGGTAAATACACCATCAAACCGGTTCAACCAGGCACGTACGACGTGCTCGTCAGTTTTGTCGGATACCAATCCCAGAAGATTACAGGGGTGAAGATCACGGCCAACAAAATCCAGTTTGTCAATGCTGAGTTGTCAGCAGGGGTTTTGATGCAAGAAGCTGAAGTCGTCGAGTACACGGTTCCTTTGATCGACAAAGACGGTGGTGCATCCGGCGGCACGGTAACCCGTGAAGACATCGACAAGATGCCAGGGCGTTCGGCGGCTTCCATTGCCACGACAGTAGCGGGTGTTGGTACAGCAGGCACAGGCGGTGGCATCTCCATCCGTGGCGCACGTCCATCTTCTACTTGGATTTACATCGACGGAATTAAGGTGCGGGGCTCAAGCTCACTCCCGAAATCAGCGATCGAAGAAGTGCAGGTGGTGACGGGGGGTATCCCGGCGAACATTGGTGACGCCACAGGCGGTGTCATCAACATCTCATTGCGGAACTCATCAGCCAGCTGGTTTGGAGGAGGGGAGATCATCTCCAGTGGTTTACCTACGGAGGAAAGCGCCATCGGATTTGATAAGTTTGGATACAACGTAGCTGAAGGCGCATTGTCCGGTCCCATCCTTTTCTCGAAGGATGCCGAAGGCAATAAGACTCGTCCCCTCTTGGGCTTGTTCGTCTCGGGCAACTACACGTACCAAAAAGACACCCGACCAACTTTTGAAGGCAACTACCGGATGACCGATGAGGCTCGTCAATCCATCATTGACAATCCTTTGCGTCAGAACATCAGTTCCACAGGCGAAGTGAATGGTGCCTTGTTTGAAGCAGACTTCCTGACTTCAGACGACTTTGAACGCATCCCAACCCGTCTCAACGCTGCCAACCAAAACGCGAGTTTGGTCGCCAAGATCGATGTGAACACCAACGAGACGACATCATTGACTTTCGGAGCTACCGGCTACTACAGCCAAGGCGCTAGTTACAGTTATGCTAACTCGTTGATGAACTGGGAAAACAACCTCGATGTGACCAGCGTTGACTGGCGAGCCTATGTCAAGTTTGCTCAGCGATTCGTTGAAGAGGAAGAAGAAGCGAGCACCTCTTCTTTGAAGAACGTTTTCTACCAGGTGATGGCAGATTACTCCCAAAACTATCAGCGCGTTCAAGACTTAAGCCACGGGGACAACTTCTTCCGGTATGGTCACGTCGGTACGTTCGATGTGTACAAGCGGAACTCGTATGCCTACAACAACGCCAATGGCCGGTTCGTCCACAACGGATGGGAAGATACATTGGTGACATTCCAGGCGTCCCAATGGAACCCTGAGTTGGCTGCGATCAACAACCAATACTTCACGCTTTTTGACCAGCAAGCCTACAACCAGCAAGAAGACAGCCCGTATGAAAGCCTATTGGCTGTTCAAAACGGAAACGCTTTGCTCAACGGCCAGGGTCCAGCGAGCACCTATGGTCTTTGGAGCTATGCAGGATCACAAGGAAATACCTTCAGCACATCAAACAACACGCAGTTCCGCATCAGCGCTGCAGGTTCAGGTGACATCGGAGACCACGCTTTACAGATGGGCTTTGAATACGAGCAACGCCGCGATGCGTTCTTCTCGTTGGCTCCGACAGGACTTTGGACACTCGGGCGATTGACTACCAATTCGCACATCAAGGAGATCAACACCAACGACTCGACCATCACCAACAATGGTTCTGCTTTCTACGTGACCTACGGCCGATTGATTGGAGACAACCAGTTCGAGTTTGACCGCAACTTGCGACTCGCACTTGGCTTGGATGCCGATGGCAACGATTACGTGAATATCGATGCTTTGGATCCTGATTTCTTGACACTGGATATGTTTGGTGCCGATGACTTGTTGAACCAAGGGAACAATGTCGTCAACTACTCAGGTTACGATCCGTATGGCAACAAGACGACACGTCGTCCCACCCTTGAAGACTTCTTCACTGAGACGAATGATGAGGGCTACTACACCCGTCCAATTCAAGCATACGAGCCGATTTACATCTCGGGTTATATCATGGACAAATTCACCTTTGACGATATCATCTTCAATGTGGGTGTGCGTGTTGACCGGTTCGATGCCAACCAGCAAGTCCTCAAGGATCCCTTTGTGATCGGAGAAAATTACAAAGTCGGTGACTTGAGCGGCGATTTGCTCAACCAATTGCAAGATGGCACCGTCATTCCAGAGAACATTGGTGATGATTTCGCCGTGTATGTGGATGCCTTGGACAGCCCTACAGCGATCGTAGGATATCGAGACGGAAACACCTGGTTCAACGCTTCTGGTACGGAAATCAATGATCCCGATATCTTGGCGGTCAACGAAGTGTATCCGGCACCTTGGTTGGTAGATGGCCCAGACGCCGAGCTCAACAAGGAAGCGTTTATGGACTATGAGCCACAGGTCAACATCATGCCGCGGATTGCATTCTCCTTCAACATCAGTGATGAAGCGGTCTTCTTTGCGCACTATGACATTTTGACCCAGCGGCCGACCTCGAACAACCGCTTCTCTCCGATTGATTATTTCTTCATCGAGTCGCGAGACAACTTGATTTCCAATCCGAATTTACGCCCTGAGAAAACCATCGATTATGAGTTGGGCTTCCAGCAGGTATTGTCCAAGACATCGAGCTTGAAAATATCAGCTTTCTATAAGGAGATGCGGGATATGATTCAGGTCCGCAACTTCACCGGAGCTTTCCCTCGACCTTACAAAGCGTATGGCAACTTGGACTTCGGAACGGTAAAGGGCTTGACACTGAGCTACGACTTGCGCCGAACAGGAAACATTCGATTGAACACAAGCTATACGCTTCAGTTCGCGGATGGTACCGGATCAACCACCACGACCGCCTTGGCTTTGATCAACGCAGGTCTTCCAAACCTTCGCTCGATTCAACCTTTCAACTATGACCAGCGTCACCGTATCGTAGCCAACGTCGATTACCGCTACGGTTCTGGATCAAACTACAATGGACCCGTGTTGAACATTGGAAAGAACGCCGACGGCAGCAAGCGCCAAGTGCAGCTGCTTGCCAATACAGGCATCAACTTCATTTCCAACCTCGGCTCTGGAACGCCGTATACCGCGTCTACCATTGCGACGCCGATCACGGGTGAGATCAGCCCGTCTACGGAAGGCTCCATCAACGGAAGCCGCTTGCCTTGGCAGTTCAACTTGGATCTGAACTTGGATAAAAACTGGTCAATCAGTAAAGGAGAAGGTGCTGAAGCGAGTAGCTACAACATCAACGTTTACTTCTGGATTGGCAACTTATTGAACACACGCAACATCAACTCGGTCTACCGCTTTACCGGTGTTGCTGATGATGACGGCTATTTGGCCGCTGCCCAGTACCAACCTTTGATCAATTCCCAAAACAATCCTGAGTCCTTCAAGAACTACTACGGCATGTATGTAGACAACCCTTTCAATCTTGGAGTGCCTCGGACCATTCGTTTGGGTGTGAAATTTGACTTCTGATTTGACCATGCGCATTACCCTCCTCCTCACAGCTGCTCTTTTGAGCACCTCGGCATTTGCTTACAAGTATGTCGGACCAGAAGGCCCCGGTGCCAACAACAGCGACGACATCGTTTCTGCTGAACCGGCAACTCGGGCCGCCGCCTGTGCTCCAGCTACCGCACTGCGCGATCTGGAATGGAATAACGTACGAGCTCTGATTGAGACCGGCGGTTCCATGTGGCAAAACCGGGCGACTAGCCAAGCGTCTTATGAAGTTCCGAAAGGAGGTGGCGTCAGCTCCCTTTATGCTGGTGCTTTGTGGATGGGCGGTATCAGCCCTGACCAACAGTTGAAGCTCGCTGCTTTGCGTTTCCGAAACGGAAATGATTTCTGGACTGGACCGTTGACGAACGACGGTTCTGCAGAAGTGGATGAAGCGACGTGTGAGACGTATGACAACTTCTTCATCTCCACGCGATCAGACGCCGAGCGCCATCGTCAGTATTTCGATTGCCAGGCGGACCCGGAATGCGATATGGAAGAGGAGTTTCCTGACGGATATGCGATTCCTTCGTATTTCTACGATTATCCTGCACATGGTAACACGGTATTGAACCAAGATTTCTATCTCTCTCCCTTCTTGGATTATGATGGAAATGGATTCTACGACCCTTCTTCTGGAGACTATCCTTGGTACGATTTCTTGCAAGAAATTGACTGCAAAGAGCGTCGCCGAACGGACCAAGTTCCGTTGTTTGGTGACCGCAATTTCTACTGGATATTCAATGATAAAGGAAACGTTCACTCGGAGTCACAGGGCGAGCCAATTGGTATGGAAGTGCGGGCGCAAGCCTTTGCGTTCTCTACCAATGACGAGGTCAACAACATGACCTTCTACAACTACGTACTGATCAACCAAGGCACACAAACCCTCTCGAAAACGTACTTCGGGGTATGGGTCGATGCTGACGTCGGTACTGCGACAGACGATTACGTCGGGTGTGATGTTCAGCGTGGTTTGGGCTATGCATACAACGGTGACGCGGATGACGAGCCTTCTTCGTCTTCTCAGGGATATGGCACGAACCCACCGGCTGTTGGTTTGGACTTCTTTGAGGGGCCTTACCAAGATGAAGATTCCATTGACAATCCATTGACCAATGTCTTCACAGATGCCGTCGATTCATTGGGCATTCCTTACGAAGGGATCGGCATTGGCTATGGCGACGGTGTTGCGGACAATGAGCGCTTCGGAATGCGCCGTTTTGTTTACTACAACAACTCCGGTAACCCAATCAATGGAGAACCGAGTACACCGTTGCACTATTACAACTACATGAACGGCATCTGGAAGAATGGACAGAAAATGGCCTACGGTGGAGACGGTGTCTCTGCTGCGACCGGCGCCAATTTGGACATTCCTGCTGATTACTTCTTCCCAGGCGATACCGATCCGTTCTCATGGGGAACTGGCGGCATCGATGTGGATCCTTGGACGGAAGTCACCTCGGGCAATCCGCCTGCTGACCGCCGATTCATCCAAGCTGCAGGACCCTTTACGTTGGAGCCTGGAGATTACAACAACATTACGGTTGGAGTGGTCTGGGCGCGGGCATCTGCGGGAGACCCCTCTGAGTCTGTTAAGTTGATGCAGATTGCCGACGACAAAGCACAAGCGTTGTTTGATAATTGCTTCGAGATTGTCTCAGGACCGGATGCTCCAGACGTGACCATCCAAGAGTTGGAGAACGAGCTCATCTTGTACATGACCAACGACAATCCGCTTTCCAACAACTACCGCGAAGATTATTTGCAGTTGGATCCAGGAATTCCAAAGTTTGATGTCGAAGGAGTCCCTTACGACACCTTGACACGTTCGTACGACTTTGAAGGATACTTGGTCTATCAAGTCAAAAACTCTGAAGTCAGTCCTGCTGATTTAGGCGACATCAATCTCGCTCGTTTGATTGCGGAATGTGACGTTCAAAATGACGTCGATCTTGTCATCAATTACATCCAAGACAACGAAATGGATTTGCCTGTTCCAACGCTCATGTCAAATGGCGCCAACGACGGTATTTTTCACAGCATGAGTGTCACGACAGATGCCTTTGCGCAAGGAGACAACCGGTTGGTCAACCACAAGACCTACTACTTCATGGTTTTGGCATATGGTTACAACAACTACGAAGAATACAATTCTGTGCTTGGAACAGGACAAGACGTTCAGTTTAAAGCTTCGAGAAAAGCAGCTGTTGGTTCTTTGCGATCGTATTCAGGTGTACCTCACAGTCCCAACCCCGAGTCGGGTGGAACGGTTCAGCTAGCTGCATACGGTTCAGGCGTTGCGATGACGCGCCTCGAA
>MDSY01027625.1_pt1 | contig 10251 bp, 7 predicted proteins | sample 811131 | NCBI WGS metagenome assembly MDSY01 (sample SAMN05326643, study PRJNA326480) | marine metagenome | isolation source: seawater | place: Atlantic Ocean: South West | collected 2010
CCCAAGGCTTAAAGAAAAATAGGCTGTATCGTCGGCAAGCAAATTGACCATTGGGTCTCCTGCAGCATCAAGAAGTCCCTTCGAGCCAGCTGCAAGTATTGCCCTCATTGTTCTTTTTTCATTCATGGTTAAGTTTTGTGCATTGGTAAACATAATCTGAGCGTTATTTAGAGCTAGATTTGACTGCATGTGTGCGCCCATAATTCCACCAATTCTTTCAGATCTAGACATTTGCGTACTTAAATCTGTTAATGCACTGTGAAAAGCCTTTGGCTTTACATTTCCAGGTCCATGTTTTGCTACTAAATTTTCAAAAGTTCTCAATCCAGCCTCTACAGCATCAAAGAAAACCCCCTTACTTCCCTTCGATAGTTCTTCAGCTATCATAGCTTGGGTAAGTGGTTTGTTTGATCTTATTGTTTTTTCAGCAACACCTGCAGCATCAGCAAAAAGTTGTGGAGTTGTGTAGGTGGTCGTTCCTTGACCACCTCTAAACATTGCAATCTTTCCTAGTCCTCGAGTACCTCCCTGCAAAGCATCAGCCATTTGTAATGGTACACTTATAAAGCCAGTGCCAGCCAAACCTCTTTTAGCTTGTGCCTCTGTTCTAAAAACTCTAGCGTAAACACCTTGTCCAGTAGCTTCTTGAAGACTGTATACTCGAATTAAATTATCTGCACCCTCACCCATTGCTGCTCTTAATCGATTCAATCCTGACTTTGTTGCATCATTTAGATCTTTAGCAGCTATTGGGTTGTAGTTGGGACTTAAGCCATTCAAGCTTATATTGGGTGGACCCGTCAAAACGTTTGAGTATACATCCAGTTGTTGAAAAAGCCTATTAGCTTGTCTTTTGGTATCATCACTTCCTGTCTCAAGTATAGTGTCCATTATATTGGCTACGATCTTTTCTTCTTCCGCTATAGCTCCAGCAACTTCTCTGTCCATCAATTCCATAAGCTGTTCTTTTACAGTGCCCTTCATTGATTCTACTGCGGTATCTGATGAATCCAATAATTCGATAGCTGCACCTATTACTTGTTTTCTAGTCTCAGAGCTTTCTTGAAGCATTCTTCTGATTTCACCACCACTAATTAAACTTTCACGAAGCTGATTTGCCCTTCTCTTGGTTGCAAGAAGTTCGGTTTCCTGCAACCTTCTAAGATTGTTACCAACTTGTACATTAACTCCACGTATCCCAGTATTTAGATTAGACATAGATAACGACTGGTTAGCCATCATTCGATTAATACCTACACCTACGCCAGCAATCATTGGAGCAAGACCTATTGCTTTTCCAACTAACGAAGTTCCAATTCCTGCATCTCTTGCTAATTTATTTTTAAGATCATCTGGATCATCATAAAATGGCATACTACTCTCCTCTTAAAACACTCATAATTCCAGTCATTATCTCTCCACTTCTATCATCATTCATATAAAAATTGCCATGACCTTTAGAATAAAAACTGCTGTAAGTATGAGCACTTGATTGAGCTGGTGGTCGTATTTGGAATCCGTCTCTTCCCGCACCATACAATTGACCAGCAACACTAAAAGGGTCAGGGCCACGAGTGTCGTGAAGGAAATCGTCAGAGCCTCTTAAATAATCTTTTCTTGCAAGTTGCCTTCTGTGAGAATGCCAGTAGCCATACTCATGAAGATCTTTTCCAAGTGAATCAATATACTTCAATTCAACGTCGTCTATGTTAACATCCTCGTGCCATCCAATCCAATCTTCGCTTGGCATTGGGTTGTTGTAGTTGTATTCTTGTAAATTATGAAACTGCTTATTTAGGTGTTGTTCTGAAACTGACGCTACAGAACCCGTGTAAAGAGTTGCGTCTTGTTGGTCTACCCTACTCCAAATTGCCTGATACAAATGCGCTTGATCAGAAGGAATCATTTCTAGTATACGTTCACGTTCACGTTCCGAAGCCATACTAAAAGCATCGAAAGACTTTTTCTCTGATTCGGGCAGCGTCATATATATGGACATAGCGCTAGATTGGGGATTGATTCCGTACCTAGTGCTGTTGGCTCTCATTAAATGAATTCTTTTAGCTTTATTATCACCTCTTGCAGCAGCTTGATTTGCTAACATCATTTGCTTTTGAAATTCTAGTTTGTCAAAATATTCTTGCTGTGCATCAGCTTCTACTCTCCAAGCGGGTTTACCTTCATAACCTAGGAAATTTGCAGCACTATAAAAGCTGGGCCTAAACCAATCTCTTATTGGTTTATCCCAGAAAGCAAACTGACTGCCATAAAGTCGTCTGTACTCATAATCTTCTATAGGATCTCTATCAGACATAAGTTTTTGTACTGGTCTAAAACCGGCAGGAACCATATACTCTACTGGCGCAATTGCTTTTCTAACAAATCTTTGAGCTCTTTCTTGAGCTCCTTGAGTAACGTTTGAAATAAAAGGGAGCTCTATTGCATTTGGGTGAACTCTATCTAACTCTGGAGTTATTCGTTCATTGTACAATCTATCCGTTGCATCCATTAGGGCGTTTTCCGATTCAGTAGTTATGCCTTCCATCCTTCTTCTGTACATGTTTTCGCGCAATCTTCTAAACTCTTTAGATTGTGCAGCTACGTCTGCCAAGATGGCATATTTGTAGATGTCTGGATACTCCTCCATAGACATCCCTTTCAATACTGGATTTATTGCTTCATACCCTGCCCCAGGTAAACGCAAATGACCAGCCTCTATATTTCTGTAGGGATCTCCATATTTAAATCTATCTGGCAACCAATGAGGCATTCTGTTTGTTAACGGATTGTACTCTTCTATTTCGCTACGCTTTCTTGGAAGGAAGCGTCTGACTGCCTCCGTCATGAAGAACCCACCACCCAGATTCATATCCCAGAATGCTTCTCCCGGATCAGTAATAGATCCGGCACTGGCCATTACCGGTCTTTGAGTTCCAAAGTTTTCTAAACCAGTCAAAGACTTTTGAGCCATATTTTTGGCCCAACCAGTTAAACCCTCAAGTTCTCTGAACTGATATTGCATTTCTCCAGCTACATAGCCAGCGGTAAATGGTGAATACGGAACTCCAGGAGTTCTTCCTCCCAAGCCAATTTCTGGACCATTTAGTTCTGGCTTGTGTAAAAACTCTATTGTTCCGTCAGGTCCAGGACGCATATATTCGCTTGTATGCATAAACTTTGGTGGCTTGATTACGCTACCTATTGTAGCTGCCAAAAGCCTACCTACTACTGGAACATCTTCAAATGCTGCACCAGTTATTGGATAGGGTCTACTGTAATAGTTAGACTCTTCTAGGTAGTAAGTAAAATTCTTAAGAAAGAATTTTCTAATAGGAGATATTTCATCTTCATTTGGTCCCCAAGCTGCTTTCTGTCTTGACCTAGTCATCATGGCAACGTAGGCGTGGGGCCTGTGGTATTTGATGTCTGCACCCTCAAAGGGTGTACCTCCACCTTCCCACCATCTACCTCTTCTTACTTCTACTGCTTTCTTACCACTGTAGATTGCAGACAGCTCTGCTGGACCTTCCATACTTCCAAACAAAGCTCCTGTAAGCAATTGGTGTAGTCCAAAAGCACCAGCGAATATCGTACCTACTCTTCCAAGCCTATTCTTAAATCCATGCCTTTTGAAAGGGCCTGTATCTCCAAGAAGTGCTTCTCCTGTTAGACTTGCACCAAATAGTGCGTGAGTAAACTTAGCTCTAAACCCTGAAACGCCTTTAGCTAATCTGTTTGCAAAAGTTGCTGGCTTTTGAGCATATGAGCGTCCAATTTCATCTAGTTTCTCCCCCAATGCCCTGTTTACAATATTGTCATTTTCCCAGCGCTCTCTTTGTTTTTTTACAGATGCTTCAAAGCCAAAATGTAACTCTCTTAATAGATCATCAGCGTATGGCATCCCACCTTGCTTAATAGCCTGGTTGTACAAGTAGCCATACAATCTGGTTCTTTTCCTTCTAGTTCTAAGATCTCCCGGCTCACTAATCCCAAGAATATCTTTTACGTGCTCCCTGTCAAAGCGAGGCTTTCCATCCTTGGTACTGCTGAGGAAGGCTTTGAGGGGACCCTCTTCTTCGACCTTTCCACTAAACATTAGATCGAATAGAACTTCGCCTTGGGTGCTGCTTAAAGATTTTGGAAGATCTCCCAAACTAGCGTTTATCATTGATTGGCCAAGGCCAATATTTCCTCTCAAATTTTTGCTCATCTTTCTAAAGAGCAAGCCAGATAAACCACCACGGGTAATAAAGTCTGGCATTGTAGCAATACCTAGAGCTATACCGGTAAGAGCACCTGTCTTCCAATCACTAATACCTGGCAACAAACCCTCAAGGGTTTGCCTATAGTAGTTCATACCCGTTACTGCACCTATACCTGATAAGGCTATGTGAGTCTTTGTAGCAGTTGTAGCTATGCCGGGAAGTATACCTTCGTCAAAACCTGGAAGAACCATTTGCCCGAAGAAAGAGGCAACGCCTACTGCAAAAGCAGCTTTTGGTGAGCCAGACTTTTTAACTTTATTAAAGAGGTATGCTGCTCCAGCTGATACTCCACCAGCAACAAGCATCTCTCCAGGCAGACCGTAATTTCTTCGTGCCCAATCTGCTTGTTGAACTCCCATGTAAAGTGCACCAAGTTGTGCTGCCTTACCACCGTACCTAAAGAACATGTTCAGGGGTTTTCCGGATTGCACCTGCATTCGGAAACCCACTTTATCTGCAAGAGTTTTAGAAACATTGTCTAGGAATGGTATCTCTTGTATAAGTCTATTTAGTCGCTCCATTCCAAAAGCAGCTGGAACAAAACCGTAGCTAAGCGCAAGTTGCTTAGCACTCATCTTGGCAGTGCCTTCTAAAGGTATTACAGCAAAGCCAGCTCTTTTCTTAAACTCTCCGCCTTGTGGATCAAAAACTCCAAAAACTCTATCAGCCTGTGTTCTTGATCCAGCACCCCACTCTTCTGTTAAGCCGAGTGACTGTAATATGGCATAGAAAGCATTATTGACGCTTTTATGTTGTGAATACCTTGGCCCTGCTGCTGATTCTTTTAATATTTGTGCTTCGTAAGGAGCGGTTTCAAAAAGTGCAACTTTGTTAGACAGTGTTTTCCAATTAGCTCCGGGCGCACCATCTCCAAGGTTCGGCTCTACCCTTCTACCGAGAAGCTTACCTGTATTTTTGCTACCTAAACCTTGCTCATACCTAAGTTCGATCCCCCCTTCTAAACCTACCCCTAAAGATTCGTATGCTTCTTTGCTAAGTATGTTTTGTAGGTATTGTTTTGTTTCTTTAGTAGAAACAAACTCTGCACCATATTCGTAAAATCGAACATCTTTGGCTGCATCTAAAACAGATTTACCAACAGCAAGGTTCTTTGCTGCTCCAGAAACAAATGGAGAAAGGAATTCTGAAACACGAAAAGTGTTTAAGAGAGCAAACGGTGTGCGTTCTGTAAAAGCTCTTACGTGCGACTGAACAAGATCGATGGCAAGCTTATCTCCACCAATTGGAGTTCTTGTGGCGCCAAATAGTCCAGCACCAAAAAGACCTGCACCTATAGCTAGGTTTCTAAAGTCATTCGTTGGAGGACTCCAGGGAGTGTATCGGTCTGCGCTCCAAATTGGCGATTGACTACCGTAAGGCTGATATGCCACTTTAAACTCCTGCTATCTTGTTCTATTCTTAACTTGACTTAACTTCTTTAATTGCCCTCTTGAGAGTTTGCCTTGTTCTGCCTCTTCTATGTCGAATGGTCCCATCGCTTTTTTGACTGCTCTATTATCTGCTGCAAAATCAATCCCATGTCCACTTGATTTCTTTTTATTTTCTTCTGCTACTTCTTCTGCTGTTTTTATTTGCTTGAGATCAAGTCTTTCGTATTCTGGATTTTGTTTACACAGAACATTTTCTGCAATTGTAAAGTTTCTTAGAAACTTAGGTCTGGGCCAACTCTCCATCTCTTCAATCTTGTAGGGGAATACGGTCATAATAACAGACCTCATATACTCAAATACAGTATCTGCTGGGTGCTGCATTCTTACCGACATTATATCTTCTCTTAATGTCTCTTGGTCACAATCTCCTGACAGATACAAAATCAGCTGGCCCACCGTAATGGTGATGCCAGCTGATATATTCTCAGATATTAAGTATGCGTTACCTAAGTAGCAGCGCTCGAATATTACATCGAATAGCTCCCACTCTGTTAACACTCCAGACGCACGAAGACCTCGAAAGACCTTGTACTCTTGAATGGATAACAACCTATAAGACAGCTTAATATCTTCATCAGGAAACCAAGTCTGATACAAGTTGCCATTAGACTCTATAATGGCATCTATATCCATCGAACTCTCTTACTAAAGCTGTGTCGTCAACATCATCGCTTGTTGCGGAGATAAAAAGTACGAATTCAAAAGTATTACTTGATACAAGCTGTCTATTACTCCAGCCTTAGAGTTGTAGAAAAACTCTACTGGCAATGGCTTGGGCCATAAAGTGCAGTAAGTCACAACTTTTTCTTTTAAAGAATCTTCAACATCCATAGCTCCTTGCTCTTGAGCTTTAGCCATAAGGTCTTGTATCTTTTTCCACTGACCTCTTTTTAGATGTGTAAATATGTATACGTCGCCCTCACCAAAAGCCATTACATGGACAGCATTTTGTCCAAGTTGATGTTTCCACTTTTCGATAGTCTGAGCATTGGGTGCACCGGGAGTATTTGCAAGAAGTTCCATAATTTGGTCTTTCATCATATCCGACCCTTCGCCAACTTCTTGTTGGTTGCGGCTATCTAGCTCCTCAGATGCTGCATCTAGCTCTTGATCTAAATCAAAAGTGGGCTGTCTTTCCGGAGGTATTGCTTGTGTCATTTTTGAAGTTTTCCTCTTTTTTCTAGTCTTTTTTTTTACAGCTCCTGAAGCTTTTGGAGCTTCGGGAGTTGGAAGTTTCATGTCTTGATTTTCTACTGAGTATCCACTTTCTACAAGTTCTTCGTTTAGGCTATCTAAATTATTAAATACGTCTTCTGCACTAACAGATATACTATCAAGCGCTTTGATTTGCTCTATATTTAAGTCGCCTCCAAGGGCGACCTTTGAATTACCAACTTTTTTTGCAGAAACTGGCATTTATTCTCCTTATATCCACGTCCATATTACGACGTAATTGTTATCATTCTTAATGATATCTCTAACTTTGAATGCTGTCAACCTCTTGTTATCTACTACTGGTCTACCAGATATGTAGGGCAATGGATCTGCTTCCAAATCTTCTTTAAGTAAGATGGAGTTCTCTGTATTTGGATAATAAAAGTTGCGATGACCAATCTTGCTTAAAAATATTTCTGTACCCTTTTTTAGGATGCGCTCGCCTGTATTCATTCATAATCTCCTTAGAATCTTAAAGATCTTTTGTATAAGATGCTCTGGCAAAAAATGTATGCTCTTCCAATATTACATTTTCATCAATCTGTATTCCAGAAGATCTACTAACAAAGAAGCAACTAACTAACACTACAGCAAAGTCATTAGCAAATTCTATTTGAATATTAGTTGGACCAAGAAGGCTTAAGTCTGTATTTCTTACATCAGTTCTAGAAAGATCTGGTGCGTTTTTATCTAGACTGTTGTCCCAATACTCCCTCTCAAGTCCAGCAAACACAGTATCAGGTGACATATCGCCCATAGCACCGATTGAATTATTGTAACCACTACCGGCAATCCCATCGTCGCCGGTGACACCCCTGGATCGTCGCCACGCATCTCCAACATTGTAAACATAATTTACGTTTCTTCCACTATTTGGAAGTTCGACTTCTGGGTATGTTCCACCCCCCATGCCTTCTCCTCCCGGAAGTGTGTATGCAGAATCCTCAGCCATTCTATCTATATGACTAGGTTGACGACTAATTTTTCTACCTCTATTGACTGATTCAAATAAGTAGTCTGGATCAACCATATTTAATACAATGCTACCTTGTATTATTTTTTGTCCAGGAGCTACTGCATCAAACAACCTTGAAGAGTACCCATAAATAGGTTGCATCGAATCCATTTCTGTGTATGAGATGCCAGCCGCCTCAAGAAGCGGCTGGCCATCTGCAGTAACAAATACATTTGCACCGCAAAAATAATCATATGGATAGAAATTATTACTCATTATTCTGGCTCATAGCTCCATCCAGGGCTACCCAATCCAGCCTCATCCGATTCCCAGGGTGAGTACTGCTCGAGTTCGTCGGCGCCTCTTAGTTTCTTTCGATCTCTTCTGCCTTGTCTTAATTCTTGTTTGAGCTTTTTACTGTGCTTCTTCATATCTTTCAAAACATCTTTTCTTGCGCCTTGGGTACTTTCCATAGCTTGACCTCTAAGCTCCGCATAGATATCTGAGGGAAGATCTTCTGGTTCAAAAGACAATTCGCTGCTCTCGTGGATTGAACTCATCTGTTTTACGTCCTGTGCTTGGAATTGTATCACAACTTCTGTAACCATATCGTTTACAGAGGTAGTAATTCCTTCACTAATTATTTCTACACCTTCTATCATTAAGGTAGTTACTTTAGGAACGCTAAAGTTTACACTCTCAACTGCTGAGTAGGGATCTTTGCGAAAATCTCTTCTCGCCTTTCTTGCTGCTCTCCTTTGATTTTTTGCTCCCTTTATGTCTGCTCTAGCACGATCCAATGCTCCAGCACTGTAGCCTTCGTGAACTCCTATTTCATCAGCAATCTCTGCAGCAACACCGAGATTGTTTAAGCTGCCTACTGGGTGTCCATCTTCGAAATTATCTGCTAAAGCATCCCTATCTGCCGCAACAAATCTTGCTTCACGAGTTGTTAAAACTTCAGTACGGTAAGTCAATGTTATATTGAATGGTTTTAGAAGAGTAGATAGTCGAGCTCGACCACCTAAACTAAGTTGTGTGCCTGGATTGCGATAAGTCCCCTGCCCCATTGAATCATTATCTAAGGACCAGCTTGCATCATTTCCGCCGAATTTACTTTTTTCCACCTGATAAGCAAGCTTTCTCAAAGGATGGTCTTCAATAACAAGTAGAACCATTGTTCCAGCAATGGTTCTTACAGACCTTGCAAAACCTTTTGGAGCTTTATGTCCAAGCGCTCTAACTGGACTTTTTGGCTCATGTATAGAAAGAGAAATTGTTGCCAAACTTTCCAAATGCACTGGAAGGCTATCTCTTATTTTTTTAGCCAATCTCTGTATTTCTTTTTCTACTTCTTGTATTTTGGCAAGGTCGCCCGAATGTAGGGTTTCGTAATGAGTGTTAATACTTTTACCATCTCGCTTGGCCCTACTCCCGTCTTCACCTTTGGCACCTCCATCAGACACCCATGCTTGTTCTTGGCGGATTCGCTCAAGTTTTTCATTTAACCAACGTAGCTGATCTCTATCCTTTTCATCAGAAAATGCCATATGTGGATAAAAAGCAAAGGCAGCAACATCTGTGCCTGAAAAAGAATATCTATTTCTTTCTTGGAAAGAAAGCTTTTCACTATATTGAGCCAATTGAAACCCCTGTTGTTAAGATGCAGCGGAGGCTAGGCCCCCGCTGCAATAAAGTTTTTATTCAAACCTTGTGATCGATCACGGAGCACCCATAGCGCTGCTTGGCGATTCAAGATCCCACTGACCTAGCTGTTGCCAAGGCAGAATGGTTCTGCAAACATAGGTCATTTGGTTCTCGATAACAATGTCATCAATTGAGAAACCGGAACCTTCGTTAAGGATTTCTACACCGTAGATACGCATAGTAGCTGCACGACCATACTCGTTAGCTGCAACAATCGTCACATCAAACGGAGGAAGCTGATCTACATACCATGCTCCTCGAACAGTATAGTTGTCGCCCAAGTTTCCAGCATCAAAGCTGAGAGGATCTTCAACAGTGCCGAGATCATCGGTAGATGATGCATTATTTAGATCTGCTGGAGAAGAATAAATCTCATGGTTGTCAGCAAGGAAGTTCATTTTGTCAAAAGGAGCGCCGAACAGAATGTGCTCATCGAGCAAAAGTGAAATTAGTGTACCGGCAATACCGCGCTTGCCACGAGAGAAAGACAGGGGATCAACCCGACCCATAACATAGATGGGTGCCTTTTCACGTTGGACAGCATAAGATATTGCTTGAAGCTGACCAATTGTTTCGCCCGCGATCACAGCCCTGATATCTACGCCTGAAAAACTTGTATAAGTTCTTGATAATTCTAATGAAGTAGCCATATTTTATC
>MDSY01041147.1_pt1 | contig 10251 bp, 10 predicted proteins | sample 811131 | NCBI WGS metagenome assembly MDSY01 (sample SAMN05326643, study PRJNA326480) | marine metagenome | isolation source: seawater | place: Atlantic Ocean: South West | collected 2010
GCCGTGGCAGCGCCCGCCGTGGCAGCGCCCGCCGTGGCAGCGCCCGCCGTGGCAGCGCCCGCCGTGGCAGCGCCCGACACGGCAAACATGACGCTCGTGAACGAAGAGACGATCGCGGAGCACCGCGCGAGTGGATTCGCAGCGCACATTGGAGACCCAGAGGTGGCTGAGATTACGGAGGGGTGTGAGAAGCGGTCGAGTATGCACCTGAAGGACGGGCTTGTGCGCGCGGTCGTGCTGTCCAACTTTTTGAAGCCGGGAGCTTGCTACTACAACAAGGTGTACGTGGACGCGCAGTCCGCGGTGGTGGTGATGCCCCTGAGTGACGTGTGGTCGACGCGCAGGGACATGCAGGAGGCTCTTCGAAAGACAGCGATCGCGGATGCACGGGTGTGCGTGCTGGCCTTGCACGACGGGTTCAAGCTGATCGGTCGCGACGCGACGGTCGCAAATGTATCTCAGACGGAGTGCACCTTCTGCGTGACTGACGCGTTTGAAGCCCGCGCGGCGCGGGAGGTCGTCGAGTTCGAGTTCGACAGCCTTGGCGAAGAGATGTGGAGCAGGTTTTTCGCGTCGATGGGGCTCAAGGCAGATCACCACGACGCCTCCGTGAAGATCGGAGCCTTCCGGACCAACGGGCGGACGAGCACCACCTACACACCCGACTTCGTGCTGAAGGGGAGCCGACTTGAGCTCATCGACGGCCACGCCAGCACGAGCGCCTTCGTGGAGATCAAAAGCTTATCCCCGACGGAAGAGGCCAAGTTCAAGTGTGAGAATCTGGCGCGCAACTGGCCCGGGACGCCCGTGCTACTAATATACGGGCCGCCATACCTGGAGTGCCTGAAGCAGGCTTCTCCGTACGGTCATAGAGACTACCGCGTCATGATCTACCTCTTCAACGAGTTCGAGCCGGATGAGGAGCGCAAGCTGTTCTCCCGCGACGGGCTCGTGTTTGTGGACGACGACAAGCGCATTTTCTTGGACGACGCGTCGAGGACGAGCGACATGCGCAAGAAGACCCGCCGGCTGGTGGCGGCCTACGCTGACGCCGACAAGGCTGCGAAGCGAACTAGGAAGGGCGCCGCATAGGGCTCAGTTTTTTTCTACCGCGTTTTAAAAAAAATGACACACGCGGAGCTCGTGGACCGCATCCTCAAGTACCGCGGACCATCAGAAGAAACTAGCTGCATTGATCAAGATCAGATTGAAAATGTACACCCTATATCCGGAAAACACATTTTTAAATTTCAAGACTTTCTTAAAGAATTTAATAACAAACATACTACTATCTACAATTCTTCCCTTAACACACACTATTCTTTCTTAGTAATTGTTAGTTTGTATAAAACTTACTCAGATTTTTTTCAAAAAAGTCTACTTACCAATCTCCAGAGGTTATGTGGAAAAATCTCGAATAAAGTAAAAAATGTATTAAATGATTTTACAAAGAAGGGACTTGATGTTCATCCCTTTAAACGCTTCATAAGTGTATGTTCTGAATTAGACTTCACGGATGATATCATGTTACCACAATTCAACCGTAGACAAGAAGGCATACAAAACAGCTCAGACGACTCATACGACCCATTCGAACCATCCACACCAGCTCATACCAGAACGCCATCGCCTGAGCTTCCGTGTCCGCCCACGTGCTCGGATCCTTGGCCATGCACGCGACGATCGCAATCATTCGGACAAAACACGAGTATGAGCATAGAAGAGAAATTGCTCCTGAGAGCATGGATAAATGATGGAAAAATCCGAACTATCATTCCGTCATTAGTGACTCATAAAGAGCTCGCGAAAGCTGTGGAGGAACGTTTGAATTCGATCATTGGAACATGATAAATATGAAGCGCGATTGCCCGTGAGAAATGGGTTCTTGGACCACGCCGGCAGCCACATCTCCCGTGTGCTAGACCCGTGTGTGGACCCAAGCGCATCCGCAAATTCCGTGAGCGTCGTTGGATCCAACCCCTCAAGACGTTTGGGGTCGCATCACTGAAGAATGCCAATCCGAATTTCAGGGCGCCCGAACCAGCTTCTCAAGGACTTTGAGTGCACCGGTGCGTTTCCATGACCAGCATCGCGTTCTTGTGCACATGGTCGAGGCCGCATTTGAGCACTTCTTCCAAATTTCCACACGTCGGGTTTGTCAAGTTTGTCGAGTTTGCACAGAGCTTGCATGGGGAAATCACTCACGAACTCGTTGTTGTGTTTGAGCATCTCGAGCAAGGCATGCACATGCTGCGCTAGCGCCCCTGGCCCCAGCTTCTTCAGTGCACTCAGCACACACGTGCGGCCGGCGTTGTCCAGGTCGTCTCTGATCAACAGGTCGTGCGGATTCAGCGTTTCTTCACCCAGCAACCCAACCGCCGCAAGTTGGTATTCGGCGTCATCTGGGTCGTCTGCAATCATGCGAAAGAGTTCGGTCGCGCTTCGAGAGAGCGCCGTATCATCACATGCGCGAGCGTCTTCTCCTTCATCTCACACAAGGGCTTCAGTGCTGCTTCATAGCCATCTGGTGGGTCCAGCTTGCACAACTTCGCTTGCGGTGCCACTTCCTCGGTTGCAGAACGCTTGGCCATGATCCTGTGCGTAATGAAGTTCGCTGTTTAGGTGTGCTTGGTGGCATGCAGGGCGCAAGGTGTGCCAATGTGTGCAAGGCCCACCCGTCTCGTGACAATGGTGTGCTTGAGAGACTGGACGTTGCCAGGCGGACCGGTGGGCATGTTGGTCCATTTTTCGGCGGGCTGACATGCGGCAAAAAGATTCAAATTCCGGCGGGCAGGTCTTTTTTTTCGGAAAAAGAAGGCGGGCATTATTTATGAAAAAGATTCGGATTCCGGCGGGATTTTTTTTCGGCGGGCGGAAATTCGGCAAAAAGATGCAAGTTATGTCGTAGGTCGGTCGGCGTCTGCGTTTCGTCAAGTATTTTGTCAAAGCCGCGCATATTTCGTCAAACGTGGGTTCTTAGAACCCGATTGAGACCATTGCATTTGGCTACTTTGGCAGCGGCCGCGCCATGCCCAGCGATGCGGCCGCGGCGTAGCCGCCCACAACTGAGAGCCACGCCACTGCGTGCACGTGCAGCGGGCGCACGTGCCCCTTCAGCGCCCAGAAAACCGACGCCACCAGCGCACCCGAACCTGCGTCCGTCAGGAAGGTCTTCCACCGTGCAAAGCGCTTGTAATAGTGCCGGTTCAGTCTGGGGAGCGCGCCGCTCCACTCAAGGGGAAATCCAACCAGACCCGATACCAAGAAGACGACCAGGAGACCCAGCGTGCTCGGCCGCGCCGTCGGGTGCAGCGCACGGATGCACGGCAGTGTCGCTGCGCCCACGGCACCAGCCTTCAGCGCCGCTTCGAGCACCGTCTGCTCTGCAAAGTAATCGCGCAGGTGTGTGGCGCCCAGCGGAGGAGGCAGCTTGTTCAGCAGCACGTCGAACACTGCGGTGATCACAAAGGCAAGTGTCGTGTCGTGCATTTTTCAAACTCACGACGCAAAAAAGTTCATCGTCTCACAAATCAGCTTGACGCAGGGTGCGTGGCGACAGCAGCTACAAAGCCTTGCGCTTTTGCCCTGTGAGCTTTCGCAAAAAACTTATGCAGATCGCCACGCAGGGCGATTTCACGCTGGGATACGAGATGGCTTGAGCTCGCCTCCACCGCCTCACTTGCGCAAACTCTCTAGCTTAATGTGTCCGAAGAAGTATACACGTGCAGCTCAAATCCTTCTTGCTGGCTGCGCAAAAAGGCATCTCGCCTGCAAGCTTCTCGTGGCGTGCGTCGACAGTGAATCACAACCCCGGCAAAAATGCCTTTTTTTAAAAAGCTCTTTCTGGGAAGAGAGCGCGGAAGATGGACGAACCCGCGTGGAGTGAGCTCTTCCGCTTCGACGTCGAAGAGGACCCCGGAAGCGCCGAAATCGGCTACATAGAGGGCGTCCGCGCCAATTTCAGCCCCAACGTGGACGTGCGCGTGGGCTCCGCCCTGCAAAATGTGTTCATGCCATGGAATCGGCGCTTCCGGCACTTTGCAGAGTTCGTCAACGTGTGCAAACCGGTCTTCCGCGTGCAGGTGTGGAGCTTCGGAACCCGCATCATGCTCCGCGGAGTGCTGGTAAACCGCGAGGCCTTCGTGAACGCGCTGCGCGACCACGGCACCTTCCCCGGCGAAGTCTACGCGGCCGCGGTCTTCGCCAGTCAATTCCTCGCCCTGAACCTGGGCAGTGAGTTCGCCCCGTATCCAACTCCCTGGGTCCCCAGCGCTCCCTGGATCAGCCTCGCGGACGCACAGCGGCGCTCCGTGGCCTGGATGCTGCACAGCGAAGCGCTCATTCGCGCTCGGCGCAGCCAAGTGCGATTCGCGCAGCGCATCCCCATATGCGGGTCATGGTCCTTCGACGTATCAAAGTGCGTCTTCACGCGCACCGCCGGTGGAGTGATGTCGCTACATCGCCGAGGTGGGGTCGTCGCCGACGAAAGCGGGCTCGGCAAAAGCGCCACGGCCCTGTGTCTCGTCTCCACCACCCGCAACGCGCGCGAAAAGGCCACCGAAGTGCCACACTGGAACGACAACGAGCTGCTGGAAACTAACGCGACGCTCTTCATCGTGCCACCGCAGCTGGTACAGCAGTGGGTCGGCGAGGCCCGTCGATATGCCGAGAACCTGCGCGTCCTCACACTTGTCACCAGCAAAGAGCTGCGCTCGTCGCGGCTGCAGGATGTGCGCGACGCAGACGTGGTCATCACCACCATCAAGTGCCTTCACTCCAGAATCTACTGTGATCTTATGGAACAGCTCATGATCAGCGTGCTCTTTGCGAACTCCGCCAACGCCGAGAACAGGAACTTTTGTCGGAACCCAGCCACTGCCGGCATCTTCGCCCGATGCGTGCGGCGCAACGGCGACTTCTCGGGCACGGTGGTCTTCGAGGCCTTCTCTTGGAAACGCATCGTCATCGACGAGTTGGACGAGTGCTTCACGGCCGGCCGGGGAGAGAAGCTGCGTCTGCTGCAGTGCCTCTCCGCCAACTTCTGGTGGGGGCTCACGTCGTCACCACGCGCATGCGAACCTAGCGCATACGCGCGAATGTCCCTCGTCGACGAACAGGGCCGCCCACCCGCCAGCCACCCCGCAATGTCCCAGGTCATGCTTCGACACGCGATCAAGGGCTCCCGAACCGCGGTCAGCGGAGTCGTCCTCTCGCGACACACGCACGTGCACAGCGCCCCCGTCCAAACGCAGCGGGCCAGCTCCAAGGAGGATGAAGTGCGCGAATCCGTCTGCGGCAACCACGAAGGTCACGGCGGCATCACCTTCGTGAGCCAGCAGAACATATGTCTAACGCTCGCGCAATCCGTGAACGAAGCTTTCGCTCATGAAACCGCACAAAGCCTGTGCGGACCCTCGCCGCTGCAGTGCACCATGTGCTACGAGCGCGCCGTGGACACTGTGCTTGTCGCGTGCGCCCACGCCTTCTGCCGGAAGTGCATCATCGAAATGACACGCCACGGCCATAGGCAGTGCCCGGTGTGTCGCATCGGCGTGCACTCCACGGGTCCGTTCGCGGCCACCTTGATCGGCAAGTACGCATCCCCCCGCGCCATCAGCGTCGCCAAACTCTGTATGGACATTGCCAGCGCCGGAGAGCGCGCCCTCATCTTCAGCCAGTACGTGACCGTAACACGCTACCTGGCCGAGGTACTGGCCGCCCACGGCGTGCTGGCCTTCTCCGTGGACGGCTCCTCCGTGCAGCGAATTACCGCTCTGCGCAACTTCTCGGAGACGGGCAGCGTGCTGCTGCTGCCGCTGGACTCAAGCGTGTCCGGCGTGGACCTAGTCAGTGCCAACCACGTCGTTTTCCCGCATGAGCTGGTGGGCGACGCCGCGCACGTGAGCGAGCTCGAAAAGCGCGCGGTGAGCCGATGTCTGCGGTACGGGCAGTCTCGGCAGGTGAACGTGCACACCTTCCAGGCGCTTTCCTGACAAAAACGAAGAAACCCACTTGGACAGATATTCTTTTTTTTTCGGTGGGGTCTTTGCAAAAGAGTCGAAACGTGCGGCATGCTCACCCAAAGCCTGATTTTGGCTCTGGCCCTGCTTCTGGCCCTTGCGGCCGTGCTCCGGGCGCGCCCCAGCGCCGTGCCGAAGCCGGTGCGCTGCAGCACAGTGCCAGAAAGCACCGCCGCGGAGTCGGCGCCCAGGGAAATCTGCCACGAGAAGTTCGCAGTGCCGCAGGCGTGCGTCAGCGGGCCCTCGCGAGACCTCGAGATCCGCCACACAAAGTCCAATCATCGCGAAAACGCCGTGGCTCTACCGCGCGAGAATTTTTTCATGTCCAGTTAATAAAAAAGCAGATGTTCTCCTGGATACCTCCCTTCCGCAGCGGATACGAGCGCCATCTCGAGCAGCGCCACTTCGCCCCGGGGCAGTACGTGGTGGTCGCTCCCACCGCCGCGTACCACCATCCGGTCCCCACATACTCCATACCGCACCGCCCGTTGCGGCCCGACATCGCATGCACCTTCTCGGTCATGGACCACGTTTGCGACCCCATGGCCAACGCGGGTGAGCGGCACGCGTGCCGACAAGGAGCGGTGAACGCACACACGCTGGGCAAAGGTGCGTACTTCCGCGCAAGTACGCCCAAGGAGAGCAGCGCCTTCGACCGTGGATTCTACTCGACATTTGCCGGCTGCCCGCTGCAACAGTAGAGCTGCCCGTCAAGCCCTGCTCGCCGGCTCCTCCGACCCGTCGGCAGCGCCCTCGACGCCCTCGGCGGCGCCCTCGGCGGCGCCCTCGGCGGCAGAACGCCACGCGCATGGCAGCAGCACGGCGCCCACGGCGAACGTGAGGACGGCACCTTGCAGCACATTTGCCACGAACAAGTCGCCTGCGTACTCGGGAAGCACGCTGTCAAGGCGCGATGAGAGCACCGTCGCGGTAGTTCCGACGTAGAGCGCGCTCACGACTCCGTCGCGGAGCCGTGGACGCGCGTTCGCGCGGTTCGCGCCGTGCCGCTGCACCGTGCGCGTGCAGACGACCGCCAGCGTGGCAATGCACAGCAGCAAGAATCCAAGGTCCGACATGGCTTGCCCGGGAAGAAACGGAAGGTTCTCCATCACCAGCCCATCGCCGACGCTGCTTGCGACAAGCACCCCTAGCCAGAGCGTACGCAGGGCGTTGCGCACCCCAGAGTCGACCAGCGCGCTGATGTAGATAAGGAGCACGACCGCACAGCTGATGATCGAAGCGGTCAGTCCGCGCAGGGTGGACGGCGCCGCGTCGCCCGCGACGTACCGCGCGCTGCGGTAGCCAAGCGCAGCCACCAGCGACAGCGACAGCGTACCGCGCACGCACCGAGACGTGCGCTTATTCACGATCGCGAGCAGCGACCCCGCCACGCCCACGTACGCCGCGGAGCACAGTCGAACGAGGTCCATTCCCACTAGAATTATATATGTTATCACCCTAAATTATATGTGGGTCGACAGAGTCTGATTTTGTGACGCCTCTTTTACAGAAACACATAGCACAGCCGCGTCATGGCAGGGCCCGAGCCGTCCTACGCCGGAATCCTACACTTCTTCCGGAAGCAGCGCCCCGAGCCGCTGCCCCGCTCAGACTTCATCATCCCCGGGGTCGTGACCAAGCCACGCGCACCGCCAGAGCAGCTACTGTACTCGCTGGAGGACGCCGAGGTGCGCGCGGCGCGAAAGGCGGCGCACTCATTGCAGGCGCAGCTGCGCCTCTTGGACGGCCACATGGCCGCGCCAGGACCGAAGCACATGCTCAGCCACCTGATCGACCTCATCGACCAGTGCGTGGACAGCTTGCAGCACCCGGCGCACCCAACGCTCCAAGCACCGGCATGGACCATGATCGCGGCGCCACCAACGCCTGAGCGGCGCTCCATCAAAGACTTGCCAGGCGTCTGGACGGCGCAGCTCCACCGGGTGCTCGCGTCGCTGAACGCGGCGCCACAGACGCAGGCGCTGGTGGACGCGCGGCGAGCCGCCACGGCCGCGGCGAGCGTCTTTAATCGGGAACTGTATTCGCTCGCGGACTCGGCCTATCACAAGTACAACGACGCATGTGAGGACGCGGTCCTAGTCGAGATCCAGCGCGAGATGCACGCTTACGGACGTTCCCTGCGAGACCCCAACGAGGGCGGCTGGAAAGGCGACATGTTCGCTCTCTACTCGCCAAAGTTCGCAAAGGAGGTCATCGAGGTGGCCGCATCTGCCGTGGCAGCGGGCATGGGCGAGGCACAGTTCAAGCCCGTGGACTTCGCTGCGCGCCAGCGGCGCAAGGCTCGCGACGTTCGCGTGTCTGTCGACTGACACGAAAAAAAAATGATCACTCCGCGACACCCAGGTCCATCTCGTCGACGCGCGCCTTCACGCGCGCGATCCCGCCCGCGCGGGCGATGATCGGCCGCTGCGTCATGGCCACGTCCGAGAGGTTGATCCGCGTCTTCTGTTTTTTTTGGCGCGTGTCCACGTAGATGCGGCACGCCTCGTCCATAGGATCGCCTAGGAAGGACACGTGCCTCTTCATCTTGTCCGACGCGAGAGAAACGTTCCCGAGGTCCTGCTTCTGCCTGTGCACCAGCCCGAGCGCCGTCTCCAGCGCCTTGGCCTGCGCATCCAGCGCCTCGGCCTGTCGGTCCACGTACTCCACCAGCGCCGGCAGGTTGTGCTTCATAAGCTCAAAGTCGGCGCTGACGTCGTCGTGTTCCTCACATGCGCGACGCATGGCCTCGCGCGCTTCGTACTCGAAGAACTTGAGCAGCGACGTACAGGCGCTCTGGATCGCTTGCCTCGACCCCGCGTGCAGCAGCAGCACCGGCACGCGTTTGTTGTGCTCAGGAATCTCAACCAGCTCCAGCGAGGTGTGCATTCGGTAGGGGATGGACGCGCCCGCTTTCAGTGAGACGAACATGGCCGCGTTGATGGCGTCGCTCGCCGCGTCGCGGCGCACCTGCGCCAGGAAACGTTCCACCTCGTCCCTGCGCACGTCCTTGCAGTTCTTGACTTCCAGAAAGAGGTTCATGCGGCGCTTCACCGCGGAGCTCTCGATGTGGATGAGGCGATCGCCGTGCCCGCCGCCGTGCGCCACGTCCTCGACTTCGCAAGGCACAAACTCGCGGATGGCCTCGGCGACCTCCTCCTCGGCCACCTTGCCGAACTCCTGCTGCGAGAGCGCCTTTGCCGGCGCCGACGCCGCCAGGCGCTCGTTCTCCGCGCGCAGCTCCTCCACGTGCTTCGCCTGCGCCTTGCCAGCCAGCTGCAGCTGCTCGATGAGGGCTTCCTTTTGCCGGGACACCTCCGTCTGCGCGAGCATGCGCGCGTTCTCCAGGCGCAGCGCGTGCACCTCTTCCCCCGCCCGCTGCGCGGCCGCCGCGAGCTCGGTCGCGGCGTCGCGCTGCACCTGGCGCACTTCCTGCGCGCGCGCCTCGCCCTGCGCCTCCAGCTCCCTGCGGAGCCTCTCGTCCGCGACCTGGGCCTCGCGGCGCAGCTCCTGCGCGTGCTCGGCCCGGAGCCTGTCCAGCTCCGTCGCGTGCACCGACGCGAGCGTGACCCGGACCTGCTCCGCCGCGGCCTCGGAAGCCACCTTGGCCGAGCGCTGCTCCGGTCCGAGCGCGCCGGCGGTGATCGTGCAGCTCAGCGTGGGCACGAGCTCGAGCCACCCGGCGTTGTCCGCGGGAGGCTGCATGCTCCAGAAAGCGGGCAGCTTGAAGCCGCTGGGAACCGCGATGCTGACCTCATCCATGGCCTGCGCGCGCTCAGTTGCGCTCTCGCGCGCCGCATTCTGACCTGCTTCACGCGAGCTGCTTCGCGATGTCCGAGAGGGTGCGCAGCGAGACCAGCACCGCGGTCTGCTCGGTGCTGGTCAGGTCCTGCAGGCTCCGCTCCGATGAGGTGCCGAAAGGCAGCTCGCCCCACTTGCCCGCGAGCAGGGCGTCGAGCCGCAGCCAGCCGTCCCGTCCGGTCTCGGGGTGCTTGGCAGAAACGTAGAAGAGCCCGCGATCCGCGCGAAACTTGATCTGCCCCCCGCTCATAGGTGACGCGTGGGGTCTTTGTATAAAAAAAAAGGTGCAACTACGCTGGTCTTAACGTAATTAGTCTATTTGTTCTTGGCAGATGACCTGTCTGTGGTCGCATCGGCACAAGAACGCGCGGCCTCGCTGGTCGCAGACGGAGTGCAGGGTGACTTCGCCGCAAGCGCAGCTGTCGCAGCA
>MDSY01067084.1_pt1 | contig 10251 bp, 10 predicted proteins | sample 811131 | NCBI WGS metagenome assembly MDSY01 (sample SAMN05326643, study PRJNA326480) | marine metagenome | isolation source: seawater | place: Atlantic Ocean: South West | collected 2010
CATTAAATTTTTCATATTAAATTTTTGTTTAATTAAATTACTTTAGTTGATAACTAATGCAAATATACATAAATTAAAGATTATTAAAGATCTGAATAGTAAATTATTACTCAGCTACTTCTTCAGTCGCTTCTACTTCTTCAGTAGCTTCTGCTTCTGTAGCAGTTGTGTCAGCAGTAACTTCTTCTAAAACCTCTTCTACAGTTTCTTCAGTTACAGTTTCTTCAGTAGCAGCTTCTCCACCGCCACAAGCTGTGAATGCGAACATTATAGCAGCTACAAATAAATACATTAATTTTTTCATTTTAAATTAGATTGGTTAATAACTGGGGTAAATATACAAAAATCTTAATATTAAATATAATATCTTTGGATTATGAAAGTATCCTTGTTATTAGCTTTTTTTTTATTATCGTGCTCTCAATCAAATGAGATACCTACAGAAAATGTCATTCCAAGATTAATCTTTACAGATATACTGAAAGATATTCATTTGGCAAAATCTTCTTTTGAAGTTAATAAAAACGGTAACATAGAGAAAGCTGAAAGGATATTATCAAACTCATACTTAAATATTTTCAAAAAAAATAATGTCTCTGAAACTCATTTCTTACACACTCTTGAGCACTACTCCAAAAAACCACAAGAATTAGAAAAAATTTATGAAAACATACTAGGTAACTTAAATAAAGAAAGACCTAATCTTGATCTGAAATAAACCAATTAGCATATTTATTAATAGTTAAATCTATATCAGTAAATTTAAAATTTAGAATTTCTTTAATCTTAGCTGAAGAATATGTACTGGTGGACATAGCACTATTAGCAGTTTCTTTAGTTAAAAGTGGTTTTTTACCAGTCAATAAATATTTCAATGCTTGTATTCTCCAGGCTATTTCTTTTAAAAATGGAGTGACCCTTATTTTTGCCTTAGGCTTCCCAAGTGAGATAGCAATCCTATCAAAGCAATCTCGATATTTAAGATTTGCTCCATTAATAATAAATCTTTCATTTTTCACTCCAGATAATAATAGTTGTATTAATGAATCTGCCACATCAACTACATCCACATATCCTGACGATCCAGTTGTATAAAAATTTAATCCGTTATGAATTGTTTGAAAAATCTGAGAACTTCCCTTGCTCCAGTCTCCAGGACCTAAAATAACAGATGGGTTAATTATAACAACATCTAACCCTTCTGCAGAAGCCCTCCATATTTCTTGTTCAGAATAATACTTACTTAAGGAATAATTACTTTCTTTTTTAGAGGGTTTAAAATCACATGTCTCATCAATGATTTGTGCAGATGAGTTACGACCCAATGATGCAATGGAGCTTACATATCCTACTTTTTTGATTCCTGAACTTAAGCAGACGTTCATCAAATTAGCAGTTCCTTCAATATTCACTTTTTTCAAAATTTCAATATCTGAAGGTGCAAATGATACAACTGCTGCACAATGTAAAAGTAAGTCACATCCTTTAATAGCCTCTTCTAAAGATGGAATATCATTAAGATTTCCGTCAACCCATTTTATATTTTTAAATAATTTCTCTGCATTATAGTACTGAAAAATTCTTTCGCAAATATCCAAAGAAGAACTAGAGCGTTTAAGAGCCTTAAACTCTTTATTTTTTTGTGCTAATTTTAAAATAACATGTGAGCCTACTAAACCAGTAGCTCCAGTGACAAGTATCATCGAGCAAAGATAGTAGTTTAGATTTTAGATGAGAGATCTTATGCTTTAGATTTAATAATTTATCTATTTTTGATAAAAAATTTAAAGTGGATTTTATTAAAGAACTATCATGGCGAGGGATGATACACGATATCATGCCTGGCACTGAAGAGCAGTTTAAAAAAGAAATGACATCTGCATATATTGGTTTTGACCCTACAGCTGATTCATTGCATATTGGAAGTTTAGTTCAAATTATGACCTTGGTACATTTGCAAAGGTGTGGGCATAAACCATTTGCCTTAGTTGGTGGAGCAACGGGAATGGTGGGAGATCCCTCTGGTAAAAGTAATGAACGTAATTTATTAGATGAAAAAACACTAAATCATAATTTACAAGCGGTTAAAGCTCAACTAGAAAAATTTCTAGACTTTAAAAATGGAAAGAACGCTGCAGTAATAGTAAATAATTTTGATTGGTTTAAAGAGATTTCATTTTTGGATTTTATACGAAATGTTGGTAAGCATATGTCAATCAATTATATGATGGCAAAGGATTCCGTTAAAAGCAGATTAGAATCTGGAATAAGTTTTACAGAGTTTTCGTATCAAATAGTACAAGCATATGATTTTTATTGGTTGTGGAAAAATAAGAATTGTAAAGTCCAATTAGGAGGCTCTGATCAATGGGGAAATATAGTTAGTGGAACTGAACTAATAAGGAGAAAAGAAGAAGGTAAGGCTTTTGCTGTAACTACACCACTTATCAAAAAAGCCGATGGAGGAAAGTTTGGTAAAACAGAAAGTGGAAATATTTGGCTTGATAAAGCCAAGACTTCCGCTTATAAATTTTATCAGTTCTGGCTAAACTCTAGCGATGAAGACGCTTTTAGTTATATTAAAGTATTTACTCTTTTATCTGAAGAAGAAATCGAATCTATCATTAGTAAACATGAAAAAGAACCTCATTTAAGATTATTACAAAAAACAATTGCAGAGGAAGTAACAATTAGAGTGCATAGCCAAGAAGATTTAAATATGGCAATTAAAGCATCTAATATTTTATTTGGACACTCTACTTATGATGATTTGCAATCAATTGATGAAAATACATTTCTTTCTGTTTTTGAAGGAGTACCTAAATTTGAAATAAAAAAAGAAAATTTAGCTTTAGGGATATTAGATATAGTAGCTGAAAAAACTCAAATTTTTTCAAGTAAAGGAGAGGCTAGACGAATGATAAATTCTAATGCTGTAAGTATTAACAAAGAAAAAATTACAGAAAATTTTCAATTGTCTGATAATAAATTATTGAACGGAAAGTATATACTTTTGCAAAAAGGGAAAAAACATTATTTTTTAATATCAGTTAAGTAAATTCTCTAAAACATTTTAGCATCAAATATCTATATTTACAATGAAAATATTACTTCATTAATTTTTGTGCTTTCATTATTTCAATAGTTGGCATTTGGCATGTATTGTTTTCACAGACATATATTATTGTACTGCCTTGAACATATTTTTCCTTCAATAAAGTTATTCTGCTTGACTGTAGACTACCAATAAATAATTTATTAGGAACATATTTTTTATTAAGTTCAATTGCTTTATTGTGTGCGTCTTTACCTACAATAGCTACCTCATAATATGGTGCTATTTCTTTAAGCATTAATCTAGCATAGTTTGCATATCCGCTTGAATATTTTTCCATATCTGGTTTTATATTATTAGCCATTATAATTGCTTTTTTCTTGTATTCTCCTTGGTCTAAAATCGTACCTAAATCATATAATACATTTGCCATTACTGAGTTTGAGGAAGGAATTACATTATCGTTAATTTCCATTTTTCGTGCAACTAATTTAGGATCTAGCTTTGAGGTAAAATAAAACATTCCTGAATTTTTATCGTAAAAATTTTCAGTAGCATAAGTCACTAATTGTTCTACTTTTGTTAACCAAGACTCATCAAATGTCGCTTCATATAACCGAATAAATGCAGAACTAACAATAGCATAATCTTCTAAATAAGCATTTATAGTAGTACGACCTTCTTTATAAGAATGCCATAATTTTCCATCTTTTTGCATTTGAGTATTGGCTATAAAATTGGCGTTCCTAAGTGCAATATCCAAATGTTTTTTTTCGCCAAAAGCCATATAAGAATCTATATATCCTTTTAGCATCAGAGCATTCCAAGAGGTTAATGATTTTTCATCAAGTCCAGGGCGAATACGTTTATCTCTTTCTTTCATCAAGATAAGCTTCCAATCTTCTATTTTTATCTCTAAATCTGAGACAGAAATTTTATGCTTTTTAGCAATCTGTTTTTTATTTTTATTCTTTAATAGAATATAATTTCCATGCTCCCAGAGTCCTTTAGAATTAACATTATAATAATCCTTAAAAACCGCTAAATCTTTGCGAATGAGTAATTCTATCTCTGTTTCATTCCAGACATAAAATTTTCCTTCTTCACCCTCACTATCTGCATCTAAAGCAGAGTAAAAAGCTCCATTTTCTGCCATTAATTCTTTTTCTATAAATTCTAAAGTCTCAAATACAACTGCTTTATATAATGGTTTTTTAAATTTTAAAAAAGCTTCAGCGTATAAACTAACTAACTGTCCGTTATCATATAACATTTTCTCAAAATGGGGTGCTTTCCAAAATTTATCTACTGAGTAACGTGAAAAACCGCCTCCAATTTGATCATAAATACCCCCAAAAGCCATCTTATCTAAAGTGACTTCAACATGATCTAATACATCATTATTTTTCGATAAGTGAGCATACTTTAATAAAAAACTATATGCATTTGGCATTGGAAATTTTGGAGCACCATTACTACCTCCATTAGAATTATCAAAACGATCTGACCATGCGATAACCATATTATCAAGAATCTCCCAAGTAAAGTTAGGCGGTTCAGTATTCAATCCAATATTTTCTACTTGCTGTATTCCTTTTGAAAGCTTGTCTGCAAATTCAATCACTCTATTTGGCTCTGTCTTATATGTATTATAAAGACCTAAAATCTGTTTTTTCCAATCCTCTTTTTTAAAATAAGTACCTCCCCAAAATGGCTTTCCGTTTGGAAGAGCTACGCAATTAAGTGGCCACCCCCCTCTTTGATTCATTAGCTGAACCGCAGTCATGTAAATCTGATCCACATCTGGACGCTCCTCTCTATCTACCTTAATACAAATGAAATTATCATTCATTATCCTTGCAATCTCTTCATCTTCAAAGCTTTCATGTTCCATAACATGACACCAATGACAAGCTGAATAACCAATACTAATTAGCAATAATTTTCCTTCTAATTTTGCTTTATTTAAAGTCGTCTCATTCCATGGATACCATTCTACTGGATTATGAGCATGTTGTAATAAATAAGGACTTGTTTCATGTACTAAAGCATTCGTGTATTTATATTTTTTTTCCACAGTTTTAGTTTCTTTATGTTGACTATTACAACTTAATGTTAGTAATAACCCTATTAATAATAAATTAATATACTTCATTGTATTTAATGTGCGTTTGCATAATTTGTAAAAAAATGTGGAATTGTTTCTATTCCCTTAAGATAATTAAAAATTCCATAATGCTCGTTAGGGGAGTGAATTGCATCAGAGTCTAAGCCGAATCCAAGCAAAATAGACTTCACGCCTAATTCTGCCTCAAAGAGGGCAACAATAGGTATAGATCCTCCTGATTTAACTGGAACAGGTTTTTTACCATAGGTAGTTTGCATGGCATTACTTGCAGCTAAATAAGCAGGAATATCTGTTGGAGAAACATATGGTTCTCCTCCATGATGAGGAGTAACTTTAACGCTCACACTTTTAGGAGCAATACTAGAAAAGTAATCAGAAAATAAAGTTGTAATTTCTTCATCTGATTGATTAGGCACTAATCGCATAGATATTTTTGCATAAGCTTTTGAAGCAATAACTGTTTTAGCTCCCTCTCCTGTGTATCCTCCCCAGATTCCATTTACATCTAAAGTTGGTCGAATACCTGTTCGCTCCATTGTTGTATAGCCTTTTTCACCGTGAATATCAGATAAATCTAAAGCTGATTTATATTTATTTAAAGAAAAAGGCGCTCGTGCAATTTCTGCTCTTTCTTTTTTAGAAAGCTCAATTACTTTATCATAAAATTTTGGGATTGTAATATGATTATTTTCATCTTTCATTTTAGCAATCATCTCACATAAAATATTTATTGGATTAGCTACAGCCCCACCATATAAACCGGAGTGCAAATCTCGATTAGGACCGGTAACTTCTACCTCAACATAGCTTAGCCCTTTAAGGCCAGTTGTGATAGAAGGCGTATCATTTGATATAATACCAGTATCAGATATTAAAATTGCATCACATTTAAGTCGTTCTTTATTTTCTTTAACAAAAACACTTAAGTTTTCCGAACCTACTTCTTCCTCACCCTCTATCATAAACTTTACATTACATGGTAAAGTATTTGTATTCATCATTAGTTCGAATGCTTTGATATGCATATAAAATTGTCCTTTATCATCACAAGCACCTCTTGCAAAAATTGCACCTTCTGGATGAATATCTGTCTTTTTTACAACCGGCTCGAATGGTCCACTCGTCCATAATTCTAAGGGATCTGCAGGCTGAACATCATAATGACCATACACTAAAACAGTTGGTAAACTTGAGTCAATAATTTTTTCACCGTAAATAATAGGATATCCTGCTGTCTGACAAATTTCGATACCATCAGCTCCTGCATCTCTCATTGATTTTGCTACTAAATCTGCACAATTTAATACATCTGATTTATAAGAAGGGTCAGCTGAAATAGATGGTATTTTTAAAAGTTCAATTAATTCATTTATAAATCTTTGCTTATTTTCTGATATATAGTTATTTATGTATTCCATTTTATTATAATTTATTTTATTAATACTTCTCCAGTCATTTCTTCTGGTATCTTAACTTCCATTATTTTTAATATAGTTGGAGCAATATCTGCCAGTCTACCATTTTTTACATTATTATATCTTGTATTAATTACAAAGCAAGGAACAAGATTTTTAGTATGTGCCGTGTTCGGAGTACCGTCTTTATTAATTGCAAAATCAGCATTACCATGATCAGAAATAATTACAAATGCATAATCATTTTTAAGTCCTGCCTCAACAACTTTTTTAGTACAATTATCTACTGTTTCTACAGATTTTTTTATTGCATTATAATCTCCTGTATGCCCTACCATATCTGCATTAGCAAAGTTTAAACAAATAAAATCTGCATTTGCTTTATCTAATTCTTTAATTATAGTTGTAGTTACATTAGCTGCACTCATTTCTGGTTTTAAATCATATGTAGAAACTTTTAGTGAATTAATCATTAATCGCTTTTCATTTTTAAACCTCTTTTCTCGTCCACCAGAGAAGAAAAAAGTAACATGAGGATATTTTTCAGTTTCTGCAATTCTGATTTGTAATTTATTATTCTCCTCCAAGACCTCGCCCAATGTTTTTTTGATGTTAACTTTATTGTAAATTACATTTATATTATTAAATGAACTATCGTAGTTTGTGAGTGTGGTATAATGCAAATTATAGCTCTTCATTCCAAAATCAAACATATTTTTTTGTGTGAGAGCTGTTGTGATCTCTCTACATCTATCTGTTCTAAAATTGAAACAAATTACAGAATCATTTTCGTCTATATTTCCTATTGGAATATGATTTTTGTCAACAACTATAATCGGTTTTATAAATTCATCAGTTATTCCATTATTGTAAGAGTTTTGAATACTTTCTTCTATATTTTGAGAAGAAATACCAATACCATTTGTAAGCGCATCATATGCAAACTTTATTCTTTCCCACCTGTTGTCTCTATCCATCGCAAAATATCTTCCACAAACTGATGCTATTTTAGAACTAAATAAATTTTTCTGTAATTCTTTAATGAACCCTTTTCCACTTTTGGGATCGCAATCTCTTCCATCTGTAAAGGCATGTATGAATACATTTTTAATTCCTTCTTTGTGAGCTAATTCACATAATTTATAAAGATGCTTATTATGAGAATGTATTCCTCCATCTGATACTAATCCTATAAAATGAAGAGCTTTATTATTATTTTTAGCATACGCAAATGAAGCTTTTAATGCGGGCATTTCAGCAATAGAATTGTCTTCACAAGCTAGATTTATCTTTGCTAAATCCTGATGAACAATTCTACCTGCACCAATATTCAAATGTCCAACTTCAGAATTACCTACTTGACTATCTGGTAAGCCTACATGCTTCCCAAATGTTTTAAGCTCACAATTAGGGTAATTTTTATAAAGGGAATCTACAAAAGGAGTGCTAGCATTATTTATTGCGTCAGATTTTTTTTTATCTCCGTGCCCCCAGCCATCTAAAATTATAAGTACTGTTTTTTTTCCACTCATATAGGCAAAGATAAAATTTAGTAAACCATTTACATAATGAAATGAATCAAAATAATGATGTAATCAATGGCCATCCTAAAATGACGATTGTTGAAGAAATAGCGATACCAGTACTAACTGCAATTAAAGATTTTTTATAATCAATTCTAAAAATATAAGCTGCAATAGTTCCAATGTAAGCACCTGTGACAGGCAAAGGAATCATAACAAAAATCATCAAACCAATAACACCGTACTTTTTAATTATTTTTTTTGTTTTTGTTCTAGCTCTTGCTGACAGATATAAAGCAAATTTTTTGTAATATAAATTTTTTAAAAAAAACTTATTTGAAAGTTCAATAACTTTATAAAAAAGAGGGAAAACTAATAAATTAGCAGAAAGACCAATTATAAAAATCCATATAGTAGAAAGTTCTGTTGATTCTACTCCGAAGGGAATGCCAACTCTTGCTTCACCCAGTGGGGATAGGCTAATTAAAAAAGTTAAAATAATATCTTGTAGCATTCAGTTAATTTAAAGTTGCAAATATAATGCTTTGGATATATGAATAGAACAAATTACATTATTTAAATAATAAAATTACCTAAAAATATACTCATAAAAGTTATCTCTCATATTTATATGTATAGAATTATTTTCACCCAAACGCTCAGGGTGAAATTGTACCCCAATCATAAATGGATGAATGCTAGTATCCATAGCAACAGCTTCTGGCAAACCGTCATATGAACACGAAATAATTAATAAGTTTTCTGAAAGATCTTTTAGACCCTGATGATGCCAAGAGTTAACAGAAAATGTATCTTTTGTTAATGGAAAAACTAGCCCAGCATAGAAATCACGATCACTTACTATTGCAATATCATGCATTACTTCTCCGTTATTTCTATGTATAACATTTAGACCAATTTCTGTTGGAATATCTCCATATAGAGTCCCACCATTTGCTACGTTCATCATTTGCATTCCCCTACAAACACCAATAAAGGGAATTGATCTATTCAAAGCATAAGTAAAAAGTTTTTTTTCTAAAGTATCTCTCTTAAAATCTATAGGGCCGCAAAGTTTTAAATTGGACGTGTCATTATACATAAGTGGGTTAATATCCTCACCACCCGTTAATACAATTCCATCAGCTATCTCCAAAATACTATCTGTATTAGTAATCGTTGTAGCATCAAGAATAATTACATCTTTATGAGAAAGCCAGTTAACATAGTTTGGAGATGCTTTGGATAAAATAATTATTTTAGTTTTATCATTATCGCATGATGATCCAAAAAAAAGACTCAGAATAATAAACAATATCTGTCTTATTTTTATAAATACTAAATTATTCACATTTATTGTATAAAAAACCTACTTCAAAAAAATTTACATCAACTGAATCTGAAGATCCATTGGAATACCAAACTTCTTTAAATTCTTGTGCTCTGGATAAAGGGTCAACTGAAACCATGAATCCGGACTTAGTACACACTTCTCTAATGGTGAATAAATCGTTAAATTTTGTGCTAGCGAACTCTTCCCAATTTGTGTAGTAAATGCTATCTGATGAATTATCAATTAGAATATTTCTAACGATAGTATCTAATTGTTCTGTAGAAAATTCTGACTGAAATAATTGAGTGCAGTCCAAACATTCTTCTTTTGAACATGATAAAAGCAATAAAAGAAATGAAAGTAATAAAAGGTAATATTTCATAATAGGATTTAATTTATACAAATATAATTCATTTTACTAAATCAACACATTTTTACAATCAATAAATCAGAAATTTACATCATTAATAAAATGTTATTATGAAAAATTAATTTTTTGATCTTTTTTGGTCACTTTTGGTCACTTTTGGTCACTTTTAATCACTTTTAATCACTTTTAATCACTTTTAATCACTTTTAATCACTTTTAATCATAATTAATTTAATATTAAATTAATAACAAATAAACTATTTTAAAAATCATTTTTTGTGTCGTTTTGTGTAATTTTTGAACGTTTTGTGTAATTTTTGAACGTTTTGTGTCGTTTTGTGTCGTTTTGTGTCGTTTTTTAGTAAAAAAACTATGTGCAAATAAAATTAAACTTGACTACAGATTGATTAAAGTGCATTTAAAATCA
>MDSY01050499.1_pt1 | contig 10250 bp, 6 predicted proteins | sample 811131 | NCBI WGS metagenome assembly MDSY01 (sample SAMN05326643, study PRJNA326480) | marine metagenome | isolation source: seawater | place: Atlantic Ocean: South West | collected 2010
TCCCCCCCCCCCTCTCCCTCAGGTGCCAGTCGACATTAACGTTGGCATCACGGACGCGCAGGCAGATGAGGTGGTCGCAGGGCTCAAGACGTCCGGAGATAAGGCGGCGGCGCGGGAGCAGATTAAGAGCCTCTACCGCCTTTTCGCCGAGACCGACGCAACCATGGTCGAAGTGAACCCTCTCGCAGAGGACCCAGATGGTAAGCTGATCGCCGCGGACGCCAAGATTGGCTTCGACGACAACGCCTTCTTTCGTCAGAGCGACATCTTCGCGCGACGCGACGAGACTCAGGAGGACCAGAGGGAGGTGGCTGCCGCCAAGTGGGACCTCAACTATGTGGGCCTCGACGGCAACGTCGGATGCATGGTCAACGGTGCGGGCCTCGCGATGGCGACGATGGATATTATCAACGCGTACGGTGCGGAGCCCGCAAACTTTCTTGATGTTGGCGGCTCCGCCAAGGTTGAGCAGATCACAGCCGCATTCAAGATCATCACGGCTGACCCAAAGGTGAAAGCAATCCTCGTCAACATTTTTGGTGGCATCATGAAATGCGACGTGATTGCTGAGGGCGTCGTGAAGGCCACAAAAGAGGTTGGGCTCAAGATACCGCTCGTCGTGCGTTTAGAGGGCACCAATGTGGACGCTGGAAAGGACATCATCAACAACTCGGGACTTGCGATCACCTCCGCTGACGACCTCGATGACGCCGCGCAGAAGGCCGTCGCAGCAATGAAGGCGGCAGAGGCATGAATACAATATTTATGATCGAAATCGCCAGAGATCGAACAGCCTCAAGAGCCGAGGGTTGGCGGCAGACCCCTAGGGAACAATAATGCGGTGCGTACAAGTTGTGTGGGCGCGTAAGTTTCACAGCTCCTGGCAATACAAAAAATCAGAAGACAATCTTACCACATACTACTCGTGTACTGCTGGCGTACTAATGTTACAACCCTGTCAAGAACTACTATTGTAGAGTGTTTCGAATTTCTCACATGTATAAAAATAAAACTCTTACTCTTAGTACCTATTCTATTGTACACACTTATATTGGAACACAAACTTGCTTGGGCGCATTTTTGGCGAATGCGCCCTGTCCTAACCTCTCTCTTCCACTTGACCACGCGCGCGCATCCGTGTGTGGCTGCGCGAGCTTGCTCGAGCACTCTAGCAATGTCGGCGAAGGCTCCCACCTCTGAGTCACTTCAGGCGCTCTGGGCAAGCGCCTACGATGGCTGGATCTGCCCACCGGGAAGCAGTGCCGGTGCCGTTGTCTACCTGAAACCACTTGTTGGAGGCTCGGAGAGCTCGGAAGCGGCGACGAGCGGCGCGTGGATCGAAGAGAGCCTCTCCCTCGCCGATTACTACGGCGGGCTCTACGCACTCACAGCATTCAACCCCATGGGCCAGGACAAGCCACACGACGTGAACATGGCACAGAACCAACTCCTCACTCAAGACGTCGCGCAGCTGTGCGCGGCTACGGGTGGGCGCTCGTGCTATTGGCGCTCGTTTGGCTTCGCTGCGGACTGGCACGAGAGAGGCTTCACTGTCGCCGCAAAGCAGGAGGATGTGATCGCCCTCGCAAAAAAATATGGACAGGGCGCAATCTATAGATTCTACCGTCCGGCCACGGCGCAGCGAGTGGCTACCTTTATGCGCGCAACGGTGCCTGTGCTGGTCGCGGACACAGAGGCAGATGTGGCGTGTGTGGCGTGTGCCAAACCAGCCCTGGAACGGGCAAACCCAACGTGGCAGCCGCTGATAGACGCTGGAGCATAACAACGAGTGTCCGCTGCCGAGCTGACGCGCACGCAGTGAAACTTCAAACTATCGTCCATCAGAGATAGCGAGCTTAAAGCTAGATATTGGCTTGAGAGTATCAGCTGAATGCAGCGTCACATTACATATGTACATATATGATTCATACTCATCGATCACAGCTATAGAGAGATCTCTCAGATCTAGAAGCCACAGCTAAGTACATTCTCTTCAAAGCCACGAAGGGTATGATCGAGAGCGTTGGACTGGTGAGTCTAGTGTGACATGTGCACCTTCACCTTGACCACCCCCGAGCTCTTCGCAGCCGGTGTGGAGCTCCGCAGCCTGCTTGGTCGAATTGAGAAGAAGGGACCCGGTGATGAATGCAGGGGAAATAAAGTCTGACAAATGGGAAATGTGCGGTGCGAGACTTTTGCCTTCTCTGCGTCGCCGCACTTGGCGCCATCGCGCGTCGCGCCACCCAGAAAAGCGCAGCAGCAGCGATCGCCATCCCAACGCCGAGAGCGCTCCCCTGACCGATGATCGCCACGCGCAAACCGCCGCCAAACTCGCCACGATCAAGCTCCCCGCCACCAGCGTCAACACCCTCACGGCGGCTCCTATACGCGGTATACGATGGCGGGAAGGGCGGCAGCATCAAGGGAGTCCACGGCGGTAGCGGCGGCGGTGAGATTCCCGCCTCCTCTGCTCAAGGAACGAAGAGAGAAAAGAGAGAAAAAGCTCCGGTGACAGATGCTGCAAAGACAATGGGGGGGGAGGGGCAGGGTTGACATGTGGGCAGAATGGTATGTGTGAGAGAGACATATATATTTGCCTGCCCTTTTCTCCTTGATTTCTTGATGTCCCCGCCGTCGCGCATCCTCCTCCTGCTGTGCCCTCTGGCTGCGCGCCTTCGTCTCGGCGGCCTCATCGACGCATCTGCCCGAGGGCCCCGGATCGCACGCACGGCCAGCCGATGAGTCCTCGTCACTCAGCTGCTCCCGCCAGAATTCGCGCCAAAATGCCCAAGCGGCGGGAAGCGCATCGAGCTCTGATTTGATGAGCGATCCGTCTTCTTTGGCCTTCTCTATGCGACGCGACTCGTGCACGACGATGGATCGGTTCTCGCCCACTGGGTACGCGTGCCCCACGCCACGGTAGGTGCAGATGCGCAAGGGGGCCGAGCAACCACGAGACCACGTGACGCATCGCACGCGACCCGTGGCCGAGATCCATCCGGGGCCCTCGTGGAGCCGTCGGGATCCGCTGAGGTCTCCTCTCTGCTCATCGGTCCCACCCCCCGTTGGCTCGACCCCCGTTTGGGAGCTGTCTGCCTCTTGAGCTCCCCCCTCTGCCTCTTGAGCTCCCCCCTCTGCCTCTTTGACAATCTCGTCAAGCGAGGTGAACGGTTTCGTCGGGTCGAGATCGTACTCTCGATCGTCCCACTTGAGGGGCGGCGGCGGTGGGCGCAGATGTCCCACGCCGCTGCAGTTGAGCACACCCAGCGCATAATGCGTCGCACCCTCAGCGATCGTCGCAGGGGGCTCCCGCTTGGAATACGGCGCGCCGAAACGTCCTGGAAACTTTGGATCTGCATCGCCGCCCCCCATCCACAGAGGGCGCGCGACGCGCCGAGGTTGCTGGAGCGCACAGCCGTCGAACCCAAAGTCCTCGCCCTCCTCCGCAAAACTCCCTCGCCGCCAACTCGAGCCGACGCCACCCTCTGCTGAGGCCCATGAGATGCCGACTGACCCGAAGCCAGTGATTAGATTCGTCAGCTCACAAGAGAGCCGTAGTGCCATCGCGCCGCCCGAGGAGTAGCCCATCACGTAGGTGTGCTTCGGGGGGTTCTCCAACGCACCGCGCACCGCCCCGATCACCTTGTCGATGAAGCCCACATCGTCCGCATCCCAACGAGCCGCGTATTGCGGAGCATCGTTCGTGCTCCATCCTACCGAAGCGGTCCGGAGAGATTTGCTCGTTGCGCGCTGGTCGAAGCGGCAGGGGAGGCAGAGGCGTGCCTTGAGGGCTTGTGGGCAGATCGCAATGTACCCCAGCTCAGCCGCGTGCGGCTGGCACATGCTGCCGCACGCCCACGAGGAGGTCGAGTCCCAACCGTGTAGGCAGAGGACGAGGGCTTTCGGCCTATGCATGTTGACGGAGGTCGAGAAGGAGCGGGTGGCGTTGGGCCACGCCAGGTACTTGCGCTCGGGATCCGCTGGTGCCAACCCCGGGATCGTGTACCCGCCGTCGTCCATCGCATCCACACCAAAGAAGGGCGGCCTGTAGACAGTGTACTCGCGCTCTACACCCGCAACGCTCATCGTATGGGTTGACCAGCCTTTGGGTATGCGGTAGGCTTGAGAGGAGTCGGGGAGTGACGGCGCGGCCCGTTCGATGTACCCATCATCCTCCGGTGGCAGGTCATAGGAGGCGCCCTGGATGACATCATCCGTCGGGAGTGCCTCCGGCATACTTTCTCTGCCGGCGCGGAATGAAGAGACCCCCCCGACGTGCAAAGTCCCCCAGAGGAACAGCTGTGTTTATCTCTGCTGCTCCGCCAGTGAATCAGGGCAAGCCCGCCAGACGTCTGGAGTGAGATGAGGACGAGAGGAGCACCGGAGCCTGCAGCTGCTGAGGAATCTTCCGAGCAGCCTATGCCCACGCACGGGCTCGACCCCACCGAGGCGGCAGCCGCGACAGAGGCTGCCCCTGCTGAACCGCCTGCCGCCCAGCCGCCTGCTGCGGAGGCAGCGGCCGCAGAGCCGGCTGCGGAGCCGGCCGCAGCTGATGAGGTGGCAGCAGCCCCTGCCTCCTTCTACGAGGCGCCCGCGCAGGCCTCCTTCACCTTTGAAGAGGCGTCTGCGCCTGCACCAGCCAATGCGCCCATCCCAGACGGAGCGGTGCCCGCCAAGCTCTTCCTCGGCGGTCTGGAGTGGAACACGAACGAGGATGGGATCCGCGGCTACTTTAGCCAGTTCTGTACCGTGGTCGACTGCATGGTCCTCCGCGAGCGTGAGAACCCATCCAAGAGCCGAGGGTTTGGTTTCGTCACAATCTCCGATGAGAGTAAGGTTGAGCAGATCCTCGCCTCGGCGCATGAGCTGGATGGGCGCACGCTCACCGTGCGTCGCGCTGCTCCCAAGGGGAACAATGACCCCACCAGACCCGGCTCCGCCATGATGGCCCAGGCCAACCAGGCGCCTCTCGATGGAACGGAGAAGAAGATCTTCCTCGGAGGCCTCACATCAATGATGGATGAAGCCGCCGTTCGTGCCGCGTGCGGCCAGTATGGCACGATCGTCGATGTGCAGATGATGAATAACGAGCAGCAGGCGGCCGGTGGCCGCGGCTTCGGCTTTGTCTCCTTCACCGAATCAGCTCCCGCACAGAATCTCATACAGCTCGGCACACTCGAGGTCGCCGGCGCCACTGTCAACGTCCAGCGCGCACAGCCCAAGGGCCAGCGGCGGAACAACTTTGGCGGTGGCTGTGGCGGCCGTGGCGGAGGCTACGGCGGCAACGTGGGTGGCTATGGTGGATACGGCGGCAACATGGGCGGCCGTGGAGGCTATGGCGGCGGCATGGGCGGAGGCATGGGGATGGGCGGCGGCTACGGCAACGGGATGGGTATGGGCGGCTGCGGCTATGGTGGGATGCCCATGGGTGGAATGGGCGGCAACTGCGGCTATGGTGGGATGCAAATGGGTGGCATGGGCGGCTGTGGTGGCTACGGCGGCGGCCAGATGGGCGGCGGCCAGATGGGCGGCGGCATGGGCGGTGGCCAGATGGGCGGCGGCATGGGCGGTGGCCAGATGGGCGGCGGCATGGGCGGTGGCTACGGCGGTGGCCAGATGGGAGGTCAGATAGGCGGTGGCCAGATGGGAGGTCAGATGGGAATGGGCGGCCAGATGGGAGGTCAGATGGGAATGGGCGGCCAGATGAACATGGGTGGAAATGCCATGTATGGCCAGCAAGGCGGCATGCCGGGCGGTGATGGCGGTGGCTATGGCCCACAGCGGACTGACAGGAACTTTCAGAGACCTGGACCCTATTGAGTGAGTGTGTCCTCGCATGGTGTCGTCGGTCGTCGAGTCTTCGAAACGTGAGCGCAGTTCTCGTCGTGCGTGCTCTGCGGCTGCTTTGAGATACTAGAACGTACACACCAACATAGCTCTCCGCTTAAAGGTTGTTCTACTCGCGCCGACGCTACATCTACATGTGGATGTGTGGAGCCCCTACTACTCCCCAATGCAAAGCAACTCCCAAAGCCAGATGGTGTCCAATCTCTGCGACTCTCTCTCTCTGACTGATCGAACTTTTCGAGTGCGTCCAAAATCGCCAAATCCCAATGTCCAAATGGAAATCGAATGTCTGCAAGATTTGAAACGCGTCTCGGTCTGGGTCTGCTCGGTTGCTTGAAGAGACGAGATGTAGCACGCGGACACAGATATCACAGACACAGACGTCGTGACATGAAGTACATAGTATTCTTAGGTGCTCGTGTGCCGTGTGGTGCCTCTGCGCGAAATACACTTAATGCTAGTTTGAAGTTCCTCCTTGTGTTAGAGCTGAGCAGAAGCAAATGTCTAATGTCAATGTCGAATGTGTCTGCGTCTGGCCGTCGCATTTGCACATGGTCTAGTTCTAGTTGTACTGCTACTGCTACTGCTACTGCTACTGGTCCTGCTGACAACCTTCAAGCCTGCTCTCACCTTGCAGTGCACCTTCCGATTGTGGCTAGCTCACTTCTGATCTAGTCGATCTAGTATCGAGTGTACGTCTGCTGACTGCGCTGTGCTACTTCTACTTGTACTCGAGAAGCCGATTAGCCCATTCCGAATGCGCATTCCGATTCGCGTACGCCATAGCCCATCTGCATACACATCGCCCAAATGTTATCACATCATGTGGCAGCGCCTAGGCTGAATCCCTCTTTGAAGAGCGGCTCCAAGACGTCGAGCCCGAGAAGCAAATGCTGCCCACTCATCTCACTCACCGCCGCCTCGACAGTGAACTCCCGTGCGCGGATCGTCAGCGTGAGCATGATGACGGGCGTGAGCACCTCCGCACCCGGTACTACTCCACGCAGAGTCGCGTGGCGGATGGGCCTTCCGAAGAGGCTCTGCGGGTCGCGGCTGTATAGACCGAGGACTTCGGCGAACCGCGTGTCTATCACAGTCATGTGAGAGTTGCCCGTGTCAAGCAGCGCATCGCCGTCGACCCACGCACTGTTACCAGCACGAACTAGTGTCACCTCTCGCACGTTGAGCGCCCTGGCGGTGCTGGGGTCGGCGGCTTCCGGCAGGTAGCGCGCGGGAGAGGCGAAGGGGTGCTCGCTAGATCGAGCACCCTCAGAAATCTTCGCTCCGCTTGATGCGCTCGCAGGTCCAGCTTCGGCTGCTGTGCTGCTGATACTCGCAGAAGCTAGATTTCGCCGGCGCGGCCTTGGAGAAGTTGCATGGCGTCTCCTTGCTGCGGCAGCGGCGGCGGCGGATGCCGCGGGCGATTGCAGGTGGCCCGGTATCGGCGTATCGACACCGCCCGAAAGCTGGCTGAAGTACTCCCGCCGGAGCTGGCTGAGCAGTCGCCGCCGCCTCGCTGCGAGGAGGCCGCGCACTGCAGCCCAGGCTCTTGAGAGGATGGCGTATGCTCCGAGAAAGAGCGAGGAGGCGACGAAGAGCTTGATGAACGGCGAGGCTCCAGGCTGCATCTCTGGTGGCCGACCGCGCGGCCGGCGCGGCATCTGCGGGGGGTGGCGTCCAACTTGACCTAAAAAGGTTGCGACGCCGGCCGTCGTACCTTGAAGAAAAAGTAACCCTGTCGGCGCCAAGTAGGAAGCGCGTATTTTGAGGCGCGGCCCGTCTCATCATCATGATGCACGGCGCCTGCCGGTCGGTGAACAACTGGTCGAAGCTGGACAAGGTGGGGGAGGGCACGTATGGAAGCGTCTACAAGGCTGCCGACCGCGCGACCGGCGCTCTCGTCGCGCTCAAGCGGATCAAGCTGAGCAGCAACGAGCGCGAAGGGATGCCGCTCACCTCCCTCCGTGAGGTGTCGCTGCTGCGCCGGCTGCGGCACCCGAACATCGTCAAGCTGCTCGAAGTGGCCGTCGGCTCCAAGCTCGGATCCCTCTTCCTCGCCTTCGAGTTCTGCGAGTACGACCTCTCGCGCCTCCTCGACTCGATGCCATCACCGTTTACGCCATCCGAGACCAAATGTCTCCTCGAGCAGCTTCTGTCTGCGATGGCGTTCATGCACACAAACCTGGTCATCCACCGCGACATCAAGCTCTCCAACCTCCTCCTCACCTCGAACGGCACCCTCAAGCTCTGCGACTTTGGCCTCGCGCGCCGGATCGATGGGAATGCGGCCGCTGAGGGCAGCTACACGTCAAAGGTGGTCACGCTATGGTACCGCGCTCCGGAGCTGCTCTTCGGCGCGACGCGCTACGGCGCACAGATCGACATGTGGGCCTTCGGGTGCATCATGGGAGAGCTCCTCCTCCACCGCCCTCTCCTCCCAGGATCCACCGAGCTCAAACAAGTCCAGCTGATAGCAGAGCTCCTCGGCACGCCTTCAGAGAAGATCTGGCCCGCCTTCCCTTCGCTGCCACTCGCCACCAAGATGAAGCTCCCTGAGCAGCCGTACAACGAGCTGCCGCATAGGTTCGCAAGGGTCAAGCCTGCTCCAGACGCCCTCGAGCTCCTCGAGAATCTGCTCAGGTACGATCCACTCACGCGGATCTCGGCCTCGGAAGCGCTCCGCCACCGCTACTTTTCTGCGCCACCGTTCGCGGCGCGGCGCGAGCGGATCAGTGAGCGTCTGCCGCCACTGCCCCGCGGATCGGCGACGCCGAGCTCCCACAAACGCCCGAGGGAGGCACACGATGCGGGCTCCGCTCGAAACCATCCGGCGAATTCGTCTGACGGCCCACGGCGCTCCGCGTGCGCGCAGCAGCTCCGCGACGAAGAGAGCGGCGGCTCAGGGAGTGGGCCCCGGCAAGGCGGCAGCGGTGGTGGCGCACATCTCGGCACGCCCGCGGCCGCCGTAGAGCGCTTTCGGATGCGCAAGGCCCAACAAGCCACGCAGAGCGCTGGCGCGAGCAGCGGAGAGGGCGGGAGTCAGTTAGTTGCGAGTCATCAGGGTGCGAGTCATCTATTCGGCGGGAGGGAGGGCGGCGTGAGCGACAGCGGGGCTACCATTGACCGCACGAACGCTTGCATAAGTAGTTCTTCGAGTGGCACTGCCCATGTGATGGCCGCAGTCGCACGGCTGCCATCGCCCGCCTCAGTATTGGCTTCGTCGGATCGGCAGCTCTGAGCGGACAAGCGAGAAGCGAAGAACAAGTAGGAAGTGCATGAATCATTGATGTAATCTAGATACTTATACCACAGTGATGTACATGAGTTACATAGCAGTTCGCTGCCACCGGCACAGGTAAGCTATCTCGAAGAATCTAGGCCAACCGGCAGCCAAATCCCCGCACATCGAGATCAATAGTATCAAGTATGGAAATGGAGCGATCATCTATAAAAGACTATATTATATCTAGGAACCCTATATGCAAATATATATAGTAGTACAGGAATACACTCGTGTCCCTTTCTATACCGGGTCACCGGCTGGTTCTCATCGCGCATCGTGCTGCAGCTCCAGGCTGCAGCGTGAGACACCGAGAGATCATGCCATTGGTACCCACCCTGGTCACCATGGCTTGAAGACGCTGAGAACTGGCTCGGAGCCCACAACAAAGACCACTGCAAGAGGCAAAGAGGTTTGCATGCTCAGCATATGTGGCACACGTGAGTCTCGTGTGCGCTGCAGGCGTGTGGTGGGCGGGCGGGTGTTGGCGCTGCGTGTTGCAGTGGGCGCACTCACTCGGAACGAAGCCAGTACAGAGGTAGATAAAGAAGAAGGCAGCAAAGTGCGCAAGGGCTGGTACCAGCGTGCGTATGACTGATTCGAGGGTCTTCAGTTTTGAGCACCTCGGACATGTACTCAAGATGACGTTCGCTAGCCGTTCGCTCAGCGCGGCGGCCAGCGAGTTGACCAAGAGTGAGAGCATGACGCCATGCACAAAATCGTTTTGCGAGATCTTTCCGCCACGGAGTCTGAATAGGCACTGCGTGATGCGGTTCTCGCAGCTGAGCAGAGAATCCTCTGAGAGGCCCAATTCCTCGGCTCGCGCGCCGTGCAACGCAGCCAGCGGTGGCGGAACGCGCATGGTCACGCTTCCGTCGGAACGCGGAACACTGTAGGTTTTTTGGTTTTGCTCCTTATAGGAAGAGGAACCTAACGCAGTACTTTTTTATTACGGGCCAGGGCCACACTGGGGTACCGTGAGAAAAGGAGAAAAAAATGTCCCCAGGTAAGGTATGTAAGTCATGTGTACTACGCAGTATTGAGTATATATACTCATACTGTATATAATGATTATTATTTCCAGATCATTATCGAGGTGGCACAGCTTCGGCAGCATAAGCAA
>MDSY01081898.1_pt1 | contig 10250 bp, 10 predicted proteins | sample 811131 | NCBI WGS metagenome assembly MDSY01 (sample SAMN05326643, study PRJNA326480) | marine metagenome | isolation source: seawater | place: Atlantic Ocean: South West | collected 2010
AGGGAGATTGTGGGCTTCTTATTTTTATTAATACTTTTGGCAAAGTCTTCTAATTCTTCTTGAATAGAATTAACTTCATCAATTTTAGGTATTTCAAAATAAATTTGCTTTTTATCTCCTTCGGCATTAACTAATAAGATAGATAAATCATCTGTTAGCTTAGAAGCGTTTTTAATTTTAACGATTTCCACTTTTTTTGATAAATAATCAACTGCGATATAAGCCTCTTTTTGAAAAAAACGTGTCTTCCGCATTTTCTTCATAGATATTCTACTAGCCGTAAAATTAGCTACACAGCCATTTTCAAAAGTAACACGGGCATTGCAAATGTCTGGAGATTTACTAATCACAGCTACACCAGATGCATCAATTCTTTTAATTGGAGAATCTACTACACTGAGTATAATATCAATATCATGAATCATTAAATCTAAAATTACTGAGACATCTGTACCTCGAGGATTAAATTCGGCTAGACGATGCGACTCTATAAACATTGGATTTATTAAGGAAGATTTTATTGATTGATAAGCTGGATTGAATCTTTCAACATGCCCTACCTGGCCAAGTACATTATAGTCATTTGCAAGATTTACCAAAGTATTTGCCTCATCATCTGTTTGGGCAATCGGTTTTTCAATAAACACATGTTTACGTGCTCTTATAGCTTTTTCAGCTATCTTAAAATGTGAAATAGTAGGAGTGATAATGCTAACTACGTCTACAGAATTGATAAGGGCTTCGGGATTTTCAAAAAACGGATAATCAAGTTCTTCCAAAAGTTTGTTTACAACATTAAGATCAGGATCGTAGAACCCGACAAGCTCGAATATATTTGAATTTGCTGCAATTCTTAGATGAATTTTACCAAGGTGGCCAGCACCAAAAATTCCTATTTTCAACATATTCCTTCACTTTATTAACCAAAAATACAATCAAATTCTCAATTTATTAAGAAACTAAGTTATTTTTGCTTTAATGGAAGATTCTAAAAAGCATCAGGGTTTGAGGCGACAGCTGATTGATGACCTTAGGTTGAAAGGTATAGTTTCAGAATCAGTTTTAAAGGTAATGTTAAATATTCCTAGGCACTTTTTTATGGATCAGGGACTAATTAATTTTGCCTATCAAGACCAAGCCTATCCCATTGCTGCAGATCAAACTATTTCTCAACCCTATACTGTAGCTTTTCAATCTCAACTTCTTGATGTTAAATCAAAACATAAAGTATTAGAGATTGGAACTGGCTCTGGCTATCAAACAGCTATTCTTCTGGGATTGACTTCAAATGTTTTTACTTTAGAAAGGCAGCAAGAGCTCTTCAAAAAAACTCAGCACCTTTTTAAAAAATTACATTTACACCCCAAAAGAGTTATTTTTGGAGATGGCTATAAGGGACTTCCCGATGCTGCACCATTTGATCGAATCATTGTGACTGCTGGAGCGCCTAAAGTACCAAAAGAGCTGTTGCAACAACTTTCTCTTGGTGGAAAATTGGTCATTCCTGTTGGTCAGAGAGAACAACAGATGATGCGTTTTACAAGAACATCTGAAAAAATATTCGATAAAGAAACCTTTGGCAACTTCAATTTTGTTCCACTTTTAAGTGATAAAAATTAATCTTTTATTTTATAATGATTAATTCAAATACTTTAATTTCAGTAATATTTAGATGAAATGATTTTTGATAATACTAAGCAAGCATATATACTCAAGTCTGATCATGAGCTTTATCAAGCCTTTTATTTATTCAAGATAATTTCCAATAAAACTCTTGTTTATATTGGAAGTAAACTTGCTTTAATTGCGATAAAATTAAGATTTCCAATAAGCGGAATCTTTAGACGAACTATTTTTAAACAATTTTGTGCTGGATTTAAAAAAGAAGACTCTATAAAAGTTATAAATCGACTTAATAAATTGGATGTAAAGTCATACTTGCATTATGCATCAGAAGGACAAAATTCAGAATTAGGTATGGATTTTAATTTCAAAAAAACTATAGAGACCATTTCCTTTTCAAAAACTAGAAATGCACTGCCTTTTACTGTTTTTAAGCCTACAAGTCTAGGCTCAATTACTTTATTTAAAAAAAAGAGTAGTGGAATTGTTTTAAATTTAAAAGAAACAGCAGCATGGGATCGTATAATTGATAGGATTCTAAAGTGTTGTAAATACGCAAAAGAACTTAATGTTAAGATGCTGATTGACGCCGAAGAATCATGGGTACAGAATGCTATCGATGAAATTGCTGAAGATTCAATGGAAGTATTTAACAAAAAGGAAGCTTTTATATTTACAACACTTCAGCTTTATAGAAAAGATCGTTTGCAATATTTAAAAGAGCTATTCAATAAAGCAAATAAAAAAAACTTTAGAATAGGAATTAAACTAGTAAGGGGAGCTTATTTAGAGAAAGAAAATAAACGCTCAATGGATTTAGATATTCCTTCAATTATATGCGAAAGCAAAGAGGCTACAGACACCAACATCAATACTGCTCTTGATTATATCCTTCCTAGAACTGAGCAATGTAAATTATTTTTAGGCTCTCATTGCGAAGCTAGCATTCTCAAAGTTACAGAATGGATGAAAAGCAATGAGATACCAAATGATTATAGCAACATTTGGTTTTCCCAGCTTTATGGAATGGCAGATCATATTTCATTTAATCTAGCTGCTCAAGGGTATAATGTAATTAAATATGTTCCTTATGGACCAGTGAAAGAAGTTGTTCCATATTTGATACGCAGAGCAGAAGAAAATACATCAGTCAGAAGTCAAACACCCCGTGAATTGAATTTAATTAAAAAAGAGTTAAAAAGAAGAAAGTTTAAGGGATTTGAACTTTAAGCACGGCCACTTTTTTTTCACAATTAGCAACTTTTAGAAAGGAATTTTTATCGTTTACAAAGTCAATATGGTATACTCTACATGAATCTAATTGTGTATCACTTTTTGAAAAATTAATATTTCCCTGTTTAATTAGTGCCCGAAGGATACTATCATTAATTTCAGGATACTGAGTTTTAAATTTGTCAGAAAGATGAATTTTCTTTTGAAGTAAACTACTTTTAACACGCGATGAAGGGCCATAATTACAACTAGTTTTCTTCCCATTAAATACAAATGCCAAAAAGATTAAACCGACAGAAAATCCAACTAGATAATAGCCAATCCGATAAAACAAACTCATAACTATTTAGTTATTTTTAGACTTAATTTTTCGATATTTTTCATCTACTATTTCTAGATTATAGTGGTCATAATTCATTGGAAGATGTGGGATAATTTTTTCTGCCCATTCCATAAAACAAAGGCTTCCTGATTCTAAATATTCTTCTATTCCAAAATCTAGAGCTTCTTCAGCATTTTGTAAACGGTAAAAATCAAAATGATATATTATTCCATTATTACTCTCATAGGTGTTAATTAGTGAAAATGTTGGGCTAGATATTGGCTCTTTAACACCAAGAGATTTACAAATACTCGATATAAGTGTAGTTTTTCCTGCTCCCATAGGTCCATCTATACGAACTACCTTGGTTGATAAATCTTGAATTAAATATTTACCGATGGTTTTTAAATCTGCAGCTTTAAAAGTGTACATCATTTTACAAATGTATTACTAACGTGGGCTTAAAACAACAAAAGGAACTATCATTTCTTCAAGTGAAATCCCACCATGCTGATAAGTATTACGAAATAAATTAGCAAAATGATTGTAATTATTTTTATAAATAAAATAATAATCTTCTTTCGCGAAAATATATCGACCATTAAGAGAATTAGAAGGTAGTTTTAAATCGTTAGGATTTTCACAGTCAAATACTTCTTTTGATTTAAAGGTCAAACTTCTACCTGCTTTATATCGTAAATTAATACTTGTTTCTTTATCGCCTATAACTTCGCTGGGATTATTAACATTAATTGTTCCGTGATCAGTAGTTAAAAGAAGTTGAAAGTTTAATTCGGCTGCTTTAATTATTAATTTTTTTAGAGAGCTATTTTTAAACCAACTTAAAGTTAATGATCTATATGCCCTATCATCTGGAGCTAATTCTTTAATCATTTCCATTTCGGTTTTTGCATGAGAAATCATATCAACAAAATTCAATACAACAACTGTAAGACCCTCTTGAGAGTGATTTTGTAAATTCTTAATCAAACTTTGACTCTGATTTATTTGAGTTATCTTATGATAGCTGATTGGTCGATCAATTCCTAACCGTTTACATTGAGCTTTTAATAAATCTTCTTCATGCAAATTTTTCCCTCCATCCTCATGGTCATATTTCCACCATTGGGGAAATTGTTTCTGAATCTCTAATGGAGTCAGTCCTGCAAATAATGCATTGCGCGAATATTGGGTAGATGTTGGAAGAATGCTATAATAGGCACTTTCTTTTTCCACAGTATAAAATTTTAAAAATTCATTACGTATGGTTTTCCATTGATCAAAACGTAAATTATCTATAACTAAAAGAATTGTTGGTTGATGCTGTTTTATTTTTGGTAAAACGGATTCTTTAAAAAGACAATGAGAAAACAACGGACCGTCAGAACTGTTGATCCAATTAGAATAATTGTCCTGAATGAACTTTGCAAAAAGAGCATTAGATTCTTTTTTTTGTGACTCAAAAATCTCAAACATACTTTGGTCATCCAAGTTTTCAAGTTCCAATTCCCAGTAAATTAACTTTTCATAATGATTAATCCAGTCCTTATAAGTAACCAATGAATTTAAAGAAGCTGATAACTTACCAAATTCTTTTTGATAATTTTGAGTTGTTTTTTTATCAATTAAATTTTTATGATCTAAAACTTTTTTTAGTGACAATAGAATTTGATGAGGATTAACAGGCTTAATCAAATAATCTGAAATTTTTGCCCCAATAGCATCATCCATGATACTTTCTTCCTCGTTTTTTGTAATCATAATAACAGGAAGTAAAGGTTTCTTACTTTTTATATGATCAAGGGTTTCAAGGCCATTTAATCCAGGCATATTTTCATCTAAGAGAATTATTTCATAATTTTTATTATCAATTAAATCTAGCGCATCCTGACCATTGGTGCAAGGTGTAACGCTATATCCCCGTTCTTCTAGAAAAAGAAAATGTGGCCTTAACATTTCTATTTCATCATCAACCCATAGAACTTCGATCTGATCCATTATGTTATCTTTGGTAAAAATTAAGTATAAAATTGCATTTTAAAAACACTTTATTTAATGACCCAATTTATGGTTTTATTACAATAGAAACCGAATTGATATTACAACTTATTAACCACCGATATTTTCAAAGGTTACGGCGAATTTTTCAAATGGGTCTTTCTAGCTTAGTATATCCTGGGGCTCATCACACGCGTTTTGAACATGCAATTGGAACAATGCATGTTATGCAAATGGCAATTCGTTCAATAAAACAAAAGGGAATTAATATTTCAGATGAAGAAAACGAAGCCATGCAAATTGCGATTTTACTTCATGACATAGGCCATGGTCCTTTTTCTCATGCTTCGGAAAAAATTTTATTAAAAGGGATTTCTCATGAAATAATTTCTCTAAAAGTATTTAAAAGATTAAATCAAGATTTTAATGGTAAGCTTGATTTAGCAATCAAAATTTTCACTAATGGATATAAAAGAAAGTTTATGTATCAGCTTGTATCTGGACAGATTGATGTTGATCGCTTAGATTATTTAAAAAGAGATAGTTTTTTTACGGGCGTTACTGAAGGTAATATCAATACAGATCGTATTATAGCAATGATGAATGTAGAAAATGAAAAATTAGTTTTTGAGAAAAAAGCGGTACATTCAATAGAAAAATTTCTTCTGGCAAGGCGCTTAATGTATTGGCAGGTATATTTACATAAAACCAGTTTAGTTGCTGAGCTGATTTTGGTCAAAATTTTTAAACGTTTTCGGAGTTTAGTATTTGAAAAAAAAGAGATAATAACAAATACGCATGTTCTTTATCATTTAATTTATTCTAAATCAGATGGCAATGTTACTGATTCTGCTTTAACAGAATATCTTTCTTTGGATGACCCTGATATATTACATCTACTTAAAAACTGGATTAATAATAAGGACAATGTTTTAAGTAGTTTATCCAAGCAGATTATTTATAGAGATTTGCCTAAAATTAAAATCCAGAATAAACCTTTTGATAATCAATTTATACTTAAAAAAATTAAGCTTTTAAAAGATCGTAATATTAATGAAGATGTTCACGACTATTTTATTTTTTCAGGAAGTATTTCCAATCAAACATACATCTCAGATCATTCTCAAATTCTTTTGAAAAGTAAATCAGGAAAATTAATATCACTAACAGACACTATTGATTATTTTGACATTAATCAATTTTCAAAGCCTATTTATCGCTATTATTTGTGCTATCCAAAGTAATAATTCTTTATAAATTCTTATTTTTGTCATCATGAATTCTACAGCATTAGAAATCGCTAAAAAATACAACGGAGTTATAGAGGGAAATGGTAATGTTCTTTTGACATCTTTAGCAAAAATTCAAAGTGCTACAAATGGGAGTTTAAGTTTTTTAGCCCATCCAAAATACATTTCATTTATAAATTCCACTAAGGCAAGTGCTGTTTTAGTTCACCATGATTTTAAAGTAGAAAAGTCAATTCAAACCACTCTAATCCGTGTTTCTGATCCTTATGCTTCATTCAATTCTCTTATAGTTGAGACGTCTAAGCTTAAAAAAAATCAACAAAGTGGTATTCATCGGACAGCAATAATCGATTCCTCAGCAAACTTAGCAGATGATGTTTACATTGGGCCCTATGTTACAATAGGTTCTGACACTAAAATAGCAAGTGGAGTTCACGTTTATTCAAATAGTTATATTGGTTCTAATGTTAGTATTGGTAAAGATACACTGTTGCAAGCCCGTGTTTGTCTTATGGATGATGTTGAAATAGGCGAGAGATGTATCCTACAAAGTGGAACAATTATTGGATGTGATGGATTTGGCTATATCAAAGAAGGTGAAAAAAACATCAAAACTCCTCATCTAGGTAAGGTTGTTATTAAAGATGAAGTTGAAATTGGAGCTAATAGCACCGTTGATAGAGCAACCCTCGGTGAAACTATCATTCACAAAGGTGTTAAGTTAGACAACTTAGTTCAGATTGCTCATAATGTAGAAATTGGTTCAAATACAGTAATTGCAGCCCAATCTGGGATTGCGGGTTCTACTAAAATCGGATCAAGATGTACTATAGGCGGTCAAGTAGGTATTATTGGTCATTTAGTTTTAGGTGATGATCTACAAATACAAGGACAGTCCGGTGTAATTAGTGATATACCTGATGGTAAAACTATTCAAGGTACTCCCGCTCTGGATTTTAAATCTTTTTATAGGTCGTATGTATTGTTTAAACGTTTTCCAGACTTAGAAAGTCGTTTAAGCAAAATTGAAAAAAATATAAATTTATGATTGTTAAAAATTATCATCAAAAAACTCTTTCAAAGGAAACTCATTTGACAGGAATTGGTCTTCATTCGGGTGCTCAAAGAAAGATTACATTGAAACCAGCAGAGGAAGGTCAAGGCTTAATTTTTGTTCGCACTGATTTAAATCCAAATTATGAAATTCCAGCTTTAGCTAATTTTGTAAGTAAAACTGATCGAGGTACCACAATTTCAAAGGGTGGAGTTGAAATCCAAACTATAGAGCACCTTTTGGCTGCACTTGCTGGTTGTGGAGTAAACAATTGTATAATTGCTGTTAATGGAGATGAAATTCCAATTATGGATGGTTCATCAAAGCAATTTGTAGAGGCAATCGAAGAAGCCGGAATTAAAGAGCAAAATGCTCTACAGGAGGTTTTCGAAGTTCAAGACGTTATAAAATTTTTAGATAAAGAAAATGGAAGTGAAATTATTATTATTCCTCATAGTGAGACTTCTATAACGGTAATGATTGATTTTGAAACTAAGGTTTTAGGTTCTCAAAATGCAGTTCTTCATAAAATAGATGACTTTAGAAGTCAAATATCTTCTTCTCGTACGTTTAGTTTTTTACATGAATTAGAAAGGCTTCTTGACCAAGACTTGATTAAAGGAGGAGATTTAAATAATTCTATTGTTTATGTAAATAAACCATTAGCTAAAAACAGTATGGATCGCCTTAAAAAAACTTTTAAAAAGGAAGATATTGCTGTAAAAAAGAATGGTATTTTAAATAATCTAACACTTCATCATCCAAATGAAGCTGCTAGGCACAAGTTACTTGATGTTATTGGAGACTTAGCGCTTGTGGGAATGCCGATTAAAGGAAAAATTATTGCAAATAAACCAGGACACAAAATTAACACTGAATTTGCTAAGCATTTAATCGATATTATTAAAAATAAAAAGAAATCTAGTGCTCCAGTAATTGATTTATCAAAACCACCATTAATGGATGTTAACCAGATAATGGATATGCTTCCTCATCGTCCTCCATTTTTGCTAGTGGATAAAGTACTAGAGCTTTCGAAAACTCATGTTGTCGGTTTGAAAAATGTTACAATGAATGAACCTTTTTTTGAAGGACATTTTCCTGGGGCTCCTGTTATGCCAGGTGTTCTTCAGATTGAAGCTATGGCTCAAGCAGGTGGTGTATTAGTCCTCAGTACAGTTCCTGACCCTGAAAATTATTTAACTTTTTTCATGAAGATTGATAATTTTAAATTTAAACGTCCTGTTTTTCCAGGAGACACGTTAGTTTTTAAACTTGAATTAATAAATGAAATAAGACGAGGGATTTGCAATGTTCGAGGCACTGCCTATGTTAACGGACAATTAGTTAGTCAGGGGGACTTAATGGCTCAAATAATAAAACGAAAATGAATATAACTTCGTCTAAAATACAAAGACTAGTATCTGTTCATCCTGATGCAATTATTGGAGAAAACGTTATTATTGATCCATTTACAGTAATTCATAAAAATGTAAAAATTGGAGAAGGTACATGGATAGGTTCAAATGTTACTATTATGGATGGCGCGAGAATCGGTAAAAATTGTAAAATATTTCCCGGTGCAGTTATTAGCGCAATACCACAAGATTTAAAATTTGTAGGTGAAGACTCCTTTGTTCATATTGGAGATCATAGTGTTATTCGTGAATGTGTAACAATTAACAGGGGTACAGCAGCTCTTGGAATAACAAAAATTGGTGTCCACTGTCTCATTATGGCCTATTGTCATATTGCACATGATTGTACTGTGGGTGATTATTCTATATTTTCTAATAACAGTACCTTAGCTGGACACGTAGAAGTTGGAAAAAATGTCATCCTTTCAGGATTTACTGCTGTTAATCAATTTTGCAATATTGGTGACTATGTTTTTGTTTCTGGAGGTTCAATGGTTAGAAAAGATATTCCTCCATTTATAAAAGTCGGAAGAGAACCTGTTTCCTTTGTTGGTATTAATTCTGTAGGTTTGAGTCGAAATGGGTTTGATAATTCCCAGTTAAGAGAAATCCAAGATATTTATCGTATTATTTTTCAAAAAAAATACAATATAACACAAGCTTTAGATGTGTTAAATCGAGAGATAAGAGAAAGTTTAGAAAAAAAGAAAATTATTGATTTTTTAAACAAATCAAATCGTGGAATTATAAAAGGGTATTTTTAAAAAAACTAATTTTACTGTTTATGGCAACAACATCAGACATTCGGAAGGGACTATGTATAAAATACAATAACGATATATTTAAAATTATTGAATTTTTACATGTAAAGCCTGGAAAAGGCCCAGCTTTTGTAAGAACTAAACTTAAAAGTGTTACTACTGGAAAAGTGATTGACAATACCTTCTCAGGGGGTCATAAAATTGAAGAGATTCGCGTTGAAACTCACAAATATCAATTCCTATATAAGGATGGTGATCAATATCATTTTATGAATTCCGATGATTATAATCAAATCAGTTTAGAAAAAACTATTTTAGATGCACCAGGACTTTTAAAAGAAGGAGAAATGGTTTCCATCTCTATAAATACAGAGGATAATATGCCCCTCTCTGCTGATATGCCTGCTAGTGTAATTCTGGAAGTAACACACACTGAGCCAGGAGTTAAGGGAAATACGGCTACAAATGCCACAAAACCTTCTGAAGTAGAGACTGGAGCGAATGTTAATGTTCCATTGTTTATTAATGAAGGTGATAAGATAAAAGTAGAAACCGAAAAAGGGCAATATATAGAACGTATAAAAGAATAAA
>MDSY01109577.1_pt1 | contig 10250 bp, 8 predicted proteins | sample 811131 | NCBI WGS metagenome assembly MDSY01 (sample SAMN05326643, study PRJNA326480) | marine metagenome | isolation source: seawater | place: Atlantic Ocean: South West | collected 2010
AGCTGCGCCGTCTGTGGCCGCGCGCGATGTAAAAGTGTCGCAACCTTGGCGATCCGCAGGGCGTGTCCCGGTCACCTCCCGCTCTTTACAGTCCTTACGGTCGAGCACCAGCACAGCGCTCCTTCGCCCAGATGCTGCGCTCAGCTCTACGCCTCTCGTCCAAGGCGCCGCAGCTCGCGCTCGGCCGGGTGCCGGGAGCGCCCGCCGCCCTCATCCGCGGTCACTGCCAGGTGCCGTGCGGCATCTTCGACGACCCGGTGCGCGTCACCCTCCTCAAGGAGGACGCTGCGACCGTGCGCAAGGCCATGGTGCAGATCAACGAGCTGTCAACAGCCGGCACCGCTCTGGCGCTCAACCAGTCGACCCGGTGGGTTATGGCCAAGGAGGACGCCGCGGGGAACATCATCACCACCGTCTCCGAGTACATGCTCTGCCAGCGTGTGAAGAAGGAGCTCTTCGAGAAGAACGAGGAATACCTGGAGGCGCTCGCGGCGCACCACGGGGTCCTGGCCGCCGCGGTCAAGACGAAGCAGGTGGTGGACGCAGCCGCGTGCGACGCGCTCGACCACGCCATCGCCGACCTGGCGCCTATGTACATCAAGTAGACAGCCCTGTTGTCCTTGCGCTGGACGTGGTGCTCGGGTGGTCGCCTGCCAAGCCCGCGTGCGGCCGGCGCGACGAGCTGGTGGCTACGGAGGCAGCGGCTGGTGCCTCTCAATCCCCTCCGGAGCGTGCGTGTTGCGCTGGCGTGATCTTAGGAAAGGGCACGGGGCGCCACGCTAGGCGCGTGCATTTGCACCCTTGTGGCGTGCGTTTACATCGCGTGTGGACACGTAGTGTTCTGCTTTGGGGCGAGAGTCGATTCCTGAAAGTGTCGCTTATATTTAACACCCCCCTAAGGTTATTTTCTCTCGTCTCAGGTGTCACGTGTGGTCATTCTTGAGCTATATATAGGTAAAGTCGAATCGAAAAATCCTTATAATAAAACCGCGGTATCGCGTGTATACTTTACACTTCACTACTTGTACTTTATTAGCCTATATTTTGGTATATACTTTAAGGGGTAGGTTTGAGCCGACTGCGCGCGCCGCGGGCTCAAGCGGAGCTCTCGTCTCCTCATATACTTTAATTTACACGACGACCCGGACGACCGCACACATGATCTCACATGTGGGACACACACGCGGCCACAGCCAGAACGTACCCCAGGCACACACACACTCACACACGCCCATTAGTATTATCAGCGCACGCACTCGTCGTCAGCCGCTCTGCAGATGCAAGAAGCAGCCAGCAAGCGCCTTACTTATCAACTTACGCACGTGCTACGCAGCTGCGCGTGTGAGGCTTGCTCAGTAGCCATCGCTGTCGTCGCTGAAATCCGAGTCGTCGACGGTCATCGTGACTTTCGGGGCTGTCATTCCAAGAGCGTGACACGTGAGCTGCTCCGCCGTGAGCTTCTGCACGAAGCCCCGAATGCCCTTCTTGCGCGCCTTGGTACGAGGGATCTCGCTTAGCTCACTGTTGCTGTCGAGCAGAAACTTGCGCTTGCTTGACTGGAGCAGGGACGGCGGGCCGTTTGCGGTACGCTGCATCTGTTGGTTCAGCGCCTCGTTGACAAGCTCACGCACCGTTTTGCTCACCTTCATCAGTCCTTGGAGCGACTCCGGCAGCGGAAACAGCTTGCACAGCGGGAAGCGCACCGCCGGTGCGACGCCGCCGATCTCGTGCATGAGGCGGGTGGGCTCCGCTGCCCACGCGACGAACATGCGCATGACCTTGTTCTCGCTGAGAACAGTGAGCTGCTCGGAGGTGAGCAGCTGCGCCATGCTGACACCGTCGAGCTGGGGGATGTCGTCGCACAAATCGAAGTTGCGAGCAATGACCTCGAGGAAGGTGGGCATCATGGCCTTGAGCAGAGGCGCTCCGAGCACAGCATGCGCGGATGCGCGGATCAGCCCCTGCACCGGCGATGCGTTCGTGGCGATATCGATCAAGCCGTGGGCCTGTAGGAAACGCACGATCAGCATGTACTTCATCCATGTGCTCTCGATGCGCACGCTGGCCTTGAAGACCACTGCAGTCCCTGCCGCCAGCTTACTGGCAACCCGAAGGCGGCCGTCTTGGCCGTGCCACATGGGCCCCTCTTCCTGCGCAGTGCAGAAAGGTGTTACCCACCTGTTCTGGATGTCGCTCATCACGACGGCGGGGGGGCTGCGTGTCGACGTCGTGCTCTTGACCCGCACAAAGTAGCCGGCCGTGGCCGACTTGCCACCGTCAACAGTGCGCGCAGCAATGTCCTCGTCGCTGTGCTCGTCACGGAGATGGTCGTCGCTATCGGATCCGAAGAGATCTTCCTCGCGAGCACGGGCTGCGATGGTCGCCTCGATCGTGGCGTAGACAAGGTTCAGCTCCTCGGCCTGCGCCGGCCGCACCTCGAGCGCCGGGACCGGCTCCGACATCCCCTTGACATCGGGCAGCATGTGTAGGAGGGGCAGTCCGCGCGCAACCTCGTCGGACAGCACGGAAGCGTTCTCAACCAGCACGGTGAGGCACGCCTTACGGAGCTTCAGCCAGGCCGTCCCCGGGCACTTGTCGCAGAGCACGTGCGAGCTGTAGGCGACACAGCCCGAGCACGTGCAGGCAGGAGACGAATCTCGCGACATGTCCTTGTCCTTGCTGCAGCACACGCATTTGCCGTGGCACTCCTTGCACTTGGTCCCCAGTATGTCCTCCATGAAGCTGAGCAGCTCGACCGCAATGTCGTACGCCGTTGACGACGGCAGCACCTCTGTCGACCGCGCCAGCACCTGGCCGAGAAGGTTGCGCAGCTTCTCGACGATGGGCAGCTCCCAGCGGACGGCTAGCTGCAGCGTCTCGACCAACTGCTGCGGCGTGGTGCCCTCGGGAACGAACTGAGCAAAGTGGATCATTCCCACGGCCGTGCGTACAGCGCCACACGAGTACGACTTGTCCTTAGAGTCGAGCGAGAGCGTGGGCACTCCCGATTCATCTGCGCCTGAGAAAGAGAGCGGAGATGCAACCATCTCCGCAACCACCGGTCCGAGCAAAGCCGTGAAGGAAGGGTAGCTGCGGTCGTTGACACGCAGCCAGAGGTCTGGATCGCACACCAGCCTCATGGCGTCGCGCGTGGTGGTCTTGAGCCGCTGCTTCAGGGCTGCGTTCTCGGTAGCAAGCGCCTTGCAGGCGTCTTCCACAGCGGCTATCTTCTGACGATGCGCGCCTTGGGAGTGCTTTTTTACCTCTGTGTCGACAGCCGACTTGAGGCTGCTGATAGTCGTGTTGAGCTTATGCTGGGCAGCCATGCTTGCTGTGGTGTGCAGCGTCGTGCGCACTGAGTTCACCTTGGATGGGTGGGGGGGGGGGATTAATTGGGCCAAAATTCCGATTTCCGCACCGCCCCATCCCCGACACGCACGCCCTGTAGTACCGCGACCTCCAGCCGCTTCTCGCCGTCGACCCCACGGACCGACCATGGTAGCCGCACGCACCGTGTCGCTGCGCTGGCGCGCGCAGCGCCCTCCCCGCCCTCTCCGCCCCTCCCCACCCTCACTCCGAGGCGCCGCCGACCATCTCGTCGACGAGCCACTGCGCGCCGTCATACTTGCCGATGAGCAGCAGCATGTAGCGCACGTCGGTGCCGATCGAGCGCGAGTACTCTCGGCTCCACTTGAACTCGTTCATGAGCCCCAGCCGCTGGCGGTCGAAGTTGATCGCCACGAAGTTGCCGTCGGCGTCGAGCACCGGGCTGCCGGAGTTGCCGCCGACCGTGTCGGTTGAGTAGAGGAGGCAGACGGGCGTCGCCGCCGCCGCCGGGTCGGCCGCGCACAGCTCGACCAGCCGTGGGGGGCAATCGAACTCGCCCTTGCCCTGGACCGGGTCGACGGCGCCGTCGCCGGAGATGGTGGCCTCGAGGTGCTTGTCGACAAGTCCGGCGAGGGTGGTGGCGGGCGTGTGCACCACGGCGTCGGCCGCGCTGTAGCCCTCGACATGCCCCGCCGAGAGGCGCAGGCAGCCGTTGGCATCGGGGTAGAAGGCCTCGGTGGTGGCGACCTCGCGCTGGATCTCGAGCAGCGCGGCGACCAGCTGGTCGCGCTCCGAGAGCAGCGCCTTGGTGGCGTCGCGGTCGGCGACGTACGCAAGGTAGAGCGCCGCGGCAGCGCCCACGGCCGCGTCCCCCTTGAGGCCCTCTGCCCCGCTGGCGCCCTTGAGGGCTAGCTCCAGCTCGCCTGCGCTAAGCGCCGCCAGCGGGGGCCACGCGCTGCGGCTGCCGAGCGGCGCCGCCTCGAGCGCCGTGGCGAGCTGCTCGAGCGCGTCGGTGTCGGCAGGCAGCAGGCCGAGGGGCAGCTTGGACGCCACCGCGGCGGCGCGGCGGATGAGCGCAGACTCGTGCGGCGGGTGCAGGTCGACGAGCCGCTTGGCGAGCCGCTTGACCATGAAGGGCAGGTTGCGCTCGCGATAGGCGGTCTCGCGCTCTGCGTCCGGCTTGGCGGCCTCGAGGGCCGCCTCGTGCACGGCGTGGCCGACGGCGAGAAGGGACGAGCCGTGGTAGATTCCTTGCATCTGATCGAGCGCCGCGGAGATCTCACTCGTCGCTCGGAGGCGCTCGTAGACGGTGGCGAGCTGTGCGAGCAGCGGCGCGGCCGCCGGCGCCGCCGCACAGAGCGCCTGCTCCTCCGCCTCCCGCTCCTGCTGCAGCCTCAGCTTGCGCATCATCACCCGCTTGCCCACCTGCGAGCACGTGGGCACGGCCATGTGGCGATGTGACGTGTGCGCGTGTGCATGCGCGCGCGTGCGTGCGCGCGTGTGCATGCGTGCATGCGCGCGTGCATGCGTGTGTGCATGCGTGTGCACGCGCGTGCTCGCACCGAGCGCTTGTACTCGTTTGCGAGCCCCTTGCGCGCCGTGGCCATCTTGAGCGCGGCGTCGCGGTCCGTCGCGTGTGTGGCGATCAGCCCGAGCTTCTCACCGAAGTCGCCCACGAGCGCGGGCACCGCGACCTCGTCAGAGTAGGCCAGCCGGCACGCAGGCGCATAGCGCATGGTGTTTCCCCTGTCCAAGACGAGGCTCGCACGTGTGAGTAGCAGGCCTGCCTTAGACCCTGCCTGCTAGCCTGGGGGTTGGAGGCCTGCGTGGCGTACGGGAAGCCCAGGAGGAAGACGAAGTCGCCTTCGGAGGCGCCCTTGGTCGAGACTTGGATGTGGGTGGCGGGCTTGTACGGCACGTTCTCCGGCGCGTACTCTGCGGCCGAGCCGTCGGGGGCCACGTAGGCGCGGAGCAGCGTGAAGTCCGCCGTGTGCCGGGGCCATTCGAAGTTGTCAGTGTCGCCGCCAAAGCAGCCGAGGGACATGGGTGGCACGTAGACGAGGCGCACGTCGCGCAGCCGCTCGTACGTGAAGAGCACGTACGTGCGATCCGGCCACATCTCCTGCACCTCGCACCGCACCGAGGAGGCGGCGGCGGCCTCGGCCTCCGCCTCGCGCGCAATTTCCTGCCGCCGGTCGCGCACCTTGTTGGCGCGCTTGAGTGGGTCGCTTTCCTGCCGCGACTCGACGAGCTGGTCGCTCACGTCCACACACGAACGGGTGATCCACACCTCGTAGTCCGCGTCGCTAATCTCGTCGGCACGGCCTCGCGCCACAAACCCGTCGTTGAGATAGTCCGCCTCTGAGGTAGAGGCGCGGCGGACCGCGTCGAGCGCCACGTGATGGTTCGTGACGATCAGGCCGTCGCCGGAAATGAAGGAGCCTGTGCCGCCGCGACCAGCCGGTCCAACGCTGACGAGCGCGTCCGAGAGGCACTTGCCAGTTCCGGCTGTCGTGCCATCGATCTCCAGCGTGGGCACGCGCAGGCCCATCTCACGGAGGGAAGGCTCTAGCGCTGCCGCCTCTGTGATGGGCCAGGAGCGGAAGCGCGATGTTGTTGACATGCTGCTTGCGACGCGCGACATGGAGAAGAGAAGAGCGGAGGCAGTGGAGAGAGAGGACCCTCGTGCCAGCATTCAAGGTGCCGACGCTTCGGAGGAACTCGACGAGAAGTTGTGGGGGATAGCATGCCAATGGAGTTGACCCCGCGTCAGAGTTTCTTATGCAAGTTCAGTGCACCTCGTGGTCTATCGACGGCCACATTATCACAGCCTGATCACAGCCCTCCATGCAGCCCTCGCCGTATTTACTTTACTTTTAAATTCGGACGCACACTACCATAATCTACCATATAGGGCGCGGTTCTACCGATACACCCGTTCGCGAGTTCGGCGAGGCATGGAGCCGAACGATGCCCAGGCGCTCCAGCCTCCGGTAGAATGCAAACTCGACCTCGAACTTCTCGCGGTTCTTCGAGCAGCACACGAACTGCGTCCGGTTTGTGTGGGCGTACTTGTAATTCATGCGCGGCCAGCCGCCGTGCGCCTTGCAGCAAAAGGGCCAGAAGCCGTACAGATCGACCGGTCGGCTGCAGACGGAGAGAGCAAAGAGCACGGCGATCAACCCGGTGGAAGGCTGCGAGCCGTGCAGCTCCTTGTTGCACGCGTGGCCGTATGCCTGCAGCTCGCGGCTCACCGGGCGCACCGTGTGTGTCGGGTAGAACTGGCGAAAGGCAGTGAGCTTCTTCTCGAAGGTTGCCGTCCGGTCGGCGGAGTTGGCGCGCGAGAGGAAACAGCCAACGTCCAGCTCGCCGGGCTTGCATAGCAGCCGGTCGTACTCGTCGCCATCAACCGTGGCGAGGAGGCCCGAGCGGTTTCGTGCGCGCAGCACCCATTTCTCGATGGACACGTGGTTGAGAACGCGCACGCTGGTGTGCCGGCCTACCTGGCTCTCAAAGCCCACGCTCGGCGCGTTGTTCAGGCGCCACACTAGCTTGTGCGCGTCAATGGCACGCCCTTGGGGTGCGAGGCGCAGGATATCGGCGCTGCCCACGACGGCACAGGTGGAGCGTGGAAGCTGGAGGCCGGCGCTCAGCGAGGCTGGGCTGCCCCTGTAGCTGCACATCGGTAGGCTAGCCAGCTCCGTCCGCGTCATACCACGCGGCGCGCGAGCAGCCAAACATTGCGGGAGGTAAGGCAATGTAAGAAAGCTTCAACGCCGGCACGCGCTCGGTGTAATTCGCAACAACAAAAATGACCAAAGGCCAGTCGATTCGGAACCCCGGTTCCTGCTGTATACCCATACACAGACCGCGCCTGGCCCCAAGCTTCCGCGCGCGACTGACACCGTGTTCCGCCGAGATGCGAGGCGTGGGTCTGTGCCTCTCGCCTGCCGTCATGTCACTGCGCTCCGTTGGCACGGCCGAGTCGTCGGTGTGCAGCCCGCGACGCCATGGAGCCGCCCACGGGTCCCACGTGGTCGGCAGCCGCTCGCTCCTGCAGCTGAGTAGCAGAAGCTTGAGCGGCTGCACGCTTCTCCGCGCGCTGGGCCCTTCCGTACGCCAACGCGGCGTCGAAGGTGGTGTCCATCTTTTTTCTGCGCTCCTCCCTCAGCTGTTGGGCATACCACGAGCCCGGTCCGGAGTGGGCAACCGACTTATAGTAGATCTTGCCCTCGAGCTCACGCGTGTCGTCCACGCCAAAGGGGGCGCGCTGGTGCGTGCCGAGGTGCCGCAGTCGCCGCTGCGCTTCGTCACCCTCGATGTCCATCCTCTTCGTCGCTGGTGTGAATGTGCGGCTGTTGCGGCATGGCACCCCCCGGTCCTCACGTCGCTTGGCTTCCCGAGCGGACTCGAGGCAGGGCACATACTCGTCAGCGGTGGGGCGTTCACTTGGGTGCGCTCGAGCGTGGTAGGTGTCGTATGATCTGATCCCGCCCGCCGCAAAGGTCGTCCCAATATTGTCGTTATTAAACGGCACGTATCCTTTGTATCCTGGGATTGTGCGGTGCATACGGTCATCAAATGCGCCGTCGGCAATGTTGAGGTAAGCACCAGTCTCGGAGAGCATCTTGCCCCGCCTGGGAATTCTTCCCTCGGCGACCTGTTCTAGCTCCTGTCTACGCTTCTCTGCCGCCATTTCGATCGCGTAAGCCTGCCTTGTCTGCCCACCCTGTCCGAGCATAAGCTGTTGGTTGCGAGTCCGCATCTGCCACTCCCGTTGCTTCTGGGCCCGCTTTCTCCCGATCAAACCGCGAAAGACCGCCTCGACTCGGGTCGCGGCACGAACCATCGCCGCATCGTTCGAATCCACGAACTCGGAGTGCATTGCCATTAATTTTGCCACCAAGGCTTTTTTCGGTTTTTTTTGGCTTGCGCCCGCGGCGCGCGCCCGGGCCGGCAGTGGGGGAGGCAGCAGACGTAAAACCTGCGTGATTTTAGGTAAAATCACCTCTCTAAACTTCACATGGAAGATGGGGTAGGTAAACTCCTGGCACCTGTGCATGCAGTCGGCGAGCTCATGTGGACCGTGTCGCGCTACGCGACGCTACTCGGCTGTCACGCCTGCGAGGACCGTAGTATGTAGTAACTTACTTACTACTACTGCGAGGACCCGGGCTGCCCGCGCTCTAGCACGCGCAACACGGCCTCCAGCTTGGCCTCCGCGGCGTCCTCTACCACCTCTGAGGCCGAGAGCGCTGCCTCGGCTTTGGTGCGCGCCGAGACCGCCTCCCTGTAGTCGAAGGAGGCGCAGTCTAGCTCTGTCAGGGACGCGTGCTCCGCCGTCGCCTTGACGCGAGCCTCGTCCCTTCGCCTGTCGAGCTCGGCGCCGTCGATCTGGCCGGCGTTCCATTGCTCGATGGCCGGGCTCATCAGCTCACGCACGCGCTTGTCCACCGCCGCGGTGCAGACGGATCGAGCGCCAACGACGCGCTTCTCCAGGGCAGCCGCCGCCGTCCTGCCCCGCTTGCGAGGAGACTCGGCATCGAGGTCGATGGCGCGCTTGCGGCCCTCGGCGTCGCGCTGCGCAAACGTGCGCTCACCGACGACAGCGACCTCCTCTTGGTCGCCTGCGGGGCTGTGCAGCGCCGGCGGCGGTGGAATGCGGCTCACCTGCGCACATCCACCAAAGCCGGAAAGGGTGCGGCTCCGCCGGAGCCCTCTCTTCTTCGGCTCTGCCGCCGCCCCCTGCCAGCACCACGCCCGCACCACGGCCACGCCCACCAGCCTGGCCTCTTGGGGCGTTGGGCTACGGCCTGGCTACGGCTGCACTTGCTATGGGGGCGGTGAGGCAGAGGCAGTCGCGGCAGGGCGCTGGGGTGTGTGAGACGCAGGCAGGCAGCTGACCTTGGCGAGGACGCAGTCAACGCAGCCCTTGTTGCCGGGGAAGAGCATCGCTAGGCCCGTGCCCTTGGGCTCGTGCTGGCCAGTGCCGGGGCCCATCACCTCGCCCTGCTGGCCTTGCACAAGCTTGTAAGTTCTGCCGTTGTGCTCAAACGTCCTGCTCGGCCACGTGTAGAACAACTTCTCGCCCAACTTGTAGCCACCATGTAGCGGTGGCGGCGGATGGCGGCTGATCTGCGCGCGTTTGCGGGTGGGCTCAGTGTCGCGTGTGTGGGGCAGCGCGGAGGCGGCGGAGGAGTCCAGGCCGGCCGGCGGTCGCTAGCGGAGGCGGCGGACCTCGACTCCGAGACCGACGAAGCCCTTGTTGCCGGGGAAGAGCACCGCCAGGTGCGTGTTCCCACGCAACATTCCTGCCACCTTGCCCTGCTGGCCGTGCACGACCTTGTCGCCGTCGGCAAAGGTCTGGCTAGGCCCGATATAGAACACCAGCTCATCCACCTTGTAGCCGCCCAGTAGCGCCTGTGCCTGCGCCTGCGCCTGCAACGCCGCGACTTGCTGTGCCGAGTCGGCCTGCATCGAACCGCCAGGGGACCCACGGCGGTGCCGCCAAAACAGAGCGCGAAGAGTCCAGCGTGGGGAGCTACGACACGGAACGGAAGGCACGTTGTCTAGCGACAAGTTGCCTGTTGCGCCGCCAAAAGAAAGCGCGAAGAGTCCAGCGCCTGGGAGTGCGACGACACGGAACGGAAGCTACGTTGGATAACGTGGCTGTTGCAGCTTATTTTAATAAGCTTCTCACTCACAGGCGCCCGGCGCCAGTGGTTCCGGCGCGTAGCGCCTCGAAAATTGTGTGAGCTTGCCCCTCGCCAAGTTCTCCAACCTGGAACGGAAGTGGAAACATACACACCTACGACACCAAAACACGGGAGAGCGCGCGCCGGACGACAGCACGGCTGCTTAGCTGCTTTCTCTAAACACAAGCTCGGCTTCCGTCCTGAAGTTCACGCGCCCAACATGCGAGC
>MDSY01079836.1_pt1 | contig 10249 bp, 13 predicted proteins | sample 811131 | NCBI WGS metagenome assembly MDSY01 (sample SAMN05326643, study PRJNA326480) | marine metagenome | isolation source: seawater | place: Atlantic Ocean: South West | collected 2010
AAGTTTTACTAACAACTGATTTTCAGTTTTATTTAATCTCTGTAATTTAACTAAAGGTGTATTTCCTATTAGTGAGCCTATGCTTTTTATTTTCATAACTATTTACTTAAAATTAATGCGTTTGCTACCGCAAATTTTCTCTCGTCTGAGATTGAGATATGAATTACCTTATTATAATATAATTCAAATTCTTTTCTTTTATTTAATTTTGCTATTGGCTTACCAAGATCATCATTTACAATTAATATATTTTTTAATAGGAAACCATTTAAAATACCAATACCTAATGCTTTGCCTATTGCTTCTTTAGCAGCAAATCTTTTTGCTAAAAATGATGGTTTATTCTTTGATAAATTAAAACTTTTTATTTCCTTATTATTTAAAATCTTATAAGCAAATTTATCACCGTATCTAGAATAAATTTTTTTTATTCTATCAAGATCTACAATATCTACCCCAATTCCAAATATATTCATTTAGTGCTCTCTATTAGATTTTTCATCTTTTTAATTGCTTCTGATAAACCAAGAAATATTGATTCAGCTATAATTGAATGACCAATATTTAACTCATTTATATGCTTGATTCTAGCAATTTCCTTGACATTAGTATAATCCAAACCATGACCAGCATTTACAACTAATGAGATGTCATTAGCATGAGCCGATGCTTCTTGAATTTTATCTAGATAATACTTTTTGTCTTCAGTTTTTGCTTCCGCATATTTTCCTGTATGCAGCTCTATTGCACCGACATTTAATTCTTTTGCTAAATTAATAATATCAATATCAGGCTCAATAAATAAAGAAACTATTGCATTTGAATCATTCAGCTCCCTAACTACATTTTTGATTGATGAAAAATATTTTTTCACATCAAGACCACCTTCAGTAGTTAATTCTTGTCTTTTTTCAGGGACTATACAAATAAAATCTGGTTTAATTTTATTAGCAATTTCACACATTTCTTCAGTAGCGGCCATCTCTAAATTTAGCTTTGTTTTTATATTTTTTCTAGCAAGTTTAATATCTTCAAATTGTATGTGTCTTCTATCTTCTCTTAAGTGCATAGTGATGCTATCTGCACCACTATCCTCAGAAATCTTTATTGCAGTTAACATATCAGGATAAGGTGTGTATCTCTGCTGCCTAATTGTTGCAACATGATCTAAATTTACACCGAGCTTTACCATAATCTTCACCTAGTAATTATAAAGAAATATATTTTAGTATTTCTCTAGTTTTAATTTTTTTTGGTTGTATATAATAATCTATTAATCTTTTCATTAATACCCTAGATTCTTTTGTACTTTCTTCATCATATGTGTGTTGTCCAGACAGAGCCATCAAAGTCTTTCCTTTATAGGTATCCTTAATACTTAAGCTTATTTTTGGCCCAAGTTCTGGAACATATATGTATATTTTATTAATATCAACAGCATCGCCATCAGAATCACTGTCAAAGTTAATATAGTGTCCCGACAAATCTAGAAGGCCTATTTCATAATTATTCAAATTAATTAGAAAATTATCAGATTCTAGAAGGTTGATTAAAGACTCATTGTAATGATCATATAATTTTTCAATCTGATAATCATTTCTTGTTAAATAATGCATAAGTTCATTAAAATACATACCAAGTATGTTATGAGTTGGAGAAAAATCAATTTTTCTTGTAATCTCAGATTCTCTTAAAAATTTAATACTACCCTTACCTGACCAATGAACTTTATAGGGAGTAAATAATTCCAAGGAATTTCTTTTTTTGTTTGTCTTAATTCCTTTGTGTATAAAAGTTACCTTACCAATACCTTTGACTACTGCATCATACAAATTACTAGATTCTCTGTAAGGTGTAGTTTTAATTATATAAATATCTGACGTAACCATATTAAATATACGAATTAAGAAAAGACTCTGAGTCTTTCCATCTAGGATCAAATTTAACAAAAATTTTAAGATAAACTTTTTTATTAAATAATTTTTCTGAATTTATTCTAGCGTGCTTACCAATTTTAACGAGCATTGAACCATTTTTTCCTACAACAATACTAAGATGACTATTTTTTTTAAGATAAATTGTGGCGGCTATTGATACTAAATTTTCTTCTTCATCAAACTTATTTATTTCAACATGTAAGCCGTAAGGAACTTCCACAGACAAAAACTGAATACATGCTTCTCTAATATATTCTGCTGCAAAAAACTCTCTAGGTTTATTACTTATAATATCTTTATAATTATTTGAATCTTTTTCTGGTAAGTATTTCTTAATTATATTCTTTAACTCTATTATATTTTCAGATTTTTTTGAGCTTATTGGTATTATTTCATCATACAAATTTACAATGTCTTCTGGTATTTTAGAAAGAATTTTTGGAAGTCTACACTTATTTTTATCCCTATCAATTTTATTAAGAACTAATATTTTTGGAGAATCTATATCTTTAATATTTTCAATGACTTTGTTGTCATCAACATTGATTTCATTGTAATTTACTAAATGTAATATTACATCAGCTTCATATATAGCTGACAAGGCATTTTTATTTAAAATTCTGTTGAAATCTTTTCTTATATTAAAGTTAATACCAGGAGTATCCACAAACAAAAATTCAGCTTCATTTTCATGGAGCACTCCATCTATTTTATGTCTTGTAGTTTGTGGTTTACTTGTCTCACCTGCCAAATGTTTGCTAATTAATAAATTAAATAGTGTTGATTTTCCTACATTAGGTTTTCCTATGATTGATATATTGCCGCTATGCATTTTCTTTTTTAAAAATTTCTGATAATTTGTTTAGTGCTTTTAATGCAGCTTCTTGCTGGGATTTTCTCTTGTTACTTCCTGTGCCGTCTTCATTAATGTTATGTTCTATGATTTTACAATATGTTCTAAAACTTATTCTATTTTTTTTATTTAATTCTGTTGTGTCATAAAGTGGTAACTCGCAATTATGTGACTGTAGCAATTCCTGAAGCTTTGTTTTTGAATCTTTTAAATTATCGTTACTAGGAAGTGTCTTTATAAAACCGTCAAAAACTTTGCGGATAAACAATCTTGTTTCTTCTGCCCCATCTATTAAATATACCACTGCTATCAAAGCCTCTAGAGCATCAGCAATTATTGAATCTCTTTTGTTACCCCCGCTTTTTCTCTCACCCTCACCTAGTATAATTTTTTTTCCCAGATGAAAATTTATTGCTATTTTACTTAACGTTTCTTTTCTAACTAAATATGATCTCTTCCTACTTAAGTCTCCCTCATTATCATCTGGGAATTTTTCAAATAGATACTCTGCAATATAAAAACCTAATATTGCATCACCAAAGAATTCTAAGCGTTCATTATTTTCATTGCTTGCACTTCTGTGTGTTAAAGAATCTTTATATAATTTAGAATTTTTAATTTTTGAGGATAATAATTTTTCTATATCAATTTTATTCATTTGAATACTATTTTATTGAATTTCCTATTCTATTATATTTAAAACTATAATTTTCTGTATTAAAGCTCATCCAGACTAAGAAGGCTTTGCCAACTAAATTTTCATTTGGAACAAAGCCCCAGTATCTACTATCGCTACTATGATCCCTATTGTCCCCCATAACAAAATACTTTTCTTCAGGCACAATAAAAATTTCGTCGTTTATTGGTGTCATATTATCATTTAATATATTGTATGATTTATTATTATTGCTTTCAGTAAACATTTCAATCTCTTCTCTTAAAAAATCGTTTAAATATTTATGCTCATTACTTTTAATTTTTTTATACTTTACATTGTTAACATACAAATCTTTATTTTCGTAGCGAATTGTATCGCCAGGTATTCCAATTACTCTTTTAATAAAATTAATTTTTTCATTTCCAGGATATCTAAATACCACTACGTCTCCTCTTTTTGGTTCAGAAACTTCAATTAATTTTGATTTGGTTATTGGTAGACGGATACCATACTCGTATTTATTGACTAAAATATAATCTCCTATTAGTAAAGTTGGGAGCATTGATCCAGATGGAATCCTAAAAGGCTCTGCTAAAAAAGACCTTAAAAATAGCACGATTAGTAATATTGGTAAAAATGATTTAGCCTGATAAATCAACCAATTTACGAATTTATTACCTTTATTAATTTTAGTTTTATTAAATATTATTAATAAGATACTTATAACAATTAGTAGGACTAATATAAATTCTAAATCTATGCTGTTCATTTATATTTCTTCTACTAATTTTGTTTATATTTTAATCTTTTTTTAGAGCTGTAAGAACATCTTCAAGCTCTGAAACTAACTGGTGAACTAATTGTGATGATAGTGAACTATCGTTGTTAGCATCCTCTCCGGATAACTTCTTTCTTGCTCCTTCAATTGTATAACCTTGCTCATAAAGAAGGCTTCTTATTTGCCTTATTAGTAAAACATCATGCCTTTGATAGTATCTTCTATTCCCTCTTCTTTTAACCGGAGAAAGCATAGGAAACTCTTGTTCCCAATACCTGAGCACATGTGACTTAACATCACATAATTCACTCACTTCTCCAATGGTAAAATATCTTTTACCAGGTATGGATTCATTGTGTTTACCATTAGTCACTAACTGCATTATTTTCTACTCTTGCTTTTAATTTTTGTCCTGCTCTAAATGTTACTACTCTTCTGGAGCTTATCTGCACATCCTCTCCAGTTTTTGGATTTCTACCTGGTCTTTCTTTTTTATCTCTTAAGATAAAATTTCCGAAACCTGATATTTTTACGTCCAAACCCGAGATTAAGATTTCTGATATCTCTCCAAAAAACGTTTCTACAAATTCTTTTGCCTCTCTCTTATTAAGACCAAGTTCTTCGTATAATTGTTCAGCTATTTCTGCTTTTGTAAGTGCCATTTTATACCTTATATTATTATTTTCTTAGCTCTATCTTAAATTTACTTTTAAGCTCTTTTAAGATTTTTTCAATACACTTATCAGCTTCATCGTGAGTTAATGTTTTCGTCTCATCCTGAAAAATAAACCCCATTCCCATACTTTTAAAACCTGAAGGTATATTTTTACCTACATATAAATCAAAGAGTAATATTTTTTTTAGAGAATGTACATTAATTTCTTCTATTAATTTTAATATGCTTTCGTACCTTACTGATACACCAATCAAAAAGGATAAGTCTCTTCTTATATATGGTAATTTTGAATAGTTAATAAACTTTTCTGTTTTAATGTTTTGTATTTTATTAATCAGGTCTTTAATTGATAACGTTAAAGCTATGTATTGCTTCTTATTACACTTAATCTCTTTAATAACATATTTTAATTCACTTTTAGCTATACCAAATATTTTTCCAATATCTTCAACTACCGTGGTGAGATCATATTTATCAAATTTCTGTTTTTTTGAAGCCCAATTTTCATCTTGCTTATCGCCACTAACTACACATGTTAAAACTTGATCTAATTTTCCATCAAAAACATTGCTAATTTCATAGAAACGATAAGATTTTTCTGAATTAGCATTATTGTTAAACTCAATATTTTTTATTAAAGAGGCAGTTAAGTTACTCCTTAGTTTATTTTGCTCAAGACTCATATAGTTTGAAATTTTATAGTGATTTGTAAATTCCTTATTATCCCAGGTAAAATTTTCTAAAGAATCATCATTTACGAACGAATAATTTATACATTCGGAATAGCTAATATCATATAAATATTGTTTAATTTTATTTATAGTTTTAAATGGCGCATATGTCTTACTTGGCTCTATGCTAATCTTTTCTGAGACCACAGGAATATTGTCATAACCATAAAGTCTAGCTATTTCTTCGATGTAATCTGCATGAATATTTAAATCATATCTATAGCTTGGATTACTTACTATAGATTTTTTTTTGCTATAGTCACAACCAATTGCTACTAATGATTCTTCTATATCTTGATCACTAATATCTATCCCAATTACTTTTCTTATTTTTCCAAAATCTATTTTAACTTCTTTTTTTTCTGGTAAAAAATTTTCGTTATCAATTAAAGTATAGTCAGAAAAATCACATACCTTATTATCAAGTATAATATTCTGTAATTTCATTAAAGCCTTCTTAGGTAAATTATAATCTACACCCCGCTCGAATCTGTGAGATGACTCAGTTTGTAATTTTAATTTTCTTGCTTTATTAGCCATATAATTTGGTTTGAAAAAAGCACTTTCAACAACAATATTTTTTGTTGATTTTGTTACAGAACAATCATTTGAGCCTATTATTCCCGCCAATGAAATAATTTCACTAGAGTCAGCTACAACAATATTTTCAGAGCATAGCTTATATTCATTACCATCAAGCGCTTTAATAATCTCATTTTTTTTGGCAAGCCTAACAGAGATTTCACCATTTATTTTGTCTGCATCATATGCATGCATGGGTTGGCCAATGTCGATCATTATATAATTCAGAATATCTACTATTGGGTGAACTAAATTTATTCCAATATCACTAAGTCTTTGTGATATATATTTTGGCGTATCGCATAAAGGAGAAATATTTCTTAAATACATAAATCCATATCTTGGGCATATATTTTTCTCATCTATACTAAATTTAAATTTCAAGTTTCCACACGTAGAATTTATATTTTTATTTTTTTCATCAGAACTATATTTATAATTCTTGTTTATGCTATTAAGTTCTCTAGCAACACCTAATACAGATAAGCAATCTGATCTATTTGGGGTTAGATCAATGTCTATAACATGATCTTTTCCTACTGATGAAATATTATCTACCTCTAATCCTGCCATGGTTAGGTGATGGCACAACTCATCTGTGTTAAATGGAACATTGATGTAATTCTCAAGCCAACTTCTCGTAAATTTCATATTTATATTCTCTGAAATTGCTTTAAAAATCTTAAATCATTTTCATAAAATAACCTTAAATCAGTTATTCCTAATTTAAGCATCGCTAATCTCTCAACTCCCAGGCCAAATGCATAACCACTATAAATTGAGGAGTCAATATTTGCCGTATCCAAAACATTTGGATGCACCATCCCACAACCAAGAATTTCTAACCAATTTTTATTACCTTTACTATCTATGTATTCAATATCAACTTCAGCAGAAGGTTCTGTAAATGGAAAATACGAAGGTCTAAACCTTATTTTTAAGTTGTCTTCTTCAAAAAAACTTTTTAAAAATATATTAATAATTGATTTTAAGTTAGAAAAAGAAACATCTTTATCTATATATAATCCTTCAATTTGATGAAACATAGGTGTGTGTGTTATATCTGAATCTTTTCTATAAACCTTACCTGGGGCTATTATTCTTATCGGAGGTTCTTTTTCATCCATTGCTCTCACTTGAACTGAAGAAGTATGGGTTCTTAGCAAATAATTATTAGCGAGATAGAAAGTGTCGTGCATTGCTCTTGCGGGGTGTGACTCAGGAATATTTAGAGCTGTGAAATTATGAAATTCATCCTCAATTTCTGGTCCTTCCACACACTCAAACTTTAAAGATTCAAATATTTGTATAGCATAGTCCATAGTTTTTGATATTGGGTGGATGCTTCCAACTGCCGATGCTTTTCCTGGCATTGATAAATCAAAATCATCTTCGTGAATATCACTATTTTCGCTTAATAATATTTTTTTTTCAGCCAACAAATTATTAATTTTAGTTTTAACATCATTTAAACTTTTACCGGCTTTAGATTTATCTTCTTTGCTCAAATCAGACAGAGACTTCATAAGAGAAGTTAGTAGACTTTTTTTTCCTAGAAATTTAACCCTAGATTTTTCTAGATCTGAGATATTCTTAATATCATTAATTGATTTTAATGCTTCATCTAAAACTTTTTTTAAATCATTTTTTAAAGTATCACCAGGCATTACGCTGCAAGTTGTGACTTCGCTTCTTTTGCTATTGCAGCAAAAGTCTCAATATCATTCATCGCTAAGTCTGCAAGAATCTTTCTATCAATTTCTATTTCTGCTTTATTCATACCATTAATTAAATTACTATAACTCAGATCATATATTCTAGCTGCAGCATTAATTCGAACAATCCAAAGTGCTCTAAATGATCTCTTTTTTGCTTTTCTATCTCTATAAGCATATTGGCCCGCTTTTGTTACTGCTTGCGTTGCAACTCTGTAGACATTTTTTCTAGCGCCATAATAACCTTTAGCTTTAGCTCTAACTTTCTTATGTCTTGCGTGTGCTGTAACACCTCTTTTTACTCTTGACATTTCTTACTCCGAATTAAATATATGGTAGCAATTTTCTAATTGCTGGTGTATCAACTTTTTCAACTAGATCTGGTGATCTTAAAGAACGCTTACGTTTTGTACTTTTTTTTGTCAAAATATGTCTTAAGTGTGATCTTTTGCACTTGAATTTTCCGGATGCAGTTGCTTTAAATCTTTTTGCAGCCCCTCTATTTGTTTTTAACTTTGGCATCTTATTTCCCTTATTTATTTTCTTGGTGCAATCACCATTATTATTTGTCTTCCTTCAAATTTAGGTCTTTGCTCCACTTCAGCAATTTCCTCTAAATCTTTTTCAATTCTTTCAACCTGCTTCATACCTATTTCTTTGTGAGCAAGCTCTCTACCTTTAAACCTGATGGTTATTTTTGCTTTATCACCATCATTTAAAAATCTTTTTATATTTTTAAGTTTTGTCTGATAATCATTTTCTTCAGTACCAGGTCTTAACTTAACTTCTTTAACTTGTTGTTGCTTTTGTTTCTTTTTAGCTTGCTGCGCTTTCTTATTATTCTCAAATCTAAACTTACCATAGTTCATTACTTTGCATACTGGAGGTTTTACATTTGGAGTTACTTCTACCAAATCAAGATCGGCTTCCTTGGCTATCTCTAATGCAGCTTCAATTTTTACAATCCCTAGATTTTCCCCTTCTACCCCTATTAATCTTACTTCAGGAGTTTTAATACCCTGATTAAGCCTTGTATATTTGTCTGAACTAATCTTTACTCTCCTATTATATACTAAATTATATTTATTTTTTACTACTCAATTTACTTATAAAATCATCCACACTGATTAATTTATGCTCAGTGCCGTCATACTCTCTAACTGAAATACTTTCGGATGATACTTCTTTTTCGCCAATTATTACAACATACGGAATTTTTGCAATAATATGTTCACGAATCTTATAACCAATCTTTTCATTTCTCAAGTCTAAAGAACATCGAAAACCACTATCTTTAAATAATTTTTCAATTTCTACTGCGAATTCTACATGCTTATCGGTTATATTAGCAATTATTATTTGTTGTGGACTCAGCCAAAATGGTAGTTTACCTCCATAGTGCTCTATTAAAATACCTATAAACCTCTCAATTGATCCTAAAATAGCCCTATGTATCATTACTGGCGTAGCTTTATTATCAGTTTCGTCAACATAGGAAGCTGTGAGTGCAGAGGGCATTGAAAAATCGAGTTGGATAGTCCCACATTGCCAAACCCTATCTAATGAGTCAGTTAAAGAAAATTCGATTTTTGGACCATAAAATGCTCCTTCACCTTCCTGAATTGAAAAGGACTCAACATTCTCTGAAAGTACTTTTTTTAATATGCTCTCAGATTTATCCCATAGCTTCTCGCTCCCTACCCTTTTTTCAGGCCTTGTCGACAAAGCTATACTTATATCTTTAAAACCAAAGTGATCATAAACAGAAAAGGTCATTTCAATTAAACTTTTAATTTCTTCACTTAACTGAGTTTCGCTACAAAATATGTGGGCGTCATCTTGAACAAATTGCCTAGCTCTCATTAATCCATGCAGTGTACCAGATGGCTCATTTCTATGGACAAGACCAAATTCAGAAATTTTAATAGGTAAATCCTTGTAACTTTTTAGTCCTTGGTTGAATATTTGAACATGTGCAGGACAATTCATGGGTTTAATTGCATATTCTTTTTTCTCGGAACTTGTAGTGAAAATCATATCTCCAAATTTATCCCAATGCCCTGATTTTTCCCACAATTTCCTATCTAAAATTTGCGGTGTATTCACTTCCAGGTAACCATTTTTTAAAGTTATGTCTCGGATATAGCCCTTTAATATATTATATATTGTCCAGCCTTTGCTATGCCAAAAGACCATTCCTGGAGCTTCTTCTTGAAAGTGAAATAAATCTTGCTGTTTTCCAATTTTTCTATGATCTGATTTTTTTGCAATCTCAATCTTTTCTATATAATTATCTAACTCTTCTTTTGTGTCCCATGC
>MDSY01047712.1_pt1 | contig 10248 bp, 10 predicted proteins | sample 811131 | NCBI WGS metagenome assembly MDSY01 (sample SAMN05326643, study PRJNA326480) | marine metagenome | isolation source: seawater | place: Atlantic Ocean: South West | collected 2010
CTCCTCTTGTGTGCGAGCAAAGAGATTGCGGGGATCTACGAGTCGACTTGTGAATCCACAGTCGTCTCAGGAGAGGTCGACGGTGAGTCGCACTCTAACCCGAGATGACATCCTGGCCAGTAACAGTATCGAGTGTTTTTGAAACCCGCTGGCGGCGTGTTGTTGATTTAATATATAATACATGATATTTATTTTACACACTTGTAATATCAATATATCCAATATGAATATTGTGAATATCAATATAAATATTAAAGGCGATTAAAACAAAATTAGAACTAGAGGTAAGAACTCATTATTACGATTCCCAATGATCAAGATCAGTCAATTTGATTGACACTGACATTCCCCATCCATATTGTGTTTCCAAATTGAACAGAAACAGCGCAGTAGTTCTAGTTTCCTATAATATCATAATCAAAAATCATTGTCATTGAGTCGAAAATATATGTAATATGCAAACTCGAACTTAATTTGATCATTAATTATGAAATTTATATTTGATTATGTCGATGCGATATTTTTATGTGATATCGGATATATTTATATAAATATAGGCGAACCTTAACCTAGATGTAAATGTATATAGGTATATATGAATATTATTCTTTATTGCTGATATAGATAAAGATAAAGATATATATACTACGAACAACCAGAAGCGCCCCCGGCACTTGCACTTGCACTGACTCGATTAGATCAACGTCGACTGCAGCCATCCGCACGTGACCTCACTACGCTGTGTCACAAACTATTTCTCGCGACAGTTTGAGTTTCAGTTACAATTTGATTCGACAAGACCGGATGTTCATGTTGAGCTCGCAGAAGCCCGCAGAATCGGATGGCGAGGTGCGAGGCAGGTGCCTGGACCCCCTTCAGCCGCTGCCTCCGGGGTGCATCCGACTCATCCCGGCCTCAATACCTCCAGCGTCCCCCGAGGCACTAATCACGTCAATCGTCAGATCTGCCTCCGACTGTTTGGCTTGATCGAGGAATGCGGTCACCTCCTCGATGACAGGATCGGTGTCGAGTTCCCATCCCTCGGCCAAGACGCCCTTGAAGATCTCATAGAAGTCCTCGAGCTTCACGCTCAGCATCGCCGCCGTCTCCCGCTGCTTGCTAGGCCCCTCGCTCGAGAGACGGATAAGGTCATCGCGGATGGCCTGGTACTCCTGCCAGCTCGAGGGCACTTTTGCCCCCCCCCCGGTCTTGAGGCCTGTCACCTCGTGCTCGTCGAGGAACATGTACTGGTACGAGGGCTCCTCGTACGTGAGCTCCTCGTCCGGACGCGGCGCAGCCGCCTCGAGGGCACGCTGCCTTGCGACTTCTTCGAGGCTAAGCGCGTTCTGGCGCTCGTTCTCGTCAAAGTGTGCGGCAAAGTGCCAGTCCATCCTCTGCTGGAAGTCAGGCTTCTCCTCGGGTGGCGTCATTGGTTGTTCCTCCTCTATCTCCTCCTCCTCGTCGGAGGGGGGGTGCAATACGCCCAGCGTTGACGCGAACGGGCCCCTCCCAGTGTCGAGGACTGGGACCGGACGCTTCGCTGCTGCTGCTGCCGCTTCCTGCAGGGACGGGGCGCGGCAAGCACAGTGAAGTGGGGTGGTTGGAACGGGCCGGACGGCATGCACAATGACGGGGAGGGCCTGCCCGCTCGATGCGCGCTCGGGACGGGGTGTGTGGGTTGCGTTTGAGTCTCAGCCACAAACAGCCTCCCGCTCTCGCTTCTCTTCCTCCGGGTCTACATCACCCTGGAAAAAGAGGAGGCGGACCGCGGCACAGCGCGGCGACCATCGCGTCTGGGCAGCCGGCAATATCGGCGCATGCAGCGCGCTGCAGCCCTGCAGCAGCGCACTCAGGAGCACGACGCTCCTCATACGCGTCTCGATTTGGCTGGACTGTGTGAGCTACGAGGGAGGTGTTCCTACAGAGCGTTTTTTTTCTTAGGTACATCCCACGATCTGCATTTTCCACGGAGAGCACGCACGCAATGGGGCGTGTCGCAGCGCTGCGGGCCGAGCTGGCGCTGGCGGTGCTGCTGCTCTGTTCAGCGTCGCATGGATTGCAGGCGTCTGGACCGGCAGCTGCCATGAGCGAGCAGACCCCCGATTCCCCGCCGGAGCAGCGAGGGCTCCGCGCTGGCCGTGGCGAGACGTCTTCGTTCGACGAGCCTGAGGATGACGAGGAGCAGGAAGCGGAGCAAACGGAGCAGGAGGCGCAGGAGGCGGAGGAGGCGGAGGAGGCGGCGAGCGCGCCGATCATGCTCGAGATGCGCGCGCACCTTGAGCGGAGACAATCGCGCGAAAACGCCGACCTCATTGGCGATCGCCGCGGGCTTCTCGGCGGATTGTTTGCGAGGATTGGGAGCGTGCTCAAATCGCGCTACTTGCGCAATGTGCGCAATTCGTTATGGGTGTCGCTTGCGGGGTACTTGTGGTTCTTGTTCAACAATCGGACCTATCAGGCGCCCGAGTATGATGATTGAGTCTGTGAGCTGGCCATGTGGCAATCTCAGTCTCGCTTTGAGGCTTGAGCTGCACTTCTGTGATCTACATATATTCATATATACGTGCTTGTATTAATGAGATGTGTAGCCTTGTAGCTGTTCCCGGAGATAGCATGGCTCGATAAAGCGCCGGTTTTTCAGAGTATGAATATTATTACGTTAACTGATTTCCTGTTTCGACGCGCATATTCATATACTGTAATACCAATACGTACATCGTCGTCATCCATGATAAGTCCGCCTCCGCGTCCGCAACCGGGCTAATCGGCTCGGAGCTCCATCCACGAGTGGCGTACTTGTGGCCAGGGTTGAACAGATGACCGAAGGGTGGTAATTGTCAGTACCATTGGGGGGGTCTAAGAAGCGGGTGTTCTGTGCTTCGCAGGGAGAGACGGGTATACTGTGCGTCCTCACCAAGGAATAGAAACGCTCTACAAAGGGTCGGTAGAAGTTGCGCAGCTCGCACCTCCACCTCGCTGGCATCCGCCCGTGCCCCCTCGAGCGCGAGTTGAGCATATTACTCTTGATGGGCTCCTCGGCCGCTTCGATGCTCACCTTACGCGCCACGTGTGGAGGCAGACCGCTGTGCACCATCACGTCCCGAATCACCCTCGCTGGCTCCGACTTGTACCCAAGGAAGGAGACGAGCAAAAGCTGGCTGGGCTTGAAGAAGCGGAGCCAGCGTTGGAGCTGCGGCGCATAGAGCCCATGGTCGAGGTGCGGCGCGCAGTTGCTGTACGGCGGCGGCAGCGACGGTGGCCACAGAGGCGAAGAGGGGTCCTGCTCGAGACATGCTCTCGTGCGTTCCAACTTGGGAGCTACAAACGAGTCGAAGCTGACGCTGTCCCAGGAGCCCCTGTAGCTCTTGAGCTCCCAATAGTAGGACCAGAACTTGGCCACAGGCTCACGCACCATCCAAACCAGCCTGAGTCCTTCGAGCTGCGGACCAAAGAAGGTTGCCATGTTTTGCGGCGCGTCGTACCAAACATGGTATGCAGGCGTAAAGTCGACGGCGACCACGGTCCCATGAGGGCACTGCGGCCAGATCTTCTCATACCAGCGACGACCGAGCCTCCACTGACTCGGGTCGCCAAAGAAGTCCTTCTCCTTGCGCGAGATGTCGCCCTTGTGCGTCAGTGCACCCGGAGTGATCCAATCGTGCGAGTTGTCGACCAGCTTTGCCCACAGGGAAGAGGAGCCAGTCTTGAGAGAGCCGATCAAGATGAGCGATGGGAGAAGGTGGCCCGTGCTCGGCGAACAGAAGCTCCCGTTCGCTCGAGGCGCCACCAACGGGCTGCACTCGGCGCCAAGGAGCGACATGCCCCGCATGGCCCGACGGCCGATGCTTTGCGACTCACTCCAGGGTGTCTCCCACAGTCCCCCGCAGTCCACCACCTAAAAATGCAGCTGCTGCGCGGCCGCTTCTGGCCGACGCTTCTCGCGCTGGGCCCATCGCCTCGGCCGCTGTCGACGCTGCGGGGCCGTCTACGCGCCGTCTGCTCTGCGACTGGCGCAGACGCCGACGGCTTCGACACTCTCGGCATCAGCCCCGAGCTCCTGATGGGCTTGCAGCAGCTCGGCTTCGAGAAGCCGACCGAGATCCAGCGGCGTGCCTTCCCGGTGATCCGCTCGGGCGAGGATGCCGTGCTCCTCGATGAGACCGGCACCGGCAAGACCCTCGCCTACGTGCTCCCTGTGCTCCAGTCCATGCTCGACGAGCGTGCTGGGCTGGCTGACGCTGGGCTGGCTGACGAGTTGGGCAGCCCATCTGATCGAGAGGACGACGGGGAGTCTGCTGGCTCACAGGCGATGCTGCTGGTGCCCAATCGAGACCTCTGCGTCCAAGTCCTCGCCACCATCCAGCCGCTTCTCAACGCACTCCCATTCGATCTCGAAGCATCCGCACTCAGAGAGTCCGGCGCTTGGGGAGATGCGGACATTGTCATCTCAACGCCAGGCAAGTCTCATACCCCGTTTTTTTGCCCATATGTGTCAGATCGGATGTTTCCTATATGTCACCGGCATCTTCCCTCTTGCAGCGATCGCGCTGCGCTCGTGGGACGGTTTGGCTCGTCGGCGTGCACTGCGTGGTCCGGACCGTGTCCGCTGGCTCGTCCTCGACGAGGCCGACCAACTCCTCGCCGGATCCTTCAAACCGGCGCAACGCTCGCAGTACCCGATCGAGCGAATCATCCAGAGCCTCAAGTCGGAGGCCAAACGAAACGCTCAAGGTGATGACCGCCGCGGGCAGTCCAAGCTGCGTCAGGAGGTGCGCGAGGCGGGCTCAAAGGAGAGGAGGGAGGAGGCGCGGCTCAACCTCCGACGCGCCCTCGCCACACGCTGGGCGAGCAAGCAGTTCGTACTCGTGGGCGCGACGATGCCCAATGCGGGCACGCGCAATCTTGCCGGCTATGTCGAGACCAAGTTCCCTTCTGCGAGCTGGGTGCGTACGGGTCGCGAACACCGGAAGCTCGCGGCGCTACGCCACTACTTTGTCAAAGTGGACGCCTCACAGCGCGGCGAAGCACTGCGCCACGCGGTGGTGCACGGGCCGCAAGGCCGCGCCATCGTCTTCGCAAACACGCTCCTCTCGGCCGCCGAAGCCTTCGAGCAGGTGGAGCCGGTGCGTAAGGCGGCTCTGTTCCATAAGGACGTTGCCCCCGAGGTTCGTACTGAGCTCCTCCAACGCTTCCAGGAGGGCGAGCTCCCATTGCTCGTGTGCACTGGGCTCGCGTCGCGCGGCATCGACTTTGCCGACGTTGCGCACGTGATCCAGTATGAGCTCGCACCAAACGCGGTCGAATTCATGCACCGCGTCGGACGCACTGCGCGCGCTGGCAAGGCTGGCGTTGCGACCAACCTCTATGGCGAGGAGGGCGAGGACCTGGCAGAGGCGCTCAGGCAAGCCATCGAGGGGGGGGACTCCATCGAGCACACCTTTTCGAGGAAGCGCTCGTTTAGAAAGACCATCAAAAGGTATGGCAAGCCCCATTACAAAACAGTGACGCCTCCGAGCAGCTAAATATATAGAATCAGAATGCATCAAGAATGGCCTAGCTTGAGAATTGTTTGTGAAGGAAATGGTTCCGTTATCACATGTGTGTCATGCAGTGAATAGTTTGATAAATAGTATGTCTGACTATTACTATACCACGTAGTAGGTAGTACTTTTAATTTGAATTTGAAAAATAGGAACTCATATAGATATAGATAAGATATATAACCACAATAAGAATAAGCACAACACCACACGGCCGTAATCTGGATCTACGATAATATGGACACGTCTCGGCGGCTGAAGATCACATCAGCCTGTTTGGAGGAGCCCGTGTCCTCCCAGCGATGAACTCGCCTTGGCAAAGGTGGCTCGACGACCGGAAACGCGCCGCTAATCTCGTACGAGTCCTGTGCGAGAACGTAGGCGTTGTATCCGAACCCCCGCATGAAATCGAATAGCCCCTGGACGCTCGCCCCGCTCAGCGCGAGCCATCGAGGCGTCACCTCAACGACCACCTCGAGCTCATTTCGTCCGTGCACGAGTAGTCGACCCATTCCCTGCAGTACCGCCCACTCACCCCCCTCGACGTCTACCTTGACGAGGCGGGCACGCGCACACTCCTGCACGTAGAATTGATGGGGGGGCGGGGGTGGGATGATAACGATGATCCATGGGCGAAAATCGGGAGTGGCAAATGTGGAATCAATCGCGTGGAAACCGCGTGGAATCAATTGCGTGGAATCAATCGCGTGGAATCAATCGCGTGGAATCAATCGCGTGGAATCAATCGCGTGGAATCAATCGCGTGAGAGTGACCTCTGAGGTGAGCAGAGACTCGAGTGATGAGCGGCGGACTTTCGTCGAGCTCCATGCATCCTGCTGCTGCAGCCTCGATGCGGCTGCTAGGGCGGTGGGGTCGAGCGCACCACTCCCCTGGAGCACCTCCCACACGCTCGGCCGCGCGCCGACGCCGCCCTCGCCCGCACCGGCGACGGTGGTGTTGTAGAGCGTTTGCGACTTGTGCTCGAAAAGAGACACCGTGCCGTCACCGTCGGCGGCGGCGCATTGGACGGTTCGAACACGCGACGCAAGGGATGGATTGAGCAGGAGATTGGTGCTCACTCGTTGACACGTTGCCCCACACGCCTCGATCGCCACAACAGCGCCGCTCTCACCCACGAGCGAGGCGGCAAGTAGCGAGAAATAGCCCTCGTGCGCGCCGACGTCAATGAACGTATCGCCAGTGCGCAGCGAGCGCCGGAGGAGGGCAGAGAGGGCGGGCTGCCAGCAGCCAGTGAAGAAGAGCCACTCGCTCAGGATGCTGCGCTGGCTACCGCCGAGCGCGAAGCAATGGAGCCGCACCTCTGGAGCTGACGAGACAGAGACGATCGCGCGCATGCTCTGCAGCCGTGGCATGAGCACCCTGCGGCAGAAGCGCAAGATGCGCGCCTTCTTGAGGCCCGTCTGGTGCCAGCGCAGGTAGCGGGCGAGCACGCACAGCAGCACTTCCGTGAGCGGAGCGTCGCTCCCGACCATCCCGCTGAGCCGATGTTTGCAGGTTTCGTCACGTTTGGCCGCAAACCTTTGTGGACTTGAGCTGACTTGGCGTCTCACATCGGAAACGGCAGAGGAGTGCGGAGCGAGCGATGGCGGTACCAAGCGCGGCAGGCAAACTGGATGATCGCGAGGTATTGGAGTTGCGCCAGCTGTGCACAGCGGCGGGACTCGCACAACATGCGCTCGGCAAGCTCCTCGACGCAGATCTCTCGGTGCCTCTGCTCGTGCGCAGTGAGGCGGCCGCAATGGCGAATGCCAAGAAGGCGGGCCTCACGATGAGTGAGCGCCAGCTGCTCCGCGACGCGCTTCGTCATCACAAGGACGAGGTCCTCAGCGCGATCCAGCCGCGCATCGTTGAGATCGGCGATGATGCAGAGGCCACTTGACCCCGCTTCGCCCTCCGCAGCTACCCTTTGCAACGGCCCTCCGCAGATACCCGCTCCGACCCACCGCTTCACACTCTCACGAGCGCCGATTCCCCTGCTCCTCGTTGACGCTGCGCAGGCGCATCTTGTCGTCGCGGCCCAGCGTGAGCTGGCCACCACACGCAGCCAGGCCCTCGCCGAGCAGAACGAGGCCTCCCTCGGCGAAGAGCTCGTGCGGAATGGAGCGTTACTCGATTCATATAGATGGACACAGGAGCTGGACGAGCTGACGATCGCGGTGGAGCTTCCGCCTGGGACGAGCAAGCGCGACGTCTTCTGCAAGGTTGGGCTCCGTAGCCTCACGGTCGGAGCTCGTGGGCAGCCGCCAATCGTCGACGGTCCGCTACACGCGCGCGTGCGCTCCGACGAGGCGCTCTGGCAGCTGCAGGACTCGCACCGGCTGATCGTCACTGTGCCCAAGCTCCACGAGGGCTTGCGCGAGTGGTGGCCTCGACTGCTCGAGGACGAGCCCGGGATTGACACGAATCAGTGCGTCGAGGGCGAAGCCACAAACTTTCTTCACACGAGGGGCGAACGGTTGCGTATCCACCGCGTCGAGGTGCCGGAGAGGAGGGCGTCAGACGGCGAGTTTAGCCCCGAGGCGGCCAAGAAGGCGTGGGACGACTTCTTCACCAAGTTTCCGTACATGAGCGCGTATGAGCTCAGCTTTGACCTCACGCGCAAGGAGTTCAACAAGGACGGCAGTGAGAAGACATTCGAGCAGCACATCCTCGCCCAAATCGAAAAGAAAATGGGACCCGAGATCTCAAAGATGGATTCGGCCAAAGGGCAGCAGGGATGGGAGCGCCCCGAGACGACAGGCTGAGGAGGGCACTCGGCAGCAGGGGTTCCTATGCATATCAGATATCATAGAGTGCACTGAGAGTTGGCCAGTAACGAATAAGTAATACAATAAGTATATAGCTCCTACATTAACATTGATGTAGATCAGATAGAGATACACTATTACTAAGTAGTAACGTATATCGTCGATATCCTCTCGAGTTCGAGTTGCAATGACCTAACTATATAGAGTGGACGCGAATCGTCCTAGCTCAACATGTCTAACTAAAACTATTCCTACCGATGCAGCTCCGGCAAAATCTAAATCGGGATATCTACGACTACGAGTCGGACAGCAGAAAAAGGATGAGCTTAGCTCTGCCACCGCCTCGGCAACCACTTCGACCATTGGTGAGAGTCCTCCAAGCACCTGAACGCCGAGCTTCCACGTGACACTACACTTGAGCGCTCCCTCCTAAGCCACGCGAGACAAGTGGGCCCTAATCAGGTACGCACACATCTCGCGGGGCACGCACATCTCGCGGGGGCGCAAGCAACTAGGCATGGAAGATCCAAGCGGGCGCCTGGAGAGGCGAGCTCGTGCGACTACGGACTAGATTTGGGGGCTGGGACACAGCCTAGGGCCCCACTACAAGACGCGAGACCTCGAGAAGCCTCGGCACACAAACTAGAGAGGTCACCGAAACCCCTATCGGCTATGTGCCAATACTACGTAGTACATGTAGTACATGGGCCTCTACCGATTGTGCGCCGCACCCGAGCATGTGTGTGTGCACATCGATGTTGGCGCCACGCATGTTGGAGCGATGTGTGTGTTGGAGCGACGCATGTGTGATCCGAGCCCCCTCTTCTCCGGAGCCCCCTTATCCGAGCCCCCTCCCCAATGAGTAAGTCCACCATTCCTCATGGACGAGCACGTGGAGGTGGCTCTTGAACCAGAAGCGTGTGGGCTCCTTGGGACATCGCGCGCTGTGCTTGTAGGTGAACCCTTCGCACTGCGGGTTCCTCTCAGCCCACTGCACCGCCTCGTCCCACGTCATCACCGCCTCGAAGAGGTCGTGCCCTCGGAGGCAGTGGCCCGAGTAGACGCCCTTGTGGAAGGGACCAATGAGCGCCTGCTCCTCTAGGGGTACTGGCACCGATGGCTGCCCATCCCCGCGGTAGAACTGCCGGATCCACACCTGCGAGACCCACTTGGTGCCCACTGGCGGCATCCCGGCGTGCAGTGCCTCTGGGTCGATCTCGCCATTCAGGAACCCCGGGAAGAAGATGAGTGCATTGCCGCGGCGCGGCCTCACCTCAAGGTTGAGCCGCTTGAAAAAGGTGGCGCCGCCCCCGTGCACGTCGTTCAGGTAGACGAGCACCGTGGCGATCCTCTGGCCGCCGGACATGCAGAAGGCCTGCCCCGCGGGCGTGTGTGGATCCACACCGTCGTAGTGCTCGACGTAGCGCTGGCTATCCGTGTACCTGGCCACCTGCGGCAGCTCCATGTGGTCGTAGGGCTTATTCGTAAGTGCTTGGATCTTGGTGAGGAGCTGCGCGCATGGGGGCGTACACTTCTTCAGGTGGCACGTGAGTGAGGTGCGGCCGATGGTCGCTTCTGAGCCAGCGACCGCATGCGTCTTCGAGCGCTGGAGCAGCGGCGTCGCATTCGCAATGAGTGCCTCACAAATGTCGAGGCTCACAAAATTCTCGATCAGATAGATGGGGGGTCTCTCGTGGATCTGCTTGAGTCCCGGATAGCTCAAGTCGAGCTCAAGGTACTTGTAAGAGGAGAGAGGCGGCGGCGCGTCCGGCAGCAGCGCCGGGCTCACCATTGATCCGCCCATTGCACCCATGTGACCACCCAACACCGCACCGGGGACGCCGGGGATGGCGCCGGGGATGGCGCCGGGGATGGCGCCGGGGATGGCGCCGGGGATGGCGCCGGGGATGGCGCCGGGGAGGGCGCCGGGGAGGGCGCC
>MDSY01097916.1_pt1 | contig 10248 bp, 11 predicted proteins | sample 811131 | NCBI WGS metagenome assembly MDSY01 (sample SAMN05326643, study PRJNA326480) | marine metagenome | isolation source: seawater | place: Atlantic Ocean: South West | collected 2010
AGAATCATTAAAAAAAGAAAAAGTTGATTTTGATTTTGATGGTGAAATGCAACCGGATGTAGCTTTAAATCCTGTTTATCAAGAAATTTATCCATTTTCAAAAATTGTAGGTAATGCAAATATTTTAATCATGCCTGCTTTACATAGCGCTGCTATATCAACAAAACTTATGAAAGTATTTGGTGGGGGTAAGTTAATTGGTCCTCTTTTGATAGGCTTAGGTTTGCCGATTGAAGTTGCTCCTCTTAGAGCGAGCACCTCTGAAATCTTAAATTTAGCTTCAATAGCATCATATTCTTCGGGTGTAATTGATTACTCTAACTAGAGTTTATTCCTGCTCAATTCTGTTGCTAAATAAATTGAAGGATAAACTTCCTCAACATCGTAAATTTTGTTAGCTTCATTAATTACTTCTTTTTTTTCTTCATTATCCATGGCTATACCGAAAATATAAATATTTTTATTAATAGTCTCCAGGGTATAATTTCTTGATTTTGTTTTTTTATTAAAAATTAAAGCAGATCTTAGCTGGCTTGTAATAAGGATATCTTTTGCTGTCTTTCTAAAATTACTTTGACCTTTTATAGTGATAGCATTTTTAACTGATCGAACACCTTTAGTTTCCCAAGACATTTTTGTTATTTTTATTTTTTCTTCTGCCTTATCAACTTTACCAGACAAAAATATTCTACCATCAATCACTTCCGATTGTATAGACAAGAAATACTTTTTATCTGCCAAAACTAATCTAGCAGAGAGATTTTTTTGCATTATCGTATCATCAATTTGCATACCAATTGTTCTTGGATCAAATGTGATATCAACGCCAGTACCAAATCTTCCCACAGAGGTACAAGATGTTAAAATAAGGATTAATAAAATACTAATAATCTTTTTCATTTTTTATAGTTAAGCATAATTTATAAATTATTTTTTTATTAACATTTTCAGTTTCTAAAATTAGATCAACTGTATCCTTAAGGCTATACTTTTTTAAATATTTTTTTGCTTTATTAACAATTTTTTTTTCATCAACTACTTTAGTCTTCAAATTTTTTTCTGAAATTATTACAGTCAATTCACCTTTGAGAGGATTTTTAAACATTTTTAAATCATCTATATTTTCTCGGTAAAATGCTTCATGAATTTTTGTTATCTCTCTTGCTATTAATATTTTTCTTCCACAAAAATATTTTTTAAAATTTTTTAAATAAAAGTTAATTTTTAACGCTGGTATAAAAAAAATTTGAGAAAATATAATGTCTGATAAAGAAGAGAGTGATTTTTCCAATTGATTTTCTGTCTTTGGCAAAAAACCATAAAATAAAAACTGGTCCTTAAATCCAGAAATACTCATTGCTGAAGTAATAGATGAAACACCAGGAATTGGAACAACCTTAATTTGACTTTCAATACACTCGTTCACTAACAGTCGGCCTGGGTCAGATAGTAAAGGAGTTCCGGCATCTGAAATAAGAGATAAAATTTTACCTTGCTTAATGTACTCTATTATATTTAAAGTTTGTTTTCTCTCATTAAACTTATGATAAGAAATTAATTTTTTTTTGATTTTTAAGTGATTTAATAATTTTAAAGAATGTCTTGTATCCTCACAAAGAATAATGTCTGAGTTTTTTAATACTTCAAAAGCTCTAAAAGTAATATCATCTAGGTTTCCAATAGGTGTTGAAACAATATATAAGCTGTTAGATAATAGTCTCATTATATGAAAAATAAATTTATCTTAATATTAACTTATATATTATTATTTTTTAATTCTAATCTTTTAAGTGATGAAAATGATAAAATTTTAAAAGTTGGATTGATAGCGCCCTTAAGTGGAGAATATAAAGAATTGGGCAATTCTCTTTTGTATTCACTACAATTAGCACTAGATGAAATAGATGATAAGGATGTTTATATAGTTCCTAGAGACTCAGGTTTTAATAATAAAGAGAAACTTAATACAGCAATTAAAGATATAAAATCACAGGGTGTAAAAATTATATTAGGTCCGATTAGTAACGATGAATTTAACGAAGTTAAAAAATACGATGATATAACTTTTATTTCACCTTCGAATATAAATCCTGAATTTACTAATAATATTATTAGCATTGGAGTTAGCTTGGAGTCTCAAATGATAGCTTTAATTGATTTTATAAAAAAAGAAAAAAAAAACAAAACCATTATTATGTACCCTAAAAATCAATACACAGATTTTATAGAAAAAAAATTAAAGGACTTAAATTTAAGTGACATTCAAACATTTACTTATAGTCCTAATCCTCAAGTGCTGACAGGTGAAATTGAAATTTTAACCAACTATTCTCAAAGAAAAAAAAATTTAAAATTAAGGAAGAAAATGTTTGAAGATAAAGAGGATGATCAATCTATTAGAGAATTAGAACGTTTAGATCAATTATATACTTTAGGTGAAGTAAATTTTGATTCTGTTATTATAATAGACTTTGGAAATAACCTAAAAAGTGTTCTTACATCTTTAGTTTATACAGATGTAAATCAAGATAAAGTTTTATTTACTACAGTTAATCAATGGTTTGATGAAAGTATTTTCTACGAAAACACTATAAAAAATTTATATTATCCTTCAGTTAATTATAAGGAATTTAAAAAATATAATAAAAATTACTTTAAAAAATTTTCATCTTACCCAAGTGAGATTTCTATTTTAACTTATGATGCCTTAGGATTGATTTATTATGCCTGGAAGAAAAATAATAAAATTGACTCTATAAATGATTTTTCATTTAAAAATAAAATTAAAGGTAAAATAGGAACTTTTAGTTTAAATAATAGAAAAGTAATTCAAGAACTTAATATATACAAGGTCGAGGATAAAAAGTTTATAAAGAATTAATTTTTTGTTTTAATTTTTTAAAAGCTATAAATCTATGATCCATTTTAATTTTTTTTGTTTTTAACATTTGGCCAAATGTTATTTTTTTATTATGAGGTATAAAAATTGGGTCATAACCAAACCCTTTTTTTCCTAAAATTTTATATGAAATTGTTCCATTAATTTTACCTACTACTGAAATTATTTTATTTTTTGGATACTTGTATGACAAACAGCAAATAAAAGTAGCTGACCTATCTTTTTTTTTTTCTAATTTTTTTAAAATAAATTTCATAGCCTTAAAAAAACCACCATGCTTTTTAGCTAACCTAGCTGAATAAATTCCAGGTCCATTATTTAAAGATTTAATACATAAGCCTGAGTCGTCTGAAATGACTGAATAGTTTACAAATTTTGAAAAAAAACTAACTTTGAGTTTTGAATTAGAAACAAATGTTTTACCTGTTTCTCTTGGACTCATGATTTTTAGAGATAAAGGTGATATTTTTTTATATTTTTTTGATATTAAATAGGCAATTTCTTTCAGTTTTCCCTTATTGTGCGTGCCTATTAAAATTTTTTTCATTTCGACCTAGTAATTTTTTAATTACTTACTATATAGCTGTCAAATGGTTGAAGATAATAAAAAAGAACAAAAAATAAAAGAAAATATTTCCGAAGATATTAGTGAGGAAGAGTTATCTAACAATACTAAAGAAAACAGCTCACAAAATGAGGAAGTGGAAATAACAGTAGATGAAAAACTTAAACAAACTGAGGAGAAATTATTAAGATCTTTAGCGGAAATTGAAAATCAAAGAAGAAGGTTTGAAAAGGAAATAAAAGATGCCTTTGAATTTGGATCATTTAATTTTGCTAAAGAAATTTTAGTAGCTCTAGATAATTTACAAAGAGCTAAGGAGTCAATCAAGAATGATGAAAATCTTAAAACTAACAAAGACATAGATAAATTTTTAGAAAATATTACGATTATAGAAAAAGATTTGGTTTCAATTTTTGAAAAAAATAAAATAAAAAAAATTGATACGAAGAATAAAAAATTTGATCCTAATCTTCATCAAGCTATGTCAGAAATTGATGATGAAAATGTTGAAACAGGTACTATTCTTCAGGAAATACAAGCTGGTTATATGCTAGCTGGACGATTGTTAAGGCCAGCTTTAGTGGGTGTTGCTAAGAAACATGATGCTAAAAATAATGAAAATGTGGGGAAAAAAGAAGGAAAATAGCCTTGAAGATGAAAAAAAAACCCCCATATAAAAATTACAAACAAAAGGATTTAATTTTATGAGTAAAGTAATTGGAATTGATTTAGGAACAACAAATTCATGTGTAGCTATAATGGATGGCTCACAAGCAAAAGTTTTAGAAAATGCAGAAGGTGCTAGAACCACTCCTTCTGTAGTTGCATTTTTAGAAAATGAAGAAAAGTTAATTGGTCAACCTGCAAAAAGACAGGCGGTAACGAACGCACAAGATACTATTTTTGCGGCTAAAAGATTAATTGGTAGATCTTTTGAAGATGAAACTGTGAAGAAAGATATAGGAAAAGTTCCATTCAATATTATTAGATCAGATAAAGGTGAAGCGTGGGTCGAGGGTAAAGGTAAAAAGTATTCACCAGCACAAATTTCTGCTTTTATTTTACAAAAAATGAAAGAGACTGCAGAAAAATATTTAGGACAGTCTGTTACTAAAGCTGTAATAACTGTGCCTGCCTATTTTAATGATGCTCAAAGACAAGCAACAAAAGATGCAGGTAAAATAGCTGGGTTGGAAGTTTTAAGAATTATTAACGAACCTACTGCAGCAGCTTTAGCATATGGTTTAGATAAAAAAAATGGCCAAAAGATAGCTGTTTATGATTTAGGTGGAGGAACGTTTGACGTTTCAGTTCTTGAAATTGGCGATGGTGTTTTTGAGGTTAAATCAACTAACGGTGACACTTTTTTAGGAGGTGAAGATTTTGATGATACTATTGTAGATTATTTAATAAATGAATTTAAAAAAGATAATGGTATTGATTTAAGAAATGATAAATTAGCATTACAAAGATTAAAAGAGGCCGCTGAAAAAGCTAAAATAGAATTATCTTCTGCGGTGCAAACTGAAATTAATCTTCCTTTCATAACTGCGGATAAATCTGGGCCTAAACATGTAAATTTAAAATTCACTAGAGCTAAACTTGAAGCTTTAGTATCTAATCTTATTGAGAGAACTTTAGAGCCTTGTAAAACAGCGTTGAAAGATTCTGGCTTCTCTGCAGCTGAAATTAATGAAGTCGTTTTAGTTGGCGGTATGACTAGAATGCCTAAAATTATCGAAACTGTAAAAAATTTTTTTGGTAAAGAACCTAATAAAAGCGTTAATCCCGACGAGGTAGTTGCTATGGGTGCAGCTATTCAAGCTGGAGTGCTACAAGGTGACGTAAAAGACGTGTTGCTGTTAGATGTTACACCTTTATCACTTGGTATTGAAACTTTGGGTGGTGTATCAACAAAATTAATTGATAAAAACACAACTATTCCAACTAAGAAAAGCCAAGTTTTTTCAACTGCTGAGGACAACCAACCCGCCGTGTCGATCAGGGTGCTTCAGGGTGAAAGAGAGATGGCCTCGGATAATAAAATTTTAGGTAACTTTGAGCTAGTGGGTATACCGCCGGCGCCTAGAGGAACACCACAAATTGAAGTGACGTTTGATATTGATGCTAACGGTATAGTCAGTGTATCTGCAAAAGATAAAGGAACTGGTAAAGAACAAAAAATTCAAATTCAAGCTTCTGGTGGATTGTCTGAAGAAGAGATTCAAAAAATGGTTAAAGAAGCTGAAGCAAACAAAGAAGCTGATAAAAAGAAAAGGGAAACTGTTGATGCTAGAAACCAGGCAGATAGTTTAGTTTTTTCTACAGAGAAAAGTTTAAAAGAACACGGAGATAAAGTTTCAACTGAAGAAAAAAAAGCAATTGAAGATGGTATTTCTGATCTTAAAAAATCTTTAGAAGGAACTGACATTGAAGATATTAAAAAGAAAACGCAAAATTTGATCCAAGCGTCTATGAAATTAGGTGAAGCCGTTTATAAAAGCCAACAAAAACCTGAAGCTAATAAAGCTGAAGGGGATGCAAAAGAAGCTAAACCTAATGATAAAGATAATGTTGTTGATGCAGACTTTGAAGATGTAAAAGACGATAAAGAAAAAAGCGCCTAAGAAAAAAACTAAGGAGACGTCCTGTGGCTAAAAGAGATTGTTATGATGTCTTAGGTGTTACTAAAGCAGCATCTAAAGACGAAATAAAAAAAGCATACCGTAAATTAGCGCTCAAATTTCATCCAGATAAAACCAAAGGTGATAAAGCTTCAGAAGAAAAATTTAAAGAAGGTAGCGAAGCTTATCACATTCTTTCTGATGAAAAGAGAAAAGCAAATTATGATCAATTTGGCCATGCCGCTTTTGAAGGAGCAGGTGGCGGAAGTGGGCAAGGTTTTGGAGGATTCGATACATCATCTTTTTCAGATATTTTTGAAGATTTTTTTAGTGACTTTGGAGGTGGAGGATCACCTAGAAGATCAAATAACAGAGGAAATGATTTACGGTACGATGTAAGTATTAATTTAGAAGAAGCTTATAAAGGAATTGAAAAGAATGTTAGATATACTACTTACAAATCTTGCTCTTCTTGTTCTGGCTCTGGTGCCGCAAAAGGTTCTAAACCTGTTCGATGTGATTATTGTTCTGGAAAAGGAAAAGTTAGAACAAATCAAGGATTTTTTACAGTTCAACAAACATGTCCTAAATGTAGTGGGCAAGGAGAAATGATTAGCGAGCCATGTAATACTTGTAGTGGCAGTAGTAAAGTTCAAACTAATGAAAATGTTACAGTCAAAATTCCAAAAGGTGTTGATGACGGAACGAGAATAAGAGTTTCAGGAAAAGGGGAAGCAGGCTCAAAAGGTGGGTCAAATGGAGATTTATATCTTTTTATTTCAATTGATAATCACAATATATTTAAAAGATCTGAAGAGAACTTATATTATGAATTACCAATTTCTTTTTCAAGCGCAGCATTAGGATCGTCTGTTGAAGTGCCGTCAATAGATGGAGGAAAATCTAAAATAAAAATTCCAGCAGGAACTCAACATGGTAAACAATTTCGTTTAAAAGGAAAAGGAATGCCCGTTTTAAGGAGAAGTGCCTTTGGAGATCTTTATATTAGAATTATAACGCAAGTTCCTACGACCATGTCAAAAAGACAAAAAGAAATTTTAGAGGAATTTAATAAAATTGAAGAAAATAAGCCTGACCCGGTTATTAAAAGCTTTTTTGAAAAAGCTAAAAAGTTTTGGAAAAATTCTTAAATTAAATGGGCGTTAATCAAATAATGTCAGCAATTTTTTTAATTGCTGTATTAATTTTAATCTTACCTGGTTTTTTATCTACAAATAATAAGTTTAAAGAATTTTTAAAGAATTTATCTATTTGGGCTATAATTGTAGCAGTTATTATTGTAATCATTTATTTAATAGGCTGATGAAAAAAATCAATTTATCAATTACTGGATGCTTGGGAAAAATGGGTCAGCAGCTCATAAAATCTTCAAAAAAAAATAGAAATTTCAAATTAGTTTCTCTAACTGAAAATAAAATAGTTAATAGAAAAATTGAAGGCATAAAACTAGCTTTAAATAACATCGAGTCGTTTAAAAAAACAAATGTTATTATCGATTTTACTATTCCAAAGTGCACCCTGGATGTTTTAAAAATTGCATCTAAACTTAATAAAAAAGTTGTGATTGGAACAACAGGTTTTACAAAAAAAGAAGAAAATTTAATAAAAAAATTTTCAAAAAAAATTCCAATTTTAAAAGCAGGCAACATGAGTCTTGGTGTAAATTTATTAATGTACCTTACTGAAATTGCTTCTAAGTCTCTTGGAAATAATTTTCTTAGTAAAATTTATGAAGTTCATCATAAACATAAAATAGATTATCCATCAGGAACAGCATTAATGTTAGGCAAAGGAATAGCAGAAGGTAAAGATAAAAATTTCTACACCTTGATTGGGAAAAAATATTTAAATAAAAAAACATTTCCTTATTCAAAAAAAATTAACTTTAATTCTGTTCGTAAAGGCGGAGTGATAGGCGAACATGAGGTTAGATTTTCAAGCGGAAAAGAAATTATAAAATTAAATCACGAGTCTTTTGATAGAGCTCTTTATTCAGAGGGCGCTTTAGTGGCTGCTAGATGGCTAATGGGGAAAAAGCCAGGCTTATACTCTATGCGTGATCTTTTAAACTTTAAGTGAATAATAAAACAAAGGCTAAGATCATTTTAAAGATTCTTAATAGAACTTATCCTAAAGTTCCTATTCCTCTGAATTATAAAAATACTTTTACATTATTAATTTCTGTACTGCTTTCAGCACAATGTACTGATGTAAACGTTAATAACGTTACAAAAAATATTTATCCAAAATATAGTCACCCAAGACATTTTGTAAAACTTGGGAGAAAAAAAATAGAAAAATTAATAAATAAAATTGGTATATTTAGAGTTAAAGCAAAAAGTATTTACAATTTATCAAAAATTTTAGTTAAAAAATATAAAAGTAAAGTTCCTAAAACATATGAAGAATTAGAACAACTGCCTGGTGTTGGTCACAAAACTGCAAGTGTTGTTATGTCTCAGGGTTTTGGTTTTCCAGCATTTCCTGTAGATACTCACATTCATCGGCTAGCTCAAAGATGGGGTTTGACGAATGGTAAAAGTGTAGTTCAAACAGAAAAAGATTTAAAACTTATTTTTCCAAAAAAACATTGGAATAAGTTACATCTTCAAATTATCTGGTATGGAAGAGAATATTGTAAAGCTAGAGAGTGTTACGGAATAACTTGTAAAATTTGTAAAAGTTGTTATCCAAATAGAAAAAAATTAATAAAAACAATAAAGGCTTAAATGAAAATAACTGGAATAGGAAACGCAATCGTAGATGTGATTTGTAAAGTGGATGATGAGTTTCTTAAAAAAAATAATTTAGCAAAAAGTAATATGAAATTAATTAATGAAATAGAATTTAAAGAATTACTAAGAAATCTTAAAATTGAAGAAACTGTTTCTGGTGGCTCAATAGCTAACTCAGTTGTTGGATTATCGCAGCTTGGTAATAAAGTAGGCTTTATTGGAAAAGTTAGTGATGATAATCTAGGTCAAAAATATGAACAAGGATTAAAAAAAGAAAAAGTTGAATATTTTTATAGTAAGAAAAAAGAAAATTTACCTACCGGTACATGTCTTATACTTATTACTCCAGACTCAGAAAGAACAATGTGTACTTTTCTTGGAACAGCTGGAAAAATTAATAAAGCTGACATTGATATTGATGCTATTAAAAATAGTGAAATAACTTTCTTAGAAGGTTATTTGTGGGACGAAGGTGAACCTAAAGAAGCGTTTAATGAGGCTATAAAATACTCAAATAAGACAGCCATGTCGTTATCAGATAAATTTTGTGTAGATCGTCACAAGAAAAGCTTTTTAGAATTAGTTGAAAATAAACTAGATATCATCTTTGCTAACGAACAAGAAATTTTAGAGTTAGTTAACGCTAAATCTTTTCATGAAGTTATTTCTTTTGGAAAAAAATTAAATAAAACTTTAGTGATAACGAGATCAGATAAGGGGAGTATTGCTATTAATCAAAATGAAGTAGTGGAGTGTGAAAGTAAAAAGAATTTAAAAATTGTAGATCTCACAGGAGCTGGCGACTTATTCGCAGCCGGTTTTCTTCATGGATATATTAATAAAAGGACAACTAAAGAAAGTTTGGAAAAAGGAACAGAAATGGCGTCTAAAATAATTCAAAAAATTGGCGCTAGATTAAGTTAACTTTTTTTTTCTTTTAAAGCTTCCCTTCCCTTTTTTTGGTCTAACAATTCTTTTTCTATATTTTTTTGTAAAGAGATCTATTGCGATTTTGTTTCTTTTTTTCAAAGGTAATAGCCTTCTGTGTCGTTCAATATGAACTGATCATCAGAAAATTTTTTAATAATTTTTTTTCTAAGACGATAAATATGAGTTTCAACAGTATGAGTATCGGCATCAGCTGCGTAATGCCATACTAAAGTGAGTATGTTTTTTTTTGTAATTGGTTTTTTAATATTTGAAAGAAGTTCTAATAATTCGACTTCTTTTTCAGTTAAAATTATAAAATTATGATCTTTAACTAATTTTTTTTCATTTTTATCAAGCATATATTCTTTAATTTTTATTGATGAATTTTTACTAAATACACTTTTGACTGAAGAATTCTCAACTAAAGAATTAATTTCATTTATTGTCGCAGGAAGTTTGAGAACAGCATTATAT
>MDSY01117035.1_pt1 | contig 10248 bp, 5 predicted proteins | sample 811131 | NCBI WGS metagenome assembly MDSY01 (sample SAMN05326643, study PRJNA326480) | marine metagenome | isolation source: seawater | place: Atlantic Ocean: South West | collected 2010
AACATCTCGTTTTCTTCGGAGGAGTCTTCGGGAGGAGTAGCTCCGTCAGCAGGAGCGGCGTCTGCAGCAGGGGCATCCCCATCGTCACCGCCTTGCGCAGACCCTTCAACCTCGGGTATCGACTGTTCTGTTTTCCCAGCGGCACCCGGCCTCTGCGGTTGCTTGGACGGCGTGAAGATCGTGAACCTGGTGACCGGTTCCCTCGAGTCGCGCTTCGCAGCGACTTTCGCGATCTCCACGAGCTCATCCGGCGGGATCCAATCGGGTGGGTGCAGGGGTTCCGGCGCCCCGGACGCGATGGCGGCGTCAAGAATCGCCTGTGTATCGTCACAGACTCCAGAATCAACCGAAACGACGCATACGTGCGTGTTCGACGCGACAGCGGAGCCCAAAAGGGGCAAACAACTTTCAACTAATTGGCGGTGCGCCTCGGCGTCTTCGGCGCGTTCGTACACGCACAGAGCATCTTCACCATCAGCCGTTTCTTCACCGTTAGCCGTTTCTTCCGCGGGGGAGTCAAGCGTCGAGAAAGCTTCATTGGCTTCACTTTCTTTGGCCACACGTTCTTTCTCTTCTTTCTCGGCCTTCTCCCGAGCGCCGGCGGCTTCGTCGTCGATGGCGAGCGAAATCACGGTCAGTCGCTTCGCCGAGTGCAACGCGAACGTGTTTTCCTCAAGAACCACAGGTTCCCAGGTATCATCCGCGTCTTCCGGCTTCGAAGGGACGACGGGGTCGACCTTTTGGAAACCAAGCGCGCGTCGTAACGTTTTTACGAGCGTTTCAGGCCCGACCGTTTCCCAAGCCAAGCCGTGCACGACGAACCCGTTTGCGAACGGCGCTCCTTCTTCAACTTGCGCTTTCAAAACGCGGGTCAAAGTCTTGATCGTGAGCTTACCCTCCTCGGGGGTGTCGTCCGTGATATCTTCAAGAAAGTCGTCTTCGGAGGTTTCGTCTTCAGCTGGAACGGGATCGGATTCATCGCTGTTTTCAGCATCGCTCTTTTCCTGCGCCAAACCAGACGCGTCCGCGTCGGGTTCGGGGTTGTGTTCATCGTCCCCAGCCTCAAGCGGGGGCAGCCCGAGTTCCGTGCGAAGTAAGAGTCGAAGTGCGGAATCACCAGCTTCATTTGAACCTTCCGCGGCAGCTTTCACGATCTCGTCGATGTCCAAAACAGGGACGCCATACTTGTCCGCGACGAGTTTCGAGGTTTCGGCGCTCATGGCGAACGGCGCGCCCAGTACTAACAGGTTTTTAGACCCGTCAGACTCAGGGGGAGGTGGAAGGTCATCGCCTGGTTCTTCAGCGTTTCCATCCGCCGCCTCCTCTTCAGCAACATCAGGTTCGGGGCGCCCCGGCGGGTCTTCGCCACGTTCAGCCGCTTCCTTGCAAAGCAGCTGGTACGCCGCCTCGGCTTCCTCTTCAGCGATTCTCTTCGCCTCGGCTACGAGTCGCTCATCCTCAGCTAACTGGATTTCGGGCCACAAGGAATCTCCTGCAGCACGAGGGGAAAGGAACAGTTTACAGGTACCTGGAGGCTTTCCAGCCAAGCCTTTCGCGAACGCAAGCGCGGTTTCGTGTTTCGAAAACTGTTCATCGAAATCGATTGCGAAAACCTCAACGTCGACTCTACTGTTGTTCACCAGCCACACTTGGCGCTCGGTGAAAGTAGGAGGTTTCTTAGGCGCGTCAGGGTCAGCGTCATCAGGAGTACCTTCACCTTCAGTACCGTCACCCCCTTCACCATCTTGAGTACCTTCAGCACTAGGCACTACCACTCCCAAATCAAGCGGCCCGTCGAAATCGCTGTACTCGCACTTCACGTCGGCTACTTTGCCAATCCCTTTCAAGTTAACAAAAGATAGCTCGGGGTTGTGCTCCACGCGAATGGCGTGCTGCCGGTTCCACTCATCACCTCCGTTATCAGTCAACGGCGTGAAGTGCGTTTTGACGTTGATGCGTTCGCCGGGTTGAAGGATACCTCGGCTCGGAACAAACTTGAAAGGCTCCAGGACTGCATATGGCTCTTTCGAAGGCAAAGGTTTGCCTTGCTTCCTTTGGCCGGCTGGCTGCCTCACAACAGGCTTCACCACGCTCCACTCGCAAGGCACCAACCCGTCGTTGTGAAGCTGCACGTGTTTTGTTAATCTATTCCCAACCTTCACCGAATCGAAATCAAGCTCAGTTGTGCTCAACAGCACAGCTGGAACGTCCACTGTTGCTTTCAACTTTACGACAACCCGCGGCGCGCCTTTCAACCCCAAAGCCACGTCGACGTTAAATTCACCCCCGACGACGCACTCCTTGTTCGTATCGAGAATCAAGTCGCAGTCTACGTACGCGAAGAACGGCGCCCCCGCGAGTTTCGGCATCTGTTCAGGGAACACGTCAAAGCCGCGTGTGTGCAACGCGCGTTTGTCCCAGGTTAGGATTTGCTGCTCGGTACCTAGGTTCTGGACCCGGAACTTTTTGCGGTAAACGCTGCCGAGCGCGACGTTGCCGAAGTCAACGAAATAGGTAGACTGGGTGGCTGGTAACTTGGGCGGTAAGCCGAACGCGTTGTGTCTGTGCTGCGGACCTAGGAGGTACGAATCATCGCTAGGGAGCAGTGCATAGTCTTTATGAAGTAGCGGTGACCCTGCATCTTTCGGTACATCCAAAGACCCCATGTTCACCTTGGTTTCTTCTGCCCACGTTCGCGTGGGTTGAAACGACGTCGAGCGCACAACCGAAGGTTCACGCGCGTTATAAGGTTTTGTAGTACGGTGCGTCATAGATCTCGAACGTATTGAACCCGGGGCGATTCCGGGAGGTCGAGAGTACGCCACAGGCGAGTTACCTGCGAATGACTCTGCCCGGCTGCTCGTGGTCGTATCAGCACCACTCGAGAGTCGCTCCGCTTTCTCGGCAGCTCTGTCCCGTTCGCGTTGAAGTAACACATCACGCATGCGTTCTTTGTCAGCTTCGTGCTCAATCTCGAATTGAGTGGGCTGGTATTGGAACTCGTCCTCGAGGGTCTCGTCGTCGTGCTCAGCGCCTAGGAGGTCGTCGAACGTGCGGCTGGGTTCCTCGTCCACTTGGGGGTGGGATGCGGCTTGGGAATTGTCATCGACACCATCGACGACATTAACTTCATCTCCCTCATCAGAACCTCCACCAGCTTCAGATGCACCCTCGCCCTTTTCTTCAGATGCCTCTTGCCTTTTCAGCCTTACACGTTCCCTTTGCGCCGCGCGTTCCTTAAGAAAGTCAGCCACGCCCCTGCCTGTCGAGCAAGTCGAGTTGAACCCCCCGTGCGGGTTCTTTCTATGCACGAAAGGGTTGAGCGTAGCGGTATCAACGGTTTTCCGGAGCTCGCTTATTCGCGGCGGAGGCGCCGCGATCGCCTTGGCCCGCGCTTTCGCGTCCACTCTTAGTTGTTCCAGCTGAGAGGGATCCAGGGTTGAGATCGCGGTGTGCGGTTTCCCTGCTAGCCGCTGTAAATCAACGAGGTCGTCGGTGTCAAACGCTTCAGGCGCTTCAACGCCAAACTCGCGGAACCGGTCTGGAAAATCGGGATCCGGGCCATCGCGTTGGAGCTTGAGTTTCGCTCGTTCCAGTAATTGCTCAGTCAGTTCGTCCTCTAGTCGGTCAAGGCTCAACCCCACGCTTTGAAATGCGCCTTCGCCTTCAACCCTAACTGTAACAGGCTCAAAGTGCGCGATTTCCACTGCGAATGTTTCAGAAAACACACCAGGCGCGCCGGGTCGGACGCGAACCTTGATGTCGAAACTCTCGCCGCCGTTCACTTCGCCAAACACGGGGTCGCAAATAACCAACCCCGGGCGTTCAACCGAGTCGAGGTTAATTTTGAAAGGAAACGTCACTTTTCCTTGATTGGTAACCGTTAAAGTTCGATCGATGGAGCGGTCAAACTGGGCTTTTCCTACGTTAAAAAACGTGGGGGTCACGTCGTGTTTGATTTCGTGCGCCGAGCCTGAGACGGAAACGTCGCAGGACGGACCGCCATGCACTTCGCAAACCGCGAAGGTGGAGATTTGCGAATCCGCCCTGGCGAAGTAACTCACCTCCACTTCTTCCGATTCACCAGGGTTCAACAGACCCCGGATCGGACGCACATCGAACACCTCTTCAGGGTTGGTTAACTGTTTCAAAGGTGTGCCTAGAGGTTCGATTTGTGAAGCCTCCATTCGTTTCTTCAAACGTTTCCGCCGCGCGTCGCGCTTGGAGACGACGCTGTTCGCAACGGAGAGTTTGGAATCCTCCGCAGACAGCATACTCGCGTCACTTACCAGTGCACTGCTTTCTTCGGCCAATAATTCCTCCGGATCCTCCACGTCGAAGACCCACTCGTACCTCGCTGGGACGTCCCCGTCGTTGGTGAGCGTGATCACTCTTACCTCAGTGGTGTCGTTGAGCACAGCGCCGAAGTGAAGCTCTTTAGCGTCGATCGACAAGTTGGGAAACCGCACCTCTGCCCCTAGATGAACCTCATCAATCTGGGGCACGTCCACGTACTGCACTTGCAGCACGGACCGAACTTCGTGAGAATTTCTGTCCCCCCGGTATTCCGGGTCGAATGAAACGACAACGAACCCCTCCTCGTCGTGGTCAAGAACCCACTCGGTTTTGTCCACGGCAAAGGGAACGGAGGTTTTGATCACAAACGTGACTTGCGTTTTGGAAACGTTTTTGAAACTCAATTCGCGCGTCTGCGTGAGAAGCGACGGATTGAATTGAAGCTCATCATCACCTTCAATATGCAGCGACACATCCACCACATCCGCGTCATACTCAAAGTCAAACCCCATCGTGTGTTGCGAGAATTCTAATTTAGGTAGCGTTATTTTCGCGGTGGCGTGCATGGTCAAGACCTCGCCTTGTTCGTGAGGCGCGCCGCTTTGATTTTTGCAAACCAGCGTTTCCAACTTTTCGCCGATATCTTCAGATAAGCCGTATAGGGTGAATACAGCGCTTGTTTTCGGCAACACGCTGATCCTCTCCGGCTCCACAGAAAATACGATGCCAATCTGCCCGTCCGTTTTGTCGGTCAGGAAATTCTTGTGCGCGCCTGATGGGGAGATCATGGCTAAATACTCCCGCTTATCGCTCACCGCGTTGCGCCGCTTTTCATCCGCCGTGACGTTGTGCCAAATCAGTTGTTGGATTATTCGCGAGTTGTTCGTGACGACGATTTCGCGGCTGAACGGGCGGTCTTTTAATTGATGGCCGAAAGAGATGACGTCCTTGATGTGCTCAGTGCCGTTGGTGTTCTCAACGGAGTTCAAATCATCACAGGTCAACAGACTCCCCACGCCCTCCGCGTCTATTGGGACGACAGTAGTGCCACCTTCGGTGACCATAACGCAAAGCGCGTCTCTGTGCGCCAAGGTCTGGTCCATGTGGCACTTCACGGTTATCATGTTGACCTCCCCGGGGTCCAACGTAAACGTACGGCACCCGTTCAACACCTCGAAGCACCGCTTTCCGTCCCTGGTGAAGGCTTTCACTTCAGCCGGTACCGGGCCGTCGTTCCGCACGAAAATCGACTCGTAAAAGTCACGCAACACGCCTTTTTTTCCAAACTTTATTTTTAAAGACTTTTGCGTTTGTAAAGAGAGTCGGCTTCTTGACGTGGATAACAGGTCGTCGTGGGACGGTTCGCCACCGTAGAATAGAGGATCGCCATTTTCAAGTTGATCGGCCACCCTTTCAAATTCAGCAGTCAACTCCTCTTCACTTCCAAAGAACGAAACCAGCGGTCCTCGTGAAAACGCTTCGATTGAAACCTCCTTCGGCGGCTTTTTTGATCCGATCGTTTGCACGAACAACGGTACGCGTATGATACCGGTGTGGTGCGGGAACAAGGTTAACGTGATTTTAACAGAGTCTCCTGACTGAATACTGCCTGATACCGGCGAAACTTGCCACGTGGCAAGTTTCTCCGACAAACCGTCTTGCGGCAAGATTTCAAACCGCCCGCTGATGGGTGAATCGTTCAAAATAACAAACGGCGTCGTCACTTCGTGCTGCGAAAACACCTCTCCAAACGAGACTGTGGGCTCTGTAACCGTCATGTTCGCCACCAACGCCTCTGCTTTGACCGAAATCTGTGCCAACCCGTCCCCTACTCCGGGAATGTCCAACAACAAAAACTCGTTGAACTTTCGCTCCGTTCGCGGAACAAACTCGATTTGAATCTTTTGCGACCCGAAGGGGAGAATCGTGCCGGACGAAGGCAATGCGTTGAACTCGCTTACAGGTTGACCCTGATCGTTTCCTTTCAAAGTCCCGTTATTATTGCCTTTCAAACCATTCAACCCAGGAACTTTCAAATGGAATCTCATAGGGATTTCGCACGTGTTTGCAATCGTCAAAGTCTTGGTGTTCCGGAACCCCAACGCGTTGACGCCGAAATTAAGGGCGTCGCAATCTAACGCAAATGTGGGTCCGATGACTCGGCCTCGAAAATCGAGAAACGCGTTCCGCTCGCCGCCGGCAATCTCAAACTCGAACGACTCATCGAAAACCCCTAGGGTTTCGCTGCACAAAGTAACGGTGATGGTCTGCGATTGGCCCACTTGTAATATCCCAGACGAAGGCTCAAAGGAAAACACACGCCCCGAGCCACTCATTCCTGAATTCTCACCCCCGTCGATTCTTTCGAACGTGCACTCGATTTCCCCCCGGTTCACTAGCTCGACTTCGTACTGGTGCACCGCGCCCACGAACACCTCGCCAACCTCTAACGCGTCGTAGTTGAACACCGCTAACGGACCAACCGCCTGGCCTTTTAATTGGAGTGGCAAACGGTCCTCCCGTCCCTCGACGTCGACGAAGCACTCCGCGGCGCACTCGCCGGCGTCGTCGGGGTGGAACCTTATTGTAATTTCAAACTCGCAACCAGGTTGCACCTCGCCTTGTCTCGGAAAAACGCTGAAGTGTTTGTGTTCAAACAGGAGGGCGTCGTTCTGGAGTGCCTTTTGGAGGCCGATCTGTCGAGCCGCGAAGGAAACCGCATCGGCGCCAAGAATGGCGTCCTCGTCGTCGCTGTCGTACGAGGACGACGCGGTGGAAGTGTCGTCATTGAGTACGGGGTAACCGCCGCGGCGTTCTTCGTGTGAGCTTTTAGTCGTAAGTTCTTCTCTATCCGTCTCCATCCCTCCAAACACCGCCGTGGCTCTTAGCCGCGCTTCTTTGTCCAGAAATGCATCCGCGAGCTTTTTGACTTCGAAGCGCGCGGCTCGGTCGCCCCTGTTTACTACCCGGAACGTCCGTCGGGTGGTTTTGCCGACAAACGTGGGAAGCGCCTCCACGGTGCCGCAATCTAATCCCACGCGCATCTCGCAACCGTTGCCTATTAGATTAACCATAACAGGCTCTACTCCAACCCCCGCGTCGACTTCCATCGTAGCTTCATACTGACCCACCTGTTCGGGGTAAAACTCCAACCGCACTTGAAGCGACTCGCCCACTTGCAGCACGCCCTCGGATGGGAACACGGCGAACGGCTCTGGAACGAAAAATCGAAAGTGCGAAACTTTACTGCCCACGTTTCGAATGACTCTTGTCACGATGGACTTGCACTTCGCGGGCGTGGGCTCAAACGTCACGGTATCCGGGAAGTCTAAAGCGGGCTTGTCCCCGACGCATTGCACCGGCACTAAAAACTTCTCGCGCTCGGTGACGCACACCAAGTCTAGGGTATAGTCCTCTCGGTCTTTCGGCGTGAACCTTACCTTGAACGCAACTTCCATACCGGGGGCAACCTTGCCTATCGAAACGTCAGCGCTCGGCCGTCCGTTCTTCAACGACTGAGAAGCCATAGCAGTAGTGCTTTCTTCGGAAACCTCGCGGAGCTTCTCGCCCTTCTTGCCTCGCATGCGTCGCACGGAGAAGTCAGGCGAGGAAGGGTTCTCAATCTTGATCCTTCTAGGCACGTAGTCATTATTGCGGAACCACAAAATCTGTTCGTACGTCTTGTTCGCTTCGTACTTATGAAATCCAATCTTGTGCGGAAACGGCTGGAACAAAGGAACCTCAACATCCACTTTGCTAATCACTTGGTGCGTGTGGTCGTGGATGTTCAGAAACTCGACGATTGTCGGGGTGGGGTTGTGGCTGCCAGGGTGCAGGCCATCGGGGGGGGCGTCCAACTCGCGCAACGCGCGCGTAGCAGTTTTCTGAAGATTTTTTGAAGAGATGAGTTGAGATTGAGATGATGGAGAGACGGTCAGTGACTGTTAGCTTATACACAGAAAGGTGTCTCGTGGGAGGTTGTGTTGTGCTAGAAACCGTGGTTGTGCTCTTGTGTAGGACACTGGTGGTCGTGCTCGTGACCCGCGCGTCGGTCCCGTAGTGGTCGATCGCGCGCTTGTGAAATCCAAGAGAGTGCCGAGGAGACTACTGGTTTCAATGGTACTCACCCTTTCCCCAACCGTCGGGTCATCGCCCTCACTGTACGCCCTGTATTTAACAAACGACGGGTTCGCTTTGAACGAACCGGGCGCCATCGGTACGCCCCGGCCCCCGCCGCTGCCGCCGCCCATGGCGCACTGTAACTCCTAGCGCACTACCTTCGCCCGTTCGGTGTCCGGTGCAATCACAATCAGTAGTCGAACACCGGCGAGCCTCCGCCTTCTTGCGCCGGACGAACTCTCTCACTTCTTGCGTACGTGCACTCTACACACCTTACGCCGCAAACCACCCCTCGACGCTCGCGGGGTGGTGTGTTGTGTGCGGGGTGGGACCTCGCCGTCTCCTACACGCCGTTTGATGCTTAAAAAAAAAAGCTTGTTTTGGAAAACCATGATGGTCAACGGGACGCCTCCCCCTCCAAATTTCCAGTCGATCTCCGCACACGCGGTTTTATGGGAATGAACCGAGGCTATCCAAAAAGCCAAAAAGTGGGAGACGTGTCGAGAGCTTGCTTTCCCGTGCATCACTTGCGCCGGCACCTACCGTCACGCACCAAACTATCCCTATGGCGGGTCTTCTCAACATGGCGGGGCTTTCCCTTACCGGGGTATTCACGGGCGCGCAGCTCCGCACGCCCACCCCCGCGGCGCGTGTGTCGCACACGGGCTTCTCCGTGGTCGCGGTACGTATTTCGGTGAATCCCAATCTTTCCGCGTTATGAGTGAGGGCGAATCCGTCCAGCTCGCGGCCGTCGCGTGCGTGACCAACGGCGAGGCGACGAGCGTGGATGACATGTAGTTGCTGGAGGCATGTCAGAACTATATACATCACATCGTCAACAAATCGTGTGGTCAAAATCGGCTAGGGTCATGCGTGCGACGGGCGCATCACGGCGCGCGTCACTCACCTTCAGGGTTAGGGTCTGGGTTGTGCTGCAATTGGGGGGATAAGTTTGATGATGGCAATGCGCCACAGACTCGCCGTTCTGCCCGTGACACATGACACATGCCCTGCCCGCACACGCGTCGAAGGACTCACAATGTCACAGTTAATCTACGTCGAACCCATGCTAACCTCACACCTGTTCCTCCCAACCCCTCACCATTCCAAAATCAACAGAAAAAAAAGTGGGAAAAACAAGCGTTGAACCAAAACGGCAACCCGGTGAGGACGCCCATGCATGTGAAAACCAACGACAAGGTTGTCGTGATCACGGGGAGCGACAAGGGCAAGGTCACTGAGGTCGTGGAGGTCTTCACGAAAAGTGGCACCATTCTGTGCAAGGACGTGAACATCAAAACCAAGCACGTCAAGCCCAAGGGGGAGGGTGAGACTGGTCAGATTATTCAAAAGGAATGGCCCATTCATCACTCCAACGTGATGCACTGGAGCGAGGCGAAACAAGTCCGGAGCCGGATCGGACACAAAGTCGTGGACGGGAAGAAGGTGCGCGTGTTGAAAAAGACGGACGAAGTGCTGGCGAACTGAGGGTTAATTCTTAACGGGTATAGATACCATTAGCGCGCGACGAGTGTAATCATGATATTCTCGCCAAAGTAAAAAAACAGAAACCGAAACAAAAGCTTTCATTAAAATATGTTTCGTCAGTGTCAATAGCGACGTCGGATGCACGCGCTGTGCATCCGAATGAATGGTTCTTTTCTCTCCAGTGCTCTCCTTGATATGCACTCTCTCTGACGACTCTGCGTCCAATTATCACGAGTTATAACTCCTTATAACTCCTCGATAGTTACCCGAACTCAAGAATAACTCAAACACCCCCACCCACTACCCAAACCACACCCTATCACGCCAGCGCGAAGCCATGTTTCA
>MDSY01082151.1_pt1 | contig 10247 bp, 7 predicted proteins | sample 811131 | NCBI WGS metagenome assembly MDSY01 (sample SAMN05326643, study PRJNA326480) | marine metagenome | isolation source: seawater | place: Atlantic Ocean: South West | collected 2010
ATATTTCTTCAGAGTTTTTTTTTAAATCTATTGCTAGATTTGTTTTTTCTTTTAATTTTCTAATTTTAGAGCTGGTTTTATTTTCATATGGAAGAAAATAATCGCCAAAAAAATGAATATTGTTCTCTCCGTCAGATTTTATAATCGAAGCATCTATTCCATCGCTTGATGTTCCACTCATTAAACCAATAGATGTGATCAAATTTTTCATTAATAATTATTTAATTTATAACTATTATTGTGTAAAAGTAATTTTAAATCAAACTATCTATGAAAAATAACTTTATAACTGAGATTACATTGAGAGGTTTTTTCCATCAATGTACAAATAAAGATAAACTAATTAATTTAATCGATAATAAACCGATTAAGGCTTACATAGGTTTTGATTGTACGGCACCTAGTTTACATGTTGGTAGCCTCTTACAAATAATGTGCCTACGTTTACTGCAAAAATATGGCCATCAGCCTATTGTGTTGCTTGGTGGGGGTACTACTTTGATTGGAGATCCATCTGGAAAGGATGCAACTAGAAAAATTTTAGAAGATAAAGTAATTAATAAAAATATTAAAAAAATTAAAAAAATTTTTGAAAAACTGCTAAATTTTGAAAACAAAAAAACTATTCCAATATTTGTTAACAATGATGAGTGGTTGGGAAAGTTAAAATATATAGATTTCTTAAGAAATATTGGAAAACATTTTACCATTAATAAAATGTTAAGTTTTGAGAGTGTAAAATTACGTCTAGAGAGAGAACAATCTCTTAGTTATATGGAGTTTAATTATATGATTTTACAAGCTTATGATTTTTACAAATTAAATAAAGAATATAATTGTGATTTGCAGATTGGTGGATCTGATCAATGGGGAAATATTATCAGTGGCGTAGAGTTAATTAGAAAACTTAATCAGGTAGAGACTTTTGGTTTAACAACACCTTTGATAACACTTTCTTCTGGCGCTAAGATGGGTAAAACAGTTGATGGTGCTATTTGGCTAGATGCAGAATTGCTTTCACCTTATGATTACTGGCAATTTTGGAGAAATACAAATGATGCTGATGTAAAAAGATTTTTAAAATATTTTACTGAAATTAGTACAGATGAATTAGAAGGGATAATTAAAGATGAAAAAGATATTAATAATTTAAAAATTTTGTTGGCTAATGAAGCTACTAAAATTTTACATGGTCAAGAAAAAGCAAATGATTCTGAAAAAACTGCTCAGGAAACATTTAAAGGTGGAGGCATTGGCCAAAACTTACCGGTGATATTAATAAATAAATCATTAATTGAAAAAGGTATTTCTTCAATAGAATTATTGTATGAAAGTAAAATTCTTAATTCAAAAAGTGAGGTAAGAAGAGCAATTAATGAAAAAGGAATTAAAATTAATGATATTTTAATACATGATGAAAAAATGATTATAAATTTAAACAATTTTAATAAAAATAATTATATGAAGGTTTCGTACGGAAAAAAGAAACACTTTATAATAAAATTTAAATAACTACTGCTTCTTTTTATTTTTTTCCAAAATTCTTGTTATAAACCTGGGTGTCAAAGTTTTTACAGGGTTTACAAAAGTTTTGATATTACCAGGTAACCCCTTCATTTTAAAGCTTACACCAAAAACACCTTCTCCAATTTTTTTTCCAACTAAAATTCCGCCAACGATGGGAATCTTTGAAATCAAACTATTTAAAGATTTAGCTGGAACTAAGGTGCCACTCAGACTAATTAGTCCACTTTTTTTTTCAATATACCCTGACATATGTAAAGAAACACTTGAACCTAATGCTAAAATTTCATCCACTGTAATTGTGGTTTTATCTTCTTTGAGATTTATTTCTAAAATTTCAAAACTCATACCTTCTCCAGATAAAATATCTGCTATACCTCCTAGATCTGCTAAAGTTAACAAAGTGGCAAATGCAGGAGCTTTAAGTAATTTAAAATTTTCTACTATAATTTTTGATGTTGACCCTTCATCATCAATAATAGAATTATAAAGTAATTTACCACCTTTCAAACCATCAAAAAATTTATAATCAGCTAAAAGAGCTTGAGGTAAATCAGAGTAGACTTCTAATTTTTTCTTTTTATTTAATTGTTCTTTTAACGAGATATCTAGATATTTATTTTTTGAAAATTCACTTTTAGATGATGCTTTTATAAATTTACCTTTTTCAATTCTACCTATTAAATTAAAATTATCTAGGGGTATCAAAGATTTAGTAATTAAATTTTTAAGTTTAATATTAACATCTTTACTAAAGTTTTTTAAAAAGTTTTTTTTAGTATCTCTTGATAATACTTTTAATAAATATGTAGAATCATATTTTTCACCTACTATAAATATTTTTTTCTTGAAATTAATTTTAAAATTATTATTTTCTTTATTTTTATTAAAAGTTTTTATGTCTATGTATGAAATTTTTTCTATTTCACTTTTAGAATTAATTTTTAATCCATTTACAGAGATAGTATTTTTATCTTCTGTAAATATTATATATTTAAAATTAATATTATTATTTTCTACATAAAATTCACTTTTAATATTTGCTTTTTTCTTATTATTGGTTTTAAAATTTATTAGTTCTAAAAAAATATTTTCAGTTAAATTTACATCAATAAGATAATTTTGTTTTTTCTTGTTTAAATTATTAGAAATTTTTATTTGTTTATAGTCAGAGTCACCTGTTTTATAAAAACTTTCAAATACCAGAAGATTGTTTTTTTTTTTATTAATATTAATTTTTAATTTTGTCTTAATAAATGAAATTTTTTTTATTGGCTTTTTTATGAATTGACTTTTAAAATTTTTTTTTAAAATTATTTGGGCATCAGTAACATCTCCACTTGAATTATAATTGTAATCAATTATCTTATAATTTTTATCAATTTTTAAATTAAAATTATGTAACAAATTTCCTTCAAACTTAAGTTTATTTTTATTTAAAAATTTAAATGTTTTTTCTTCAAATAGTTTTTTTATCTCCTCTTCAGTAAATTTAAAATTTGAATTAAACTTTCCCTCTATTTCAATATTTTCTTTATTTTTAAGATCTATTGAACCATTTGTAATTAAAATTCCTTTATAATTTGCACTAATTGAATTAATTAAAATTAATTTTTTATCAGAGATAAAATTGAAACTTGTATTTTTGATTAGATGATTACCTGGTAGTTTTATACTAATTTTTTTTACTTTACCGTTTACTTTATAATCAATTATCTTTGACTCATTATTTAATGTTAAGTCAACTAGAAGTCTTTCAATCTTTCCCGCATATAGATTGTTGAGTAAATAAGTTTTAAAATTAGAAGGTTTAATACGTGCAACAATTGTTTGTATATTTTTTAGGTTAAAACTACCAATACTAAATACTATCTTATTAATTTCTGGTTTTGATAGTAAAATTGTAAATACATTTGAGTAAATATTAACTTCTTTCAAAGGTATTGTGGTTTCTTGATATTTAACATCTGGATTTAGGGTTGATAAGTATAATTGAAATTTTTGTATATCAAATTTAATTTTTATTTTATCTAATTTAATATCAATTTTAGGTTCTTTCTTTTTAACTTCATTTACAATTAAATTATTAAATTTAGATGTTTCAATTCCAATAGTTGATAAATAGATTGTTGTAGAAAAAATTAAAAATAATATTAAACCTGTGGTATAAAAAAAAAATTTCATTAAGATTTAAATATATTTCCCTCAATAAATTTGTCTAGATTTCCATTTAAAACTTCTTCTGGGTTTGTACTCTCAATTTTAGATCTTAAATCTTTTACTTGTTGGTACGGTTGTAAAACATACGAACGTATTTGATGGCCCCAACCAATATCTGTTTTTATACTCATATTTTTCTGCTCTTGTTCTTCTCTTTTTTGTATTTCATGTTCATAGAGCCTTGCTTTTAACATTTTATGACAAGTTTCTTTGTTTTTATGTTGGGATCTTTGATTCTGACATTGTACTACAATTTTAGTTGGTAGATGTGTAATTCTAACAGCACTGTCTGTAACATTAACATGTTGGCCGCCAGCTCCGCTTGCTCGATAAGTATCTATTCTTAAATCTTTTTCATCTATCTTTGTATCAATTTCTTCATCAATAGATGGATATACCCACACACTTGCAAAACTAGTGTGTCTCCTTGCACCACTATCAAATGGAGATATTCTTACAAGTCTGTGAACTCCAGATTCTTTTTTCATTAACCCATAAAGATGTTCACCAGTAACTTTTAATATTGAGGACTTAATTCCTGCTTCATCACCTCTATGTTCGCTAATAATTTCAAATCCAAAAGATTTTTTATCGAACCACTTTAAGTACATTCTTCTTAACATTTCTGCCCAGTCTTGGCTTTCTGTGCCACCTGCCCCAGCATGAATTTCTAAGTATATGTCCAAAGAATCATTTTCTGCAGATAAAAAACAATTAATTTCATTTTTCTTAATTTTATCGTTAATTTCTTTTATTTTTTCTACACAATCTAAAATAATTTCTTCATTAGACTCTTCTGTTGCTAAATTATATATATCTTTTAGATTTTCTAACTCATTTTGAGTTGACGCAAACAATTCAACCACTAAGTCAAAATGTTTTTTTTCTTTAATAATTTTTTTTACTTTATTATTATCTTTCCAAAAATTTTCTTTAGCAATTAATGAGTTTAAATTTTCTAACTTAGATTTAATATCGTTAGATTCAAAGATACCCCCTAATAGTCTTCAACGCTTTTTCAGCTTTGTCTATTTGTATTTCTAAAATTTCCATTAATAAAATTGCCTAAACTTTTTTATGCTATCATATTTGGAATTTATATTTAAATTATTATTTTTAATTTTTTTGATGTCTCTAAGCTTAAATGCTTCAATTATCGACTTAGAATTACTGAAATTCTCTTTCTCACCAGTGTTATAATTTATTGCTGCGAAGTATATTTCTTCTGGGATTATAAATGGTTTAAAATCATCTTTATACAATGCTTGTTCTATAAAATTTTTAAATATAGGTAGTGCAGCTTTTGCCCCAGTTTCATATTTACCAAGTGTTTTTGGACTATCAAAACCAATGTACACTCCTATTACTAAATTTGATGCTGCACCAATAAACCAAGCATCATAATTGTTATTTGTAGTACCTGTTTTTCCAGCTAGAGGAACATTTAAATTTTTGAGTCTCTTTCCGGTTCCTCTTTTAATCGTTCCTTCGAGCATTGATAGTATTTGATATGCCGTTTCTTTACTCATCACTTGTTTATAGTTATTTTTAATAGAAGGTATTACCTCTTTCATTTCAGAAAATTTATCACAACCGATGCAATCTCTTTTATCTGAATTAAAAATTGTTTTTCCTCTTCTATCTTGGATTCTTTCAATAAGAACTGGATTTGTTTTTCTCCCTCCATTGACAAATGATGTATATGCATTTGTAATTTGTAATAATGTTGTTTCTGCCGAACCTAAGGAAACAGACAGCAGTTCTGGTATTTCATTATAAATATTTAGATCTTGAGACAATTGTAATATTTTTTTTAATCCAAGTTCTTGAGCTATTCTAACTGTCATTAAATTTCTAGAATACTCAACTCCTTTTCTCAATGTCGTTGGCCCATAAAATTCTTTACCATAGTTTTCTGGTTTCCAATTTTTCAATCCAATACCTTGTTCAGCAATAAAAGGTGCATCTAAGATTATAGAGTTTGGAGAAAAATCATCTTCTAAAGCTGCGGCATAGACAAAAGGTTTGAAGGCAGATCCTGGCTGTCTTTTTGCCTGAGTGGCTCTATTATATTCACTTGATTCAAAACTAAACCCACCCACCAAAGCTTTTACTTTTCCATTATAAGGATCTATTACGACTATAGAACCATTAACTTTTGGATATTGTTTTAATTCCCAATTCTCCTTCAAATCTTTATGAACAAAAATAACATCATTTACTTTAAAAGAATCATAAATTGTTTTTTTGATTGCCCATTTCATTTTATTGGCTTGAATTGTTCCTTGTTCTTTTTGATTTATAATCTTAAAAATAATTTCTGAATCATTTACATTTATTATTTCAGCAAAATTCCATTTTAAACTCGAGTCTAACTTTTTTTCTTTTAATTTTTCTTCCCAGTTATCTTTTATTTTTGTATTTAAGATCGGGCCCCTCCAACCGTGTCTTCTATCGTACGCTTCTATTCCAGATCGTAAAGCGCTTAGTGCATAAAGTTGGTAGCTTACATCTAATGCTGAATATATTGACAGTCCTTCGGCATATAATTTATCAAAACTATAATTATCTTTAGTAATTCTTCTAATTTCTTCTGAATAATAGTTAGCTTCTTTGAGAAGGTTAATTTTTCTTTTTTTTAGGTTAATTAAATTTTTTTTATATTTTTCCAATTGATTTTTTTTAATAAAATTATTTTCATATAAATTTTGCAAAACTAAATTTCTTCTTAACTTTGCTTCATCATAATATCTGAATGGATTATATTTGCTTGGTGCTTTTGGTAGTGCGGCTAATAAAGCTGCCTCTGAATAATTTAATTCTTTTACAGACTTGTCGAAGTATTCTAGGCTAGCAGCTGCTATTCCGTAAGTTCCTTCTCCAAGATAAATTTGATTTAAATACAATTCTAAAATTTTTTCTTTAGAATATGCTTTTTCAATTCTAAAAGCTAAGATTGCTTCTTTTATCTTTCTTTTAATTGAAACTTCATTTGTAAGCAAAAAATTTTTAGCAACCTGCTGCGTTATTGTAGAGGCTCCCTCAAGTCTTTTATTATCAACTATGTTTTTAACATTATTAATTACTGCTCTGATAATTCCTTGTGGGTCTATACCTGGATGATTAAAAAAGTTCTTATCCTCAGCGGATAAGAAAGAATTAATTACTAACTCTGGAATTGAATCAAATGGTATAAACAATCTTTTTTCTATTGCGTATTCGGCAATCAAAGCTCCATTATTTGCGTATACTCTACTTGAGACTGGAGGTTCATAACTTTCTAATTTTTTATAATCTGGTAATCCTGATGAAAAATACCACAAAGCTGAAAATCCTACAAAAAATGCAGATAAAATAGCAATAGTAACTGCTTTGATTAAAAAATTAAAATGACTAAACATGCTTATTAATAACTAAAAACTTTAATTTGGGCTATCTTAAGGCATATAGCAAGATTCATAATTAGTGATTATCACTATAAAATTTTGTATAGTAATAGAATGAAAAATTTTAAACAAAATTCATTAAATTTAATAGTTAAAGGAATTCATTCAAAATGGAAAAAAAATTATATATCGATGCATCGCATCCAGACGAAACTAGAGTTGTTCTCAAATCAGATAACGGTATTGAAGAATATGAATACGAAGATAAAAATAAATTAAATTTTAAAAATAATATTTATTTAGGAACCGTAAGTAGAGTTGAACCTTCTTTACAGGCCGCATTTATTAATTTTGGTAGAGTAAAACATGGATTTTTAGCATTTAATGATATTCAATCTGATTACTATCAAATACCAACTGAAGATAAAGATAAATTACAAAAAGCAGAAGAAAAAATAAGAGAAGATTTAAAAAATAAAAATTTAGATGAATTAAATAACGATGCCAGTTTAGAGAATGAACAAAGAAATAATGAAGCTGAAAAAAGAGAAGAAAGTAATGAAGTAGTTGAGGAAAAATCACAAATTATTAATGCTAGAGAAAAATTAAATACCTCCTACGGTGTTAAAAGATATAAAATACAGGAAGTAATAAAACCTGGTCAAATTATTTTAATTCAAGTTATTAAGGAGGAAAGAGGAAATAAGGGAGCAGCATTAACTACTTTTATTTCGCTCGCAGGAAAATATATTGTGTTAATGCCAAACACTGCAAAAGGCGGTGGAATATCAAGAAAAATATTTAATTCTAACGATCGAGCAAAAATTAGAAGTATTTTGGGAGAAATTGAAATTCCAAAGACTATGGGTGTCATTGTAAGAACAGCGGGTGCAAATAAAACAAAAAATGAAATAGAAAAAGATTTTCAAAATACTCTTAAAACTTGGGAGCAAATTAAAAATATAGCGTTAGACTCGAATGCTCCATCTTTAATTTATGAAGAAGGAGATATTATAAAAAGAGCTTTAAGAGATGTATATGATAACGAAACTAAAAATATTTACGTTGATGGTAGTGAGGGTTATCAAAAAGCAAAATCTTTTATAAAAGAATTGATACCTAAAAGTGCAAAGTTCTTAAAAAAACATAAAGGTAAAATACCTTTATTTCATGAGTCTGGAATTGAAAAAGAGTTAAATAATCTTTTTGACCCCACTGTTAAACTTAAGTCTGGAGGATATCTTGTGATAAATCCCACTGAAGCTTTGGTGGCTATAGATATAAATTCTGGGCAGTCTATAAAAGCATCCAATATAGAAAAAACTGCTTTAAATACAAATTTAGAAGCAGCTGAGGAAATAGCCAAACAATTAAAAATAAGAGATTTGTCTGGATTAATAGTCATAGACTTTATCGACATGATGAACTTCTTTAACAGAAGGTTGGTAGAAAAAAAAATGAGAGAAATTATTAGAAAAGATAGAGCAAGAATTCAGGTTGGTAAAATAAGCACTTTTGGCTTATTAGAAATGACAAGACAAAGATTGAGAGAGGGTTCAATAATATGGGAAACAAATTTATCATTAGAATCTTTTGCTTTAAAAATAATAAAAAAAACAGAAATGCTTTCATTTACCGATAAAGTTAAAAGTATAAATGTGCAAATTCCTGAAAAAGCTAAACTCTATATCGAAAAAATATTAAAAAAAGAAATAGAATATTTTCAAAAAAAATTTAAAATAGTTATTAATTTTTTAGCCGCTCCACAATTAATAATCCCTGAATACAGTATTAACCTGCTTGATAAAAATAAAAAAAATATTAATAAAATTGAAAATATAAATAAAATTGAAGGTCTTGCGAGTGAAGTTAAAAACAAGGAAGTAAAAAAATTAAAAGAAGAAAAAAAAATTAGTAAAACTTTGTCTGAGAAAACAAAAAAAATAACTACAAAAAAAACTAAAAAAAAAGCACCTAGGACTTTGTGGATAAGGCGAAAAAAAAAAGCTGCCTAAATTAAACCTTTAGATGGACTGCTTGGAACACCATAAAGTAATTTTTGCATTCTTCCCGCAAGAAAAGATTGTCTGCCCGATATCACTGAATTCTTAAAAGACTCAGCCATTAAAATTGGGTTATTTGATTTAGCAATAGCACTATTAATTAGAATTCCATCACAACCCATTTCCATTGCTATTGTCGCATCCGAAGCTGTTCCGATTCCAGCATCTACAATTATTGGGACTTTTGAATTTTTTATTATAATTGATAGATTAATTTTATTTTGTATGCCTTGGCCTGATCCAATAGGAGATGCTAGAGGCATGACAGCTGAGGCTCCAAGATATTCTAGCTCTTTTGCTAACAAAGGATCATCTGAGCAATAAACTAAAACTTTAAACCCCTCTTTAACTAATACTTTTGTAGCTTTTAGTGTTTCAATCATATTTGGATATAAAGTTTTTTTATCTCCTAAAACTTCAAGTTTAATCATTTTCCATCCACCCATTTCTCTAGCTAATCTTAGTGTTCTTAAGGACTCTTCTGCACTAAAACAGCCAGCTGTATTTGGTAGATATTTTATTTTTTTTGGGTCTAAGTAATCTGTAAGCAAAGGTTTTTTTTTATCTAAAATATTGATTCTTCTAACAGCTACAGTTACCATGCTAGCACCTGAAGCTTTAACAGCTAAAGCTGTTTCTTTAAAATTTTTATATTTTCCAGTTCCAACGATAAGTCTTGATTTTAAAATTTGATTATCAATTTTTAAGAAGTCTTTTTTCATAAATATTACCCTCCTCCAATAAAATGTACTATTTCAATTTTATCCTTATTTTTTAAATGAAATGAATTATATTGATTTTTATTTACTATTTTACCATTTACTTCTACTGCAATTTTTTTAATATTAATTTTATATTTTTTTAATAATGTAAATACTGAATATTTTTTATCTAATTCTAATTTTCGACCATTTAATTGTATTTTTGCCATAATTAAGCTATTTAATATACTTACTTTTCAAAAAATGAAGTACAAAATTATTATCATTAATGGACCAAATCTTAATCTTTTAGGTGAAAGAGAGAGAGAAAAATACGGAAATATGACACTAAA
>MDSY01110670.1_pt1 | contig 10247 bp, 6 predicted proteins | sample 811131 | NCBI WGS metagenome assembly MDSY01 (sample SAMN05326643, study PRJNA326480) | marine metagenome | isolation source: seawater | place: Atlantic Ocean: South West | collected 2010
AGGCGTTTTTACAATTTTGTTTCCGTAAATACCCAAATCACAATTTAAATCATCGGAGATTATGAATAAGACATTCAATTTGTCTTTTTTTGTAATATCCTTTTGAGGATTGTTACAGCCTAGAAAAACCAAGACTATTATTCTATGAAATAAAAATATTAGAAACTTTATTCAATATCAATCATCTATTTACACCTCCTTCTAGTTATTCTAGTTGTGATTCAGTAGCCAACAATCTAAACCTTGTAGACTTAATTCTTCTATGCTTTTGTACCCTTTTTTAGAAGACGAAAAAGATTTTATAGCAACAAAATATCTATTTCCAATTTCAATAATAGAAGCATCATTAATGCCGTCGTTAGCTACCCTATCTTGTTGATTTTTTGCGTTTTGTTTTATATCAAAACAACCTACAATGACATGATATTTATCCAATAATGATTTTTTTGATTCATCTTCATATTTTCCCTCTGCGGTGTTTGAATAATTAAATTCATCTTTTAATAACCAGCAATCTACGCCTTCGATTCTTAATTTTTTAAGACTAGAATATCCCTCAGCAGAAGTCTCGAATGAATGTCTTACAACAAAATATTTATCCTTTCTTTTTATTAAATGTCCCTCAGCTATTCCTTCACTAGTTATTCTATCTAGTTCATTTTTTGCATTTCGTTTTACATCATAACAACCTAAAATTATATGGTATTTTTTATTTAATGTTGACCGTTGTTCTTCCAAATATGTTTCATCTGGAACAGAGATGTTTTTATTGCTTGTTACCTGAATAACAGTATCGTTGAATTTTTCTTCTGTGATTGTACTGTCAATTTTATTAGGTGCGAAACTGATTTTTAAATTGTTTACTTGATTATTCTTTTTAGACGTATCTTGATTATTGGCATGAAAATCTCCGTCTTTAAGTTTTTCGTTGCTACTAATTTCATTCACAGCATTAGGAGTAATATTCCCTTGAACAGCTGCTGATTCCCCATTGTTGGTTTGTTTCAAAGAGTCAACCTCATTATTAACCAACAGGTTATTTTTTGTAGGTAAATCATTATCAAAGAATAGATAAACAAGAGTAGTACTCAGAATAGCTAATATTGCAAATAGCAATACAATTTTCACTTTCTTTTTTTGTCTTTTTTCGCTTCCTGAATTACTTTCTTTTGAAAGATCAATAAATCTGACTTTCTTATTCCAAACAAAAATAGATTTAGACTTATCTGGATAGTTTGGAAGTTTATTTAAATTCAGCTGAGCAAATGTTCTTGCTGTTTTTTCATCTGGAGCTAAAATAACAGGAACCTTTATACCCTTCCATAAAAGGGTTTTGCCAAATGAACCATTTTTGATCGGGCTATCTTTTTTTACGTCTTCTTTTTCTTGAGCCTGTTTTTGCCAAGTTGTTTTTTCCCTCAACTCAACGTAAACATCACGCAAATAAATTGTTAACTCAATAATCTTAGACTTGGGTCTCGTTAATCTCTTAAGTGCCAGAGTTGAGATTAAAACTATTCCCATTAAAACACCTATTGTTGGGACTGTAGGAATATCTAATTTAATGGCTAGAAGGTGTCCGAAGATGCAGCTTAATATGGCAAAAGAAACTGCTATTGCAAGAAAAGGTTTGAGCTTTCTTGTTAGAATATTAGCTAATGATGCTGGAATGACTAATAAACCTATTACCATTATTGCACCAACACTATCAAAACTAAAAACGGTAGAAATACTTGAAAGGCCTAGTAATAAGTAACTCCAGAAGCCAATTGAAATACCTAAAGTTTGAGCGTATCCTTTATCGAAACTAGTAATCTTAAACCCTTTCAAACCTGATAAAATAATTGGAATTGTAATTATTGAGATTATCAATAAATTAAAAGTAGGAGTAGGGATTCCTAAAATTTTTTGAACCATTGGAGTTGTATTGATGTCCCCAAATAATACACAGTCCACATCAATATCAGCATTTTGGGCTTGCGAGGTAATAAGTATTATGCCAACCGCAAATAACAGAGTGTAGATGATTCCTATAGAGCTATCTTTTCCAAAGCCTCCAACACGGTTAAGCCAATCAATTAAAAGAATCGCAACAATACCAAATCCACTTGCTCCAAGCAGCATCCAAAAAGAATTGATTTCTCCAGAAATCAAAAATGCAATTACAATCCCTGGAAGCACAGCGTGAGATAGTGCGTCACCAATTAAACTCATTTTTTTTAAAACGAGGAAGCTTCCTAGTAAACTAGAATTTATAGCAATGATACATGCAGTTAATATGATCCAAAAATCAAACATTAATCTTCGTAGGGTATATTTTGATTGTGAGGGTTGCTTTGAGGCTTTCCCATTGTCTTTAATAATTCGGCCTCTAATTCAGGGGTAATTATATGCTCTATTGATTCAGCGCTTTCGTGAACATGATCGGATTGGATTTGCATGAACTTCTCCATATACAATTCCCATAATCGATGAATTCTTATTATGCGTTTTGCTTCAGCAATACCGCTTTCGGTTAATATCCAAATAAAACCTGCTTCTAAAATAAAACCTTTACTTTTTAAAATTCTCAAACCTTTTTTTAATTCTTTTGTGGTAATTGGACGGAAATTTTTAATTTCTTCAATTGATTTCCCTTGGTCTATTTGGTTTTGTTTTTCTCCTAGTTTAAACACGATTTTTAATACATTATCAGAAACCATTTTTTTGGTATTATCAAACGCTTTTATTCTCTTTGTTATGATGCCCTTTTTAGAAAAAAAAGCTGATAAAATTGCAATTGTTGATAGCATTACAATAATCCATGGGCCGGTAGGCATGTTTGGTGAAATATAGGAGATGTAAACACCTAAGACACTACTTATTGCCGCAAATATTCCTGATAGCAATATTGATTTTTTGAAATTATTTGTCCAAAAAAAAGCAGAAGAAGCTGGAGTGATAATTAGAGCGCTCATTAAAATTATTCCTACTGTTTGAATACCAATTGCAGTGCTTATAATTATTAATCCAGAGATTAAACTTTGTATTAGTTTTCCGTTAAGTCCTATTGTTTTGGCAAATCCACTATCAAATAAAGCAATTTTAAAGTGCTGATAGAACAAGGGAACGATAACTAAAACAATAGCGCACATTGCTCCAAATACATATAGGTCTGAACGGATTATTGTGGCTGCTTTTCCAAAAAGAAAATCAGACAACCCACTTTGATTACTATTTCCTGAATGTTGAATAATATTGAGTAGAATTACTCCAACACTAAACAGTACAGAAAGAGTTATTGCTATTGCTGCATCTTTTTTTATGCGTGAAACTTTTGATATCCAATCAACTAAAAAAACAGCTAAAGCTCCTGCTATCATGCCTCCTGGAATTAAATAGATAGGATTTTTAACACCTGACAACATGAAGCCAACACAAATGCCAGGAAGAATCGAGTGAGAAACTGCATCGACAATTAATGCCTTTTTGTTTAAAACAACCAATACACCAACAATTCCGCAAGTAAAACCTAAAATCAATGTACCCAAAAGAACATTAGTTATATTGGCGTCCTGAAAGGAGAAAAAGTATGTGAACTTATCCCAGAAAATCATACTTAATCTTCTCTAATTGGAAACTGTTTCTCTTTGAAAACTTGACCAATTTGTTCAAGTATACTTAAGTTTCCTCCGTAAGTGTTTTGTAGAACTTCGGTTGTGAAAACTTCTCTCATTGGACCACTAGCTACAATTCTTTTATTAATAAGTATCATCCAATCAAAATAATCCATAGCCGATTGCAAATCATGGTGTACTACAAAAATTGTTTTGCCTTCTTTTTGGAGTTCAAGTAAAATATCAACTATGGCCTTTTCACTTGCCATGTCAACACCTGAAAATGGTTCATCCATAAAGTATAAATCAGCTTCTTGCGCCAAAGCTCTAGCAATAAAAACTCTTTGTTGTTGTCCTCCCGAAAGTTCACTAATATGCCTTTTGGCGAAATCAAGCATTTTCACCTTTATAAGCGACTCAATCGCTATTTTCTTGTCCTGTTTGTTTAATCTTTTAAAAAGGCTTTTATTACCATATCGTCCCATTTCAACAACATCAAGAACAGTAGCGGGAAAATCCCAATCAACCGATTCTTTTTGAGGGACATAGGCAACACGATGACGAACATTTTTTAGTGATTCGTTAAATATTTTAACAAAGCCACTAGCATTCGGTATTAATCCCATGATAGATTTTAAAAGAGTTGATTTACCAGCGCCATTAGGGCCAACAATACCAACCATTTTCCCACTGGGAATACTGAAATCTGCGTTCCATAAAACCGGTTTGTTGTCGTAAGCAACTGTTAAGTCGTGCACTTCAACTATTGGGTTTTTGACTATGCTTATCATTTAGTTAGAGCTGAAACAATGGTGTTGGTATTCTTTTTAATCATTTTAATATAAGTTTCTGCTCCACTTTTTTCGTCGCCTAAACCATCACTGAAAAGTGTTCCTCCAATTGTCACTGTCAGACCCTTTGCTTCGCAGCCCTCTATTATTGCTTTGATGTTTTTCTGAGAAACAGAATTCTCAACGAAAATAGATGGTATTTTTCTTGAAACAATAAAAGAAGTAAGTTCTGTTATTCCTCCAAGAGATATATCTGAAGCTGTTGAAATTCCTTGAACACCTTTTACTTCAATTCCAAAAGCTCTTCCAAAATAACCAAATGCGTCATGGGCTGTGATTAAAACTCTTGATGAATCAGGAACTTTAATAATTTCATTTTTCACATATTCTTCCGTTGCCAGAAGCTCAGAGGCATAGGCTGCAGTTGCCGAATCAATATATGTTTTTGCTTTTGGATATTTAGCAGACAAAGCCTTGCCTGCCATTTGAATTGATGTGGCGAATAAGTTGACATCATGCCAGAAGTGGGGGTCATGAGCTGTTCCAAAATCAGCAGTTTTTCTTAATCTTTCTTTTGGAACAATGTCACCTAAGCTGATAACAAAACCATTTTTACTTATTTCTGTAATTGCATCAATAAGGTTTGCTTCAAAATGGATTCCATTATAAACGATAATGTCTGCGTCCATCATATCCTTCATTTCTGATGTTTTACTTTTGTATGTGTGAGGATCAACACCTGGGCCCATTAAAGATTTAACTTCAAAGGAAGGAGGTAGTATGTTATCGATTGCATCTGCAATAACTCCAGTTGTGCAAATCACTTTAGTTTTACTTGAATATGATTCACTTTTTGATTCACCGCAACTTATTAATAAAACTGATGAAATAAGTAGAACAAAATATATTTTCTTCATTTTATTTTTCTTTTGAAATATTTAGATTCTGAGCAACCAATTCAGAGAAGGTTAATTCGGTAGTATTGTTGACTTTTACTTTTAATGATTTATCAAACTGGAAAAAATCTAATATTTCGATTGATGAGCCTAGTTTTAAATTAATACTATCTAGGTACCTTAAAAAGTCTTTTGAATCCTCAGAAACACCTATTAATATGCACTTCCCACCAATTTCAAGTTCATTTAATTTAAACTTTTTAAGTGTTGGAAATACTCCATTTTTATCTGGAATAGGATCGCCATGTGGATCTTTTTTTGGGAAGCCTAAATGTTCGTCTAGTTTATCGATTAATTTAGGGGACTTAATATGTTCAAGTTGTTCTGCGATTTCATGAATTTCATCCCAGCCAAATTTTAATTTATCTACTAAAAAAACTTCCCATAACCTATGTTTTCTTATTACTCTTAATGCAATTCCTTCGCCCTCTTTGGTTAGTGTAGTACCTTGATATTTAATATAGTTAACAAGTTTTTTTTCGGCCAATTTCTTAACCATATCTGATACGGAGGAAGCTTTTGTAGTGAGCTCATCAGATATTGAATTAGTTGAAACACCCTCTTTATTGGCGCCACTTAATTTGAAAATAGCTTTTAAATAGTCCTCGGTAGTACTCGTTTGCATACGTAATGTAAATAAAACAAAGATACGGTAAATTTAGGCTTGTCTAAATACCTTGTATTGGGTAGGATAAAAAAGGATTCTTAAAATAGAGAACTGGAATATTATAAATTTAAAATTTCACCTAGGTTCATTTTTTTGTTAATCAGTTTAAATTGGCAAATCATCTTCATCAGTTTGCATTAGACTTTTAATTATATCCAAATCAGATTGTGAGCCAAAAAATAAATTTATGAAATCAGAGTCATCGTTTAGGATTAAAAGTTTGTCTCCAACCAATACTTCGTTTACAGCTTTAACTAAAAGTAAAGCATCAATTTCATCTTCTTTGTTTTCAGGATGAACATAAACAGCTTTAGAATCTCCAATTATAAGAATAGAATAAGCGTTATTTTTGAATTCAGATTTAAAAATCAATCTTCCGAATTCTCCACCTAATTGATGCCTTATACCATTTAATAAAAAATCATATTTTATTGGAGAATAGGCGGACCACTTATCTAATGATACTAGTTGTTTGTTGTAGTGAAGAATATTTTTAACTAATCCATTTTTACCTTGGTAAATCTCATTTGTTTTGATTTGATCTAAAGTTTTATGGCTCAAAGAGTCTGTGATTTTTAAATCGAATAAATTCAAAACTATTTCTTCATAGGTCCTAGGAGCTGGCTTAGGTCGATTAGCTAATTTTTGCAGCTGCTTTATTAATTTTTCATCTTTTATATATTTATTGGCTTCTAAAAGTATCTTTCTGCTATTCATTTTGGAGAAAATATAATTTATTTTTTCTCCAACTTCAGGGCTCATAGCTTTGTGTTTTTCCAACATTTTGAGTGTTATTATAGGAATTGTTGAATCCTTTTCCATCTTGTAAACTAAAGGAACGGATGAAATAGTTTTTAAAAACATTTTTCTATTCTCTAATTGTTTTACAAGTGTTGACTTCGTTTTATTGTCTTTTGTTTGAACAAGGTTTCGAAAAACTTTATGCACTAAAACTCCTTGATTTAAACAAACATTGTGAATAGATTTCGCTTTTAGTCCACCATTGTCAAGTATCATTTTTAGGAAAACATTAGCTATTTCGCTTCTGTTTTTCTTGTCCTTTAAGGTAGAAATGTCCTGAGTAGTTATCCATTTATTATCATAAGCTAACATCGCTGAGCTTATTGCTTTTTCTTTAATGTCTTTGTTTCTTGAATTGGAAAACTGTCTTAAACCAACAATTATTTCTTTTTGAATTTCTTTATTAATTTTCTTGTTTTTTATCTGATCAGAAATATTTTGGAGAACTTCCATGTTCTTACCTTTTCTTCCAATCCAATAAAAATATTTTGGTTTTAATTCTTCCGAACCGTTATTGAATCTTGAAACGAATGTGGATTCATAATCTAAACCAAGATTACCAGCTATAACTAATATTTGTTTTTCGAGCTCTGGGTAATTAACTAGTCCGAGCAGATTAGTTTTAATCGACTCATCCTTTAATTGATATTTTAGAGGTTTGTTTTGAATAAATTGAGCTAAAAACTCTTTAATTTCATCTGTGTTTCCTGAGCGCAGTAATATGTTTATTGAGTCATATGCTAAAGAGTCATATTCAACAAGACGCATCGCCAAAGAAATACTGTCCAAGTGGGCTCGCCTAGCTAATTCTTGTTCTTTTATTATTTGCTTTTTGAGTTCAGCTATTTTTTTGAAATCACTGATAATTTCAATTTTTGGTTCTTCCTTATTAGCCGTTTTTTCTACCTTTTGTATTTCCTCGGTCAGTTGAATTGGTTTTTCATCTTCAGAGCATGAGCAAACAATAAAAAAGACCAGAAATGCACTTAATAAATTTTTCATAACATTGATATTTTAATCCGTTTGGAATTTTTATATCCACTGCCGAAGGTAAGTGATTGTTATTTATTCACAATGGATTTTACTTGAAAATATTGCAAAAGGTTATTTTTCATGTTGTTATGATAGAAAATTAATGCTTTTATTTCTGTAAATTAAACTTTGGAATTTCGTATTTTTACACCTTGACTCTTGCCAAAATGGATATTCAAAAATTAAGGGGATTACAAGACAGATTGGAAGGTGAATTGCATTATGATGAGGTAATGAGAACTCTTTATGCAACTGATGCCTCTGCATACCGAGAAATGCCTTTAGCTGTAGCCATTCCAAAAACAGAGAGTGATTTGTTCGAACTTGTAAATTTTGCAAGAGAGAATGATTCGTCAATTATTCCAAGAACAGCGGGCACATCTCTAGCTGGTCAGGTTGTTGGAAATGGAATCATTGTTGATGTATCCGTCAATTTTAGAGAGATTCTTGAAATAAATAAGGAAGAACATTGGGTTAAGGTGCAGCCCGGTGTAATTCGTGATGACTTAAATAAGTTTTTGGAAGATTACGATTTGTTTTTTGGTCCAGAAACATCAACTTCATCACGTTGTATGATTGGTGGTATGGTTGGTAACAATTCATGTGGGGCAAGATCTGTTATTTATGGATCTACTCGAGAGCACCTTTTGGAGGTAACCGCAATTCTATCTGATGGAACCAAGGTTCTTTTTAAAGATTTAACTCTAAACGAATTCTTAAGTAAGGTAAATGGACTAGGTGTTGCTGGAGAAGTAGAGAATCAAATCTATTTTGACATTAGAGAAATGTTGAGGAAAGAAGATAATCGAAAAGAAATAGCGAGAGAATTTCCGAAAAAATCAATTCCTAGAAGAAATACTGGTTATGCAATTGATTTATTATCAGATTCCCAACCTTTTGAAAAGGAAGGAGCGCCTTTTAACTTTTGTAAGTTAATTGCTGGTTCGGAAGGAACTCTTTGTTTGATTACAGAAATCAAAATCAACTGTGTTCCTGTACTTCCTAAAAATGTTGCAATGATGTGTCCTCATTTTCACACCATCAATGATTCTTTAAAAGGAACTTTAATAGCCTTAAAACATTTGCCTTCTCAAGTAGAGCTAATGGATGATATTGTTTTAGAATGTACAAAATCCAACCTTGAGCAAAGGGAGAATAGAGTATTCGTAAACGGAGATCCTAAAGCGCTATTAATGGTTGAATTACATAGGGATTCTAAAGAGGAATTAGAGCAAGCATTAAAAGGATTAGAAGCTTCCTACAAAAAAGCAGGTTTAGGGTACGATTTCCCTGTTCTTTATGGAGGTGATATTAAAAAGGCCCTGACATTAAGAAAAGCCGGATTAGGTTTACTTGCAAATATCCCAGGAGATGATAATGCTGCTCCGGTGATTGAAGATACTGCAGTTGATGTTCAGGATCTACCTGATTATATCGCTGAGTTTAATGTGATTATGGAGGGATACGGGCAAAAGTGCGTGCACTATGCTCACGCGGGCAGTGGGGAGATTCACTTGCGGCCAATTTTAAATATGAAGACGCAAGAAGGGCATGATTTATTTAGAAAATCAGCTGAAGATATTGCTAAGCTTGTTAAGAAATATAAAGGTTCACTAAGTGGTGAGCATGGTGATGGTAGATTGCGAGCTGAGTTTATTGAGGAAATGATTGGTTCAAAGAACTACCAATTATTGAAAGATGTAAAGAAAAGCTGGGATAAAAACAATATATTCAATCCAAATAAAATAGTTGATGCTCCACCTATGGACACCAACTTAAGATATAAGATTGGCCAAGATACTCCTGAATTTAAGACTGAATTTTCCTTTGAGAAGAATGAAGGGATTCTGAGGGCCGCTGAGTTATGCAATGGATCTGGAGATTGTAGAAAGAGTGAATTAAGCGGAGGTACAATGTGTCCTAGTTTCATGGCTACTAAAAATGAAAAGCATACTACAAGAGCGCGCGCTAACATTATGCGCGAGGTTTTAACTAACTCTACAAAAATTAATAAGTTCGATAGTGATGAAATCAAAGAAGTGATGGATTTATGTTTGAGCTGTAAAGGTTGTAAAAAGGAGTGTCCGTCAAATGTTGATGTGGCTAAGTTAAAGGCTGAGTTTTACGAACAATATTATAAAGACAATAAAGTTCCTTTAAGAACTAAAATGATTGGAAACGTAACAGCAGCTAACCGAATGGCTGAAAAAGTTCCAGGAATGTACAACTTTTTCGCGTCAAATAAAATCACAGGAAACATTATTAAGGGAGTAATGGGTTTTGCCAAAGAGCGCCCACTTCCTGCAATCGCTAGAGAAACTGTAGAGAAATTTCATGAAAAAAATAAACCAAACAATTTTGGTTTTCCAGCCCCCACTAAAGGTAAAGTTGTTTTCTTTACAGA
>MDSY01066311.1_pt1 | contig 10244 bp, 5 predicted proteins | sample 811131 | NCBI WGS metagenome assembly MDSY01 (sample SAMN05326643, study PRJNA326480) | marine metagenome | isolation source: seawater | place: Atlantic Ocean: South West | collected 2010
CGCCCCCCACCTAGACATCTGGAGAAGAAAAACAAGCAACCCATGAAACGGCCGTGCGCTGTCGCTGTTGACAGAGGGGCTGGCGATGGCACCTTCGGCGTGATGTGTCCCGACGATCTATGCGAGCATCCCCACAACCGCTGGGGTCGCATAGTGCTGGTTGCTGAGGCGGGAGCGATGTGTGTGTCGGTCTTCAGAATCGCTGTCGGACGGAGTTGCATCATGTCCGAACACGTTTGCGATATCTGCGTCGGCCAGCTGGGAACCGGGATGCATGCGCCGCATCTGGGCAAATACTCTTGGCTCTCCATTGATGTGACCAAAGAGGGCGACATTGTCGTGGCCGATTGCGACAAGAACTGCCTCTATGAGGCGTGAGGCTTCGAGAAGGCGCATTTGCGCAAGTCCAAATGAATTCTATTGCACGAGGATTTTGCATTCTCATTTTGATGAGATGCAGATGGTCGTTTTTGTACTTTGTAGATGTTTTTGTGCGATCATTTTCTGATTTTGATCTGCATCATGATGAAATGTTAACATTGTCATTGTGTTTAGTGTATTGTATATGCTCACTAATAGTACTACGTACATACGCACTGACAACAAGAGACGTACCTTGTCACGCATAGTAAACGAGACACTCTAGTAGAGCCACTCACGCGGCAGGCGCACCCTGAGCCTCGCACCCTCTGTCGTGGTTGAATGCATGATGAGATGACTCCTCCTGAGCCCGATACTGTTGACACTTGCTATCGCCTCCGCCCGCCGCGGACGTCGTGCCCTCAGCACCATTGATAGCATTGCTCCCGCACGCGACGCCCACGGCGGAGCTCTCTTCTGCTGACACACTATGACCACGGTTCGAACCGCCCATACGTGTCGATGATGGCAAGCTCAACGCGTGGACGGCCGCGTCCACCTTGTCTGCGGCGAGCCTCATCTCTGTCTTTTGAGAATCGATCCATTCGAAGCCGACGCTCTCGTAAAGCCGCACCGCGACGCGATTGTCCTCACTCCCCGCTACCTGGAGGCGGACGTCCTTGCTCTTGCCCAGCTTGAGCCCGCTACACAGCAGCAGCTTGCCGATCCGCCGTCCGCGCATCTCGGGAACCACCCAGACGAAGTCAATGTAGAGGTGCGATTTATTCGCCTCCTTGTCAAACTTGAGCGAGCGCCGCAGGAAGCCGAGCGGCCGTTTGGTGGGCGGCGCGGGAGGGGTGTGTGGCGTGGTGGGTGCTAGGGTGGGTGGCGTGGTGGGTGCTAGGGTGGGCGGCGCGGGAGGTGCGCCCGCCTTGGATGGCTTCGACGCCTTCCGCTTCGCTGGCACCCACGCCACGAGCAGGTCGCGTGGGCACAGCTGGCGGCAGCGCAACTCGAAGACTTGGGCGAGGAACCCCTTCGAGTGCTCCAGCTTGCGCAACCGGCCGCGGATCTCGCCGAGCTGCTCGGTGGTCGCGAAGGGCTCCACACGAATCATGCCATCCTCTGTGTGCGCGGGAGGAGAAGCGGCCGCGCACGCAGGAGCGGCGGCAGTCATATCCACCGACTCGTCGTGTAATGGACGACGTCGAATATCAATATGGAAGAATCTTAAGAAAGAAGTCCCGGTGAAACACTTGATGAACCTGCTTGGTGGGTAGCTGGGGGACACGTCGTGCTCTTCGCATACCTTGGCGACTGCCTGCCTCTTATCCGGGCCCTGCTCCGGCACCCGAGTCCAGTCCAAGAAGAGCTTAGCCAGTGAATTTGGGCTCTTTTTCACATGCTGATATGCAGATAATTCTGCTTGCGTCGCTTCTGGAGTTCTGGACGGGTGTTCCCGTCGCCGCTGCGGCCGTCTTGGATATAAAAGTTCGGCTTGGACGGAGCGAGCATTGGAATAAAAGTGATCAAGCTTTATATTTTCTTGGCGAGGCCAGCTTGAGCTTGTAAAATGTGAATGTGTACATGACGACCACGAGCGCACCATATTCGAGATGGCGACCCACATGCGACATCCCGACATGGGGAATCACATTTGAAATGACATTTAGATTTGCATGAACGGCGCACGACTCCCTTCTCCTTGTCGTTTCTGTGCATCGCGATCAAGTTGCAGTTTGGGTCTTATTGATGTCCTCGGCACAGGGGCGTTAACAAACTAGCCAAAAGTCGTCGCTGACGAGATTCGAACTCGCGCGGGCGTAGCCCAGTAGATTAGCAGTCTACCCCATTAACCACTCTGGTACAGCGACTAACGTTGTGGCCGAGGCGTCATCAAGGCACGTATTTGTAAGACCTAGAAGTCTTTTGACAGCGCGAATCTATTCTTCCCAGAAGCACAAGTCTGCCATGTCGGCGCCAACCTCCCCGACCGTCTCCGGCAAGCTGATCGCCAAGCTGACTGAATCTCTCTGCAAGGGCAACGGCTCGCGCTCCGAGCCAGACGACTCAACCCTCGAGCGCGCCGCCGAGGCGGCCGCTGAGATCGAGGCTGAGCTCGCCAAGACTTTTGGAAGCACCAAGGAGTACGCGGCCAAGGGTCGTTCGCTGTGCTTCAACCTGGGCAAGAACAGCAGCCTGCGAGTCTCGGTCCTCGGTGGCTACTTCCCCGCCGCCGCACTCGTCAACGCCTCCACCAAGGAGCTCGCCACGCGCCAGCAAAAGGAGAGCCGCGAGGCGGCGCAGGAGCGCTTCTATGCGATGCGATCGATTGGCGATTCGGAGCGGATGGTGGGTTGGCAGGCGGGCACATCGGGGAAGCTCGATGGCTCCTACAAGTACGAGGAGCAGGCCCTCGCCAAGCCAGCTGAGGGACAGGCGGCGGCGACGACGGCGGCGGCAGCGGCGGCGGCGGCAGCGGCGGCGGCGGGAGCACCCCCGTCGTCGCCGTCGGCAGCGACCCAACAGTTCGCTCAAGGAGATGCACCGATGGCTGGGCACGATGGGCTTCACGATGAGATGGTGGAGCTCAACGATGAGGAGGAGGGGCTCGACTGTGAGGGTGGGGAGCTCAACGATGCGCAAGCGGACGATGAGCGGGCAGAGCACGAGAGAAGAAGGATGGCCGAGCACGACGACGAGCTCGATGCTGCGCTGAACAGTGCCGAGCTGGGGACCGGAGCGGATGATACAATGTCAGATGTCATCGTCGATGAGGAGAGCATAGAGCCCGAGCTCGCAGCCGATTCGCCCGCCGAGGAAGAGGACGGCTATGTGAGGGATGCTGCCGGGCTTTGGGGAGATGGCGGCGATGGCGGCGATGGCGGCGATGGCGGCGATGGCGGCGACGGCGATGGCGGCGATGGCGATGGCGGCGACTTGGACGAGCCGCCGCTTGACGAGATGCCACGGGAGGGCGAGGACGCCTCGGGCGACGACGGCTCGAGAGGCCTGCTCGCGAGCCGCGTGAGCGGCGGCTCTCTCACTCAAGTCGTCAAGGGCTTCAAGCAGCGGAGAGAGCTCGCCCACTTGCTGCCAAAGGAGTCGGCCATGGCGCTCCACGCTAGAGTAGAGGGAGCCATGGCGAGTGTGCGTCGGTTGAGAAATACGGTCACCGACCAGGCGTAGTGAGCAGCTCAAACCTCAATATTAAAAAATGAGATCCGAGATGCACAGATGGGAGATGTCATTTTAATTCTAAATATGCTGCACAACAATAATTTGTGTAAAGCTGCAATTGCGTGCGGGCAGTGGGCTTGATCGTGACACAAGTATGATTGTGTACTCAATACTGTGCACACATTCAGACATTCACATCATATGGAATTACCATGGCGCATGGGCACGCGCTAAGATAAACGCGCACGACAACGCCACAATTTGGAATTTCAATAAATAATAATGATATGAGAATGATTGCAGAATGATTCTTATATATATATTACATAGGTACGAGTAATAATCCATAGCTAGAGAAACATGATGTTAATGCTGCCCAATACTAATAGCATCGGCATGCTTGGCGGCTCCTGCTGAGCCCCCCCGCAAAGCCGACACCGCGAGAGTTCAAAGTGGCACCGACCGGAGTCATGTGCCCGCGCTTGCCACGTATGCCGCCACTATATCATTACACGTCAAAATGGATGCCGGCGGCGCCGCACCTGCCGGCGGCGCCGCACCTGCCGGCGGCGCCACACCTGCCGGCGGCGCCACACCTGCCGCAACCTCCGCACCTGCCGCAACCTCCGCACCTGCCGGCGCCGCACCTGCCGGCGCCGCACCTGCCGGCGCCGCACCTGCCGGCGCCGCACCTGCCGCAACCTCCGCAGCAGCCGATCTTTCGGGGTTGACGGTCGCTGCCGGCGCCGCAGCAGCCGCAGCTCTCTTGGCGGCTCCTCCCTTGTTGGAGCCGCCCTTCTTCTTGAGCTCGGGCAAGTTGTCTCGGCAAAAGGCGAGTAGTGCCGCTTCGTCGGGCTCGCCTTGAGGCTGCTCGTGCGCACTGGGCGCCGTGTGATCGGCCACGACGACCCCGGAGAGGGCCCGGAAGTTGCGAGCTGCCTCATCGAGAAGCTTGAGCGAGGAGGAGCGCAATTTGGCCTCCCTCAGCACCTTTGACAACTCACCGTTGCGGTGCAGCGCGAATGCGTGCCGCAACACGCCTGCCGATGTACTATTGAGCTCCTGCGAAGCCTCGGCAGCATCTGGATTGATTTGAGCTGTTCGCTGCATCGGCTCAAGAGCCGAGCCCTTCATCGAACCAGGGTCTACGAAGTCGCTGGCGCCCTCGTTGCTGGCGCCCTCAGCGCGGGCGCCCTCAGCGTTGGGACCCTCAGCGCTGGGACCCTCAGCGCTGGGACCCTCAGCGCTGGCGCCCTCAGCGCTGGCGCCCTCATCAGCGTTGGCGCCCTCAGCGCCGGCGCCCTCAGCGTTGGCGGCGCTCTCGGCTCGAGCGGCACGCATCGACTGCTGCCGATCGACGCACTCACAGAGCAAGAATGCATACGCATAGAGTGCACGCTCACGGAGCTCGAACATGCCCTCCTCCTTTAGGAACGAGCCGAGATGCAGCAGTGTGTCCATCTGCTTTGCACTGTCTGGAACCAAGGCCCGGCCGCTCACAAGCACACACTCGATCAGCTGCGCGGCGGCGGCGGCGCACTGCTCGTGAAGCTCAAAGGCACGACGCGAGACGCCGTTGAAGCCGTCGTTACTCTCGTTTGCCGAGGACTGATACATGTTCCAACAGAGGGTTTGGAGAGAGCGACCCCTCTCGCGGAGCAGCGTCTCGATGTGCGCGCCCGCTTCGACGGGGTCACCAGCGCGAGCAGCGTCGGCCGTGAGCGGTGGGCTCGCGCCAACCAAAGAGACGGAGGATAGAGCCGGGAACAAGAGCTGTGCGAGAGCGAGCCTGCTCTCGTGCTGCCACACATCAGCGCGCAAGCAGACGCGGAAGGCGCGCGCGCACTCGGCTCGGGCGCGTCCAAGGCCCTCCTCCTCGCCTGGCTCCACACCCTCCTCGCGCCAAAGCCTCGCGAACGAGCCGCCCGCGGCGGCCGCAGCGGCGCCCACACCGCTCGAGCGCACGAGCTCGAGCACTTCTTCCATGGGGAGGCGCTTGGGCGGTAGCGGTGCCTGAGGGTCGGTCGCTTCGAGCGCCTCTCGCTGTGGCTGTAGCGGCTCCTGTTCCGCCTCTTCGGCCGCGCGGAGCATCTGCTGCTGCACACTCGCGAGCTCGTGGAGCGCCTTGGCCATGAGGCGAGGAGACTCAGGCGGCACGCAGCCGACGGCTGCAGAGAGGAGACGCAAGGCTTGGCGAGGTGATCGACGCAGCGCATGCAAGGCACGGCCGAGGAGCAGGAGGGAGAGGCTGGTGCCGCCGCTCCGCTCGAGCCTTGTCAATGCGTCGCCAAGGCATGCATCAGAGACGGGGAGGCACCCCGCATCGAGTCGCTCCTCTCCTGGAGACTGCGCCTCGAGCTGCACGGCCTCCGTGAGACGCGCCTCCTTGCGACGCCAGCAGTGACTCCCTGACGCGAGGAGTGCGACCATCTCGCTCCAGGCGGCGGCGGCCGTCGCGTGATGTGTCGAACGGAGCAGCATGCGCCCGGCAGGCCCCCCAAACCGAGAGAGGATTGCCCCCTCGGTGTTGAGCACGAGCGCGAGCTCCTCGGCGGCGCGTCGCGAGACGGAGGAGGCGGAGGTTCCCTCCGCGGCGGCGGAGGTGCTCTCCGCGGCGCCTAGAGCGCCTCGCGCCTCATCTTCGGTCTCACCCTCGAGGCGATCCACATCCATGGCCGTGCTACCATCCGTGGCGACGCCACCAGCTGCCGCGAGGCCACCACCAGCGGCGCCTTCCGAGCTCGAATGGCTCACGACCCACGCGAGCGACTCATACGCGAGCGTGGCGGCGGCGCAGGCGTTCACAGCCGAGAGTAGCTTGGGAGCGCCCAGTTCCGCCTCGCCTGGCTTGGCGAAGGAGACATGCGGTGTCAAGCGGCAGTGGGCGACGATGCACGCGTCGAGATGCAGCTGCCACAGCTTGCGTGCGTGCGTGCCGAGCGAGAGCGCGAGCTGCAGGAGCTCCTCTGCGCTCGCGGTGGGCGCACGGAGGCGGAGCGCATGCGCAGTGAGTGAGACGGCCCAATGGAGCGTGCTACCCCATTGGGCCGTCTCATCGCACGAGCTGCTCCCCAAGCGCCCCTTCTTGAAACGCTGCTGTGCCGGCACGGACTCGCACCACTCAGCCTCGGCGAGAGAACACTCGGCATGCGCCAGAAGAGCGCACAGCCGCCCGGCCGCATCCTTCTCGTCGATCTCCTCTGCTGAGATGGCGGTCGCCTCGGCCACTGTGGGCGCCGCCGCCGCGCAGAGCACGCCCGGCGAGGCGATGGCGAACCCCGAGGGGATGGCGCACAGCAGCGCGCGGAGCGACGGCGACACCGCCGCCTCGGCCGGCGGCAGCAGGTGCGACAAGCTCCCCAGGCCTTCCTTGCACAGCGGCGCGGGCATGAGCTTGTGGAGCACGACTCGTAGCTCCCGCCACGCCTCCTTGAGCTCCTTGACGTGCGCCGGCTTCCGCGTCCCTCGCTGCGTGCCTTCGGCGGCGCGCGCGAACGGCGGCGCCTGCCACCACAGGTACTCGAGCAGAAGCCTCCGCTCGAATGGCTGCGTCAAGCAGGCTGGTCGCCGCTCGTCGCCCTTGCGCGCAACGCGCGTCTCCGCCTCGGAGGCGCCGCGCCGCGCCGCTGCCGAGCGCCCAAAGAGCCGCAGCACCGCGCTGTTGCATCCGAAGAGGTGCTCGCAGCAATCGTGGAGCAGATCCTCGAGCCCTTGACGGACGGTCGCCGGCAGAGAGCCTCCGCAGCGCGATGGCACGTCCACGGTGACCATTGGCAGGTCCACTCCGGCTGCGGCGGCGGCGGCGGCGGCGGCGGCGGCCGCCGCCGAAGCCCTCGCCGACGAGCCACGCTTCATCTCGGACACACTCGAGCCCGCAGCGGGCGCGGTGGGCATCTCCAAGCCGAGCCACCGGCGCGCCTTTGGGATCGAGTCAATCATCACGTCGGTGGGAGTCTTAAAGTAGACATCTCCCTTCGCCACCTTGGTCGGATTGCGCCGCGGCTTGTAGCGCATCGTCCAGCCCTCCGCGTCGGGGACCGGCACGTACATGGGCTCCGTCTCCTTGGCCTCGTCGTAGAGCTTCCGTTGGGCGGCACGAAGAGCCGCTGTGATGGACTCTCGCCGCTCGATCTCGGCTGAATCGAAAGATGGCTTCCATTCATCGTCAGAGGACTCCTCGCCCTCTGCAGCAGCTGCGCGCACGCCAGCTGCGGGCACAGCTGCGGGCACAGCTGCGAGGACAGCTGCGGGCGGAGCTGCAGCACCCTCCGCCAGAACGCTCACTGCAGTGTCCTCTGCGGTGGCGCCTTCGGCAGCTCCTCCTCCAGCTCCTCCCGCTGTGGAGCCATCGACCTCCGCCATGGGCTCCGACACCTCCATGCCGACCGCGGACGACAGCTGGGCGGAGCTCGGCGCCTGAGCCGTCGGCTGAGCCTCCGCGGAAGAGGCGTCGTCCGCCTGTGCACACGGGTCTGCCCAGCTCTCCTCGGAGATTTGCATCAGAGCGAGCCAAGAATCTGGAGCTTGCAGCCAGCCGAGCGCTTGTGAGGCGCACATGTGAGCGAGCGGCGCCTCGTACTGAAGCCGCTTGGACCCCCCCTTGGCTCGAGAGCCGCCGCGCTCCTTGTGGACGGCGACACGCTCACCGCGGCTGTCGGCGCCGAGCAGGGGCGCGTCGGCGCCGAGCAAGAGCACCGGCGAGGCGACGCAGTCGGGGTGCAGCACGCTCGCCACGGCGCGCTGGAGCAGCAGCAGGCCCTCGGGGAGAAAGCGGCCCTCGCCGCCGGCTGCGGACGAGTCGTCGGCAACACCCGCCGAGAGGAGCGGCGAGAGGAGCCAGAGCTTGCAGAGCGCGCTGAGCGCATAGTGCAGCACACGCCGATGCCCGTCGGCGTCGTCGGCCTGCTTGCCGCGGCTAAAGGCGAGCACGGACGCACGGCAGAGCGTGCCGAGGAGCGCGCTCGCCGCCGGACGCCACACGGCGACGGCGGGGACCCCTGTGGTGGAGAATCGCACACAGAGCTCGAGCTGCAGCCCCGCCTCCTCGGAAGGGGCCGCGCGGCGGAAGGCGTCGACGCTGTGCATGAGTGCGAGCAGCAGATGGATCAGGCGCGTGCACTGCTCCGAGAGCGCATCCGCATGATCCGCTTGAGGCGCTTCGAGGAGATGCTCGAGCGGCGCGAGCGAGCGCTCGAGGGTGCGCTTGAGCGCGTCGAGCAGCTCGCCAAAGTCCTTGCCGAGGTCTGCTAGTGCGCCGTCTCCGGCAGCGCTCGCATTCTCCTCCTCGCTCACGTTTTGTCCGCTCGCCCCACCCACACCAGTCGCCATCAGACAGCGGGCAAGCCACGCCTTGAGGAGTAGGTTGATCTCTTCGGCGGTGGGCTCGGCGCAACCCAATCCCTTTTCGAGACGGAGCATGAACGCTCCGAGAGCTGCCGGCCACGCGCTGGCGGCGGCGTCGAGCATGGCTGCCACGTGCGCAGCGTCCACGCCCTCGACGGACGGCTCGAGCGCGTAGTGCGCCGCGCCCACGTGGCAGCGGCTGAATCTGAGTCGCAGTCCTCCAAGGAGCGCCTGCGCTCGCTGCCAGAGACTGCACAGCTGCAGCCTCTCTTTTGCTTGTCGCACCGCTGAGAGGCTCAGCGGCTCCTCTGAGCCACTGCACAACCACAGTGGGTGTAACGCATCCCCCGGCTCGCCGCTCTCAACCGCCCCCCCCCTCCCCTCCCCCGCCTCCGAAAGGACTGCAAGGAGCTCTTCGCACTCTTCGAGCCAGCGCGTCGCCTCGAGCGCGGCTCCGTGCGCCTCGGCGTACCTCGCATACGCCCAGCTGAGCCGTGCACGAAGCCTCCGCCGCCGCGGCGCCTCGGACGCCTCGCCAAGCTTGCCGAGCGCCGCCGCGTCGCGAGATCGCACGAGCAAGCTCTGGAGATGGAGCTGCAGCCACGAGCACGGCGCCGGCTCCGTCGACACATCGGCAACGGTCGGCACCGCCGCGGGCACAGCCGCCGCCGCCGCCGCCGCCGCCGCCGCGTGCACGTCGAGTTCCAGTTCGAGAAGCGCGACCACGAGCTCCGGGTGGCGGCACCAGGAGCGCACGGCCGCGGGGCTCACAGAGCTGATCGCAGAATCCGTCTGTGGCCGCTCGCCGCTCGCTCGCTCCTCGTCAACTACCCCCCCTGGCGCATCAACGGCAACTGCCCCGTGCTGCGTTGCCCCGTGCTGCGTTGCTCCCTCCCACGCTGCCTCCCCTTGCGGTGCGTGCAGGGCGCGGTGGAGGGCGAGCAGGCTACATCCCAGCTCGGCTCGCGATGAGCTCGACATGTAGGTATGCAGCTCTGCATCGGGTGTGAGTAGCTCGTCAAAGAGAGATGCGGCGAGATCGAGCACGCCGCTGTTCGCACGCACAGAGCAGAGCCAGACGTCGACTCGACTCGACTCACAGAGCGCCGCCGCATCAGGCGCCGCATCAGGCGAGATCGTGAGCGCCTCCTCCACTGTCGACTCCACCGGTGCCCCCACCTGCATCTCCACCTGCATCTCCACCTGTGCCTCCACCTGTGCCTCCACGATCTCCATCGGGATCTCCGCCGGGATCTCCGCCGGTTTCTCCGCTGGAATCGCCATAGGCGCCTCCATAGGCGCCTCCATAGGCGCCTCCATAGGCGCCTCCATAGGCGCCTCCATAGGCGCCTCCATAGGCG
>MDSY01003163.1_pt1 | contig 10243 bp, 7 predicted proteins | sample 811131 | NCBI WGS metagenome assembly MDSY01 (sample SAMN05326643, study PRJNA326480) | marine metagenome | isolation source: seawater | place: Atlantic Ocean: South West | collected 2010
GCAAACTCAAACTGCCATGCAAGCCTGCATATGTGCGATGTTGCGATCATGACGACACAACGAATCGCACACACACATGTATGCCAATGCACATCAGGGTCTACGAAAACAAGTCAAAAAATGCTGTAGATAGGTGCAAACTCAAACTGCCATGCAAGCCTGCATATGTGCGATGTTGCGATCATGACGACACAACGAATCGCACACACACATGTACGCCAATGCACATCAGGGTCTACGAAAACAGTAGATATAAAAAAAAACAAAAAGCACTCGGAGGCAAAAACTGTCGATTGCAGCCGTGTCACGTGGCTATGCACATGAGGGTCTACAAAAGAAATCTGTATAAATAAAACAAACAAAACAAAAACGAAATCGTCGATTCAAGGCCTGTGTGGCTTGGGTTTGACGCAAGCATACGCCAGATCCGTCCTGAGCAGGTATTTGACGCCACGCTTGACCTCTGCACCCTCATGTGTGAGGCAACGGTCTCCATGCGCATGCACGAGTGCAGCGCCCTCGAGCGGTCGCCAGCGCAGCAGCTCACGCGCATGTGGGGCATGATCCTCATAAAAGAGAGTCTCGCCTGTGGAGGGGAGATCCGATGGCCTCAGGCTCGCAAGTAGCAGCTCGCAAGTAGCAGCTCGCAAGTAGCAGCTCGCAATCTCAGCTGGGGGAGAGATTCGCCACACACAAAAGGCAAATGGCACTCACCGCCCTCGAGACCGTCATCATTCAGGTAGATGAGCACGGTGAACTCAGTGAGACCTCCATCTGCGAGGCGGTTCGCCTAGGACACACAAGGTGCAGACGCGTGAGCTTTCTGACCACCAGTCGTGTGTCCTGAGTGGACAATGCCCTCACACATTGCCTCTCTCACACACTCTCTCGCACACTCTCTCGCACACTCTCTCACACACTCTCTCGCACACTCTCTCGCACACTCTCTCGCACACTCTCTCAGACTCTCTCACAGACACTCTCTCAGACATTCTCTCAGACACTCTCTCACGGGCAAATCGAAACCTCTCGCGAATCAAGCCTCTCCTCTCGCTCATCTCTCGCACCTGGTCGATGTGTTTTCCGAAGCGCTGCCCTGGTTCATACCGGTAGAGCCTGATGTTGGGATTGCATCCGTGCGGTATCCGCCCGGAGATGCGCTCAGGAAAGAACGGGCGGATCCGCTCGAACATGGCAGCAGCGACCGAGTCGCTGTGGAAGGCAATCCTTCCATTGTCGCGGTGGGCAATGTAAGCTGTCTGCGAGTGCTTCTCGGCCTCAAAGCCTATCGACTCGCCCCAATGGATCCAGGCTGCGCACTCAGCCGCAGTGAGCACCTGCGAAGCACAGCAGCAACAGGTTCAACTTGGCGTGTGTGAGCGCAATGGCCGTAGCATCACCAGCGGTACTGCTCACGCATGCCTATCACAGGCTGGGAAATGGGAGGGCTCTGCAGCAGCGAATGGCTGAGGGTGGCGAGGCGGCGCTGCACGGGTCGCACCGGCTTGAAAGCGAGCAACGTCGGCGAAACCTCGTCCTCCATGAAGAGAGTCACCACGGTTTGCAGCGTTGTGCCTGTAACCGTGTCGGAGCTGCCTATCACCGTGTCGGCAGCTGCCTCGCCGCTGTCCTCTGGCGGCAGCACGGGGGCGCCAAAGAGAGTGCGAGTAGCGCTCGGGCACATCAAGAGCTCCGCTCTGCTCTCATGTTCCTCTTCCCAGCCCTTTGCGCTCTTGCGCCCGCGCGACCTCTTCCCCATGGCCACCTCCACGCGACGCCACCCCTGATGGCAACCTCCACGCGACGCCACCCCTCAGTGTAGCGTCGCGTCCACGACGACTTCTGGCGTTTACCACTTCGTCAAACTGAAACTTGACACGCGATGAAAAAAAACTTGGATGTGAATGACAATGAGTGATTCGTTATGTACCTATTCTAATTCGTTGATGCGAATGAAAAAAAAACGTGTTTTGCCTGGTGTGTTTTTGTTGTATAGTGAAACGAGCTCTTCATGGAAGTAGGGCCCAAAACAAATGCAAGGATATTCAACCAGGAACCAGTCGATCTGTCTGTAGTTCTCGTGTTGATCGTGTGTGTGCCATATACAAATTTTGATGGCTGCCCTTACTCATGCTCAGTAGGACCGATGCCATGGAGGGTTCATTCTTCATTCCGACTGCAGAGCATCCGCAAGGACAAATAGGTGGGGCACGTGAGTGAACGCACAACCCCTGGTAGACATCATCCTCCGAGGCAATGAGCGAAACCCTGGTTGATGCGATCCCACAAAGAGATTGATGCCACCGTGGACATCTCAGATACACGACCGTCGATGCCATTCTCTGCCGCCGCTGCCGCCGCAGAAGAAACCTCTCGCTTCATGTCAGCGGTCTCGACGGGTGAAGTCGGAGCTGACGATGCAAGTTCAGGCGCCGGTGCCGGCGCCGCGGCAGCCACAGATGCTGAGGCAGGTGCGGGATTCGTCACAGGCGCTGGCTCTGTGATAACAGGCGCAAGTTTCGTCACAGGCGCTGGCTCGGTGATGGCAGGCGCTGGTTTCGTCTCAGGCGCCGGCTTCGCAGCAGGAACAGACGCCGGGATCGAAGCGGGAGCGGATTCCGGGACTTTTGATGACTCGGAGGCAGCCGCAGGCTCTGAGATCGGCGCTGGCGTCGGAGCAGGAGGCGTCGGAGCAGGAGAGGGAGCCGGCGGCGGCGCCGGCGCAGTGGCTGGCGCCGACTTTGGGGCAGGTGTCGGCTCCGGAGCAGGCGCGGATGGCGTGGGTGGAGACGATGTGGGAGCATTCAACGCATTGGCCGTGATGTTCTCGCCAGCAGGCACGAAGACGGGCCTGGCCTTGACATCAGCGAGCAGAATCTCCTTGAGGGCCGAATTCGATGCATCAGCGCTGTAGTCTAGACCCCGCTCATCGAGGCAGAGTTTGAGCTCCTTCTTGTTCAACTTAGTGACCATGGGCGATCCATCCTTAGCGAGCTTCGTTGCAGGGAGCTGATGCAGTGTACCGACCGGGCTCGCAGCCCCGGTCATGTTGCCAGCGGCGGGCTGCTTCGCTTTCAGGGTGAAGCCGCCTATTCGTAAAAGAAAACAAGTGTTAACTTTAACACTCGTGCAAACACATTTTGTGCTCGCTGGAAAACAGTCCATGCTCTTCCTTGTGTTGCGCGCGCTCACGGGCCTGCCGCGAATAGGAGTGCTTCCGCATGCAGTGCCATCGCAGCGGTTGCTTCCGCAAGAGTCGATCCCTCTGCTCCTCCCCTCCAGCCGCTCCCGACCCCTCGTGCTCTCTGCTGTGAAAGGAGCAGCAGCAGCCGAACACGGCGGCATCTTGGAGGCCCATGACGACGAGGAGCGTGAGCGGCTGCTCGTCTTGCTGGCTGCGATGAGTCGTAAAGGGCGTTGGAGGGCCGCGCTCGAAACACTCGAACAGCTCGAGGCGCGCAAAGGCCGTCAGCTGCCGCCCAGCGCATGGCACTCTTGCTTAAGCTCGTGTCGAAAGCACAAGCGCAAGAGGGAGGCGCTGCAGCTGCTGGCGCGCATGGGCGAGAGCGCAGACACGGCTGCATGCAACGAGGTTCTTCACCTCTTCCGACTCGCCAAGGACTGTGAAAGCGCCTTACCCATTTGGGACGCAATGCGCCGGGGCAGTCCATCGGAAAGTCCATTGGACAGTCCACCGGACAAGCCACCGGACAGTGCACTAGACAGTACCGTCCCGACGCTGAGCGCTCTCGGAGCGAACTCTTCTCCAGATTCGATTCCACTCGATCAGCTCGTGTCTGCTGCGGCAGCATCAATTCCTCCCATCCAGCCCGACCTCTTCACCTTCCAGCACGTGATGCACATGTTCGGTGGCAGCGGCAGATGGGTGGAGGCTCTCAATGCTCTCGAAGAGATGAAGTCTCTCGGGATTGAGCCGCAGAGTGGTCACACGCTCGCTGCACTCCGAGCATGCACGCGCGACCGTCGTTGGAAGGAGGCGGGAGAGCTTGTGGAGCAGATCCCAACGAGCCACTTTGGAGCGAATCTCTGGCTTGGAGAGCTTGCAATGAGTGTGTGCGCTGAGGCGGGTCTTTCAGAGGTCGCTGCGCGCATCATCGAGGGACCTTGGCCTATGGGACGATCTGCAAACGTGAGCCACTACTCGGCGTGGCTGCAGGCAGCGAGGCGCTCAGGGGAGCTCCCTGCGGCACGCTCCGCGTGGGCGGCACTCTTCGCGAGCGGCCTCCCCCCCGACGAGCAGTGCTATGCACAATACGCGACGCTCATTCTAGACCGGATCGCTACGACTACGGACGTGGCCGCCGCTGAGGCCCTCGAGGCTCAGGCGCTCGAATTGGCTCGGGAAGCCGCTGCCTCGCTTTCCGCAGAGCGGAGTGCGGTGGTCAGCACTGCTGTGTATGCTGCTGCTCTGAGCACCGGGAGACCTTCCCTCGGGAGGGAGGTGCTCGGCTTGCTCGAGGCGGCTGGCAGGTTCGACGGGGACTTCCAGCTGCGCCTGCTGCTCATGTGCGCTGAGAGGGGAGACTGGGGACAGCTCACAGCGGAGGCTGGCTCCGCATTGCGACGCGCAGAACAGCCTGGGTGTGAGTGGGCGATCAATGGCCCTTACCTTCATGAGCTCTTCAATGACGTCAAGGAGCTGGCAGCGCGCAGTGCTACAGAGGGCGTCGAGGGGGCTGCCGAGGCATCCGAGGCGCTGGCACGGCTCGGGGCGTTGCAAAGGGAGGAGAGCGATCCTGAGGGCGGTGGCGGAGCCGTTGGCGGAGAGGGCAGAGCGAGGGCGCGAGCTCCTGCCGACGGCGATGCAGCGAGGGATGAGACTGGGCAGCTTTTCACACGCAAGTATTCCAAGTCGATTGCTCTCGTCGCGGATGACGAGCCCCTCGACATTCTCTACGAGGACGAGGACCTCCTCGTGGTGAATAAACCCTCCGGGGTCTCTATGATCCCGAGACATCGCTTCGAAGGGGGCGCCATGGTGAACCGTGTCGTCGGCTACCTCAACGGCCGCTCTCCCTACGTGGTCCACCGGCTCGACCAGCCAACGTCTGGCGTCGTTCTCCTCGGGAAGACGCTCGTCGCCACACGCTCGCTCCACAAGCAATTCCAACAGAGGAAGCTGAGCAAGAGCTACCTCGCTGTGCTCTTAGGCGATCCGGCCGACGATGCCTTCAGCGTCGATGTCCCCATAGGACGCTCTATCATCGACTCCAAGCTCTCCCAAGTGGTGCCGCCGCTGGGAGGCGCCAGCGAGAGGGCTGGGGCGGGGCTCGAGCAAACTCTCGAGCAAACTCAGGTGCAGGGCAAGTTGTCACTCACGCATTTTGAAGTGATCCAACGCGCGCAGGCAGGAGCGCTCTGCGAAGCGCGTCCGGTGAGCGGCAGAATGCATCAGATACGCGTCCATGCAGAGTATGCTGGCCATCCGCTCGCTGGAGATGGGCAATACGGCCTTGAGTATGGCGGCGCGAGCGGCGCCCGTGCTTTCAGTAGCCGTCTGCTCCTTCACGCGCACACGTTGCAGATACAGCACCCGACGCAGCTTGGACGCGGCATTCGCTTCAGTGCGCCGCTCCCTGACGACTACCTCGAAAACATGGAGCGACTTGGCTTCAAGGGAGTGGAGCCAAATGCAAAGGTCACTTGGTTGGACCAAGGGACGCCGTGACCTGTCTTTTCTATTCTAGCACGTGCTGTTATTGAACTGAAACTCATCAGCGAGCGATTCTCGATCTTTAATCTAAATATAGATAATCATAATGATAAAGAAAACGCAGGTACATTTTGATTATATATATATATCATGAACGTCCAACGTCCAACGTGAACGTGTTACAGCTCTCGCATCATGTACATTATTCGTGGTATACGTCATCTTAAACTCGTAATAGATCAACAGTAACGCTCGAGTAATTCCATGCATTGGTAATTGCTGATATGGACACGTACAGTGGTGCGGAGTGCAGCACAACACTAACGGAAAACGGACACGTTCTCGTCGGCTAGTGGATAGGGGTCGAATCACTGCGAGGCACCGCCCTCTCCCCCGCCCGCGACAATCCCGCACGGTTCTCTGGCTTCGCCCTCATCGGGCGCGATCCCTTGCACTGCGTCTGGCCTGCGCTTCGCCCTGCTGCCCGCAGCCAAGACGACGCCAAGAGCGGCAGAAAGAAAGAAGACGATTAATCCAGCCGTATTAAACAAGACTCCCTTCCGCTGGACATTATCCCCCCTGTAGACGAGGGAGAGGCATCCAGTGGCGACGGAGCCGAGAGTGCCAAAGAGTGCAACACTCCCCACGAGTGCGTGCGTAGGCATCAGCCGCCGTTTGAGCTCGGCGGGAGCGGCCGGATTTACAAAGAGCGAGAGACCGGCCGCCCATTGGAATGTGAAGGCTAAGAGCGCGGCGAATCCGACCCATGAGTGGAGAGACTGGAAGTGGACAGCCCATCCCTTGGCACGCTGTGCTGCCGCGCCCCGTGAGTGCACAATCCACATGTCGGCCACCCCGAGCCAGCCACAGAGCACAGCGAGAGTGGTCAGCGCCGTATGGCAACGTTTGACCCAAGGCCGGGGCATCCCGAGGGAGGAGTAGAGCCGCCAGCTGGTAATGGCGATGGGCCCGAGGAGGCCGAATGCGAGGGTCATCAGCAGAGGGTGCAGCGCGAAGGTGGCCCACGCGATGGGCGCCGTCGGCGAGATGTCAAGCTTGAGCGCGCTCCAGATGCCCACGAAGAGCAAGATGGCGAGGAGGTGGACGACGACGCCGCCGACACACATCGCCAGAAGGGAGAGGCGGGCCTCACTCTTGTCCGACTCTGGTCGGAGGAGTGACGTTAGCGACATCGTGGAGTTGCCTGTCGGCCGTGGTGAGGTGAGTGGAGTTTGGTTCGGAACCTTCCACTAGAGGTACTAAGGTACTGACACACCTTATTAGGTTCATAGTAATTAGTAAACTCGCAAGTTTTGTGGCGCGCCGACAGTCCGGCGCGAGCGAAACGGCCTCGCAAAGATGTCGGTCTCCTGGTCGGAGACGGAGCATGAGATGGAATTACTCGTTGCGCTTCCGCGCGGCATCAAGCGATCGCAACTCCAAGTGTCGCTGCGAGACGCTGCCGCGAACGAGGACGCCTGGATCAATGCGATCGAGACCTCGGGCGGTGCAGCGCTCGTCGCAGAACGCCCGCAGCTCCTCGTGCGCCCTCTCTTCTTTCCGACGCCGCTTGTCGACGGCATCCTGCGTGGACGCGTGGAGCTGCATGAATGCTCCTTCCAGCTCGTGTGTCGCACCAGCGATTCCCCATCCGCCGACATCTGGGACGGCCTTCAGGTGACATTGCGCAAGGCAGACAGCGGCACTTGGGGCGGCGCATTCATCTCGGCAGACGCCCTGCAGACCTCGCATGCCGCGGGCGATGCGCTCGCTCCGATTGCATCTGAGGCGCCCACGGACGCGGGCGCGCTCGTCCAGCGAATGACCACTGCCACAGCCGACGGAGTCGTGCTTGGCGCAGAGGCTGAGCCGATAGCAGTCGACTGCGTCCAAGCGATGGCCTCCTTCTCCGCTGCAGATCTCCTCTCTGCCAAAGCGCTCCCACAGGTATCACTGGCGATGCGTGTCCACTCAGAAGTGTGGGCGCTCCAGTCCGCAGGATGTGCGCTACTCGCCACTCTCCCACCCTCAACCAACCGCGCCATCTGCCTCGAACTTCGAGATTCGGGGTTGCTCCGAGTAGCGACGACGGCGGCTTTCAACAGCCGCTCCGACCTCCGTACTCGGAGGCACTGCGCCGAGGCGCTGCTGGGATTCGCACGCGCTGCCGTCGCAAACGGAGCCCCCAGCCGAGGCGGCTGCCCAATCATCGCTGCGTGCACGCAGAGGATGCTTCTTGACGAGGGGACGCGCGCGGTCGAACTGCTTGTTCGCTTTGTGAGCACTGAGCCGCCGCCGCTGCGAGAGGTGGCGTGCGAGGCGCTGCGGGTGCTCGCGGCAAGTGGCGAACGCTGCTTCGTGCACGCGCTCTGCCGTGAGGGCGCGCTCAAAACAATGTTCTCGCAACTCTTCGCCCAAAGTCCTCCCGCGGCGCCTCAGCCGCAGATGGCTTGGCGGTGCGCCTGTTTCCGCCCGCTTCTCGCGTTGGCGCTCTCGTCTGAGGTTGACGTGCAGCGAGCGCTGCTAGATGGCGGGCTCCTCTTGGCTTCGCTCGAGATGCTCAGTGTAGACCCACCACTGACGCCGATGCTATCGCTCCGTGCGATCGGCGTGCTCTCATGGGGGGCATCGACAGAGGGGCTCCGTCACGCTAGCCGCGCTGAGTTGAGACGCCTCAAAGCGGCTTCAAGGCTGATCAGCGCTGTAGAAGCGCAGACGGAGGGTGAGGCACCAGAGGGCGAGGCGCTTCGAGAGATGGAGGCATTGCGCGTGGCAGCGCTTCGGTGCCTTTACGAGGAGTCGACCCTGTATAAGGAAACAGCGGCAGAGGTGGCGGCGGCGCAAGAAAGCGCGGCAGCAATGGCAGAGCAAGTTGAGACGGCTGACTCTGCGGGGGTCGCACAGGAACTGCTCGAGGCTCGCTTTGCTCTCGAGTGGCTCAGCAAGCAGGAGGTGGGTGGGAGCGCTACGGGGGGCAATGCATCACACGATGCGTCGCCTGTCATCACAAATGTGTCCGCCGCAGGTGGTGCTGCAGAGCAAATCACCGACGATCCGAGAGTCATCGAATGGCATGCAGACGCTCAGAGTACAGCGATCGTCGAGAGCGCTGCTGCCGCTGCTCTCGTGTGGGAGCAGCAGCAGCAGCAGCGCGCGGTCGCTGCGCTCGTCTGCGGCGGAGGGAGGGCACCATTGGCGGTTGCGTCGATGGAGATGGCCTTAGAAGTGCTCTTACGAATGGCTAGAGACTGCGAGCGGCGCCGCCGGCAGCTTCTCGATGCAGGAGCAGGCCCTGTGCTTCTGAGAGCGCTGCCTACAATTGGCATGCGAGGCGGGCGCCAGGCGACGCTGCTCTGCTCAGCACTCGCCCAATTGAGCCCCGCATGCACCATGCAAGAGGCCATGCTCGAATCGTCGCAGATACGCAACCTCGTCGATCTCTTCGAAGAAGGCGCCCTCAGCCTCGACTCACAATCCGCCGCCTCGCAGCGACAGGTGAGCCTCGTGCTGTGCAACCTTGCGCTTCGTTCGTCAGCGACTAGAGACAGGCTCCTCTCACATGGTGCAGAGGATGCGCTCAAAGCATCGTCCGACGAATCTCGCCGAGTCGATGCTCTGGCCGCAGAAGAGCTCCTCGAGATGCTACGCACCAGCGCGCATCATGCAAAGCTGCAGCTTGAAGGGTGCACGCGCCTCTCTGCTCTGCTTGAGCTGGCGCGCCCTTTCGATGAAACTGCCGTCAACTCGGCTCTCGCCACAACCACCAGAGGTGCTAGCGCGGTGGCGGGATCCTTCCCTACACGGGGGGTCGTCTCACTCCTCGGCTCTATGCTGTGTCGCCATGAGGGTTGTGTGCCGTTACAGGTTGGAGCTCTCAGGCTGCTCGACAGGATCATCACGGCATATCCACTCCAAGTCTCACTGCTGCCGATAGAGGGATCGCTCTTCCCGCTACTGCACCGAGAGATTGTCGAGCACGAAACCGACCGCACGGGTATCGTGAGAGGCTTTCGAGTCCGCGGCGAAGCGCTCGAAGCTGCGTGTGCAGCGCTGCACGCGCTCGCGCAGGCGCGGGTACGCGTGGCTTGCGTCGATCAATGCGATGAGCAGACGTGTGATGAGGGCCGAAGCCCTGAGGAAGCACGGACGCGCACACCCGTGCAAGAAGAGGCAGCGGCGCTGCTCCGCCGGGTGATCGCTCTCAAGGCGGTCGGCACTGAGTCAAGCACGGTGGCAGAAGGGGCGGTGCCACCGGAGGCCACCGGCTCAAGCTCGGTGCATCATCATGCGAGCTGTGCCCTCACTTGGTTATCCCTACACTCATGCTCTCTACTCTCGACGGCCGCTACATCTACAGAGCTAGCTATCTCGCTCTCTTGCTGGGATGAGGCGCAGTTGATGGGGATGCTGCTCCGTTTTGATGCTCACGGAGCCATGCTTACACTCGCGTGCATCGAGCTCGCCGGACGGATCTCGGCGGGGCGGGCTTCCACTTTGCACCTGTTGCGTCTCGGGGTGCTTCGCCGCCTCACCCAAATGCTCGGTAGCTGCGTGGCTCTGGGTGACACA
>MDSY01139070.1_pt1 | contig 10243 bp, 9 predicted proteins | sample 811131 | NCBI WGS metagenome assembly MDSY01 (sample SAMN05326643, study PRJNA326480) | marine metagenome | isolation source: seawater | place: Atlantic Ocean: South West | collected 2010
CGGCACGGACATGATGTCCACTGGTTTTTGAGACCAGCGCGTCTACCAATTCCGCCACTTCGGCATACTATTTTTAATAGAATAGTTTAATTTATATTGGTTAATTGTTCAAAACAATTTATTAATTTATTAAATTGCCCCTTTAAACATACTCAAGCAACCAGTATATTATAGCTAATGAATGAACATAAAGAAAAAAAGATAATTTTTAAAAACTATCAAAATCAACGCTGGTCATTTCAAACATATGATGATTCTCAGTTAGATAGTATTTCAAAAGAGTATAATATTTCAAAAACACTTGCTCGAGTTTTAACCCATAATATGGGAACAACTGACATATCAGCTATTAACTCCATTCTTAATCCTGATGAACATCTTCTTTATAGTTATGATGGTTTTTGTGATAAACAACAAATTCTACTTGCTGCTCAAAGAATTCAAAAAGCTCAAAAAAATAATGAAACTATTATTGTTAATGGGGATCCTGATGCAGATGGTATTTCAGGAACTGTTATTTTAGTTTCGGCTTTAAGACAACTTGGAATCAAAACAGAATACTTATTCCCAATTCGCCCATTAGAAGGTCATGGATTACAAGTGAGAATTATTAATCATGCAAAAAAAATTGGTTCATCATTAATCATTACAACAGACTGCGGAACCAAGGATACTCAAGCGGTTGATTATGCAAATCAAGCTGGTATTGATGTCATTATTACTGATCATCATATCTTAGGTCATGATATGCCAAAATCAATTGCTACTATAAACCCATTTACAGAGCCTGATAACACTGATTTCAAAGCTATTTCAGGGGCTTCTGTTGCCTTTAAATTCATTCAAGCTATCTATGACCATCTAGATGTTGAGTTTCCAGATTATTTATTTGAGCTAGGTTTAATTGCTGCTGCATTGGGATCTATTTCAGACAGAGTAAGTATGTTAAATCCTTTAAATCGTATTATTGTTAAACATGGCGTAGACTTCTTTTTTAATACAGATCGTGAAGGATTAAAAGCACTACGTGATATCGCTGTTATTTCAGATAGAACAAAAAAACCAAGACATTTATCCAGAACGGTTATTCCATTACTTAATGCACCTGGTCGTATTGGAAATCCTAATGAAAACATTCCTGATTCATCAATTGTTGTTGATTTACTATTACTGGGTAAAGGAAAACGTAATAAATCAAAAGCTAGTTTTGTATCAAAAAAATTAAAACAAATTTTTTTAATGGATGATAGTAAAACTGAAAAAAAAGATAATACCGAACAGTCGTTATCTGCCTTTAAAACAGCCAGTGATGTTGATACGGTGAATGAAAAAAGAAAGCATCTTACTGCAAAAATTGAAGATGAAATGGATGTTTTAATTGCAAAACAAGTTAATCCTGATAGTGATAGAATTATTATTTTAGATGGAATGGACTGGAATTCAGGTGTTATTGGAATTGATGCCGATCGTCTTAAGGAACGTTTTTTGAGACCATCAATTATTCTAAATTTTTCATCTTCTTCAGATTATGTTAGAGGATCGGCACGTAGTATTCCACGTATTAATATTTATGAACTTATTGACCAAGCAGAACAAGTTTGTATAAAAGAACATAAAAAAAGATTATTTGAGATAGAAGTAACTATTGATGGACAAACGCAACGTGTTAATGCTTTTGGAGGTCATTCCCAAGCGTGCGGTTTTACAATACACAAGGATAATGTTGATCTATTTAAACAGTTATTAACAAAGCAAGCAGAAACTCTAAAAACAACCCAATTTGAATATCATTATGATGTTATCGATAAGTTACAAATGGGTCAACTAACACCAAAGTTTATTGCTGATCTTGATCAATTTAGTCCCTATGGACAAAAGTTTGAATTCCCTATTTTTTATATGCAGCAATGTGCTTTAAAAGGGGGTCGAGAATTTGGTAATCGTTATCAAAAGTCTGCTAAGCAACATGTTATGTTTAAAGTACAAGATTCTTCTAATAAAAAACATCCTAGCGAAATTGATGCTGTTGGATTTGGGTTATGGGAAAAATTTAAATATGTCAGAGAGCATAGTGGTCGAAATTCTAATATTGACCTAATTTTTAGATTAGAATTGGACCCTAAAGCAAAGAAAAAACAAAAAGGACTACGTCTTAATGTACTTGATATTCGATTATCTGAATCAACTTAACTAAGTTTTCTCGAAAACCATGAAAATAGTTTCTTATTAAACAGGTACGATATTAGGTATATTATGATAGTTCTGAAAGAAATTCTTAAGAAAAAAATATCTGCTTAGTTATAAATTGGGAAAGATACAATCACCTTTGTTCCAGGAAAGCATGCTTGTGTTTGAAGATTCCCATTACATGTATATAAGCGCTCCTTAATACCAAGTAAACCAACCCCTTTAACATTTTCAATTTCAGCTAAAGAGAACCCCACACCATTATCTTTTACCGTCAACACTATTTTTTTATTTATTAAAAAAAGGCTTACATCAATCTCAGTTGCATTAGAATGCCGAATAGCATTAGTTACAAGTTCTTGAGTTGCTCTAAAAATAAATTCATCTATGTCATTTGCTTTCTTTTCTGGGATATTAATATTAATATAAAATTTAACAGAGCTGTTTATAGCTTGTTGTTGATCCAGATAATGTTTAATTGTTTCAATAACACCTAGCACATCTAGCTCTGGTGGTCGTAATGATCGCGATATTTGTCGAACATTTGAAATAAGAGTGTTAACAATAGATATAGATTTATTCATATAAAGATTTTCTCCATTTTTTTGAGATGATAACTTCATATTTAATAAAATTTTTAATGATGCTAATGATTGCCCCATTTCATCATGAATAAAATAAGATATCTTCTTTCTCTCTTGATGCTGTATCAATTCTTTTGATTGTGATAGTTTTCTTATTTTTAGTAATAAATTCTCCCTTGTTTTTTTTTCAGTTTCGATATCTGTCAAATCATACCCTATAAAAAAAATTGACTTAATATAGCTATTTTCATCTAAACTCGGTAAACAGTTTAATACAAAATATCTTCTTTTTTTATTTTTTTGTATTAATCTAAATGGGTAGCTAACAAGAGTTTCTCCTTCCTTAATTTTTTCTATAATAGATTTAAGTTGATTTTTTTGCTTTTTAGATACCTCCATATCTTCATAGTGTTTCCCAATAATTTCACTTGTTTTTATATCAAACATATCATTAAAACAATCGTTAGTTTGCAAAAAAACGCCTTCATTAGAAATAGAAAATAATGGAAGATTAATCATTTTAAGTAACATTGCATGTTCTTTTAAGATGCTGATATACTTCTGTTCAAACTTAAATTTCTTTTCTCTAACGAATTGCCAACAAAAAAAGCTAGCTATACATAAAAAAATATAAATAATGATTCCAAAAAAATAATAACTGGATAATTGACCAGCTAACTTTCTCTCTATATAAGAGACAAAAAAATCTACTTCTATTAGTAATTGTTCTGACTCTTGTATAAAATTAGTTAAATCAAAGGGATTACTCACCCCACTCTTTTCCCATGAATCAAGAGAAGAAAGTAGTTCTTTATTTCTTTGATTTTTTTTTCCTATTTCACTTTCATTAACTAAAATTATTAATTTTTTTTTATACACCTCAAGACTTAATACGTCATGTCGGTCCAATATAAAATTATTTAAGATTTTTTGTAGTTCTAACCGTTTTTTACCTACTTCGTTTACTAAGTTTAAATAAACCTTTGTCTCCTTATGTATAAAAAAAAAGAAAAAAACACTTAGAACAAAGAATATCCCTATTAGAAAAATACGAGTTGGCACAATCTTTACAGGAATATGGTTATCAGAATGTTTATTTTTAATAAAATTTGATAAATGCATAATTAAACTAATAGTGTTTTAAACTTATTAATATTTTCTAGTGACCTACCCTTTTATTTTGGCCTCTTTGATATTACACTCTTTGATATTACACTCTTTGATATTACAGTTATTATAAATTAAATTTTTCTAATAAACTATAATAAGCTATCTTAATAACTCTCTTGAGGAGTATTAAATCTTTATTTACATTTTAAATTTATGTACACTTATACTAATGAATTCCAAAGTTATTAATAAGTCGGTTTTATCCAAACAACTAAGTGCTCATATGGGTTGGTCTCAGACAGATTCTTTAGCCTTTATTAATGCTTGTTTTGATTTTGTTAAAATAATGTTAAAAGCTAGAAATAGAATTATTGTATCTGGATTTGGTGTATTTCAGCTTAATTTAAGAAAAAAAAGACGATTACTGCATCCAATTACACAATTACCTATTATGCTTCCTGAACGAATTTGTCCTCAATTTACACCGTCAAAAATCTTTACATCTAAATTAAATTTAGGACATCATCATGGCACGTAAAATTGTTGGGAAGGTTGATGATTTACATCTGCTTTTAGACTTAATGCCAAAGCGTTTAAAAGACTATTTGCTTGATCTTGATAATCTAGAAAAACTTGAAGAAATTATTATTGATTTAGGATACTGCCCAGAAGTGAGATTTTCTAATACCGTTCATCGATTAAAAGAGCTTGGAGAGACATCAATAGAAGACATTAATGGTATTACAGAAAGAACGGGTTTATTTAATACCGATAATCGTGCAGGAATTGAAAGGACGCTTCATAGAATATCGGCTATTCGAAACCGATCTCAAGATATTATTGGACTAACATGTCGTATCGGTCGAGCTGTTGAAGGAACGGTGAATATTATTCAGGATATTGTTGAAAGTGGTCAAAACTGTTTATTTTTAGGGCCTCCAGGAATTGGTAAAACAACAATTTTAAGAGAAGTCGCACGAGTTTTATCAACTATTTCAGGAAAGCGGGTTATAGTTGTTGATACATCTAATGAAATTGCTGGAGATGGAGATATCCCACACCCGGGTATTGGATTTGCTAGACGTATGCAGGTTCCCTCTCCTGATCAACAACATGCCATTATGATTGAAGCTGTGGAAAATCATATGCCAGAAGTAATTATTGTAGATGAAATTGGTTCAGAAGAAGAAACTAAGGCTGCTAGAACAATTGCTGAAAGAGGTGTGCAACTTGTCGCAACAGCTCATGGATATCAGTTGGATAATTTAATTAAAAATCCAACATTATCTGATTTAATAGGCGGCTTTCAAAGTGTTATTTTAGGTGATGAAGAAGCAAAGTTTCGTGGAACTAGTAAAACTATAATTGAAAGAAAAGGTCTTCCAACATTTGATGTCGTTATTGAGTTAAGAGCTCGCGAACTTTTTGCTATTTATAATCCAGTAGCTTCATTTGTAGATAGTTTATTACAGTCAGATCCCCTTGATCCAGAAATACGTAAACGACAAGACGATGGAAATGTAGAAATTCAAGTCCCACAATCTCCGCCTGTTCAACGTGTTATTACACCATCATCAACACCATCTACTCCAAAAATTGAGCACAAAAAAGTATTTCCTTTTGGAATTAATATTAACCGGCTAAAAACCGCTATTAATTCTCTTCAGGCTCCTTTAGAAATCGTCAATGAAATAAGAGAGGCAACATTTGTTTTAACTACAAAATCAAAAATAGGCCCTAAATCCAAAGTTAATCAGCTAGTTAAAACACATCAGATCCCATTGCATGTTATTGGTACTCAAAATAATGATGATATAACTAAATTTTTAAGGGCAATGTTTAAATTAAAAATCTCAGAAGATATTTTAGAGGAAGAGTCCATTAATGAAGCACAACAAGCATGCAAGCGTGTTTTATCTGAAAGTCGTTTTGTGGAGCTTGCTCCAAGACCAGGTTATTTGCGTAGAATACAACATCAAGTTGCTTACGAATTTGATTTAAACTCAATGAGTGTGGGTGAAGATCCAAATCGTAGACTTCGAATTTATCCTAGAGTTTAAATAATGTTTATTACATTTGAAGGAATTGAAGGATCTGGAAAATCAACTCAATTAGAGGCATGTGCAACTTATTTTAAATCTCAGAATATCCCTTATATTTTAACAAAAGAACCAGGTGGTACAAAGCTTGGGCAAACTATTAGAAAATGGCTTTTAAGTCCTGATACATCGTTTCATCATCATTATACTGAAGTATTACTATTTATTGCTGATCGATTAGAACATGTTGAAACAGTCATAAAACCAGCATTAAACGAAGGTTTAATTGTATTATGTGATCGATACAAAGATTCAACATATGCTTATCAGCAAGCAGGTAGACAATTAGATCCAAATACTATTGCAATGTTAAACAATCTTACCGATTTAGAACCAGATATTACTATTTTATTTGATTGTCCTATTGAAGTTGGTTTAAACCGTGCAAAATCTAGAGCAAAATTGGATCGATTTGAAGATGAAACATATGATTTTCATAATCGCGTTTCGCAAGCATATCACTTGTTAGCAAAAACTAATGCAAGTAGGTTTCATATTATTAATGCAGATGATAGTATAATAAATGTTCAAAATGAAATGTTTAAATTTTTAAAAACTCATATAAAACAGTTATCAATATGATTAAAGTAGTTATTAATGGTGCAAAAGGGAAAATGGGTGAGTCAGCTATCTTAGCTGTTACTAATGATGAATCACTTTCTTTAGTTGGACAACTGGATAAGCATGATTCATTAGCTGATTTTCTTAACAAGCAAGCCGTTGATATTGTTGTTGATCTTACGCATCCATCGTGTGTTTATGAAAATGTTAAGACTATCCTTAACGCTAACTGTCATGCCATTGTTGGTACAACGGGTTTAAGTGACGAACAGCTTAGTTTATGTAACAAACTAGCTTTGCAACAAAAAAAGGCATTGCTTGTTTGTCCAAATTTTTCTATTGGGGCTATTTTAATGATGCATTTTTCTCAAAAGGCAGCTAAGTACTTTAATCGCTGTGAAATTATTGAGTATCATCATGATAAAAAAGCAGATGCTCCTTCTGGAACAGCCATAAAAACGGCTGATCTTATTGCAGATTCATCCTCTCACATTAATCACCCTAACTTAGATGAAACAGAACTTATTAAAGGTTCTCGTGGAGGACAACGTCATGCAGTTCCTATTCATAGTTTACGAGTTCCTGGGGTCATAGCAAATCAGGATGTCCTTTTTGGCTCTGAAGGTCAAACACTTACTATTTCTCATAACACAATTTCAAGAGATGCATTTATCCCAGGTATATTACTAGCCATAAAAGAAGCTACTAATTACTCTGGCTTGGTGTATGGTTTAGAAAATTTACTTAATTTAAGTTAAGTCTACTGCTTAGGTCTTGCTTTGTTAACTCTAACTTGTCGGCCTCTTAATTCCTGGCCATCTAATTCTAATGCTTTTTCTACGGCACTTTCTTCAGAAAACGTTACAAAACCAAATCCTTTTGAGCGTCCTGTTTCGTGATCTTTTATCACGATTACATCTTGAATATCTCCATAAGATGAAAAGTCATCTTTAAGATCCTCATCTGTCATTTTATAATCTAAATTTCCTACATATATTTTATTGTTACTCATAATTTTCTCTTATCCTTATTTTATTTTAATGATCCATAGCTTACTAGATTTGATCCTATTAGCTGCTTCTCTTAAATTTATATTCACCATAATATACGATATTAAACGTAATAGCTATGGTTAAGATCAATAGTCTTATAATTTAATATATTCTCAAGTTGTTAAGATGGAATTAATGATCGTGCTGACATAGCTTTTGCTAGCGTCATCTCATCAGCATAATCAATATCTGATCCCATTGGTAAACCATAAGCTAGTTTACTAATAGCAAGCTTTAGGGGTTCTAAAATTGCAGTCAAATACATAATTGTTGAATCCCCTTCAACTGTAGGATTAATAGCAAAAATTACTTCTTGATACGTGTTTTGTTGTAAACGCTGAACGAGCTCTTTTATTCGTAATGATTCTGGGTGAACTCCATCTAATGGAGAGATTAATCCTCCAAGAACATGGTACACTCCCTTATAAACGCCAGTTCGTTCTAACGCAAAAATATCTTTTGGTTCACTAACCACGCAGATTGTATTACGAGCTCTTGTATCATCATTACAAATATGACATATCGGCTCCAAAGAAATATTGAAGCATGTTTGACAATACCTAACATTTTTTCTTACGTGAACCATTGTTTCAGACATTTTTTCAACATCTTTTTCAGGAATACTAAGTAAAAAAAATGCTAACCTCTGAGCTGACTTATCGCCAATACCTGGTAAGCGCTTTAGCTCACTAATTAATGGCTCTAATGGGTTCACGTCTTATAACCCTGGGATATTAAGTCCCTTTGAAACAGAAGATAATTTAGAAGAAGCCATTGTTTTAGATTGTTGTGATGCCTTATTAATAACTTTAATTAAGCTTTTTTGTAACTGATCTTTTTTTGCAGGAACCAATAGCTCATCCGAAATTTCAATTGATACTAAGTCCATTTCTCCAGTCATTTGTACTTTTACGCCTGCTTCATCTAAATCGATAACTAAGTGTTTTAATTCGTCTTGAATTTTTTTCATTTGAGACTTCATTTCTTTTGCTTTTTTAGCTAAATTACCCATATCTTTTAATTGATTGAACATAAAAATTCCTCCAGAGGTTTCAGTTTAATAATTTCTTACTAGTTTACATAAAATGTATGAATTAGTAAAAAGTATTATTGTTATAAAAGTTTTCCTTCAAATAAGCTAACGATATCATTTATAGAATGTTCTGTATTAGATTTTGGCAAGGTAATTTCTTGCTCAGAATTATCATCACTTGGAGTTGATGTAACGGCCTCAGATACAGCAGACACCATTTCAATAGTTACCGCTTCTTCTTCCATACCTAAAACATTAAGAGTTAAGGCTTTGTTAAAATGACTTTGGAGGTATGTTGAGATTGTTTTTTGATATGATTCTTCTTCTAATTTTTCTATAAAAAATTGAATATTTTGATCTAGCTTAAGATTAATTTTATCGTGATCCAAAGATATAACCTGGGAAGATCGTAAAATTGTGTATAAGCCTAAATGATCATTTTTTATTTTTTCAAGTAATGATGGCCACTGTTGTTGTATTTGGACCATCGATATATCTTGTCCGGATACATCCATAACTGGCTTTTCATGTTCCTTAATCTGTGAACTAGAATTATTTCCTTGTGAAACAACTGCCTTTTGAGTTTGATCTTGGTTAATTTCTATTTTTTTAGGAGACTCATTCTCAGGTGTTGGAATAGAAATTTTATCCCTAAACTCTTTTTGATTTATTGGCTTATGAGCATGCTGTTGATTAGGCTGAGCTTTTTGATCACTATTCTTTTCTTGATTACTAGATATTGGAGGTTTAGTAGATACGCTATTTTGGCTAGCTTCAATTTTGGAAACAGAATCATTGTTACTCACACTTGTTTTATCACTATTTACAAACTGCATTAGTCTAATTTGAAGAAGGAGCCCTGGATTTAAAAACCAGCGTGTTTCTGATTCAATTTTAGCTAAACAATCAAGCAAATTAATTGTTTGATCTAGTGTTGCTTTTTTCGTTAATTGATTCAGTATATCACTTTCAATGGTTACGTAGTCTTTGCAGTCTGATTGCATCATCAGCACTTGCTCAGCAACAAACATAATATCTTTTAGTAATTGGGCTGGATTAATTCCTGCTTTTAATACTTCGTTTAATAATGAAAGCACCTTATCTGACTGCTTTAAAAATAGAGCATCTAGTAGTTGAAATAAATGATCCAAAGTACATGATCCTAAAATTTTATTAACATCCTGAGCTGAAATAGCAGATCCTGTAAATGAGTAAATTTGATCTAATAATGACAGCCCATCCCTCATACACCCTGAGGCATTTCTTGCTAAAATAGCAGCCGCATCATCAGCTAATTCCATTGATTCTTTTTGAGCTATTTCGAGTAATTGTTGCTTAATTTCTTGCTCTGTTAAATTTCGAAAGCGTAGGTGCTGGCAACGAGAATGAATTGTAATAGGAATTTTTTGCGGCTCTGTGGTTGCTAAAACAAAAATTGTACGAATCGGTGGTTCTTCCAGTGTTTTTAATAAAGCATTAAAAGCGCCAGAACTAAGCATGTGAACTTCATCAATTATATAAAATTTGTAACTGCACTCAACAGGACTAAAATTAATGTTATCTTTTAAATCACGAATATTATCCACTCCAGTATTTGAAGCAGCATCTATTTCAATA
>MDSY01012531.1_pt1 | contig 10241 bp, 14 predicted proteins | sample 811131 | NCBI WGS metagenome assembly MDSY01 (sample SAMN05326643, study PRJNA326480) | marine metagenome | isolation source: seawater | place: Atlantic Ocean: South West | collected 2010
ACCCCTACCCCTACCCCTACCCCTACCCCTACCCCTACCCCTACCCCTACCCCTAACTAGGCCTGGCCGAGACCACGGCGGCGGAGCCATACACCGCGACCTACTACTTCGAGGTGTTCGGCGAGCAGGAGGACCTCACCGATAGCCGGATCGTCCCGATGTCCGTGCAGGTCGAGGTGCGGGCCACCGTCTCTGCGGACACGAGTGTGTGGGGCGAGGCAGGCACCGGCACGTGCGAGCACCTGGGGCAGACGCTGGTGCTCCACCTTGGCCGGCTCTCCAAGGTGCCCTTCACTGCATGCGACGCCGACAACTTGCCGGTCAATCACCAGCTGCCGCGGCCTGGCGCCCGTGACGTCGCCGGTGACGATCGGGTCTTTGCGGCGCGTGTGTCCTCCTACCCGGCCATCGTGCCGGAGAGCTACAAGTCGCTCAGCGAGACGCATGAGGTCATCTATATCGCGGCAGGGAGATACAATCTCCTCGCCGAGCTCGGCTCGGGATTGGGTCGGTACGAGCTCGCGCTCGAGCTCAACGGCACCGAGACCGGCCAGCGGCAGGCAGTGGACGTGGTCTGCCCGCCGCCGCTGCTCCCGATGCCGGGCAACCTAAGCTGCGGCTGCGAGGCGGGGCTCGAGCCGACAGAGCTGGGCGAGTGCGTGCCTTGCTCCGAGGGCTACTACAAGGCGCACCGCGGCATGGACCTGTGCGACCCGTGCGAGGTCGGCATGTTCCAGCCGACCACCGGCCAGAAGTCATGCGTACGCTGCGCACGTGGCTCCTTCCAGGTGACTCTAACCCAACCCCTAACCCCAACCCCAACCCTAACCCCAACCCTAATCCTAACCCTAACCCTAACCCTAACCAGGGATCCCGCGGCATGGACAAGTGCACTCCGTGCGGCGCGGGCACCTCGTCAGAGGCGGGGGCGTGGCGGTGCACCGACTGCCTGCCGGGCAGCTACGCGACGGGCGGCGAGCCCGAGTGCCTGCCGTGCGCGCCCGGCTCGGCCACAGACAAAGAGGCGCAGGCGCAGTGCACCTTCTGCCTCGACGGCTGGTACGCCGGAACTGGCTACACCCAGTGCCGCAAGTGCGGCATGTTCGACTACAGCCAGCTCACCAACGGCGTGCCCAACGGCGTCGATTGCACGGGCGGTGTCCTTAACGGCACCGCGAAGGGCTTCTGGGCGGCAACACCGCTCACAGAGGACAGCGCCAACTGGACGCGCGTCTGGAAGTGCGAGATCCCAGGCGTCTGTCTCGGCGGAGACGAGTCGGCGTGCACCGAGGGCTACGGCGGCGTGCTGTGCGACTCGTGCGCACCGGGCTACTGGGGCAAGCCCAAGAAAGAATGCCTCAAGTGCCCGGTGGGCAAAGACGACCTCGGCATCGGCAACCGCATCATATTTAGAACCCTTTAACTGGTCCCTACCCGTATTCCTAACCCTATCCCTAACTCCTGACTGCTATCTCCAACCAGGCAACCGCATCATGTGGTGCCTGATCATCAACCTGATGGCCTTTGGCGTCGGAAGCGTCTTTGTCTTCGCGCTCTTCAAGTCACACGCTTTCGACCAGGCCATCAACTTTATCTTCCGGGTCAGGACCAACCCGATCCTCGCCATCACGCAGGTAAGCAGAGTAAGTATACTAATCTTACTAAACTTACTAACCCTACTAAGCTTCGTAATCTTACTAACTTCACTGACCCTACTAACCTTACTAACCTGACTATCCTTACTGACCTTACTGACCTTACTGACCTTACTGACTACCTTACTAGCCTTACTAACCTTATGAACCTTGCTATACTAACCCGATCCTCGCGATCTCGCAGCTCTTCGTCAAAAAGCATGTCGCCAACGGCAACAAGAAGCGCGCAGCAGCAAACGCGGCGGCAGAGGCGGCAGGGGTGGCAGAGGTGGCAAAGTCACGAGGGGTATTAACGACAGCAGCGACGGCAGTGGCGGCGGCGGCGGGCCCATCACATGATGCACCGTCGCCAGCGCTTGCGCATCCTCGGCGTCCTCAGGTGGCAGGTTTGTTGCCACCGCCGCCAGCGGCAGTGGCAGTGTCATCAGCGTCCTTGGCGCCCTCCCAGGGCTCGGGCCGCGTGACAAAATGGGTCGGCGCCAGTGCGCCGTCATGCGAGGAGGGGCAGACAACGTTGCTGAGGGGCGAGCTCCCCGCGGGCGTCCCGCCCAGGGGCTGCCTCCACCCTCCCCTCACAGCCAAGCCGTCCCCGCCGTCGCTGACAGCGGCAAGATCACTCTCCCCTCTGTCCTCCGATGCCCTGAGCCGCGCGCGCCAGGCCTCAGCCGACGGGCGCACGCTGAGTATGGGTACGCGGTCCCTGTTGCGCCCGCAGCCGCGGACGGGCGACCCTGTTGCCGCCGACGGCTCGGCCGACCTGCTGGGTCCTGTGGTCGACGTGGACACGCTGCTCGCCACACTGCTCGCCCGCAGGATGTACGCCGCTTACCGCGCCTACTCTTTACTACGCAATACTCACTGCTCACGTATTACTGCTCATTGCTCACTGCTTGGTACTTACTACTACTTACTGAACTATACAGGTGCGCCGCCGACCGCGCCTACTCCGCCAGCTCCAACCGCGTGGCGCTGCGCCGGCCGCAGGGTTCCGGCCGCACACGCACAAAGCCCGAGTCTCGACAAGACCTCGGCATGATGCTACCGCCTGCTCCTGCCCCCGAGCGGCGTGGCGGCTCACCGAAGCTGCGCAGTAGTTCGGTACAACAGCAGATCCGGGTTCAACGGGCGGTGCAGCAGCTCACCCCCGTGGTGGATAAACGGCGGGCGTCAAGGCCTCTGCCCGAGGGCCTACCGCCTAGCCTGGACACGCGGCCGGGCTCAGCCTCATCGCTCGGCCTCGCCCTGGAGGCGGCGCCGTCACCGATGCGCCGCCTAGACTCCGGCAGCCTAGACAAAAGGACCAGCAGCCTAAGCTCAAGCGGCCGTTCCAGCCGCCATGAGAGGCCCAGTAGCCCGCCCCCGAGTCCGCCTGCAGAGGCGCCGCCTGAGCAGCCGCAGCCGGCGGGTCGGATGGAGGAGAGGCTCAGCCGCGCCTTCGCCCGGGAAGAGGCTCATGCCTTCCAGAGAGCGAGCTTGGCGGCGAGCCTGGATGCCGGCTCGCGAGCCGCCGAGAACAGTGCCGCCACTCGGAACTGGATGGGTGCGGGCGCCAAGGAGCTTGTCAGCGCTGCCGTTGCCTCCGCCTCCAGCGACACTGCGGAGGCCGAGATGAGTCCTGAGCTCAAGGAGAAGGAGGAGGCGAGGGAGCTGGACCTGACGGGTAAGGGCGTGGTGCGTGTGCGTCTGCACGGCGCACACGACCTCAAGCCCTCGGATGACCCGCATCGGGAAGATAGACCCTGGCTTGGCAAGAAAGACCTGAGCGACCCGTACTGCACGCTTGGCCTGCACGAGACTGAGCACCGAGGCACAGCTTGCCACAAGACTAAACCTAGCCCTGACCCTGACCACTGACCCCAAGCCTGACCCTAAGCCTGACCCTAAGCCTGACCCTAAGCACTAACCCCAAACCCAAACCCAACTAGGCAAGACCCTCCAAACGACGCTCAGCCCCCAGTGGGACGAGGAGTTCGAGTTCAGGGGCATGGTGGAAGGAGACTACCAGGTACTTACCCTAGCCTTAGCCCTAGCCCTGGCCCTACCTCTAACCCGAACTCTGATCCTAGCCCTTACCCTGATCCCAACCCTAACTCTAACCCTGACCCTAAACCTAACCCTAGCCCCCATAGCCCCATAACCCTACCAGGAACACCAGAGGCTGACCCTCCGGGCGCTGCTCGAGATGCCGCTGGACTTGAACGTCTTCGACGAGGACCGCTTCATGGGTCGCGACGAGCTCGCCAAGAATGAGCGCCTGGTGACCTTAATGCCTAGCCCTGACTCTAACCTTGATCCTAACCCTAACTCTAACCCTAACTTAAGCTGAATCCTAGCCCTAACCTGAACCCCAACCCTGACCTTACTTAACCCTAACCCTAACCTTAACCCTAACCCAAACCTTAATCCCGACCCTAGGGGGGGGCGATGGCGGACCTAAGCGCGCTGATGGCGACGGACGACTTCGTACGGGAGATACGCACGCGTGTCGGTCTCGACACTCAGGGCTTCCTTGAGCTGAGTGTCTCGTACGAGGTGGAGAATGCCCACAACCCCTAACCATTCCGCTCACCCCTCACAACCCCTTACACCCCCTTACAACCTCTTACAGGTGGAGAAGGAGTACAACCCGTTGGAGTTGCTGCTCCGGGGCAAGGGCGTAGTCCGCGTGCATGTGCACGGCGGCAGCAACCTCAAGCCTATGGACGACACGACCAAGGTACTACTCTTACTACCAACACGGCAGATTACAGAGGTAGTATTAAGGAACTTCATACTGACAACTTCATACTTACTACTTACTAGGACGGCAAGTGCGACAATAGCGACCCGTACCTGAAGCTCTATTACGGCGACGAACAGCGTCGCACCGAGACCCATGCCCTATCGCTCGACCCGATCTGGGACGAGATCTTCGTGTTCGATGGCAGGGGGGTAAGCACTACCCATAGCACCACCAGTCACTTTCTCACGTACTACTGGTGCGATGGGTCACTTTCTAGTTACTTACTACTACTCGTGTTTTGCTACTGGATCGGCTTACTGCTCAGCTATGTTACTTGCTTGCTTAGATCGAGGGTGAAAGGCAGACCATCGAAGAACTGCTTTGCACGAAGATGGAGCTCGAGTGCTACGACGAGAACAAAGCCTTTGGAATCGATATGCTCGCCCATAACCCCTTGCTCGGCACCGCCACAGTCGATCTGAAACTGGTCATACGCTCACAGGTAGCCCGCCTCCTCCGCCTCCTCCTGCTTTTCCTCTTCCCCCTCCTCCTCCTCCTCCTCCCCCTCCTCTCCCCTTCCTCCTCTTGGCTGCGCTGCCGCGCCAAAGCCCCAACCACCGCGACGCCTGCTCATCCATCACCTTCGCGCCTAGTACCTCCACCTCCACGGCTCTTGCCTCGCAGGAGGCACAGCTGCTCGTGCCGCTCTCGACACAAGGTTCCATCTCGCTGACCGTGACGTGGGAGGTGGAGGAGGAGTGGGTAGACGAGGAAGCGGAGGCTAGGTGGATGAGGGAGCATGCGGAGGAGGACGAGGACGTTCTCGAGGAGATCTTCGGCAGAGGGCAGACGTACGAGGACAAGGTCGCGGCGGCCAAAGCTGACGGTGGGGCGGCCAAGACTGAAGGTCCTACCTCGCCCAAGGGCGCAGCCGCGCCCCCACCGAAGCCGCCCGACATGCTCTCGCTCTCGATCGCAATCACCATACTGGTCAAATTTATCCTCTTCGACCTCGTTGGCTTCTTCCAGGCTAGCTTGATTGTATCCCTCACTTATTATACCAACTCACTGACTTATCTCCTTCCTAGGTCGTACATGCTTGCTTATTGACTTACTCACTTCGCACTATACCCCCTTCCAGGTCAACTCGTCGCTCGCGGGCTCGATGCCAGACATTGAGTTCCCGCCAGAGTTCAGCGAGATGAGCCGCTCGCTCAGCAGCGCATTCAACCTCGACTTCGTCACCGAGACAGGAGAGTCTTGACTGCTCTAACCCTAACCCTAGCCTTAGCCCTCGCGCCAACCCCAACCCCAACCCAAATCCCTAACCCTGACCCCAACCCAAATCCCTAACCCTGACCCCAACCCCAAGCAGGAGAGGCCAACTGCTCACTCGGCTCCAACCAATGCTACCGCATCATGGTCCTGATGTTCAGTCTGCTCGCCTTCCAGCTCGCCTCTCCCGCTGGCTACTCCCTCGTCAAAGGGCTGCAGACTAAGGGCTCCGTCTCTCAGAAGCGTGTCGAGACCCTCGTCGACCGCAGCATCCATGGCAGCGCCATCGTCACTAACCCCGACCCCAACCCCAATCCTAGCCCTAGCCTTGCTCTAACCCTAACCCTAGCCCTAGCACGAACCCGAACCCTAGCCCGAACCCAAGCCCAAATCCAAACGCAAACGCAAACCCAAACCCAAACCAGGCAACGCCATCGTCATCATGGCGCTGCACCCGCCCATCTCCAAGAAGCTCGCGAGCATCATCGACTGTGCTAGGGTAAGTAAGTAGAGTAAAGTAAGAGTATATACTAGTTTCTTGGTCGACTCGAACAGTTGGTAAGGGGTGATTTCAGTGTACCCTTTGAAGTTTGCTTTCATTTCTGTGGGATACACGTACACCGCGTACCTTCCCACTCACTTATTTACTTGCTGTGCCCAGTACAACGACGTCCGCGTGCTCTCGGGTTTCAAAGATATCGAGTGCGGCTCCGGCACCTGCACTGCCGTCGCGCTCGTCTTCGTCTGCCTATATACGCTCGGCGTCCCCATCTACGTCTACCTCTCCCTGCGCGCTTACCTCTCGCCAGCCGCCAAGAATCGCTTTAAGGGCAACCCGATACTCGCGCGGTATAAGGCAAGGATCGGCTTCATCTGCGGCAAGTACGAGGCGCAGTTCTGGTACTACGAGCTCCTCGAGATGACGCGCAAGACCGGCCTCATGGCCGTGACCTCTTTCATTCGAAAGGGCAGCTACTCGCAGCTATTTGCTAAGATGCTCATCAGCGGCTTCTTCTTCGTCGTGCTCATGCGGTGCTCGCCCTTTAACTCGAAGAAGCTTTCCCTGCTCGTGATCACCGGCCAGTTCTGCTCGCTGGCCACGCTCTTCTTCATGCTGATGATGAAGATTGGTTTCTTTGAGGAGGAGGGTGTGGACGTGGGCGTGATGAATTCCATCCTCATGTTTATCATGTTCTTTCCGCTCTTCGTCGCCATCTACATCATCGGCGCGGCCATCCACGAAGCTTTTGCCGCGCACTTCAGGCGGTACGTGTGGCCCAAGATAACGGCGTGCGTCTGGACTGTGGTGAGGAAGCTGATGGTTTGCCTCGACTCGCAAACAAAGTACGCCTACTAAGGTGCTGAAACGCGAGAGAAGGCCCTCACAAATTTCTTACGGATGCAGACTTCAGAGGCGAGGGGAAACGCCTCTTGGGTGACTAATCTTATTCTTTTGCCTGTTCTATATTTGGGGTACGACCTAGGGTACACATTCTTTTGTATTTTTGGTCGTTGTGTCATTACCTTTTTTTGGACCCTCAAAATCGTGATCTGATGCGTCGAAAATCACCCCCAGAACATGATTATCACCCCCTCTGTGGGTGAGGGTGTTAATCAGCGTACAACACATATTTTCTTATCATATATGTACATAAAGCATATAGGGGTGTTAAACAGCGGACGTCACGATACCCCACATACACGGAAATCGTTCCTAGATCACGATTCCGGCGGAAAAATAAGGGGTACCTGCTGAAGCTTGTCGCTTGGCGGCAACTCTGGTCTGCTGCTAAAGTATGTCGGTTCTGCCTTCTGTGCGCAGCAGGTTTGGTGCCCATCTGCACCCGGTGGCGGTGCACGTTAGTAGGTTTGACCCCAAAGTACCTCATTTTAGTCGCAAGGACCGCGACCCCCGCCCCCGGGGGTGGGCATGTACAACAGCCAGCATGTAACACAGCTCATCGATTTCCAACAAAAAGGACAAGGATAAAGTTACTTAAACCGTACTTTATCTTGCAATACTTGTTGCCCCCTCACAATTGGGCATACTTGATTCGCGCACGATACGCGCCTTCGGAACGCCTCGTTCCATAACGGCTTTACTTTACTTTATTCCGCGCCACCAGCCTCTCAGCCCATGCTGACCAGCCTAAGCTCGTACAAGTGGCGCATCCGTGCCTCGACCGCCTCGAGCATCGCCCCCTCGTCCTCGGCGGCCTCGGATGCGATCTCGGCGGCAATCTCCGCCACAGAGACGCCGCCCGAGCACCGTTCGAGCACCTCGAGCTCCAGCGCGTCAGTCAGCTGTAGCCAGCGCCCCTCCACCAGCACCTCGACGCGCCGCGGCTCGCCGAGCGCGTCGGCCATGCAGCGCGAGACAAAGGAGGGCTCCTGCTGCGGGCAGCTCGCAGCGCACGGCGCGGGGAAGGCGCGGCGGCGCAGCAGCCGCCCTTGCAGGTAGAGCAGGCTCAGGTCTGCGGGCGCGTCGAGGAAGCAGCGCATGGCGTCGAGAGGCGTCTCAACGATGGGAGAGCCCGCCAGGTTGAAGGACGTGTTGAGCACGAGCGGCACGCCCGTCGCGAGGAAGAAAGCGGCGATGAGAGCGTAGTAGAGCGGCGCGTCCATCGCGGCCACGCTCTGCAGCCGTGCCGAGCCGTCGACGTGCGTGATCGCGGGCACGTCCGCGCGCCTCTCGGTGCGCACGCTGGCGGTGATGGACATGTACGGCGAGCTGTCGATCGGAGGCACGCCGTCGAACCAGCGCTGCACCTCTTCGGCCATCACGGAGGGGGCAAGCGGTCGGAACATCTCGCGCCGCTTTACCTCGTTGACGCGCGCGTGCATGTCGCGCCGCCGCGGGTCGGCAAGGATGCAGCGACTGCCCAGCGCGCGCGCGCCGACCTCCGCTCGCCCGTCGAACCAGCAGATCACCTCGCCCCGCGCCAAGGCCTCCACCGCCGCCGCGACCGCCGCGCCACCCGCTGCCGCGCCGCCCGCCGCCACGCCCTCCTCGCGCTGCGCGTCTGCGGCCGGCGAGGAGGGCGGTACCTTTGCGCTCAGCTCGCTCGGCTCGACCTCCTCGCACCAAGGCGACATCTCGTCGATGGCAGACTGCACATCCTCATCCGAGTAGCGCTTGCCCTGGTACGGGCCAAGCGGCGCGCGCCTCGGAGGAGGGCGGCGATGGATCCAGGTGAGACCTTTCGTCGTCCCCTGAGTTGCGGACCCCTTCGCTGAAGGCTTGCGCAGTGCCAGAGAGCGCGGCGGGAAGGCGGAGGGCGGCGCCAGCCTGTGCAGCGCGAAAGCAGCGCACCCCATGGCGATACCCTCGTCCCCAGGCCACGCCGGCACAAAGACACGATCGAAGCCCGCCTCGCGCGCCACTCGGCCGTTGAGCACCTTGATTAGGGTCAGAGGTCAGGGGAAGGGTCGCGTTCATGGTCGGGGTCAGGGCCAGAAGTGGGGTTAGGGTTATGGTTGGGGCTCGGGTTCCAAGCGGCCGTTGAGCACTGAGTTCTGTGCGACGCCGCCCACCAGGCAGACGTTCTTCGCGCCAGTGCGCCGCTGCAGCCTTGTCAAGAAGGAGAGCGTCACCTTGGTAAGTAGTGAGCAGTAATGGTGAGTAGTCGGTAGTAAGGGGTGAGTAGTAAGGGGTGCGTAGTAAGGGGTGAGTAGTAAGGGGTGCGTAGTAAGGGGTGCGTAGTAAGGGGTGAGTGCTCTGTAGCAAGTGGCAGCCGCATCAGGAGTGAGAGCGTCACCTCCTCGAGCTCCGTCTGCATGCCCTGCGCCAAAGTCGCCAGGAAGGCGCGATGCCGCCGCGCCGCCGCCGCCGCCTCCGCCGCCGCCGCCGCCGCCTCCTCCTCCTCCTCCTCCTCCCCCGCCTCGGCCGCGGCCTCTCCAACCGCCGCCGCCTCCCCCGCCCGCTGCAGCGGCTGCGGTAGCGGGGGCGCGTCCGCGGCGGCGACGATAGGCGCGTAACCGTCGGGCAGATGCCGCCAGCCATTGGCGAGCGGCAGCGACTCGAGCGCCGCCCAATCCACCCGGAGCTGCTCCGCCCCTAGGCCGTCGAGCTCGCCGTGTAGCAGCCGCAAGCCTGAGCCGCCGCGCGCCACCGTTGCACCCTCCGCACCCCCTGCACCCTCTGCACCCTCTGCACCCTCCGCCTCGCGGCTCCACGTCTCCGCCCAGGGCGCGAGACCCATCACCTTACCGCACGCATTCCAGTCGCCGAAGATGTGCGAGGAGATACGCGAGTAGACCTGGTTAGGGTTAGGGTTAGGGTTAGGGTTAGAGTTAGGGTTAGGTCCAGTTAGGGTTAGGATAAGGGCAAGGGTTAGGAGGTGCGCGAGTAGACCGGAGCGACTCTATGTGTACCCAACCAACTACTCACCAACTTACCGCCCCAAGCGACACCCCTGGCTTCGACAACACGGAGTCGCCCCTAACTCTGGCTCTACTTACTCACTATAGCTATACTTACTATGGCTATGCTTACTATGGCTCTACTGACTATGGCTATGCTTACTATGGCTCTACTGACTATGGCTATGCTTACTATGGCTCTACTGACTATGGCTATGCTTACCGCC
>MDSY01119405.1_pt1 | contig 10241 bp, 9 predicted proteins | sample 811131 | NCBI WGS metagenome assembly MDSY01 (sample SAMN05326643, study PRJNA326480) | marine metagenome | isolation source: seawater | place: Atlantic Ocean: South West | collected 2010
AAATACAGAAGTAGCTGAAAAATTATCAGATAATCCACCATTAAATACAGAAGTAGCTGAAAAATTATCAGATAATTCACCATTAACTACAGAAGTAGCTGAAAAATTATTATTTTCAGAAGAGGATGAATTTAAAAATGTACCCAATGATTTTTCATCTTTTATAGGCGATAATTCAGTTGTTTCTAATATATCTTTTAATTTATTAGTAGGACTTTTATTTTTAAATAGTATAACCGGTGAATAATTTTTAGAAGACATCTCATCAACTTCATCACTTTCAGACGTAACAGAATTTGCAAGTTTATTATAATTTTCTAAAACATCAAGTACTACATTATATCCATTTTTAGTATTATTTATAATAGTTTGAATAAGAGTATTTGTAATTTCTGTTTTATTTTTTAAATTGCTTCTTATTTCTTCTATTTTTTGATCATTTAATTTTGATAATTCTATCATTAAATTTTTAAAACCTTGTTTTGAAAGACTCATATATATAAAATTAGAAAAAAAAATTTAAATTTTTTTTTTCTAATAACACTTTAAAGATTAAAAACCTTTTAATTTAATTATGTCTATTAATATCAAGAAAAAAAGAGGTAGAAAACCAAAGGGTCTTATAAATAATGACAATCAAAATTATAAAACAGATTCAGAGACTTTGATATTTCATTTACCAATAAATATTGAAAAAAAGCAATCTGATATTTTTTTAAAAGCTCAACCGAACGTAAATAAAAATATTGTTTCTTTAAAAGAAGAAATTGATGAATTAAAAAAAAGAAATTTAATTTTAACAGAAAAATTAAAAAAGAAAGGTATTTGTTCAAAAAAAATGGTAAAATATCATGTAACAAATTATACAAATGAAACAAAATGTTTTTGGTGTAAACATAACTTTTCAATACCACCGATAGGTTTACCAGATAATTATAATAATTGTAAATTTAAAATGATAGGACATTTTTGTTCTTTTAATTGTGCTAAATCATATAATCTAGATTTATGTGATAATAATATTTGGAAAAGAAATTCTTTATTAGACTTTTTATATATGTTAACATATAATGAAGATATTGAAATATTACCAGCACCACATTGGAAAACTTTAAAAGATTTTGGAGGAAATTTAAATATTGAACAATTTAGAGATGATTTTATTATAAATACAACCGAGTTTATTTATCTTCATCCTCCTTTAGTTACTAGAAAACCATTTATTGAAGAAATAAAAAGGGTTAATAATAATAATAATAATAATATATCAGATGATGATGAATTAGTTCTTAAAAGAAACAAACCTCTTAAAACTACTATACATAATATTAGAAATATATTAGGAGTTTAATTTTTAAATATCTTTCTTTAATACAAAGTTTTTATTTTCAAGTAAATCTAATGCATTTAAAAAATCATTATGATCTGATTGTTTTGAATTATTTGAATCAGATTTAATTGTAAATTTTGGATAATCTATAAGGATAATTTTAAGATTACTATATTTTTCAACAACTGGTTTTATAATAGATACCATATCTGAAATAGATGAAAGTGCAGCTAGACCAAATATTGTTTTATATTCAATCTTCTTAACAAAATTAGTTGATTTCATATAATTATGAAGTAGTATTGTAAGATTTTTATCAAGATCTATTGATTTATAATTTTGTTTGATAAAATCAAAATCATTAATTTCTGTATTATTTAATTCAAGTAAAGGATAAATAATAGATGAAAGAACTTCTTCTTCACTAATTTCTTTTTGAATAAAGTATTGTACTAGCGAGTTAATAACTCGAGAAGATGATTTTCTATCTTCCCATTTTTTGTATTTATCTGATGAATTGTTTAGATTAAGACGAGATACTACTATTATTTCACGATCAGTTGATTCGATAATAGCTGGTAAAATTTTACCACAAGGTGCAAATTTTTTTATACTTCTTACTCGTCTTTTTTTAGTTAAAGAACTAGTGGGTATAATACCTACGAGACCATAATCTGGAAGTAATATAGGTAAGCTATTAGCAGTTTTATTATCTGTAATAATAATGCTAACATAATCCCCAATTTGGGGAGATTTATTGTAGATTTTTGGATACGACATACTAATTTTAATTATGTTTTTTTTCAATTTTTTTACATATATTCACTTTGTAAATCTAAATAAAAATATGATAAGAAAAAATTTATAAAGATTTATATATGAAAATATTATCTTGGGATGTTGGAATAAAAAATCTTGCATTTTGTTTAATAGAAGTTTTTCCAAAAAATGAAGGGAAAAAATGGTTAATTAAAGATTGGGGTATAATTAATTTAGTTGATCAAGGAGATACAACGTGTAAATGTTGTAAAAAAAAAGCTTCTCTATTTTTACCATGTGACAGATTAAAATTTTGTAAAATACATTCAAAAAAACACGAACTTAATATAAAACAATACAATAAATATTTTAAAATTAATCAAGACAAAAAGGAATGTTGTTACTTAATTAATTCATCAAAAAAAAAATCAGTAAAATGTAATAAAAATTCGAAAGTATGTCATATTTCTGATAATAATATTGAAAATAATTATTGTACAGCACATTCAAAAACAATTTATAAAAGATATTTAACATCAAAAAAATATATACCTTTAAAAAAAATAAATGCTTCCAAAGAATTGATTGATATTTTAAAAAGAAAGCTAGTGGATGAATTAGATAAAAGAAAACATTTCTTACAATGTTCAATGGTTTTAATAGAAAATCAACCAACATTAAAAAATCCTAAAATGAAAGCAATCTCTTCTACTATTTATGATTATTTTTTAATTAGAGGAATTGTAGATAAAGAAATAAATCAAAGTAAAATGGAACTAGTTAAATATATATCACCTTCAAATAAATTAAAAGTTGCAGATGAAGGAGATACTACTAAATTAATTAAATTAAAAGGAGATGAAGCAAAAACATATAAATTAACAAAAGCATTAGGTATAAAATATTGTTTAAAAATGATTGAAGGACAAGAAACATGGATTAATTGTTTTAATGGATATAAAAAAAAAGATGATTTGGCTGATGCTTTTCTACAAGGTATGTATTATATTTTTAGATTTATTCTTTTAGATTCATAAAAAGATTCACAACGTGAATATATTTAATGGATTTTTAATTTTTTAATATGTTCTTTCAAATCAACATCACCATATTTAAAACTAGCTAATTGGTTAATTATTGGAAATTTATTATTATCAAAACGAAGATTATATTTTCCTTTAGAAAAATCAATAGCTATGATTATATCAATCATATACTTGACTCTTTGACCAATTGATTGCCAACTAATACAATCATCTCTTAATTTCTGAGAATCATATATTTTTTTACTAACAATTTGATCACCATCTCGTAAAAATTTACAAATTTTTTTTGAACGATTTATGCTTACTTGGACGATATCTTTTAAATAAGGTTTTTCATCTATAACACTACTCTTAATTTCAATCGGATCTCCTTTGTTATCAAAACAGTCAATTTCTGATGTAGTTACACAGTTAATACCACAAATAGTATTAACACACACATTAAAAATAGATTGTTTTTTAGAAGTACTTGGATAATCACATACTTTTTTTTCAACAAGATGACCAATAGAATTAATATCATTTGTTTTTCTACCAGGAATATGATGAACATAAATAACACCATTTATTTTTTCAAGTTCCCATATATCTCTTTTTTTACCTGTAACAGTTCCACTTAATGCTTTAAAAAGAGCTGTAGAACTAACTATTTTAATATCAAGATTAGTTAAAAAATTTTTCCAAATATTTTTATTTAGAAAACTACTAACAAATTTTGGTATTGGTCTATGTGGAAATCTACATGATTCGCGTTTAGACGGTAATGGTGTAATTTGAAATTGTTTAAAAGGTGTATTTTTTATTTTCGGATATTTAATACATTTTTTTCTAAATAGTCCAATTCTGCTAATAATATCATTTTCAGATATATTATCTCCCGTGAAATATTTATGAAACCAAATAATTGGTATCGTTTTTTGATTAACAATCCAATTTTGATCTAACGGAATAGATGCAATTATATTTTTTTTTTCATAAAATTCTTTAACTAATCTTATATTTACTTCAATATAATCTATATCCCATTTGTGATTAATCCATTCATCGCGCAGTATGCTATTACTCATTACAATTTTAAATACTTTAAAAGGATCAGCGTTTGGGATATTATTAGTTTTACATATATTATTAACAATCGTATGAAAACTATGTGTACAATTTCTCTTTTTAGGACTTTTATTTAAAACAGCTCCAGAGAAATTTATATCAATATTTGATAAAAGTTGTTTAGTTTGTTTAAAATTCAACATTATATACATTATACTGTCTAAATAAATTTCAATTTTTTTATATACAAACACGTATATAAAAAAATTGACAACATAGTCTTCTAAATATGTTAAGATATGAGTTTAAAACTAATTCTTGGACCAATGTATAGTGGTAAAAGCTTTGAATTAATTAAAACAATAAGAGAATTAAAAATTCTTGATTTACCTTATATGGTCGTTAAACCCAAAATTGATGATAGATATACAAAGGAAGATTTTATATGTACTCACAATATGGATAAAGAAAGATGTATATGTCTGTCGGATATGAATGATATTTATAAATATAAATTAACAGAATATAAATTTATAATAATAGATGAAGGACAGTTTATAAGTAATTTAGTTTCAGTTACTAAAAACTTGGTAGACAATTATGGATTAAATGTTGTAATAGCTGGGTTAGATGGAAATTTTAAAAGAGAACCAATCGGAGATATTTTACAATTAGTTCCTTTTTCAGAAGTTGTTATAAAAAATAATTCTAAATGTATTAAATGTAAGGATAGAACTGAAGCACCATTTACTTTCAAAACATCTTTAAATAATGATGTAATAGATGTTGGATCAGTAAATAAATATATCCCACTTTGTAGAAAACATTACATTGAATCAACACTTTTAAAGAATTCTTTAAAAGATAAAAATATTAATATTAATAATAGTAAATAATTTTATTACATTTTCTTTTAATTTTTACATATTTTATTTTATCTTTTTTTATTTTTCTTTTACCATAAATTTTAATTTTTGGTTCATATACCCTTTGTTCTTTAGAAGGTTGATAGGGTGATATCATTATATATAACTTAGATATTTAAAAAAAATTGATTTTTATTTAAAAAAATACTAACACTTTAAATAGAAATGACTAACTGTCCCAATTTTAAAGTTCAAGATTATGTAGATATTAAAAAAAATAAAATAGATAATTTACCAAATGGAGTAAATGTATCTACAATGACAGCAAGTATTATTAAGACAGAATTAAAATTTGATTTTAATAATATTTTTAATTATTTACCACTTTCATCTGATGATGTTTTAGCTGTAGTCAGAAATCAAGAAGAATATAGGTCAATAATTACAATGAAAAAAAAAAAGAAAAAGAAAGTTGAAAAGAAAAAGAAAAGGCAATTTTTTAATCAATATTCTGTAATTATTAGAATTAATGAAGGTGAATGTGAAAATTTAGATAATGAAAAAAAAATTAATTTTAAATTATTTGTGAATGGATCTATTCAAATGTCTGGTATAAAAGATTTATATAGTGTTAATAAAGCATTAAATAAACTGGTATATGTATTAGGAAAACAAGTTGGAATTAAACATGATAATAAAAAGAAAATAGAAAGAATTAAATTTGTAGAAAATGTTAAAGATTTTGACTCGACTGGATTTAAATTAAATATGATTAATAGTAATTATAAAATACGTGTTAAAATTAATAGACCACATTTATATCAATTATTATTAAAAAAAAAAATAAATGTTACATATGAAAAAGCAATTAGAGCTTGTGTATGTGTAAAATATGTAGTACCTGTTAATAATAAATTAAAAAAAATGTTAATTAAATCATTTGAAGAATTATTTAGTAAAAATTATGATCGAAAAGAATTATTAAATATTGTCAGTAAATGGGAATCTTTTGAAGAAAAGATAAAATTGGCTATAACCAGGTTAATTAATAAATCAGAAGAACTTGAGTATAATATTCGTAAAAAATTAATTCACAAAATAGATGAATTATTTCGAATAGGTAGAGAAAAAAATTTATCTATTTTTGTATTTCAAAAAGGAAATATTATTATAACAGGTGCAGCTAGTAGTAGATATGATATAATGCAAGCTTTTAATTTTATCAATAATATTATTCTAACTCATATAGATGATCTAGTTATTGAAGAAGAAGATGTAAGAGAACGAGATATTAAGAAATTTCATAATGAAGTTATGATAGAAAATTCTCATAAATTAAAAAAAATCTTTCCGAATGGAGTTATTCCTAAATTATTTACAATTACGTAAATCTATTTACTTTGTGAATATTTATTATTAAAATATTTAATAATCAACATCTTTTGAAAGATTAATTTTCTTTCCTTCTTCAAGAAAAATAGTATGCTCATATTGAGCAGTATAACCACTATTATCAACTAGAGGTGGATAGCTTGATAAAATATGAAGTTTAACTAATTTATCTAAACTTTCTTTAGAAATGTTCTTTAATTTAGGATATGTTAAATATCTACTACTAAATGGTAATGTATTGAATGATTTATATAATTTTTTTATAATACTATTTAATTTTTTATTTTTTGTACGAGCGTTAACTTTTTTTAACATGTATAGAGAATTTTTATCATAAATAGTTTCTATATCACCTGTTCCTGTACTTCCAAAAGTTTCAACAGCATATACACCTTCTTTAAATCTATGATTTTCTGAATAATATATGACTGGTTTAGATGGAAGGAACATGCCACCATGTATTATTCTTCGTAAAATATTATGCCCACCTAGATGTACAACTGGATTTATTGGTTTATTATCTATTTCATAAGAAGTCATTACTTCATAAATATCTTGTGCCCATTCATTTATAATAACATCAACTCCTAAATTTTTAATACCTGTATTGGTAGCTTCTTTTACAGCATGTGCTAAAATATTATATTTTTCGTTAAAATAAACAGTAAAAGCACTATCAATAATAAATCCATTTACTTCAACGCCATAATCAATTTTTAAAATATCGTCAATTCCAAAAACTTTATCGTTATTTTGATAAGGAGAATAATGAGCAGCACAATTATTAAGACTAAGCCCTGTTGGAAATCCAATACCATAATTAATTCCTACATTATTTGTTAATTGTTTAGTAGTTGATTCAATTAAATTTGCAATTTTACTCAATTTCATTCCTGGTTCGATCATCGGTTGAACAATTTTACGAACATGTTTATGAATATTTCCGGCTAAAATGTAACTATCTAATTTATTTAATTTTCTAGAAATATCATATATTTTTATTTCAGATTTAGTATCATATAAGTTAACTCCTTTTAAAACTTGTTTACTATCAATATTTCCAGTTGTTTGATATATTAATGACATTAATTATTATATCAAACGATATTTAAATGATTTTATTTATTTTTTTGATGTACTAAATTATTTGTATAAGGGTTTTTTTCCATTTGATTAATATAATTATAATTTATTCTATATTCACTTTCTATTTTTTTAACTTTATCTTTATTTCTTGAATAAATTGTATTTAAATCTTGATCTATTATATTTCTATCAACTGGTTGATGCTTATTAATATATTCTCTATTATATTTAATTTCTTCTTTTAATTCATATCCGCCTTTATCAACAATATATGGACCATCGTGTTTCCCCCCAGGTAATCTATTATATGTTAATATTTCTCTTCTATCATCAATATTCATATTATTAGCATCAGTTCTATCTCTTGGTTGATGAACTTCTCCAACTAAATTACCAGTATAGTTTGTATGAGCAGTAGTTTCTCTAATAGTTCTTTTAGCGATATCATTTTTTGATCTTTTATATGATCCGTCAGTGAATACATTCTTAAGATTCATATGAGGTGTTGAATGTAACGTCGTTTGTTTTATAGTTGGTTTAGCTTTTTCACCTTTATTTCTATGATATGAACCATCATTAGAAGCAATATTCATATGAGGCGTTGAATGTATTGTTGATTCCTTTATAGTTGTTTTAGCTTTTTCACCTTTATTTCTATGATATGAGCCATCATTAGAAGCAATATTCATATGAGGTGTTGAATGTAGTGTTGATTCTTTTATTGTTATTTTAGCTTTTTCACCTTTATTTCTATGATAAGAATCTTGATGCATGCTGCTAATATTCATTGCAGGATGTGATGTAAGTGTAGATTCTTTAACAGTATGTCTAGCAAAATCTCCTTTTATTCTAGTATAATTAGAATTAGTTGCACCAACAACATTCATTTCGGGGACATTAAATAAAGTTGATTCTTTTATCGTATTTCTAGTCTTAGCATTAGGGTCTCTAGTATATCCTCCTCCTATATCATCTCTTGCATTACCTTGATAATTATTAAATTGTGTAGTTTGTCTTGTTGTACTCTTGGCTTTATCATTTTTATCTCTTACATAACTATTACCATTTTCATCTCTAGCATTACCTTGGTAATTATTAAATTGAGTCGTTTGTCTTGTTGTATTTTTTGCACTATCTTGGTTATTAGCATAAATAGATTTAACATTTGATGAAATACCCTGTGGATAATTAGTAGTAGTGTAATTTTGTCTATTAGTATTAGGCATAATCATATCTTTAGAAAAAACATATTCTCTAGTATTACTACCTTTTATTCCTGTAATATTATCATTATGAATCATTAATTCTCTTAATGTAGTTAAAGGTATGTCATTTGGATTATTTGTATATGAACCCATTGTAGAATTATTAACATGTCCTTTTTCTTCATAATTAGTTGTTATTCTTTGAGTATTATAAGCTTTATAAGATTTCTTATTTTGTATTTGATTTTTATTAATCACATTAGAAACATTTCTTTGATTATCTTCATGTAATGTTATCTTAGAGGACTTTTTATATTTAGATTTATTTTTAGAAGGACCTGATCCCATATTACTATTTTTTGCAGGATTTATATAATTATTTGCAGTACTTCGGTGACTATTTGATTTTTTAAAAAGACCTCGTTTAGATTGTTTAGTAACAGTTGCTTTGTTTGCAACTAAATCATTGAAATTTACTTTTTTATATGTTGGTAATTTATCTTTAGTTATAGTAGGCATTGGTCCTCTCCTTTCTCCTTTTTTAATAGCATGGATTTTTCTAGTTTTATATATTTTCTTTTGATTATTTTTACTTTTTAGTTGATCAATTGTTTTTGGCATAATTCTATAAGTTTTATTTCTCCCAACTTGATTCATTCCATTAATACCTGGTAAAATTTTAACTTTATTTTCAAATGGAAGTTCTGAAAAATTTTTTTGTTTATCTGGTATATATCTATTTTTTAATTCATTTGTCATAACTGGTGCTCCATAAACATTTGATAAATTTTTAGTGGGTTCAAAAAGAGGTGCAATTTCTTTTTTATGCTGAAATGTTCTATCAGAACCGGATTGTATTTGTAATTTTCTATCTTGGTAAGTTCCATTATTAACTTCAAAATCTCTTCTTGATGAATTAGGTGTCATATTATTATGAGTAAAATCTTCACGATTTGTAACTCCATAATGCATATTCTTCATTGCAAATCGTGAATAATTATTTTGAAAATCTAAATCTCTTGTTAAATTATGGTTTTGACCACTATTAAAACTATGTGGTTCTTCATCACTGTGTGTAAACATTAAAGTATCAAATTGATTTAAAAAATTTTCTTTATTTTTCTTTCTTTTTCTTTTTGCTTGTTTCTTAATAGATTTTTTAACTCTAGCTTCATTATCAGATTTAATATTAATTTTACTTTTTCTTCGTTTATTAATTAATTTAAAGTGAGATTCATCAAATAATTTAAATTTTTTCATATTATTAATAATCTGAAAAAATTTTTTAAATAAAAACAATTAAAAAATTTTAAACAAAAAGTGAATATATTTATATTATTATTTACAATCAACGACTTTGCATTTTGACATCTGTCTAACTTTCTTTTTTTTTGGAGGTAACGCTTTACCATCCTCCCATTTATTTTGTTTAGGAATTTTATAATTATCTTTTACCCACGTTCTTGAATGAAACCCTTCTCTGTGTTCTGATGTTTGAATATTATTTATA
>MDSY01113385.1_pt1 | contig 10240 bp, 10 predicted proteins | sample 811131 | NCBI WGS metagenome assembly MDSY01 (sample SAMN05326643, study PRJNA326480) | marine metagenome | isolation source: seawater | place: Atlantic Ocean: South West | collected 2010
TCCCAACAAAACTTGTTGTTTTGACCGTGCCTTTTGCAAACCCGGTTGCCGCTTTTTCAGATAAACCAATTGATTGGCCTACGTTTTTAAAATTTTGCTCTAATTTGGAAGATACACTAAACAGCCTTTTTCTCTGCTCGATTGCTCTCTTGATTTCTTTTTGTTCTTCTTCAGATAATTTGCTGTTCTTTTCTAATGCTCCGCCGGCCTTGATCAGGCTTTTACGGTAATTCTCCAACTGCTGTGAATTGGTAATTTTTGATAATTCTTCTAATATTTTCTGTACTTCAGGATCCATTTTTTCTACCATTTTATACGCATATAAATATAGACATACATACGTTAATATGTTATATTTATAGACGGAAAAAACACAATGACAAACGAAACAAAACCTTTAAGCAAATACTATAGACAACCACAGATCTATATCAGATTCCCAAGTGGTGGACAATTTTATCCTCCACAGGTGGTCAAGCCAACTGCAAATGGTGAATACCCAGTGATGCCCATGACAGCAGTGGACGAACTTGCATTCAAAACACCGGACGCAATGATGAATGGCCAGGCGACAGTGGACGTGATAAAATCCTGCATACCTGACATCTTAGATCCATGGCAGATAGTAAACTACGACTTGGACACAATACTTGTTGCAATAAGAATTGCCACATACGGTGAAAAAATGGATTTAGAAGTCACAACTCCGGTAACCAACGAGAAATACACACAATCATTGGATCTAAACACAGTGCTTGAATCACTAATTGGCAAGCCAATTGAAAATGTTGCTGTCATGAATGACGGTATGAAAATAACAAGCAGGCCATTGACTTACAGACAAATCACTAATTCTCAATTGACTCAATTTGAACAGCAAAAAATGTATGCTCAGGTCAATACAAGTCAACTGTCGGATGTAGAAAAAACAGCAAAGTTTCAGGAAGCATTTAAAAAACTTACGCAGTTGAATTCGAGTCTTTTATTAGGAAACATAAACAGCATTGAATTGCCTACAGGTGAAACTGTGACTGATCCGGCACAGATAAAAGAGTTTGTGGACAATGCTCCAACCAAACTTATTAAGGAACTAGAAGACAAAATGAGTGTTTTGAGACAACAAGGTTCGGTGAAACCTATACAGATCAAAGCAACAGAAGAACAGATCAAAGCAGGGGTGCCAAGCACTTTTACAGTGCCTATAGCATTTGATAACTCAAATTTTTTCGTATAAAATTAGTGACAATGGGGAAATCTGACATGATTTCCTTTTTTAAGGACCTAGAAAATGAATGTAAAAATCTCAAGAATGAATTGTTTAAAATTTGTTGGTATATGCGTGGAGGCGTAACATATCAAGAATCCCTAGCACTATCCTTTGATGACAGACAGATCATCGGTGCACTCATAAAAGAAAACTTAGAAACAACCAAAAAAACAGGACAGCCATTTTTTTAATTTGAATTATATGATATTATTATCATGCTAATGAAAGGTTTTAAATAAACACAATGTTCAAAGGAGCATACACACCGCAGGACTCTGCACTATTTGGATCTTTTGAATGTCCAGAAGAGGTCGACATACCGTTGACCGACATAGAGGCCTATAAACTATGGCCAAATCTCAATTGGATATACGACAAACCAAAACTGTGTGAAAGCCTCAAAGTAAAACACAACTTCTCTGGCATAATGCCTGAAGAGTTTCCTGTGTTTCAGAAACCCATTCAAAATTTACACGGTCGTGGACAGAACACAAAACTTATTTCAAACCCAAAAGAGTTTGAGAAGAGTTATATGCCGGGAACCTTTTGGATGCCTGCATACACAGGAAATCATTGGAGCGTGGACGTGATCATGCTGAACGGTAAGGTGGCCGATTATTTCTGTGTGCTGGGACATCCATCTTTTGACGGAATGTTTGACTATTGGGAATACAAGGGAAGAGTAGACGAGAACATCGGCAAGTACGATGAACATATGTTACAGGCATCTATCAAAGCAACTGACTTCTGTGAGAAACATCTTCAAGATTATGGATGGAGCGGAGTGATAAACTTTGAACTGATAGGTGAGAACATAATCGAGGTGCACTTGAGAATGAGTCCACAATTTGCAGTGATGTACGGCGAGGCAGTCTTGAAACAGTTGCCTGACGTTTACGCAGGAAACAAGTACAAGAAAGATCCCATGAAGCAGACACCACCCGGCGGATATGTTTTACCTATGTTTGTAGAAGAGGCTCCTAAACACGGTTTCGAGGTCAACGATAAGAAAATTAAAGAAGTTCTCGACGACGAGAACGTGCGCCACGTCAGTTTTGAGTATACTGGAGAGAACAATCTGGAAGATATCGCACACCCACCCGGAGGATTTTATCTGGGAAGCATCACAGTCACAAATCTAGACAAAGGCAGAGAACAGCGTAAAGAACTTTTCAAAGCATTTGTATCAAGAGATATTCACTAAAGAGATGTCTAAAGACATCTAAACTTCGCTTACGCTCGTTTGTTTTTTTAAAAACGCAACTGTAAGAACAAAATGCTTAACGCATTGCGTTTACTGTGGCAGATTTTGAAGTCACAATTCTGCTGTTTCCAGCAGAACTGACTTTGTCTCTGTGGCGAGTGTCGAAGTCACCATACATCGCTACCAAATTTGGCCGGGCGGTTGTGCGGTACCCGTTTGCTCATTCCTAACAACGCGAGCCTGTAAAGTCTTTGTATGATAATCCATTACAGACTTGAGGGTGCTTCTTTTTCATTGCAGTGCCTCATCTTTTTTTGCCGTGTGCATCTTGTGATTCACCACCTACTATTAGTTCGGCGCACTTCACGTTTTACCTGGATGCTATTTTTGCCTGTGATTTTAATTTGAGAAAGTTTGTGCCTATCACTAGTATATAACACACACAAATTTTGAGGTCAATCTTTTTGAGTTTAAATATGGATATGAGTTGGATTTATCAAGAAAAACCCATTAATGAATTACCAAATGATTGTGTTGGCTTTGTGTATCAGATTACAAATACAACCAACGGTAAGATGTACATCGGCAAAAAATTAGCAAAATTTAGTCGATCGAGGAAACCTCTGAAGGGCAGAGTAAACAAAAGAAGATATAAAATTGAATCAGATTGGCAGGATTATTATGGATCAAGTGATGCATTAAATGAAGATATACAAAAAATTGGTAAAAGTAAATTTAAAAGAGAAATATTATTTTATTGTAAATCAAAAGCAGAACTGTCTTACATAGAGGCTAGGGAACAGTTTGCACGGAAAGTGCTTGAAACAGACGATTATTATAATGGCCATATTCGTGTGAGAATACACGGTTCAGGGATTATGAGAGAAAAATCAACCAAAGGAATACTCCAATCATAAAAAAAGCCTGTACAAATAATGCACAGGCTTATTTTAACGTTAAATTAAAATCCAATTACGAAGCGGCCTTCTCGGCGTTTTTCGCTTCCTGAATTTCTTTTCTTCTTGCTTTGATCAATTTTGACAAAGATGCTAATGCCTTTCTTGCTCTAGTGGCACTTGCTTTTACACCTTTCTCTGTGAACTTTTGGTTCTCTTCAGAGTATGACTGAATCTCTGTCATGATCTGTTCATGTGTTTGTGACATAATATTACATCCTTTTTTGTTATATTAGTTATAACTCTCTAATTTAAGCAGAAAAGAACTGGTTTTGTCAAGTGAAATCTAAATTATTATTTCAACATCATTGGAATAATTGGTAAAACCATTCTCTTTTACAACCTTTAATACAGAATTCACTCTGCTTACCAATTCATCTTTGTGTGAAATCAAGAAAATATTTTTGTTTTGTGTTCTCGACATATCCTTAAGAACTGCCATTGATGATTCAACTCCTGATGTGTCCATTCCGGCATCAACTAGTTCGTCGATAAACAATAAGTTAATTTGTTGGTAAAGAGATTCCCAAACATCTCTAAATGCCCAACTCAAACTTAATATCAATCTATTTCTTTCACCTCTACTTAAATTATCAAAATCTAATTCTCTACCAAGTTCTTCGATCTGTACTGTGAGATCTGAAAGGAAAGTAACTGTGTGCGGCAGTTTTACCTGACCAAGATAGTACGCCAATCTTTGATTCAAATATGTCAAGTTCTGCTCAATTATCCTAGTTCTAACAAAAGAGTCTTTAGCAGTCAAAAGTTTATATAAGAAATCTTGGTGTCTTCCTAAATCTTCTAATTCATTTATTTTAGTGAAGTCAACCTTTTGGATCGCTTTTTTACTTAATTCATCAATTTGTTCTTGATAAGGGTCGGCTTCTTTTTCTAATCTTTGCAATTGGTTTTTAAGATCTGCCAACGATCCTTTATGGTTATATGCTTCATCTATAGAGTCATAATAAGTTTCTGGCAAAGTACCGATATCGCCAATAGAATCAATTCCTTCAGTTACAATTTTAAGATCTCCTTCGAGTTTATTTGCATAAGTTTGAGACTCGTTGAGAGTTTGATTTAATTTGCTTACCAATTGTGTGTGTTTGTCAGTGTGTAATTCTTGTTCGCAAGTTGGACATTTTTGTTGTTCGGCATATTTTAAATCTTTTTTAGTCTTCTCCACTTGTAGGTTTGCTTTGGTAAGAGAATCTTCGTGGTACGCTTTTTCTTTTTGCAAACTTCTCAATGCTGTTTGGTTCTCATTGTGTTTTACAACTTGTTTGTGTGCAGTTAGTTCTTTTTCAATATCAACTTTTTCTAAATCTTCTATTGCTGTTTTTAATTTTGCTACGTTTTCATGGTTTTGAGATTTCCATGCATTGCTTCTAATCTGCAGGGAATCTATGCTTTGTTCAATCTTTTCATTTGATGATGTAATAGCGTCTATTCTAAATTTTTCTTCTTGCACCTCAGTTTTGTTAGACTTCATCTGTTCTTTTAAAAGATCTGCTTTCTCACTTAAAAGTGTAATACCTAATAGTTGTTCAATTATTTCTCTTTGTTCTGCTTGTTTTGTGGCCAAGAACGGTTGGGTGTAAGTATTCAATGCTATGATGTTTTTAAACATTGCATGAGTCATACCCAATAGTTTATTAATTTCTTTTTGTGTTTCTCTGTTTTCGCCTTGTGCCTCATTGGCATCGGCATTTTGTTCAATATTGTTTGCAAAAAATCTAAAGAGTTGTGGTTTCCTGCCTCTTTGTATTGTGTAAGATACATTATTTTTTTCAAAATTAATAGACACCATCATGTCTTTACTATTTGTTTTGTTTACTAAATTGTCTCGTCTTATTTGTGTCAACGCTTCACCAAAAAATACATAACTGATAGCATTGATTATAGTAGTTTTGCCTGTACCATTTCTAGCACCGGCATCGTCACCACCCAGATCCATATTTTCACCAAGTACAAGCACGAGATTTTTATTGGCAAAATCTATGCTTTGTGTAGCATTACCTACACTCATGAAGTTTTTTACAGTTAAGGTTTTAATTGTTAACATCTAAATTATTATAAATCGCCATTAAAATTTTTTTATCATAGGTCTCAGAATCAACGCCGTCTAATTGCTTTAACACAATTTGATCAACAGAGTCAAATTTTTCAACTTTTACCAGTGGTTGCTGTGCTTGGTCAATTTGTTCTGGAATTAGTTGTAATTCTCTTAATTTGTATTTTTCCATGAACGTTTCTCTTATAAAATTTGCTTCTTCGTAAGATATCTTTATGTCTAATGAAACTCTCACATACATATTTGATTGCAACATATCGTCAGCATCGTTCAATAGTTTACTAATTTTGAAATTTCTATATCTTGGCATATCGGGCCAATTGATATACTTTGGTTTGCCACCCCATTCTAATATCATCATACCACGTTCGTCATCTCCGGCGTCTGCGTAATTGTGTGGAAATGCATTTCCCATATAATGAATATTATTACTAATCTGCCTTTTATGGAAGTGTCCTGTGAACATATATTCTTGATTCTTAAAATGTTCTGCCTTGATAGTACCTGTGTCAGGCATATCTACCATTGCGTTCATTTTAAAATATGGTAATTCAAAATGTCCAAACATATACCTTGCTTTTATTTCTTTTATTTTTTTCCATTCGTCCTGCACCACCCACGGAATAATTGCCACATCGTTCTCAATAATCCATTCATTTACAATATGGACGTTTGGAATATATCTTACAAACTCCATGCTATTAATTTCTCTTTTGTCTCTGTAAAACAAATCGTGATTGCCCATTATGACATAAACTTTTTCAAAGGCCTTTCCTAATCTTTCCATGTTTGAAACTGTGTAGTTCATAGTGGATACGTTTGTGGACGATCTGTGGTGATGCCAATCGCCTAAAAATATGCAAGTTTCACAACCGTGTGCTTTTGCTTGATCTATAAACCAATAAATGAATGCTTCACAATCGTCATTGTGTATTCTTGAATTAGCTTTCATTCCAAAGTGGATGTCAGTAAAACAAGCAACCTTTTTAAAAAATGCCATTATTTTTTTACTTCCTTATATTTAAGGAGATCGTATTTCCTCTCGCCAGTTTTTTTGTAATGTTTGTTGAACAATGCCATTGACGTTTTAGTTGCTACTCTTACTGTGGAGTTTTCTTCTTTTATTTTTTTATTTTGTCTAGCTATAAGTTCACTCATTTGTCTTGTCATAGATGGCATCATGTTGTTTTGTTCCATGATATCATCTCTTATATTTTGATTTTTCTTTTCAATGTTTAATATCCTCGTAAAAGAATTTGTTATTGCCGCTGTGTAATATGCAAAAGGATTTTCTGATTTACTTTCATCAAACTGCAATCCTATTTGACTCAACTGCATCAACGCTTGTGATTGCATTTCATCATTATAAGTGTAGCCTCTCCAGTTGGAACGTGTGCCATATCGTTCACACAACTTCATATACATCTTGGCCAGTTTTTCTGTGATCTTGCCGTGTGTGTTTGAAAAGTATCCGTTGTTCATTCCGCCTATCCAATGAGACTTGCCTACGCATTTTGTTTTTCCTTTTTTATCAATACGATAATGTTGAAAAGGAGGAAAGTTACATTTTGTATGACGATCAGCAACTGTTTTTGGATTATTTTTTCTTGTCAAATCTTCCGGAATATGAGTAAACGACATCACTCTAAAAACTAAATCTGTCTTGTTTATTTTTCTTGGCGACACTTCAAAGTCAGCCATTTTTAATTTATTTCTTTTTCCAGCTTCAGCTTTGGCTTTCTCCCAAGCTTCTTGTGTCATTCTTTTAGCTCTGGCTTTTCGTGCCTTGGCAACAGTTGATGCATTTATTTTTTTCACATCTGTGACAATAGCATCATAGTCTGAATCTTCTGGATTTACATAAGAACAATAGGTATTCTTACTTTTGTGTATTTCAGACATCAAATCACGATTGTTTAAGTAGTTCACTCTTTTCATAATAATCTTTCTTGTTAGTTTAGAATGACCACAAACAGGTCTGTTGAAATGTGCTGTAAAACTGTGCCGTAAGGTGAATTAAATGCGCCTATTATTGTGCCTATAAATATTACTGATTATACAATATTTTTAACTATGAGTCTACCTGGAACTAACAACAATGAAAACACACTAGGCAAAGCCGTAGGCGGAGCCGCGACCAATATTTTTAACCGAACCTTAGGCAGGTTATTTGGAGCTGGTCTTAAGAAGGGTGCGGAGGGTGTTTTGGCCGATGGTGCAACAGCCAGATGGACAACACGTGGTAAGAACACAGACTGGAGAGTAAAACTTACTTTACCAATAAACAGTAATTTAAGAGAAATGTTTTTTGAAGACAATAACAAATCAACCACAGGAATCAATTACAAACTTTTAGGAGAATTATCTAAATCAGGTGGCATAATTTTTCCAATTACTCCTTCAGTTATTATTCAACACACAGCAAATTATTCACAGTTGGCAACAACTCATGCAAACTATCCTTACTATGCATATCAAAATTCTGAACCAGCAAACATGACCATTGTGGGAGAGTTTCCTGTACAGAATCAAACTGACGCGGCATACTGGGTAGGCACAATACATTTTTTAAGAGCTGTAACCAAAATGTTTTTTGGCGGCGACGATGGCACAAGAGGCAATCCACCTCCAATATTAAAACTAAATGGATACGGAAATCATGTGTTCAACAACGTGCCGGTGATTGTTACAAACTTTACTTGTGAATTAAGATCAGATGTTGACTACATATCAACTGCACAAGGTAAAAAAGTTTTTGACTATGAATCAGAAGCGGCTATTAAGCAAGATCAAAATCCAAGATTTGATGCCAACAGTCAAATTCCAGAAACTTGGGCACCAAGTCTTTCAACAATTACTGTGCAACTACAACCAATCTACTCAAGAGATACAGTTAAAAACTTTTCAATGAGAGAATTTGTAAGTGGCAGACTTTCTAACTTTGGTAGCAAAGGAAACCAAGAAGGAGTTGGATTCATTTAATGGCTGATTATTCAAACACATCTCCATATTTTTCTACAACTGAAAATGCTATTAGTTTAGACTTTTTAGTTCCAAGAACAATTACAGCAGAAGATGATGATGTGTCACACACTATTGACCAAATTTATGCTTACCGACCAGACTTATTGGCATATGACTTGTACGGCTCACCAAGATTGTGGTGGGTTTTTGCTCAAAGAAACCCCGACCAACTAGAAGACCCAATCTATGATTTTGCCCCTGGAGTTACAATTCAATTGCCAAAGTTAAGCAATTTGAAAACTGACCTAGGAATATAAAATGGCAGACTTTACAGGGATTATCTTAAATCCAAATGAAGCTTTTGTTGAAAAAACAAAATCTACCTTAAAAGCCAAAGAAGACAGATTTGTTGAAGAAAATAGACTGCATAAATTTGCATCATACAATTATGTTTTGACTTTGTCAGCACTGTCAAGAACACAGATGGCAAACCCTGATAAAATTTTGTCTGATACTCCGCATGACATCATAGCACGTACAGGCGGTATTGGAAACCAAACTAATTTTGCAAATGAGACAGATTTTGGAGGCGGAGACACAAAAGATCAAAATCTATATGACGAATTTGGGAAAACAATTAAAAAACCAAAATTCAATGAAGCCAAAGCAGATTTCAGTAATAAAACCTTAAGAAAAAACAGAGATATCTATTTCGAAAGAGTAGAAATTGACAGTTATCCAAGACCAAACAAAGACAGAAAATTAATGAACTACACCAAAATTGAAATGGCTCTCAGTGAACCCAACGGTATTACACTGTGGGAAAAAGTGAGAGCGGCGGCAAGAAATTGTGGTTACATTGATCACACAGACGCACCATTTCTACTTACAATAGAATTTAAAGGATATGATTCCAAAGGTGATCCGGTTTTAGATCAAGTGCAAAAAAGATTTTTGCCTATTAGATTGGTTGCATCAAGTTTACAAATGAATGCAGGTGGATCCACTTATACAGTTTCAGCAACTCCTTGGACAGAGTTTGCCATGGTTAACAGTTTTTTATACACCAGAGGCACAGGAAGAATAACAGGTAAAGGTGACAATTTAGAATCTTACTTGGCATCATTTCAAACACAACTTAACAAAATAATGCGAAGTGAAGTGGACAGAAATGTAAGAAATTGGCCTGACACTTATAAAATAACAGCTGATCCAAAAATTGGTGCTGTTACAGATTATACAAATAAATTTCAAGCCACAGGACAATATGAAAAAATTAAAGTAAAACTTTTTGGATATCTAACTTCAACGCAGTTTTCAAAAAATGTATCAATTGCAAAAATTCTTGAGGACTTTGTTAAACAGTTTCCACAGTATAGTAAAATTGATCAAATAGCAGAACGTTATTGGAATGCTGTGGGAGACTCGCTAACATCAACAGGAAAAATAGATGAGGCAAGTAGGCAAGAGCCACCAACTCCGTGGGTGCCTTGGTTTAAAATTATAACCACTGTCACAAATGAAAAAGAATACGACTTCAAATTAAAATCTCACAGAAGAACAATTCATTATCACATACAACCTTGTGTAATACACGTGGGAAATTTTGCTAGAGCAGGCATGGGTGGATACCCAAATTGGAACGACCATGTAAAGAAAAAATACAACTACATTTACACCGGAGAAAATTTAGATATATTAGATCTAAATGTGGAATACAATGCAGGATACTATCTAGCAAAACTTATTGACGGAGGTTCAGGTGAAAAAGACAACAA
>MDSY01129557.1_pt1 | contig 10240 bp, 6 predicted proteins | sample 811131 | NCBI WGS metagenome assembly MDSY01 (sample SAMN05326643, study PRJNA326480) | marine metagenome | isolation source: seawater | place: Atlantic Ocean: South West | collected 2010
CAGATGGCCATGATCAAGTGGAGAGCGAAAGACCTCCTCACGGATCCAAATAAATAATATAATAGATGATTGCCTCCCCAGAACAGGACCGGTCCAGAGCAAACAGGACCCCAACTAGCTTTCTACATGTAGTGGTATTTCCTAGAGGAACTAGGGAATAGTCCTAGCTAGCTGGTATTCCTAGGAACCCTAGCTAGGATTCCTAGGGATCACATCGGCAAGATTCAAGATTACGGAAAGAAGCGCAATTCGACCCATGGGGGGTCTCCTCCACTCGGTCCTGGGCGGCATCGGCGCTCGTTCTTTGATGGTGGAACAAATGGCGTTTCTCCTCCTCTCGCTTATGGCGTCGTCGGCGAAAGCTGACTACTACCTGAATGAATTTAAAATTATGCCCGGGCACACCATTTTCAACGACCACGTGCTGCCCATCCCTTCTTCTTATCTCCGAGCCGATGACCTCCCGACGGGCTTCTCCTGGTAAACCCCGCTCATGTCCTGTGCTTACATCGGATTTTTGGCCTGCTTACATCCTTCGAATTCATTTTTGGCTTACATCTTTTTTGGCCTGCTTCCATCTTTTTTAAAATTTTGGCCTGTGCTTACATCATCGGATTTTCTCCTCAATGATACTGCATATTTGAAGGGCCGACATCGAAGGGTCGTCCTACGTGACGAAGAACTTGAATCAGCACATTCCCCAATACTGCGGAAGTTGCTGGGCGCATGGCGCACTCTCCGCCCTGGCGGATCGTATTAAGATCGCTAGCGCGGGCGGTGTGCGCGGGTCGGTGGAGATCAACTTATCAATTCAGTACATCCTGAATTGTGCCTCGGATGTGGCTGGCTCTTGCCATGGCGGCTCTGCGACGGGCACTTACGAGTTTATCAAGAAGACCGGCTACGTCCCCTACGATACGTGCCAGCAATACCTGGCTTGCTCCTCCGAGAGCGAAGAGGGCTTCTGCGGCAGCGTGGACACCACCTGCTCGCCCCTCAATACCTGCCGTACTTGCGGTACTTTTGGAAGTGGCTGCTCCGCTATTGATTACTTTCCTAATGCTTCGATCGCCGAGTACGGCACGGTGCGCGGTGAAGATGATATGATGGCCGAAATCTACGCGCGCGGCCCTATTGCCTGCGGCGTGGATGCGACACCCTTGCACAATTACACCGGAGGCATATTCACGGGGTCGGACGAAATCTCAATCAACCACATCATCTCGATCATTGGGTGGGACGAAGACGCTGATGGCACCAAGTTTTGGATTATGCGGAACAGGTAGGTAGGGGGTGTAGGAACTTAGGAACTACGCTCCTGATTTTTTAGGGGGGAGCGGTTTGGCTCATTTGTGCTGCTGCATTTCGAATAGTCGGTGCCCTCCTAAGTCTCGTCTCGTGATTGCTTCACTTCTTCCGTAGCTGGGGCGAGTACTGGGGGGAGAACGGCTATGCTCGAGTCGAGCGTGGGGTCAACATGCTGGGCATCGAGGCTTCCTGCTCCTGGGCAACCGTGGACCAGTTCACCACGAAAAATGTGGCCTGCTACGAAGATGGCAGCAATTGCGTCGCCACAGCCAAGGTGGTGGATCCCGCCGCCCATGGCACGAAGGACCTTGCTGCCACCCTGAAAAAGCGCTTCCAGAAAGAGGTGGTGGTCCCCGAAAACCGCTTGGAGCGCGCATAAACCAGCAGGGAGAAGGGGAAGGGGGTGTGGCAGAAGAGAAGAAGCAACATGAAAGCAGCCCGTTCCCGAGGCCGCCAAGGAGGCTTAGAGGAGTAGGACCCACAAGCCTTGAGGCAAGCATGGAGATAGCAAGATGGCCCTCTCTTTTGCTGTTCGATTGATGTGTTGTTGTTGTTGCTCAGTCGGCACCCGAATATCATGATCATGACCTGAATCCCGAATCCGAATGCGACCCGAATGCACCGCGTAAAAGTGCGAGTACTCGTGCGTATAAAGTATAAAAATTTAGAAGAAACTTATTCATAGATAAAAAAAACGCGCGACGACGGGTACCCCGAAAGACTAAGACAGAAGATATCAGTGCTCGCTCTGTGTCTACACTGTGTGCTCTGTGTGACTCTGGCCTGTGCCCTCCGAAATCCCCTCTAGATAATTTGAATATAAGATATAAGATATAAGATATAAGATATAAGTAATACATGCGCATAAGAACCCCCTCGTCGCTCCCACCTCGGGGTGTGCGGTGGCCGGTGGCCAGTGTGCATGCCAGTGTGGCCAGTGGCCAGCAGCCCATGCCACCGCCTGCACCCCGCACCCGCGCAACGCGAAACCCTCGCCCTCGCAGGCAGCGTCTGCGACTTGCTGCGTTCTGCGTTGCAGCAAGTTGCAGTAAGACGCGCACACACAGCACACAGGAGCAGCAGTCCTAGCCCATCGCCCGTGCTACTCCCACTCCTCCAGCGCAGGCAGGTTTCCTCGCGACCTCAGTAATCTGCGCCGTCGTCCGGGTCTAGTCGGTAATCGGGGTGCTGCTGTTCATGATGTACGGGTGCGGGTGCGGGTGCGGATAAGTGATTCGAAATACCGCCACCTGCGCGGGGGGCTTCGTTGCTTGCCCTATCTGCGAGAGCAATGAGATCAGGTGGGGTGTCTACATCGTCGGCTGGTGCCTCCTGTGTCCATTCAGCAAGCTGCGACGATAGCACCCCTTGAGTGGTCACGACTTTGATGGCTGCCCTTCCCACGACGGTACCGAATCCGCCCTTCTTGCTCAATATATGTGCCATCGCGACGTTGCGGGCAACTGCACTCGCAGGTAGCCACTGCGTGATCTGGGAGAGCATAACTCCGTCGGTTGTCACCACAGCAATAGCTGCTCTTCCTTCGTCCGTATTGAACCCGCCGATCATCCTAACAATGGAATCCAATGCATAATTACGCTCCGCAGCAGTAGCTGGTCGGTACTGAAGACCCTCCTCGCGTGACGGCAGCCCATCTGAAAATGAGAAAGAGGAAGAAGTGGAAGAGGAGGACGAGGAGGACGACGAGGCACCCGCTTCAGCTAGAAAGTTCGATACGTGCATGCCGCTCCGTTGCCCGGGATCGAAAGTTGGGGCTGACTTGTGCCTCGCTCCTACCATCACTGCACCAGGATCAACACCCCCAGCGCCAGCGACGGCACTGAAATTTTTCGCTTCGTGCCTTGCGCGTCTCCGAGCCTCCATGACTACTGCCGTTCTCTCGACGATGCTCTGCATGGATGGCACGTGGGGGCTATTCCCCCAATGGCTACTAGTCCCACTGTCAGACCTCATGGTGTTTAGAAAGTCAACTACATGCATGCCACTCCGAGGGCGATTTTCTCTAGCAATCCGCTCTCGTTCAGCGGCTCTTGGTTCGTTTCTAATCGCGGCGACCTCGTCCATCTTCGCACCTGCCCTCCTGCCTAGCCACCTTACCTCCGAGAGTTTATCGGATTTATCGGATGGATGGAGTGACGGTATAAGATACAGTACAGCCAGCCAAGTTCCAGCTGTTTGTGGACGACTCTAGTGCAACACAGCACACACGACAAGCTCACTACTCTTCTCTCTGCAAACCTTTTTTTGGAGTACATTTTTGGCCACCTCTAGGTTCCTATAACCTAGAGAGTTCTTAATTAAATTTCCCAACTTCCAACGTTTTCCAATTTCGAGACCTGCCAATGTTTCCTCCTCTCCACTAATTATACAGCCTCCTGCCTGTAGTTTCGGGCTAGCTACGGCTGTAGCTGTAGCGGCAGGGCCGCATCCCCCTCTTTCCGTGCTGTGCACAGTCCGCTTCCCCGCGGTGCTCGCACGATGAGAGGAAGGGTCTCAGGCCAGGAGCGTGAAGTATTCTGCGGAACCATCCCTCGGAGAAGAGCTAATCTCTAGACCAGCGATATGCCGAACCAAGACGCTTCGTCCGATTCGTCAGACGACGATCGAGACTTCGACGCCGGCTTCGATGAAGATGAAGTCGGCCAGCTAGAGGTGAGGCGAAGAGGTAACTGCACTGCCACATTGCCTGAGCCTCAACTCACCGCACCGCATTTTTTGCTTTCTTGCAGCTCGATGATAGCGAGCCGATTGGCATGGGCGACTTTGTGACAATTCAGCTCATCCAGAGCCGAAATCGGTATTTGTCGGCGGAGGGTGTCCTCCAGGATGGCTGCATTGCCTGCCAAGACCCAGTCCGCTTCGACGACTGCATCTTCCAAGTTTGCTACAAGCAATCATTCAGCGCGCGCCGTGAGCTAAGCGAATTGCTTAAGAAGGAGGCTGCGGACGAAAAAGCCGCTGCCCACGCGGCAAAACTGGCAAGTGCGGATAGTGGAGGGGCCGAATGCGCGGAGGACAATAGCGACCAAGCACCTCAAGCGGCAGCCAGCGGTGCTGGCGAGGAAGACGCAGAGGACGAGGAAGAGGTACAAAACGCTGCCGACATTTTACTCAATGCAGCAGCACGCCTGAAGTCTTCGCGCCGACGCCAAGCGGAGGCTGAAAAGCACGACAACGAGAAGCTCTTCAAGCAAAGTATTGGGTCCAACTTAACTTTCGGGTCCACTATTATGCTGCGTCACGTCAAATCGAACAAATTCCTGACAGTCGATCGCCAGGAGATCGCTGTGAGTGAGCCCGAAAACCTGCGCGTATACTTGGATGACGAAGGCTCGCCTTCTTCGTGGTTGACGATACAAGTGTACAACGCCATCGACAAGGAAGGAGACAAGTTTATGTCAATGAACTCCGTGAATCTAGTGCTTGCCCAAGGCGACGGCGTAGTGGGCATCCACGCTGCTGAGCAGGCGCATGCCAGTAGTCCGAACAAGAACGACCGCGAAATTAATTGCGGTGAAGCTTCTGGTTTCCGTATGCGAAAGTACTCGCCCTATTTCGACTTTGCCACTAGGCAGCTACACGCTGGAGAGCTCATCAAGCTTTACGAGCCTGAACTTAAGGCTTACTTGACTCTGCGCGCAAATCCAGATAAAACCACTACGGGTGGGAGCGGCGGCGATGAGGAGCAGTCGACGATGCTTGACGTATATTTCGAGGTTCAGGGCGCGGAAACAGTTACCAAGTCGAGTTATCTTTGGGTCCTGGAAAGGCACGGCAACACTCGGTCGGGAGGAATGGTTGCATTTGAGTCCGGGATGCTTCAGCTCCGGCACTTAAACAGCGGTAGATACCTGTGCTGTCGAACCGAGTCCATGTGGTCGAGCTCCACATCCAAAATTGCGCTGGTGAATAAGCTCGCTTTCGGGGGATCATTGAAGGGCGGCATGAGGTTGCACCACGGGGCTAGCGGCAAGACAAATTTTATCTTCTCCTCGATGGGGAACCACGGCGCTAGCACGGCAATTCAACTCCACCCGCCCCACTTCATCGAGGCTCATGGAGCCAAGGAGGCTCACGCGCAGCGCAAGCTCATCCACCTGCGGCTGGAGACAGCCGCGACGAAAGAAATAGCGTACATTGAGGAAGGTAGGGCCGTGCAAATCGAATCGCACAATAGTAATTGGCTGCACAAGGGCGCTCGCATTGGAAACACGGAAGTGTTTACAACCAAGGCGCTGGCGCATCAAAAAGATAACGCTAAATTATTGCTGCAGCGATTCGTCTCTTCGGCCAATGCAATGGCTGATATAATGGTCGGCGTATCGGCCCGGCCTACACTCCAACGTTACCTCTTCTTGGTGAAGAAGCACAACCATCCGCGTGAGCTTTCAGAAGAACCCCATTTTTCGCTCTTTCTGCGAGTCCTTGGCCAGTTGGCGAACTTTTTGTGCGGAATTCCACTGACCGGTGGGCAAAAGAACGGACTTGGCAACGACGGCGAGAATGGCTCTCACCACGTTGTCGACTACGGGGCAATCGAGAAGCAGCTCCGGCTGAAGGGTGCGAACGGATCGGAATTTCGACAACAGTTATTGAGAGAACAGGACGTACTGGAAGTGGTGGTCATGATTATGAAGGAAATACTTTCCGAGCGCGCGACAAGGATTGCCTCCGACGCGGCAAAACGCGCCGATGCGGACGAATCCGAGAGGAAGAAGGGTGCTGCCGCACCCAATGCTGGGAACCGTCTCAAAGCAAAGCTCGGCGCACTGAGGCAACGAGTCGCACACGCGTCCTGCTGGCTCTTGAAACTCGCAGTGCTGGATAACTATGAATCGCAAATGATGGTTGCTGACCACCTTGGAACGCTCATCAAGTGCATCCAGCTAGAGGGAATTGCTACAGACGTGGCCACAGATGTCGTGACGCACATGCTGGGCACAAATCTGGAGCTCCAGGAGACCAAAGTGCAGGTTGCAGACATTGAGAGGTTCATTTTCATGGTGCGGTCCTCGCGGTTGGGGAAAAATGGTTTGGACCTCTTAAGATCCGTCTGCTCATGCAAAGGGCGCGGAATCGACAATAACCAGGGCCGAGTTGTTGTCGCATTGCTCGAAAACGCAGCCGATCTTGTCGTGCGGATTGCTCCGGACATGAGCCGTATGCCCGTCGACGCACAGTGGAGGGAACGGATTGATAACAATGAAATCGTACGGCGCATTAAAGGGGGTCGCCTCTTCAAAGATGGCTTGAAACGGATCCTTTTGACGTGGGAGGTTGGTTCCAATGCGGCGGATCTCTCACCTGACTCCATTGTTCGTGGCGTCAACAATTCTGATTGGGTTTCGATCAACGCCATTTTTGACCAATATTCGCATTCGAAAGAGCGTCGAATTGTCCAGGATTACTTTATTTCTCAAATTTATCTTGATGCAGAAATGTGCCTCGACCGAAACTACTGTGCGATGCAGATCCTTGAGACGCAGTTCCCTTATGATTTGTGCTTGAGCATGCTCATGGATCGAGACCTGCCAGCGCGCCTTAAAGCTGCCGTGATGACTTTGATGTGCAGCCTGTATGTTGATAGCGATCCGCAGACAAAGCTGCTGGTCCCGCAACTTTCTCGCGGGTGGGATAGTATCGATGAAACGCAACCGTACGTCCTTCCAAGGCCATCGGAGCCCCATACCTTCAAATTGCTGCAGGATATCTTGGCAACGAGTATCGAGGGGTTGGATCAAAACAAGTTGAATGATGACTACACTTTCGCTCAGATGAAAATGCTCCTCTATCTCGTGAAATTCCGATTTTACAGTTCGTCGAAAGAAATCCACGACCTCATTGTGCCGCTCGTGAAGTCACTTGATTGCCGAGAAATATTTAAAGATCAGTCATCTACGCCAGCAGAAGAAGTAGTCGAGAAACGACGGCCGGAACTTGTTGTGTACGACATTCTTGAATCCATTCAGTGGCTAGTCATTATCTTGCTCTTAGTTCTCGTTGGCATTGTTGTAAGTGGTACATTTTTGAAAAACAAAATTTCCTTCGAGGTTATGCACTGCTTAACATATTCTGCGCCGCGCGTTTTTGTTCTTCTGCAGTTGATGTGCATACAGATGTTCGGAACTGGTATCGCTGATGACGATCAAAACGTTGCTGTTTTCGAGTATATTGCATCCAGCATATTCTTTCTGGATCTTATCGTGAAGATGTGGTGTTTCAGAATCAAATTTGGGCAGCTCGGTCCCTTCTTCAAAGATTATTTCTCGCTCGTGGACATTCTTGTTGTTTTGATCGACGTCGCCCTCTACTCGATCGACTGTTTTTTTGTTAGCGAGGAAAGCGACGACGACGAAAGCGGCGGCGGCAGCGCCGGTTCCCTCGCGAAGTCGATGCGCGCAGTGCGCCTTGTTCGTCTTGTTCGGGTGGTTAAGGCCGCGAAAATAGTGCGAGTTTTGAACGAATTCGACGACGACGACGAACCCGAGTGGGAAATACCATCGCGATATGTCGAGGCCCCGCAACGACAATTACAAACAATGTTGGAGATTATTCGAATTTTGAACGAAATTACCCTTCTAACGCGTGACTTCTTACTGGGTAATATGCTCACAGAGTGGAAACGATCGACCAATCCCGATTTTGGCACCCGGCGTGTAATCACACAATTTCCGCTGAGACATTCTACTTCGGTTACCTGGAAGTCACCTATAACCTCTCAAAAGGAAGACTCGCCGACTGTGGATGAAAGTATTTCCACTGCAGTGAGCGCACGTGAATCTGCTGCTGCTCTTTTCGCACGTCTTATCGAAGAAGCTAACGATTACTCCTTGTCGCGGGCGAGCGATAGTGTCGATGTCATATTTCTCGATCTCATCATGTATAGCGATGAGGCTTTAACGCAAGCAGCTCTCAATTTGCTCATGGTTCACCACAGCATGCAGGAAATTTTATTCCAGGATCTAAGCGCAACGCAGCTCTTGGTTCGACCTGCTGACCAAAAGTTACTGGCCCGTTTGCATGAGGATTTGATGTACCTACAAAGCGCCGCAGAACGGCACGAACTATGGGGAGAACTGGAATCTGCTCAGGACCGAAAAGAGAATGAGAAAGCCAAGGGTGTGCTCAGAAGGCTCACGCAAGCATGCTATGTTCGCAATACGAAACCAGATTTCACAAGCGCGTTTCGTCCCTACAAACCAGTTCAAACAATGCTTCGCAATCTTGGGGGTATTGAAACGGGTTTGGCAGTCTTGGGACTCTTTCCATCCATTGAAGATGCCGACAATGATGCTGCGCGCGAAAACACACGAGAGCTGCTGCGACTATGTAACGTATGGCTCGCCTGGTTTATTAGCGATAATCTTGAAAACCAGAAAGTTGCGTACGAGCACTTGGACTTCTGGCTTGATACCATCAACGATGACATCGATTCCGCGTCAGTTGTCTCCAGCATCATCCGTGGAAATGCGGAGCTTATTCGACAGGTTCCAATTAGCATCATTAACCGACTTGCAGAAGAAATCATAAAGAATGGAACGCAGGCCAGTTACATGCTTGTGCTTGAAGCGATGGTCTTTCTCGACGATTTTGAAGGGGACAACAACACTATCGTTCAGGGCACAATTTTGAAAGAGTTGACACGTAGTGACCGATCGGAAAAGACAATGCTGCTTTGCAAAGATATTCATGGGTCCGCTTACTCGGAAAGAATCGCATGGATGGAGCAGAGCTCGAAGGCTTTAGATGACCTGAAAGGCCATCGCTCTGATGAAAGTGTGACACTCCACCACGACCTTCGCTACTGCTTGCCGAAGCTATCGTATCACTGTCGTCTTCTCGAGGTGCTAAGCGGCTGCGCTTACGGCAGGCTGAATGTCACCACAATTGAGACTAAGCTTCAGGTACGGTTCATAACATGTCCTCCAATCCTATTGACTATTACTTTTGACAACGAGAATTCTCCCGTTTTCTAACCACGATTCTTTTCTTTTCCTTGCCCGATTCTTTTCACTCAGTCAACTCTTCCGTGCAACGACTGCATCTGCACTTTGCTGGACCCAAAGACTACGATAGATGTACAGGCAAGCATGGCAGCTTACGTTTATCATGTCATCGTTGACACCGAAATTCCTGTAGCAGGTCTTGGGAAGAATCTTCTTCTTTGGCAACTTTTTGAGCAAATTCCGGCAAAGATTGCCGCCACGGATCAGCTATTAGAGAAACCAATGGCATTTGTTGTTTGTGGTGACGGTCCAAACGCAATATTGGCTCGGCAGCATCTAATGTGTACATGGTTTCTGATACGCATGGTTGCAACTTTTTTTTCGACGCCTGATTATTGGCGAAGTCATACAATAACGGTGCTCGACGACGAACTGTTATCGTCGCCATCAATTCTGGATAGACAAGGGATGACTTATTACGATCGACATGTTGCAGGCATTGCAACCGAAGCGTACCTTGGACCAATGCTGCGCCCCACTGATAGCTTCTCAGATTTGAGTTCGCCCGGCAAGACCGGGCGTGTTGATTTCGACGATGAAGCACTTCTTGGTCAAATTGAAGAGGATGCAGAACGAGACACGAAAAATCGAGCCGATGAGGAAGAGCAGTACCTTGATTCTATCTTGAGCGACTCGGGACTTCAGGATGACAACAGTCTCGGTGAGTCCAGCGTCTTCAGTGATGATACTTTTTCGGACAGTGATGACGCCGATGAGAACTGGATCGTGGCGCTCTTACAGCAGCTGCATACTAGTTCATTGTCTCTACTCACGAAGCATCAGCATCGTCTCCGAGAAAACGAACAAAGGGTTATCCTTGATGCCGTCACCGTACTTCGATCAGTTTGCCGTTTCCAGGGGGCAGAAGGGACTGCTCCTCTGCCGAAGATTATTCCAGATGATGA
>MDSY01136676.1_pt1 | contig 10240 bp, 9 predicted proteins | sample 811131 | NCBI WGS metagenome assembly MDSY01 (sample SAMN05326643, study PRJNA326480) | marine metagenome | isolation source: seawater | place: Atlantic Ocean: South West | collected 2010
CGAGTACTGCGGATTTTTCGTATTTTGAAATTGGTTCGCTACTTGAGTGAGGCCAACATACTGGGGCGGGCGATGGTGCAGTCGCGGCGCAAGATTCTGATATTTTTCTCAACGGTGTTGGTACTGTCGACTATTTTTGGTTCGCTAATGTATGCCATTGAGGGACCTAGTAATGGCTTTAGCAGCATCCCAAAAAGTATCTACTGGACTATTGTCACTATTACTACTGTTGGCTATGGCGATATCACTCCGCAAACGCCGTTGGGGCAAGTGATTGCGGCGCTAGCGATGTTGACTGGTTACTCTATTATTGCTATTCCCACTGGTATATTAACGGCTGAATTGGCCCAAGAGATGCAGCGCGAGCGTATTGGTCAGGCCTGTAAGAATTGCAATAAAAGCGGTCATGACCGCGACGCAGTGCACTGCAAATATTGCGGCGCGAGAATGTAGTTACTGTTAACTAATCTAGTACAAAAGTTGTTCCTAATTGTTGTACTAGACGTTAGTCAAGCAAGCGCAGATGTTTATATTTTTACTTTTAGTCAGTTAATGCCAATTATTCTCTGCAGCGGTACAGCCTTGTTCCGTGGGTTAGTCGACTTTTTCCAAATTAAAAATCATCGCTGCCAAAAAACGTGACGCTTCTGCTCCAGTCACGCAGCGGTGGTCGAAGCTTATCGATAGTGGCAGTTGCAGTCTGGGTTGAACTTTATCGTCGATAACGGCCGCTTCCAGTGAGATTCGTCCGGCGCCAATAATAGCCACTTGGGGAGGCACAATAATCGGGCTGCCGTAGCGGCCACCTTTTTTTCCCATTGAGCTATTGCTACTAATTACACCAAAATTCGATAATGCGATGGTGGCGCCCTGCATCTCCTTAGCTTTAATAGAGCGTTTATTTATAGCGTGTTTAAAATGATCGAGTTGAACTCTAATTTGAGCTAAATCCAATTTTTCTAGTGATGTTATTACGGGTACAAACAGCCCGTCGGATGAATCTACAGCGATGCCTAAATTCACATTTTTATGCAGTTGGCGGCTGAGTCTTTTACCGTCAAAGTGGGCATTTAATACTGGCACTTGCTGGCAGGCATAAGCGATGGCTCGACAGAGCCGAGCGCTGGTGTCAGTGCCATTGAGCCAGATGCTAAGATCGGCATCGTCCATTAACGTGGCTGCGGCTACATTAGCGCGCGAGCTGCTCATGACTTTTGCCATGGTGCGGCGCGGACCTTTTAAGCGTTCGGGAGCGGGAAGATTTAACGCACTTAAGACAGTACTGCTGCTAGTCGAGTTATCCGCTGTGTTTTCAGGTGTTGGGGTATTGTGTTGGGCGGCGCCGATAATAAAGTTGTCGCTACTGGCGGCGGTTGATACTTGAGTGGGCAGCTCGCCAACGACGGTAGCGATATCCTGATCAGATAAGTCGTCGTTATAAACCTCCTTATAATTTAATAATGGCTCACCGATATGCGCCATTTCCCCCACTTGTAGTATGAGTTTATCGATGATTCCAGCCTGAGGCGAGGGTATGTCAACAATGGCTTTGGCGGTCTCAACAGAGACTAAGCGTTGATCACTCGTTACGGCGTCTCCTGCGCGCACATGCCACTCGATGACTTCGGCTTCCTGTAGGCCTTCGCCCAAGTCTGGTAGTTTAAAGAACATTAATCATCACCTTTATGAAAGTTATCTTTAACTTTAGTAAAGGCTTAGCAGTTTGTCCGCTGCAGCGACAATATTAGGACTAGAGGGTAGATAATAATGTTCATTTCGCAATAGCGGCATGACAGTGTCGTAGCCACAGACTCTAACGACAGGGGCTTTTAAATCGTTAAAAAAATGCTCTGCTAAGCACGCAGAAATTTCAGCGCCAGCGCCGAAGCTGCGCGCGGCTTCATGGATAATAATACAGCGCCCGGTATACGCCACAGAGCTGTATATAGTTTTCATATCGAGTGGTTTGAGTGTGGCGATGTCTATTACTTCGGCTTCTACGCCTTTATGGGCTAATGCCTCGGCCGCATCCAGTGTCTCCATTACTTGCGCCCCCCAAGTAACGAGGGTAATGTCGCGGCCCTCGCGCAAGGTAAAGCAGCTATCCAGAGGCAGCGCTTGTCCATCATTGGCTACGGTGTGTTTAACAGCGCGGTAAATTCGCTTGGGCTCTAAAAAAATTACTGGGTCTGGATTTCGAATCGATGCCAACAATAGGCCATAGGCTCGTCTGGGAGAACTGGGGATAACTACGCGCAGACCGGGAATATGAGCAAATAGTGCTTCTGTAGACTCACTGTGATGTTCGGGAGCATGTATGCCGCCACCGAAGGGCGCGCGTATTACCAATGGGCAACTGAGGCGGCCGCAGGTGCGATTTCTCATTCGTGCAGCATGGCCAATAATTTGCTCCATAGCGGCGTAGATAAAACCCATAAATTGTATTTCGGCGACTGGGTGCAAACCCTGCACGGCCATACCTACTGTGACACCGGCAATCATACTTTCGGCTAGCGGCGTATCCATTACTCGAGTGGGGCCAAACGTACTTTGCAGATTAGCGGTTGCGCGGAAGACTCCTCCATTAAGGCCTATGTCCTCGCCTAGCAATACCATGTCTGAATCATGAACCAGCTCGTATTGCAGCGCCATATTCACAGCTTCCAGCAGCGTTATTTCACCCATCATCGCCCTCCAGGCCTTTAATTCGGGCGAACTGCCAATCGAGTTGCACTGGCCGCTCGGTGTAGAGATGCTCAAACATAGATTCAGCGCTGCGCTTGGGAATACTGTGATAAATACTTACGGCATTGTCGATTTGTTGTTTGCAGCGCACATCCAGTTGCGCTTCAAGTGTATCGTTCCACTCGCCACGAGCGCGAAGCTGATCACTCAACAGATTGAGCGGGTCTTGTTGCCTTGCTTGTTCAAGTTCGCTCTTCAGGCGGTAGCGACTGGCATCGTCGGCGGTAGTGTGGTCGCTAAGGCGATAACTTAGGCACTCTACTAAGCCAGGGCCTTTACCTGCACGGGCTCTGGCTATTGCCGCCGCTACGGTGGTGATAACCGCGGAAAAATTATTGCCATCGACCTGTACTCCGTTGAATCCCGCAGCTGTCGCCTTATCTGTCAGTTGTTTAGCGGCACACTGTAAATGGCGAGGCACCGATATAGCCCACTGATTGGAGTTTATTACAAACACTACCGGTAATTGCCACACCGCCGCGAGATTCAATGCCTCGGCAAAATCGCCCTTACTGGTGGCACCGTCGCCTAGAGAACAGACCGCAACTCGCTTTTGATGACGAATTTTAAAGGCACTGGCAATACCGCAGGCATGGGTGCATTGAGTAGATATGGGGATACAGTTGGGCATATCTTGGCGCGGGCCTTTAAAATTGCTGCCGCGCTCATCGCCCCCCCAGTACAGTAGCATCTCTTCTAATTTTACTCCTCGAACTATTTGCGCGGCCTGATCTCGATAATAGGGTACAAATACATCCTCTAATCGCATGGCTTGGGCAGTGCCCACACCTATTGCTTCGGCGCCTTCGCATGAGGGGTAGGTGCCGATCTGACCTGTGCGTTGCAGCGCAATGCACTTATGGTCGAACAACCGCGTTAAACGCATTATTTTATAGGCCTTGATCAGCTGCTCACTGTTGAGTGAGTAGAGGTCAGATTGATTTGTTAAGTGCAGGTCTGTGATGCTGGTTATATCGTTGTGTAATGGGTTAATAATCATTGTCCCCCCTCGGTTGGCCGTATGAGGGTTCGCCCAGATCTTTGCAGGGTAAGAGGCTATTGACGATTGTGTTGCTGGACACAAAGAGCGTTCGCTCGGCAGTGATTGCCATATTCTCAGACTGAATATGGCAACCATCTATGTTATTTATATAAATGCTAAAATTGGCAAAAAGAGCGTGTTGATTAAAGTGGTCACTGGGGGGAATTATGCCCGTTTTGCTGTTGGCATAATTGATGAAAGTACAGGCAGCTTTGTAATCTAGGCTTTTTACTAATTGGCCCGCAGCGATAGTAGCGTTTTGCTCGCAGCCATAGAGATAAATTTCAGCATCACTGAGCGATTTATCGCGCACTTTGAAATCAATTAAACGGTCGGATTTGCAGTCTGTTTTGAGGTGTTGCTCAAAATGCAGTACAGAACTGCCTTGCTCGCGTATCACATCAAACATTGCTAACTCCTTGCGGGCCTACAGGTTGAGTTTGTGGCTCTTGCTGTATCCGCTGGGTGGGTAACCGAGTTAGGGCATTGTTACTATCAGTATAGAAAAAAATATTGAACAGAGGCGGTTAATTTTAGATCATGCTGATCTATATAGCGCTTGTTGTATGGATATTACCGGCGGTTTTAAGCGACAATGGTGACTTTAATTAATTAACGCATATTTTTATTTATGACATCAGTTAAACCATTTGTACAAGGTTATATCGCGCCGGGTTTTGAACCAGTTGCTGCCGTATTCGGCGAGCTTTTTCGCGTTCATGGAGAACAGGGTGCTGGCTTGGTTATTTATCGTCACGGCCAGCTATTGCTCGATATCTTCGGCGGACATCAAGATCGCGATCGCCAAAAGCCGTGGAATAGCGATACTCGAGTCAATTGCTTCTCGGTTAGCAAAGGCTTGGTGGCGCTATGTGTTATTCAGTTGCTGGAACGTGGCTGGCTGGATTTGGACGCTCCCGTGGCCGATTACTGGGACGGTTTTGAGATAAATGGTAAAGCCGATATTAGCGTTCGTCATTTGATGAGCCATAACAGCGGTTTGTCAGCATTTCATGGGCGTTTAAAAGATAGTGAAATTTTCAGTTGGGATTCTGTTGTCGAACGCCTTGAGAGCGAAGAACCTTGGTGGCCGCCAGGCTCGGCTCAGGGTTACTCTCCATTTGTTTATGGCTGGGTAGTGGGCGAATTGATTTGTCGCGTCTCGGGGGCTAATAGTTTCAATGATTATTTTCAGCAGTTTGTGGCCGAACCTTTAAAGGCTAGTTGTCACTTTGGTATTCCACTTGAGCAGCAGACTAATATTGCTACTATGGCGCCGTTAAAGGTAACCAAGGGTGCTGAGCATCAGGGTAGTGGCTCTAGTATTGGCGATATGATGAAGGCCGACCCTAAAGGGGTGGTCAATAAAGCGTTTACCAATCCCATGAGCCTAATGCTTGGCACCAACAGTCCCGAGTGGCGCGCCGCGCAAGTGCCAGCCGCCAATGGCCACTGCACGGCAAAGGGTTTGGCACGAGTCTATGCGGCACTTGCCAATGGGGGCTCGCTCGATGGCGAGAGTGTTTTACAGACACACAGCTTAGAGCATTGCTGGACTGAACTTAGCCGCGGCGACGATAAAGTACTGGGTGCCCACCTGCGATTTGGCTGCGGCTTTATGCTTAGCCAGCACGACAAAGCCGACTGTCGCTTTGGACGCGGTATTAATGGTTTCGGCCATCCAGGTGCTGGTGGTAGCCTCGGCTTTGCCGATCCAGAGTTTGGCATTGGCTTTGGCTATGTGACTAGCCGTATGGGGCAGGGGCTGTTAGTGGATCCGAGAGCTCAGAAATTAATCGACTGCCTTTACGACAGACTTTAAAGAGATTTACAGAAAATGACCGAACTAGAACAACTACAAGACCAGCTAATCGACCTACAAACGAGAGTGTCTTATCAGGATGACACTTTAGCGCAGCTCAATGATGTGGTCATCGAACAGGACAATATTATCAGCACATTACAAAAGCAGATGATTGCATTGGCAAAAAAGCACGATGAGATGAATTATTCTGCTGAGCAGGGCGGTGCAGGCAATCCCGCAGACGAGCGCCCACCGCATTATTGATTGTGATAAAGCAGCCTTTTGTTTGGCGCAGCTATTGTTTGTGGGTTTAGAGGGGCGACCCAAAAAAATCTGCCAGTTAGGGGCATAAGCTTCATCGCCAGTTTTCCCCTAAAGTTTAAAGTCTGGTTTTCTCTTGCATGCGCTGGACCTGTCGCAGGCGCTCTTCTAGTAGGGCGGTCTGCATGTAATTTCCTTTTACCATCTTCAACGCATGATTAATCTGCCGCGCCGCCTTGTCATAAATTCCGTTCAAAATAAAATACTCCGACCTAGCCTTGTGGACGCCCAGAATATCTCCGGCTAAGCCGCGCACCTCAGCCAGTAAGTACCATACATAAGGGTCATTAGGGCGCTGGCGTGAGTAGATAGCTAATACTCCTTCACTCTCTTGATACTGCCCCGCGTTCATTAGTGTTTCGGCATAAGTGACGTTAAGCGAGTGGTTGTTGGGAGATTCAGCCAAACGGCTTTTTAGCACCTGTAAAGCCTTTTTGTAGTTTTTGGCCGTCGATTCAATTTCAGCTTGCGCCACAAGGTAGGCAATCTTGTCGGGCTCTTTATTTAGTAACCGCTGCAAACTTTTGCGCGCGTTCTCAGTCATTCCTGCGCGCGATTGCGCCAGTGCTAAGCCATAATAGCTGGCGTCCATCGATAGGGTGTCACCCTTTATTTCAGCACTAAAACGCTGCACAGCTTTTTGCGGTGACTCTTCATTGTCGAGACGAATACGGGCGCGCATCAGGTGAAAGTCGGTGCTGATTAAAAATTGTTTTCTAGGGTGTTTTTGGGCGCGATTGCGCGAGTCACTGATACGCTTTTCGGTAATGGGATGAGTTAATAAAAATTCTGGCGGGCGGCGGCTAAAGCGGGTGGCGTGGAGCATACGCTCAAACATTTTAGGCACCTCGAATGGGTCCATGCCGGCTCCTATTAATGTTTGCATGCCGACGCGATCGGCCTCCTGCTCATTTTGGCGACTAAAACGCAGTTGTTTATCGAGGGCCATGGCTCTTGAGGCTGAAAGCGCTGCAATACCTGCTTCGCTTCCCGCTGTGGCCATCAATACCAAACTGGCCAGTTGTGCGGCCATCAATCCCATGGAGTTAGCTTGGCGTTGTTGTACGCCTCGGGCAAAGTGACGCTGGCTTAAATGCGCTAATTCGTGCGCTAGTACCGACGACAACTGATGTTCTGATTCGGCATAGAGAAAAAGCCCTGTGTGCACACCAAGCACTCCGCCAGGAACAGCGAAGGCATTCATACTCGGGTTTTCGACGATAACCGTGCTTAAACGGCGGTCTTCAAGCTGACTGAACATAGCAAGTCGGCGTAACAATTGCTCGATATAATCATTCAATAGCGGGTCTGAGGACGTGGGCACACGACTGCGGTACAATCGTAGCCACTCCTGCCCAAGCGCGTACTCTTGCTCGGGTGATACTATGCCACCACTGGCGCCGCCGAGGTCGGGTAAATTATTGTCGGCGTAGCTTGACTCGGCAATAGCCAGAGCCATTACGAGAATAGATACAAGTAAGGTTGAAAAAAGTCGCACGCGAACTCCCATAGATAATATCCTATTTTGCGCTTCGACTGCGCTAGGTGCAAATTGTTCAGAACTTGCAAAGGTTAAATTAGTGTTATGAATGAAACTTTTCTCACAGAAAGGGGGTCAGAAGCAATTATTAGTAGTCCGGTGGATATCGAGGTGGATGCCGCTGGTCTCGACTGTCCGATGCCTTTGTTGAAGGCTCGACAGGGGTTAAATAAGCTTCAGTCAGGGCAAACTCTGCGGCTGCTGGCTACCGATGCCGGCTCTGTGCGCGATGTAAAATCTTTTGCTCAATTATCGCATAACCAGATGCTCTCATTTGCTGAGGTGCAAAAAGAGGGTGCGGCGCTCTATGTGTATATTTTGCAAAAGGCTTAATATTTTTTGCTTGACTTGTTTTCACCTCGGTGGCGATAGTGCCTTCTCTATTAAATTAACAAACAAGGTTTAACAGTAAATGCTGAATGTTTTTCGAAGCTGGATAGACCGCTATTTTGCTGATGAGGAAGCGGTGCTACTGGCACTTATACTATCTGTCGGTGTGTTGATCGTAGTGACAATGGGGCAAATACTTGCGCCCATGATTGCCAGTGTGATTATCGCTTTTTTGATGCAAGGTATGGTGGCGCGTCTTCGAGGATGGGGGGCTCCCCACATTCTTGCTGTATCGATTGCTTTTTTAGTTCTGGTAGGCTGCTTGGCTGCGAGTCTGTTGTTGTTGTTGCCAGAAATTTCGCGTCAGGCGGTTACTTTTTTTACTGAATTACCGCGGATGTTAACTGAAGGGCGAGCGCTGCTGGTGTTGTTGCCTGAGAAGTATCCGACACTATTTAGCGATCAAAATGTAGAGCAATTGGTGGACAGTGCCGGTAAAAATTTGGGTGCTATGGGGCAGACGATTTTGACCTTTTCACTGGCTAACTTGGGGGTGCTGGCTGCAGCGTTGATTTATTTAGTATTAGTGCCTATTTTGGTGTTTTTCTTTCTCAAAGATAGTAACTTAATAACCGCATGGCTGGCCGCGTTTTTGCCAAAAAAACGTCCAGTTATGAACCGCATATGGCGCGAGATGAATCAGCAGATAGCCAATTATGTTCGTGGTAAAGTTATAGAAATTATTGTCGTGGCCAGTGCCAGCTACGTTTGTTTTGTATACCTAGGTCTCAATTACGCGCTGTTGCTGGCGATTGCGGTAGGTCTGTCAGTACTTATTCCTTATATTGGCGCGGCGGTGGTAACTTTGCCTGTGGCGCTTATTGCATTGTTTCAGTGGGGGTGGGGTACAGACTTTTTCTACTTGCTGGGTGCTTATGCAATTATTCAAGCGCTTGATGGTAATGTGTTAGTGCCGCTATTGTTTTCTGAGGCGGTGAATTTACACCCAGTGGCTATTATCCTCGCGGTATTGGCTTTTGGTGGTGTATGGGGCTTTTGGGGAGTATTTTTTGCTATTCCTCTAGCCACTTTAGTTAAGGCGGTTTTGTACGCTTGGCCTACGCATGATATGGATGTTGCTGATCAGGTTGAAGAAGTAACGGCGCTGTAAAATACTTGTTATGGCGAATATAGATGAGAATTTCATGAGAAAACTTTCTATTCTTTGGCTAGCGTTAATAGCCTTGCCGGCATTATCTGCGAGTGATGTTCAAATAGTTGTGAGTGAAAATGATAGCCGTGACTATCGCTACTTGCAGCTCGATAATAAAATGCAAGTGTTATTGATCTCGGATATCAGCGCTGAAAAGTCGGCGGCCGCTTTGGATGTTTATGTCGGCTCCAATCAAAACCCGAAAGACCGAGAAGGTCTGGCGCATTTTCTTGAACACATGCTGTTTTTGGGGACTGAAAAATACCCTGAGGCGGGTGAGTATCAGCAGTTTATTAGCGAACATGGAGGCAGCCATAATGCCTACACTAGCTCCGAACATACCAACTATTTTTTTGATGTGGACTCCCGTTATTTGGAGGCAAGTCTCGACCGTTTTGCTCAGTTTTTTGTGGCGCCGTTATTAACCGATAAATATGTTGATCGTGAGCGTCATGCAGTTGAGTCGGAATATAAGCTACGGATTAAAAATGAGTCGCGTCGCCGCGGAGACGTTTACAGCCAAATCGTCAACCCCAATCACCCTCTATCGATGTTTCGCACTGGTAATTTGGAAACCTTGGCCGACCGCAAAGACGACAGTGTGCGCAGTGCTTTGCTGAAATTCTATGATCGCTATTATTCTGCCAACCTTATGTCATTGGTGGTGCTGGGGAATCGCTCACTTGATGAGTTGGAGGCTATTACAGTGTCGCGCTTTGAAAAAGTTGCCAATAACAATGCGGAGGTTAGCGACTCTGTCATCCCTTTGTATGTCGAAGACTTCCTACCTGCACGTGTGGTGATTGAACCCTTAAAAGAAGAACGTTTACTTAGCTTATCCTTCACCATACCTCACTCGGCAGAGTACTACCGTCAGAAGCCATTGCAATATATTGGCAATTTATTGGGTCATGAGGGTGAGGGCAGTTTGCTGTCATTTCTTAAAAAGTACGGTTGGGCTGAAGGTTTAAGCGCTGGTGGGGGCGACCAGACACGCTTTGATGGCAGTTTTGATATCAATATTCGTCTGACTGAGCGCGGCGTAAAAGTGGTAGACCAAATAGTCGCACTGACATTTCATGTCATTGAGAAGCTACAGCGCAAGGGAATAAAAAAATGGCGCTTTAATGAAGACAAAAAACTCGCAGAGGTCGCCTTTCGTTTCCAAGAAAAAACCGGCGCTATGGAAACCGTTAGCGCCTTAGCTAATAGGTTGCATACATATGCTCCTGAGGATGTGTTGCG
>MDSY01121608.1_pt1 | contig 10239 bp, 5 predicted proteins | sample 811131 | NCBI WGS metagenome assembly MDSY01 (sample SAMN05326643, study PRJNA326480) | marine metagenome | isolation source: seawater | place: Atlantic Ocean: South West | collected 2010
CGCGCGGCCTTTCAACAAATCGAGAAGCGCCTGGGTCAAAAACAGGGGCGACCGGAGGTTAATGTCCATGGTTCGGTCCCAGTCATCAGCGCTCATCTGGGCGAAAGGACCTCCTGTTCCTAGTCCTGCATTATTGACCAGCACATCGATAAAAGACTCTTGATCACGGAGTCTGGCCGCCAATGCCTCAACCCCCTCCAGCGTTGATAGATCGCCAACAACGGGAAGACACTCGCCGGATGCGATCGCGGAAAGTTCTTCCGCTTTAGCCTGCAACTTATCCGCGGAACGTGCGGTGATATACACCCGCTCAGCCCCTGCTTCGAGAAAACCCTGAGCCATATAGCTGCCCAGTCCGGTAGAACCCCCTGTCACGACACAGACTTTGCCACGCATGGAAAACAGCGTTTCTAACATAAAACCTCCGCTCCAGATTTTCCTATGCCACCGGCGCTCTGATCGGCGGCAGCGTCAAGCGCCGCGCCTACCTCAAGTTTTGCCATACTGCTAATCTGCCGCCGCAACTTCCACTTTGTGAGTTGCGCTGCGGCCATCTGCGACGATCAGGCCGATCGCGCCGCTGTCCAGCGACGAATCTCGCGCTGTTAACACCGTTGAACCATTGATCTCACCTACCAGTTCATCGCCTACTACCCGCAACGTCATATCCAAAGTGTCGCCGAACGACCAATTAAATTCGGCCTCGGCTAATACGCTTTCTTCGTGCAAGCTTTTCACCAACTGGACTTTTTGCTCGCGCGTGATCAGCAGCGCATAAAATCGAGTTAAGCCCTGCACCCGTGCCGCGACACCAGCGCGCGAGACAAGATGCGGCGTTACATCAGCACTGACCGCATAGTCAGTCCATTCACGGGTGCCCTGAGAAATCATGCCAAGACCCTCGTTTTGCACGAGCCGGAACATCTCCGTCCAACCTACTAATTGATCAACTGCGTCAACCCAGGCACGCCTCCACATTAGTCCTTTATGCTTGGGCCGCTCGAATGTCACCTGCGGATTCCCCCGCCAACCGACATGATCTAAATGGAGGGAAACGTCTTTATTTAAGCGAATGCCCACTTCGAAAATCGGCCCAGGTAGACTGGGAACCTGAAGTGAAAGATTGGTGGCATCCCCGGTAGTGGTGTCCACATCAATATAATCCACCTCGTCATCCTCACCGTAGTAGGCGATGTATAGATTTGCACCGGGCTCGCTAATACGCGCAGACACATTTTGACCCGAGAATATCCTTGGCGAAGCCATAAGTTTGTAGTGCGCCTTTTCAAAGTATTCAGCGACTTCTATGGAGGGTGCAAATACAGGTGTGCCTATTCGCGCTCCTGACTTACCGACAATGCGCAACGACCCACCCTGCAAGTTGCTCAACTCCGCCGTGCCCGATTGAACTTGGAAGCCCTGAACAGAGCCAGGAAAGCTGAAATGGAATTGCGCACCTTGCTTCGGTTCGAAACTGGGCTCGCCAGCAAGCGTATGGCCCATGTTGATGATCTGTTTGGCTTCACGCGCGCAATCACTTATACAGCGATCGCCGTCCGAGGTCGGACAGTACAACCGGTCGGCGACTGGGCCGCGCCAATCAATACCTCGATCAGCACTCGCATCGATGCCTTCTAAGCCCACCAGTAAGCCCATCAGGCAGCCCACATTGCCGGAATTACAGTCTGTATCCCAACCGCAGGTGTTAACAATCTTTAAAGTCTCAGAAAAATCGCCCTCGCCGTGCAGTAGCGAGTGAATGATCAAACCGTGGTTCGGCACCATATGGCAGTTGCCGCCATATTTGTCATACCCATAGTTTGCTTCCAACTTCTCTCTTGTGGCACGCCAATCTTTCTCTACGGCATACCAGGCACGCAAGTCAGCGATCATCCTAGCAATAACCGAATCTTTAGGAATATAACTCAGGCCAATATCAATGAGCTTCTGAATGTCGTTTTCCACAAAAGCCATAGCCTCCATAGCGGCTAAAACCTTCGCGCCATTAACAGCTTCCCCGTCGTGGCTTACTCTAGCCGCGGCTTCGGCAAACTTTACAGCCTGATCCGGATCACCCGGGGCGACCATGGCCCATCCGTCAATGAATATTTGCGCGCCAATTTGCTCCGCTACCACCTGCCCATTCATTTCCATTGACCCACTCATCGGTGCGTCGATACCGTTGGCGAGACGCAGGTAGGCGGTGTGCTCAGTGGACTGGCCTAAGCCACCCCACCACAATACGCTTCTGCCCTTGATGAGATAATTGAGCCAACTTTCGCCGATATCTTTTGGACTGATGTCTGGGTTAGTTCCGTGATCTTCCAGCGCGCGAATGAAAGTGAACGTGCCAGCTATGTCGTCATCCGTGACGATAAGCGGTACGTCGAGCTTGTCGTGCACATAATATTCAATATCGCCGAGCCGTTGCTGAATCCGCTCGTACGACCATCCCTCAAAAGGCCGCCCCAAATAGACGCCGATTACCTTACCTAATACCCCTGCGTAAACACGCTCAGCATAGTCTGGCGTTATCTGCACCATCTCCAACCTCCTTGGACAATTACCCCAACAGCGTAAGAACTTTCACGAAGCGAACGCAACGCTCGAGCCGTAGATTTCCCCCATTTTCGCCGCACAATTGAAACATGCAAGGTTTTGCACAAGCGACTCCGATCTTCACCTTGTGGCGGAATTACAGCCCATAAATAGCGTGCAGCTAGACCTAGGCAGCTAATCGCTAAGCAGTTTATGGGTGAACTAATAAATACAAGCGTTGACCCACCGCGACGCGGCTTTATAGGCTGATCCGAGTAACGTCGGGGGCGTTCATGACCAATTCAAACCGGGCCAAGGCTCTGCCATTTCTTGGCACAGGCCCCGTAAACGAAGATCAAAAAGACAGTCCTGCCGCAGACCAGGGCTTCGTCGCCATTGCCATGATTTTTGCCCGAACTTGGCCATTCCTGAAGCCCTATATTCTTGGATACTGGCGTGAGCTGTCATTTTCAGGCAGCGACGCGGCAACAAGCCCGACACCTTTCCGACACACCGAATCCGAGACGCCTTCCAGTGCACCTGATGCGCCTACCGATAACCAGGCGACACGATGGAGTTTTAAGCATATACCACCGCTCGCCACCCTAACCGCTGCCCTTGGCCCAGTTACTGGGGTGCTGCCCTATAACGAAAGTTGGTTATATGATTTTTTGCTGATCACCACTTTTGCAATGGCAGTCCTTTCGTGGTGCCTGCTCGTTGCCAAGAAAAAAGTTTATGCGGCTCTTTCGACAAGTCTTTTCATTATCGGAGCTGTGAGTTTTTTATTTGCGGTATTCGTCGTCGAGGGCCTACTCGACAATGTTTATATCGCGATCATGTGCGCCGTCAGCGCAGGGATTTGGTTGTTTCAATACCAGTTTCAAGCCGGCAGGTTGCGCTTCAGAATCCGCCTTGGAAGCCACTTAATTTATTACTTTGTCGGAGTATGGGCATCCACACTACTGCTGATTTTGATTTCATTGTTTTCTGTAGACGTAGTCAGCCAATCGATTCTGCAGGCGAAACCGCTGACGCCGTTCATTGCGGATCTAATCGCAGATCCTGAACTCGCGGGTACCCCAATAGAGGGCTCCAAACCAGTTGATTCGCCCAACCAAGACAGTGCCAATATAGAACTCAATCCTCTCTCGTCGGAGCAGCGCCACAGCCTGAAATCGGTCTATGCCGTGTTTTTGGTACTCGGCTGGCTCGCGCAGTTGCCGCTTGGTTTCGCACTACCCTATTACTACATCTACATCATGCAAAGGGTGAATCAGGATCTACGCGTTGCTTTAGTAGGCCGCTGGCATCAGTTATCCCTGCGCTACCACAGCAATCATCGGGTTGGCGATTCTGTATATCGAATTTATCAGGACAGCTCTCAAGTAACGGCTGTCATCGGCGAAATTACGCAAGCGCTACAGGTCCTGATCACCTATTTTACCGGCATCATCTTTCTGTTTGCGCTGGATCCAATTTTAGGGCTGATGGCGCTGTCAATTATAGTTGGCACCTTAATATGGGCGCGCTGGTTTTCACCCCGCATGCGAGTCAATTCTTTGGCCAGCCGCCAAGCTAATTCGAATTTCACATCACGCGTACAGGAAACGTTTGCAAGTACCCGGCTTATCAAGGCTTTTAGCACAGAGGAGAAAGAGCAACAGCGTTTCGAGTCAGACTCCATCAATGCGTTCAATGCGTCATACCGCGTCCGCTCATTAATGGCGGTTATTGGGATTGTCACCTTCACAATCGCCGCGGGCGCGCTGTTATATGGGCAATACCTGACCGCCATCTGGGCATTTGGCGAGCGCGAAACCTACGCCAGTGTATTAGTGGCGCTCGTCGGCCTAAGTTTCTTACGCTGGAATCTTTCCGCATATCAGTCCGCTCAGGAATATTTAGGCGCTTCCAGCGTCTCCATCCGTGACTTAGTCGACCGCTGGACCCGGGCACAAGACATGGCTATGGGCCTGAATAGAGTATTCGATATTCTCGACATTGAGCCCGACGTCAAATCCAAACCTAATGCCCCGGCACTAGGAGGATTTCACCACGAGCTTCGCTTTGACAAAGTAAGCTTTGCTTACGAACCCGAAAGACCTGTTTTGCAGGACATTAGCTTTAGCGTAAAGCCAGGCACCGTGACCGCAATTGTCGGGCCAACCGGTTCCGGCAAAACCAGCTTAATGAGTTTGATTTCCCGGCTTTTCGATCCCGACGCTGGCTCGGTATCAATTGATGGTGTGGATCTTAGAGATCTAGACCTAGAGAGTTTGCGCGCAAATGTATCGGTCGCTTTACAGGAAAACGTCTTATTTGGTTTATCTTTACGCGACAACATTCGCTATGCACTGCCAGAGGCTACCGACGCGCAGCTTATGGAAGCCGTGAGGGTCGCCTGCGTAGAGGAATACATTGCCAGCTTACCCGAAGGGTTAGACACGGTATTGAGTGATCGAGGCGGCAAGCTATCCACCGGCCAGCGCCAACGTCTTTCAATCGCGCGCGCCCTTGTAAAAGGCGCACCGATCCTTGTTCTCGACGAGCCCACTGCAGCCCTTGATGCTGCTACCGAGCATCGCGTTCTCCAGCGCCTCACAGAGTGGGCGGAGAAGCGAGCGGTATTTCTGATTACGCATCGCATATCCACTATTCAACAAGCGGACACTATCTTGTATATCGACCAAGGCAGACTGCTCGAGCAGGGATCGCATACCCAACTCATGTCGATCGAGAGTGGTTTCTACCGCGCTTTTGTTGAGACCGAGGCAAGGCTTTCACAGCGAACCTTTAACGAGCAGCAGCTATGAGCAGCACCCCACCCGTAAGGCAAAAAAGTGATCCCGAGATCTCGTTTCAACAAACAATACGAGTCTTTGCCAAACTACTTTCATACCTGAGCCTGTTTAAAGCTCGTATCTTCACAAAACTCGGCTTTATTACCTTTGAGCACGTGCTGCGTATTCTGCTTTTACCCTGGCCACTGAAGATTATTGTCGACCATGTCATTCTCGGAGAGCCCATCAACGCCGATGGCAGCGGGTTCCCCGACTACATGCAACCTATCCTGTTTTTCCTCTCGGACAAAACATCTCAGGAAATCATGTCTTGGATCTTGGTGGTCGGCATCATGATGGTAATTTTGATGGGGATGACCCCCAACCGAGGGACCGGTAGAAATGCAACCGGGCGCTATACCGGCGCCGCGGCAGGGTCGTTGGGTGCCGCATCCGCAGAACTGGCGCAAGGTCACGATACCGCTACACAGACAGAAAACGCGTCTAATGCTGCATATAGTGAAATGGGCGGACTACTGGGTATTCTAGATTTCAATATTCACATGCGACTGTCCCAATCCCTAAACCACTTACTGCGTTCCGAGCTGGCAGAGCATATTAAAACCTTACCCATGACCACTCTGGACGACCAGCGCATTGGCGACAGCGTGTATCGGGTGATCTATGACACCACCAGCGCCTCGGGCATTTACGGGGAATTAACCTTAGGACTTTACGGCGGTTTGCTGATGGTCGCACTAACCCTGTACGTCATGTTCACAAGCTTCGGGAGCGCGCCGGAAGTGATTATCGTCGGCGTCTTAGTAGGGCCACTGACCTTTATGTTTGTCATCCCCTTCGCGCGGCTTGCGCGCAATAAAAGTCAGGCCAGCCGCCTCGCTGGATCCGAAACCACCAGCAACATCGAAGAGGGCATGGCGAACGTACTTGCGGTTCAGAGTATGGGCGGTAACAAACGCGAGAGCGAGCGGTTCGCCAACGCAAGTAACGAATCTTTTCGTAAGTTCCGTGCCGAGGTGCTGGTGAAGTTACTCTTCGGTCATGCTGGTTCTTTGGCTTTTCTTACCGGACAAATAATTTTCTTTTTGGTCATCGCCGGCTATGTCATCGACGGCACATTTACCGCTGGCGACTACTTCGTGCTGTTCTACTACTTCTTCGTACTTAGTGCTGTATTTTATTCCTTCGGCTTCCTATACACGGATTTACAGGTAGCCATTGCCGGCTTAGCTAGAGTGTTCAATCTGCTAGACCTGCCAGGCGAAAAATTTGCAGACGGTATCGCTATTCCGGAAATTCAGCACGGCATAAAAATGCGCAGCGTCACACTCACCTATCCTGATGGCCGTGTTGCCTTAAAAGACGTTAACTTTGAAGCGCAGTTGGGAAAAATTGTCGCCTTAGTAGGACCAACCGGCGCGGGGAAGACCAGCCTCGCCTATCTGATACCAAGTTTCTTACAGCCCACTAGCGGCAACGTCACAATTGATGGGGTAGACGTTAGAGACATCTCAGTGCCCAGTCTACGAAAGCAGGTGGCCTATGTTTTTCAAGAAACCCAGCTTTTTTCCGATTCAATTGCCGACAATATCCGATATGGAAACCGCGCTGCCGCTATCGAAGACGTACACGACGCAGCAAAAACCGCCGGCGCACACGATTTCATTATGGCGCTGCCAGAAGGCTACGACACAAATCTTGGCACCATAACCAGCAAACTCTCCGTTGGTCAGAAACAGCGGATATCAATAGCCCGGGGCTTACTGAAAAAGTCCAAGATACTAATTCTCGACGAACCCACATCAGCACTCGATCCTGAAACCGAATCCTACCTCGTCGATGCCTTACATAAGGCCGCTACAGAAAAATTAGTGGTGATCATTGCACACCGACTCTCAACCATCACCCACGCAGACAAAATCTATTTTTTAGAAGATGGTCAAATACTAGAATCAGGCTCCCACCATGACCTGATGAGTACAAAAAACGGGCGCTACCGTCACTATATTGAATTACAGGCAGGAGCGAATTGATCACGAACGAAAAGATGCGTTTCGGCTTTTGGCCTAATCCACGCAGCGACTACAAATCGACCCGGATTCTGGCCCAGCACGCTGAAACAACCGGCTGGGACGGCATTTGGCTTGCCGACCATTTTTTGCCGGAGGAAGATGCTTTAATACCGGTACACGAGAGTTGGATCACACTAGCGGCCCTCGCCCGCGATATTCCACGAGTGCGCCTTGGCACCCTTGTTACGGGTAATACCTACCGACATCCGGCAGTGCTCGCCAATATGGTTGCTACCTTAGACAACCTTGCCGATGGACGGGTGGTGCTCGGGCTCGGCGCAGGCTGGCAGCAAAACGAACATGACGCCTACGGCATTGAGTACGGCACCGTAAGTTCGCGCTTAGATATGCTCGAAGAAGCCTGCCAGGTGTTACGAGGCCTTTTTCAAAACGACTATTTCAATTTTGATGGCCAGCATTACCAACTCAAGAACGCGCCTTTAGAACCCAAACCCCAGCAGGCAAAGATACCGCTGATGATTGGCGGCGGCGGCGAACAACGCACCCTAAAAATCGCAGCCCAGTACGCTGACGAATGGAATGTCTGGGGAGACGCCCAGATTTTACGCCACAAAATGAATATCTTAGACCAGCACTGCGAATCCGCAGGACGAGATCCGCACGAAATTGAGCGTTCTGCCGTTGCTCTGTTATTTCTTAGCGACAATGAAAAATACCTAAACAAAATACGCGCGGCAGAACTCGCCTCTCCGGCGATAATTGGTAATGTCAACGAAGTAATTGAAATCGTTAGCACGTTAAAAGAAATCGGCGTTAAAGAGCTGATTATTCCCGATTTTACCCTTGGGACCTTGATCGGTGCAGACACGGTGAAACAAGATTTAATGGAAAAATTTATCACTGAGGTTGCCGCCAAAATCTCGTAACCATGCAAAGAATTCACATCCAACATAATGGAACACAGCAATGGACAATCCGCATAAAGACCAAGTCGTAATTATCACTGGAGGCGCTGGCGGTATCGGTAGTCAGATGGCCAGCACGTTTGCGAATCAGGGCGCTCGAGTAGTCATAGCGGGTCGGGATCAGGACAAGCTAAAGAAAACGGCCAGCCATATCGCAGGGAAGAATAACACCTGCCTGCCAATACCCTGCGACGTAACCGACCCAGATCAGGTCGAGCACCTCGTCGCGGACACAGTCGAGCAATTCGGTCGCATCGACGTCTTAGTGAACAACGCGGGTGGCGCAATGTTCGTAAAACCACCAGAAAAATTACGACCTGAGCAATGGCGAGCGGCTATCGATCTAAACTTGAACAGCGTATTTTATTGCAGCGCGGCAGCCGGCCAGCGCATGATTCAACAAAATAGTGGTCGAATCATAAACATCTCATCGGTAGCCGGCGTAAAGAACTCGCCGTCCTTCGTCCATTACGGTGCCGCTAAAGCAGGAGTTATCAACCTAACAAAATCTATGGCAGTTTGCTGGGGGCCTCATAACATCAATATCAACTGCATCGCACCTGGACTAACGGCTACAGAAGGAGTCGCACAGTGGCTACCAGCAAAAAACAGAGAAGACGGCTCTCCGGTTCCGCCGCTCGAGTACCCGCCAGATCCGCAGAATGTTGCCGACCTCGCCCTATTTCTTGCAGCGCCGGGCAGCGCAAGGATTAGTGGGGAAATTTTTCCGATCCGTGCGCTTAACGAAATAGTCTAGGGCGCTGAAAAAAATCCCCAGCCTGGACTCGAGCTGCCGTGATATGCCCTAGCAACTCGGCCGGTATAGAACTGGCGCGCCCTTGTTAAAGAACTTACACGTCAAGCTCCCAAGCGAGTACCCATGCATTTAAGTGCGAAAGCACCACCGATTCTAAATATGTAAGTTCTACTCGCCTTACAAAACCGGGGGTAAAAGATAAGCATCGAGCACGCCCATTGGGCCAAGCACTCGATTAACGTCAGCCCGCTGCGCAGGCGACAACCCTTCTATTTCATCGCGAATATGACAACGTGATACCTCACTGTATTTTAGCGAGCGCATACGTACCAAGCCTTCACCAAGATCCACTTCGCACCACTTCTCGCCGGCAGCCAATGCTTCCCGGGATACCAACAGAAACTGATGGTAAGTGTCCCGCATATGGGTAAACAGCGGCGCTAACGTTGTCGGCAATTCGTCATTTGCCAGATATTGGCCATCATCAGATCGCGCTTGAAACAGCCGCTCCATAGTCTCAAGTAAAGCCGGCGCACTGGCCTCCACCCAACTCCTGGGCTCTGGATCTGCCGCCATATGCGCCTTGAACAGCCCAGCAAAGGTAAAGTCGCCAAGACTCGCCCGCTCACCTAACAAAAATCCGTGCTGCTGATAATGGGCGTCCACATGCACCATTAACGCCTGAAAATCGGCTTTCACTGCTGCCGCTTGATCTGGCCCACACCCACGGTTGGCACAGGCGCGCAGACCAAAATTGTCGCGCACGCCGGTAATACGCTGCACGGCCTCAGCCTGCTCTTCAGGCGTTAGACCCTCGTGCATGAATTTCCCCTTCGCATTGGCGTAGAAACCTAGAGCAACATGCTCGATGTTATGGGGATAACACCAACGACTGCTGATGGCATAGCGTCCAAACCATTCATCTGCCCAATCTTCGAGCAGATGTGCGGCAATCCGTTGTACCGGTGTCACGGGCATAATCTGACGCTCGGGGTATTTAGCATTGAGCATGAGGCCGATAGGCGTGGTGTCGTGGATAAACCAGCCCTCGGGGGTTTGTAACCCCGGGATAAAGTGAGTACCCAAGCGGCCCTCAACTTCTGCACGAGCATGCTCAGTTTTTAGACAAAACTCATAGTCAA
>MDSY01083019.1_pt1 | contig 10238 bp, 3 predicted proteins | sample 811131 | NCBI WGS metagenome assembly MDSY01 (sample SAMN05326643, study PRJNA326480) | marine metagenome | isolation source: seawater | place: Atlantic Ocean: South West | collected 2010
ACAGTTTCCAAGCTTGGAAACGGTATCTCTGGCGGTTCCCATGAAGTGTCATTAGGTTTTAATCTTAAATGTAGAAGAAAGCCTAGAAACTTTAGAAAAATATCCTGTCCGTCATTTTAGGGCAGTGTAACCTTTCTAAACTTTAGAATTGTATATACGTTAATTATAGTTGAGCCATGAAAACTAAAAATTACAGAAAAATAGCAACCTTTTTAAGTGCAGTTATCCTTTTGGGAAGTTGTGCAAAGGAAAGATCTACCTCTACGGGATGGGAGTATAACAACTACCAAAATGGAGGTTTTGAAAAATTTGATGCCAAAGAACAAGAAACTGGTCCTGGCCTCGTATTCATCGAAGGAGGTACTTTTACGATGGGAAGTACAGAAGAAGATGTAATGGGAGATTGGAACAACAGTGCCTCAAGGGTAACAGTTTCTTCATTCTATATGGACAGAACTGAGGTAACCAATCAGCATTGGACCGAGTACATGAATTGGATGAAGCGGGTTTATTATAAGTCCTATCCACACATTTATAAAAAATGTCTTCCTGATACTCTAGTTTGGAGATCCCCCCTATCTTATAGAGAAAAATTTGTAGATTATTATTTAAGACATCCATCATACAGAGACTATCCTGTGGTTGGAGTTTCTTGGTTACAAGCGAATGACTTCTGTAAATGGAGAACAGATCGTGTAAATGAGGCGATTCTTGTGCGAGAAGGTATTATCAAATGGCACTTTGCCAACACCTACGATCACGAAAACTCGGATGTAGGCGCTGCGAACAGATCCAATTATGCTTCAATGACCTCGTCTCCCGAAAATATGTTTTCAACAGAAAATTATTTAAATGGTAACTATAATATCCAAACGGGTTCACCAAATAAAAATAAGAAAGGAGACACGCTTGGTTTAAAAGGTGGATATACACTAGATGATGGTAGCTCGAAAGCACCTATGCTCGATGCCAAAACAAAAAGACCTGTGCCTAGAGATCCTTATCAGCTTCAAAATTATGACCCTGTTTACGCAAACTCTTCGCGATTGGGCTCAAGAATGGTCAAAATGGAAGATGGTATACTTCTCCCTAAATATAGACTACCAACTGAGGCGGAATGGGAATTTGCCGCGCTTGGACTTATTGGAAACTTAGATCCAGATTCAGAAAATATAGATTCAAGAAGAATTTATCCGTGGGATGGTCATTATGTTAGACGTAAAGAAGACCAATGGGCTGGTGCAATACAAGCTAATTTCGTACGTGGAAAAGGAGATTACATGGGTGTTTCAGGTGCACTAAACGATGGTGCCGATGTTACAGCTAGAGTCGATGATTTTTGGCCTAATGATTATGGCTTATATCACATGGCAGGAAATGTTTCAGAATGGGTGATGGATGTGTACCGACCTACCTCAAATGAAGAAACAGATGATTTTATGCCTTTTAGAGGAAATGTTTACACAACACAGCTTCTTAGTCCAGATGGACTATATGACAAACCTGTTTTGGCTACAGACAACCTTTATGATGTCTACGGAATGAAAGAATACGTAAACGAGTTCGCAAGAGCTAAGTATTTATCACTTACAGGGGGAACAAAAGCAGTCAACGATTTAAATGCAAAACAAGACCCTTCTTATGTTTCCAACTACATCAAAGAAAATCCAAACGTATATGTGGATTATTCTATTTCCAGCAAAAATATTAAACAGATGAATGGTGTTTGGTTGGTACTTAGAGATGATTCTGTCAACCTAAAGGCAAACATTGAAAAACTAAATGACATCAAAAAACCTTTTGAATGGAGCCATAGTGGGCTAGAATATGCAGGAGCAAAAACAGATACTAATATCTCCATCGCATTCGATGCAACTGGAGATTATACAGTAACCCTAAACCAAGAAACGAATTACTCGGAGACGAAAAAGTTTAAGGTTTTTGACAACAAGAAAAGTTTTGATGATTATATTAATTATATCAACTCAACAAGGGGTCAGATTTTAGGTAATTCTAGACAAAACCCGCGGAAATTTCAGTTTAACGCTCCTAAGGATGGTTATGTCTATGGTTATAATAAATATTCCAAAAACGACAGTATAGAATTCACCGTATTGGATGACATCAATGGAGTTCTTGATACTGCGATCTACCTATTCAATCAAGGAAATGCAACGAAAGCTTCACATTACTTAGAAGTTGCATTATTTGGAAACAACCACAAAAAGGACGTTTTAGCAATGGAGGACTACAGAAAAGGTCATTTCGAAGGAAAAGTTTACGGTAATGTAGATGAGGAAATTAAAATAGGTGTGGACGAGGACGGTGCTGATGTTATGGCAGAAGCTACACCTCTATCGAAAGTAGGTATTTATTACAGAGATAGGATCTTTGAAGCAGGATCAAATGATCCTTCTAAACAATTCTTAGTTGAAGGTAAGATTGTTTCCTCAAGTATATTTAACGATGAGTATCTTGAACACCGATTTAAGAACTATAAGCAAGATCCTAATGTAACAGCTTGGATTCTCACGCTTCGAAATGGCCTAACGGAATTTGTAAATGAAACCAGAGGACAGCAGAGATGGAGAAAAGTTACAGAAGATGAGAACGCTGGTCGATTGAATTATAGAAAAGACGACTATATCAATTATTTGGATGGAGATTTAGAATCTTCTATATACTACAACAACCAGAAAAAAATCAACGATATAAATAACGGACGTAGAGATCCAAAACAAGCTGTATATCAAAGTGAATTTGAAAACTTTGATTTAAAAGGAAGCGAAGTAAATGTTGGTGTTAGTGGCTGGCCTACTACTTTACTATCTGATAAGTCTAGGGTTTATAAAGGTGGTTCATGGTCAGATAGAGCATTTTGGCTATCTCCAGGGAATAGAAGGTTCCTTGACGAAGAGCAATCTACGGCAATGATTGGATTCAGATGTGCGATGGACCGTCTAGGAAGTACAAGAGCCAATTCAAAAAAGAAATAAACGCTTTAAAAAAGATACAAAAAGCCCGTAGTAATACGGGCTTTTTTTTTACATCTTTGTACTATGTCAAAGCTTTTTTCGCTTTTCTATGAAACCAAAGGTGTTTGTACAGATACAAGAAGTATCCTCCCCGACTCTCTTTTTATCGCCTTAAAAGGAAATAATTTCAACGGTAACCTTTTTGCCAAAAATGCAATTCAAAATGGGGCGAAATTCGCAATTGTAGACCAAGAAGAATTCGCGGACAATATTAAGATTTTCTTTGTTCCAAACACATTAAAATTCCTTCAGGATTTAGCCAAATACCATAGGGCTAAATTCAATATTCCAGTGATCGGAATTACAGGTAGTAATGGTAAAACGAGTACAAAAGAATTGCTTTATTCTGTTTTGTCAAAAAAATTCAAAACCATAGCTACAAGAGGTAATTTAAACAATCATTTAGGGGTTCCTTTCACGCTTTTACGGATCAAAGAAGAAGATGAAATAGCAATCATTGAAATGGGGGCAAATCAGCCTGGAGATATTCAAGAATTATGTAACATAGCCTCCCCTACCCACGGTATCATTACAAATATCGGGAAAGCCCATCTCGAAGGATTTGGAAATCTAGAAGGTGTAGTAAAAACAAAAAGCGCCCTATATCAGTCCGTAAAAAAACAAAATGGAGTGCTTTTCTTCAATGAAGATGATTCGCTGCTAAAGTCGCTGATTGACCATACGACCGAAAATATTTCGTATGGAAAAGAAAATGCTGATATTACCGGGGATCTTATCGAACTAAACCCGTATATCTTTATGCGCTGGAAAAGTAGCACATACACTTCAGAGGATTTAAACACTAATATGGTCGGTAACTATAACTTCTATAACTTTTTAGCCGCCATTTGCATTGGGAATTATTTAGGGATTAAAGAGATGGATATCTCTGATGCAGTTGCCACGTACAAACCTGAAAATAAAAGATCTCAAGTTTTAGAAGCGAAAAGAAACAAACTCATAGTTGACTGCTATAACGCCAATCCAACGAGTATGCTTCTGGCGTTAGAGAGTTTTCACGTCTTCGATCACAACAAAAAACTCGCAATTTTAGGCGATATGCTCGAGCTGGGTCAAGACAGTGAACAAGAGCATCAAAAAATTATCGATTACTGCAAAGAGAATAAAATAGAATTTATTACAGTTGGGCCAATATTCAAAAATCTTAACAAAGAGACAGGACATCAAGATGTAAGCAGCCTCTCTTCAGAATTATCTACGATTCATTCATCAGCAATACTTCTAAAAGGGTCTAGAGGTATCGAACTAGAAAAAGTTATAGATCACTTATAAGGCCTACAAACTGCCAGGTAACAATCTATCTTATTAGGCTTACGTGACCGACAATCACTTCCCGCTGCTCTGTTTGTTTTTTCTTGTAGTTTATACGATAGGTATAAGTCCCTATCGGGGCTTTATTTCCTTGGAAAGTACCATCCCAAGAGCTGTAGAAATCATTCGCTTCAAAAATCAGTTCACCCCATCTATTATAGATTTGAACCCCAAAGAAATCCTGATCTATTCCTGTCGATACTGACGGGAACCAAGAGTCATTCAAGCCATCACCATCAGGGGTAAAAGTGTTTGCTGCAAAAATAACAGCATCTTGATTCACCATGAGCTCAAGTTGAAGGCTATCTGCACAGCCTAAATCCGTAATTCCATTTAATGTCACGATAAAAAATGATTCATCATTCACCTCATATTCATAGGCAGAAGGGTTATATAAAGTATCGGTATTTCCATCTCCAAAATCCCAAAAGTAATCCAATGCGTTCGTCGAATTATTGACAAAGACAACCTCAGACGAACCATAAGAGATCTGATTTGTAGACATATAGAAATCTATATCAGGACTAGGCAACACACAAATCAAACTACTCATAGTGGTTGAACCTGGACATCCATTGGGTGTTTCTGTATTTAACGTAATATCATAGCATCCCTCATCCCAAAAAGTATAACTGCTATTTGTGCATCCATCAAATGAAGTACCATTATCTATATTCCAAGTACAACCTGAGGTATTATCAGTTGTATTCGTAAATACAACATTTAAAGGTGGACACCCTGAGGTCACATTTACATCAAAAGTTGTAATTGGCATCGGATCGACAGAAACAGTAATGGTTTCATAATCGGTTTCACAACCATTTACCTCATACATCACCTGATAATCCGTTGTTACATCAGGAGTAACGGTTATTGAGGCCGACGTTTCATTTCCAGGTAGCCATATAAAATTCCCACCAAGTACTGAGGGCGAAACAACAAGAGAAACACTATCTCCTTCACATATCCCTTGATCTGTAAATGATAAAATTGGCTGCTCAGTAACAGTAACAATGGCAGTTTCAATTGAACTACTACAATTATTAAGCTCATAGGAAACTGTATAATTCGAAGTGAAAATTGGATTCACTTCAAGTGTAGATGAATTCTCACTATAACCAGTCCAATTATAGATACCGCCCTCAATCGAAGCTTCAGCATTTAAAAAACCTGATTGACCTTCGCAAATCCCAATGTCTCCGACTGTTAAATTAGGAATTGGATTGACAAATATAGTAGCTGTAGTAAGCTGACTTAAGCATCCATTAGCTGAATATAGAACACTGTAACTTGTCGTAGTTTCAGGTGATTCTGTAATACTCTGGGTGGCGTATCCAAAGGGAACCCAATTGTAAGTCCCACCTAATACAGAGGGATCAGCTGTTAAGGTTCCTGACTGGCCTTCACAAATAGAGATATCTTCTAGGGACACAATTGGTGTTGGAATTACTTCTACATTGATTTGAGCCGTGTCGGATGGACAGCCATCTAAAGTGTAGCTCAAACCGAAAACCGAACTCACAGGAGGAAACGAGGTAATGGAGCTGCTCACCTCACCTCCCGGAAACCATTCATAGGTTCCACCAGGAAGAGATGGTGATCCTGTCAAGGTAATTGATTCGGAAGAACAAATAGAGCTCAATCCAGAAATAGTAACTACTGGAGTGGGAAGAACAAAGATTGTAGAAGTTGCAGTATTGCTCTCGCATCCGTTTAGTTCATACTCAACAGTGTAGAAGGCATTCGAAACAGGCGATACAGATACTGAAGATGAATTACCCAGTCCATTGGACCATGTAAAGTTACCTCCGGGAATAGAAGCCACAGCAATCAATTCAATCGTATTTCCTGAACAAATTGTCTCAGAATTAACACTTAATGTTGGAAATGGAATCTCAATAATTTCAATAGACTCTGTATTAACGCAACCATTAGCACCTGTTCCTGTTACTGAATATATTCCTGCAGAGGATACCGTTATTGATGGTAGAGAACCTAAACCATCTGCCCATGCGTAGCTGAGCGCACCACTTACTTCAAGATCTACAGAATTAGTATTACAGTCTAGCGTATCTGTGCCAGATAAGTTTTGAATAAATAGACTAGGGACGGAAAAGTCAGATGTAATCACAATCGTTGTACTATCTGCACAGCCATTCCAACCTATTCCGACGACTTGATATTCACCTGCACTAGTAACAGTTGTAGATATATTGTTTACTCCGTTATCCCAAACGTAACTATCTGACCCTGATCCAAAAAGAACAATTTCAGGTTCGTTACAACTCAACTCATTTGAACTATTGGTTATATTGTCTATATCTACATTAGGTGGTGTAAGATCTTGCGTAATCACAACATTCATCTGTAATTCACATCCATTTGAATCCGTATAATCGACAAAATAATTACCTGGCTCAGTAATAATATTAAATGCTGTATTCGTTGATGCTCCTCCCGACCAAATAAAGTTAGTTCCACCTACCGCTTCTATCTCTATTTGAGTGGTCAAACAAGTTAATTGATTACCACCCGTGCTATTTGAAATAAACGCAGGTTCTCCGCTCAAAGTTTCAATGACTTCAACCGTAAGAGAATCCTGACAACCATTATCGTCAGTCAGCATACAATAATAAGTACCTGCTTCTATGGCAAAAATATCCTCAGTAAAAAACTCATCATTCCAGACCACAGCATAACCTGGGACTCCACCATTAATTTCAAGTTCTATAGCTCCCGTTCCCTCAGGACATAATATATTCTGCACCGAGGTTGTTATTTCTATCTCATCGGGCTCAGTGATTTCTTGATTCATTGAGTTCATGCAACCATGTTCATCCATAATTGACATCGTATGCATACCCGATAATACCATGAATTGATTTGAAGACACCATATCATTACCATTCATACCGAACATCATATCGGAGCCTACTGTTTGGATTTCAATCATGCCCTCTTCCCCTTGACAGGAAATCTCCTGTACCATAAGTATCCCTGCTATTTCCGGAGAAGCCATAACCTCCAAACTTAAAATAGCGTTTTGGGTGCATTGATTAGGATCAGGCGTAAAAGTAAAGGTTTGGATACCGGGCAAACTTGGATCAATAGAGCCAGACCAGATGCCAGAGAATCCATTGAGTGAAATATTTGGCAATACAGGTGCAACATCATTTTGGCAAATCGGAGGAATCGAATCAAAAACCGGAACCTCATTGATATGTGCTAGAATGTACGGTACATCGTCAAACTCATTCCATCCATTTGAAAACGCATATGACAATGGTACATCAGTTACACTTGCGCTACCAAACATATATTCCCATTGCAAATTGGGTTGTTTCCAATTTGATATCCCGGCCCAAGTGCCGTCTTGCGGTTCACTGTAGTAGACATTTAGATCAACAGCAGAGGTACCATTAGGGCGGTTGATTTGATGATAAAATAAAGGATTAAGCTCACATACAATTGTGTCTGACAATGTTCGATCAAAACCTTCAAGGGTGGCATCTAAATTTGCCATGCGAACCTCAAAAGTATTATTTGGAGAAACTGTCGGTCTCAATTCAACAGGTCTATAGCGAAGTGTACCAATACTAGACCCTACAGGAAAAATATAAGTGCTCAACTGATCTGTCCTTCTTGACAAATATCCGCCATTCAAGGACGAAACGAATCCTGAAGTTCTTTGAATTGAATTAACTTCTGTATTCTCTACATAAAATGAAAAAACTTCCGTTTGAAGTTCCAGATGTTTTAAATCAAGTATGCCATGAGAAAAAGAATTGACCTCTTGTGTTTTTAGACCGCTACCGTCCAATGTTAGGTTGAAAAAATTTGTTTCAATATCACCACTAATTAATTGATTTGCCCCTTCAAAGAAAACAGTACCATTATTCGAAGTGAAAATTGAATTATTATACCAGTTACCAAGTAATCTAATGTATCCTGCACCGATAAGGCTCGCATTATTAACCAAGTCTCCTGTTATGTATATTTCGGCAGGTAAGTTAGCTTCCTCATCAATCATAACAGTACCTATATCATTTATAACCGTACCGTTAACGTGTATGTAAGCGCCAGAAACTGCAGTTAAATTAGCACCATTATTAAGCAGCACTTGGCCCTTGACCGAAAAAGTAGCCAATGAGATAAAAACAAGAAGAATGCTAAAAATATCCTTCATTATAAATTATTGCTTGTACCTGATGTCAATTCTTACCTCAACCGAAGTATTGTTTTGATTGGAAACTGCCACACCAATAACCCATTCCGATTCAAGAGATTTTTTCGCCAAACCATCACTTGAGGCAGTTACAAAATCACCTACCGAAATTATTCCACTTGATGAATCAACCTCAATAGAAACTACACCATCTGTTTGGACTTTCGCAGTTCCATTTAAATCCGATTCAAGAACACCAATCATATATGCCTTAGAATCAGGATCAGCATTGTAAACAATACCTGCGTTCAATCGACCATGTTCAGAGGCGACTATTCTCGATATTGTAGCATTCGAAAGGTCAATTTCATTTTGAATTGTCAATTGATCCTGTAGCTCTGAAATTTGAAGCTGTTGCTCTTGGATTGCCTTTGTTAAAATAGGTATCATGGATACATAATTGACAGTGTAATAACCCTCAACCATTTCCCTGCGTTGTTTGGATGAATGTGGTGTCAATGGATCAGGAATTGCTTTTTGTTGCACAATTTCAGGGAAAATTTCTTTTAACTCCTGAGCGATAAAACCGAATTCAGTTTTGTTAAAATTAAAACTTAAACCGGGGAACTCATCGGCTCTCAAGTTATACGTTTTTACTTCTAAATTCATTACTTTATCTAACATACTAGAAACCGGTTGAATATTCTTTTTAAATCGTTCATCCGAAATAGTAAACAAACCACCCGTAAGTCCAATATCACCCATAAAAACCCCTGCCCAAGCGGCCGCAGGAGAATTAGTTACTCCTTGAATACCAATACCGCCACCTGCAATGGCCATATGCATACCTTTTATACCACTTCCTGTCCCGTCTGTTGAACCTTCAACACCACTAAAACCATTAACCACTGAAGAATTTGAACCAAAAATACTACCCCCTTGTTCTGTTGTATTAATAGCGTTAAATGCCCAATTATTCGTATTATTTACAACATATGAATGAAGTGGGTCACCCGCCATAGCTGGTGCTATAATCCCTGTATTTCCCCAAAGCATCTCACCTGTATTTAAGAATCTTCCACGCGTAATACCATTTGTTTCAAAATCAACGTGTGTATTGCTATTAGTTCCAAAGCCTTTTGTAGCAGTATTTGTATTACCATCAAGTAACCAAGCACCTTCAGAACTGGTTACAGGACCACCCGATCCGGAAGTTCCATTTACAACTACAGTCCCATCAGCGTTAAATGACGGAGTGGTTAATGTCCAATCAGGACCTACCGGACCTTGCTCACCCACTGGACCCTGATCACCAACCGCTCCTTGATTTCCTACTGCGCCTTGTGCACCCTGATTCCCTACAGGACCTTGGTCTCCAACAGCTCCCTGATTTCCTACTGGACCTTGATCGCCAATTGCTCCTTGATCGCCAACTGCTCCTTGATTTCCTACTGGACCTTGATCACCTTGTAGCCCTGTTTCACCAACTTCTCCAGTATCTCCTTGAGGACCAACTGCTCCAACACCTCCTGGAACACCTTGTATACCTTGAACACCTGTTGCTCCTTGAATTCCTTGCGTGCCCACATCTCCTTGAATTCCTTGCGTGCCCGCATCTCCTTGTAGGCCTTGGAGTCCGGTTTCGCCTTGAATTCCTTGAACACCGTTTTCACCTTGAATACCTTGTATTCCTTGTTCGCCTTGTA
>MDSY01039017.1_pt1 | contig 10236 bp, 7 predicted proteins | sample 811131 | NCBI WGS metagenome assembly MDSY01 (sample SAMN05326643, study PRJNA326480) | marine metagenome | isolation source: seawater | place: Atlantic Ocean: South West | collected 2010
ATCCCTACCAGCGAGCCGAGGGCCGCTACCGCCTCATGCCGGGCATCGTGTCAGCCCTCGCCGATTCCGGCACCCCGTTCTCGATCCTCACCAAGGGCACGATGCTGCGGCGCGACCTGCCGATGCTCGCGGAAGCTTCTCGTGAGGTGAGAGTGACCCTCGCCATGTCGATCGCCGTGTTCGACGACCATCTCCAGAAGGCGGTGGAGCCGGGAACGCCCACCGCCGCTGCCCGACTCGACACCGTGCGCGCCGCGACCGACGCGGGCTTCGATGTGACTGTCTTCCTGATGCCGATCCTGCCGCACCTCACCGACTCCATCGCCGCGCTCGACGACGCGCTGCGGCGCATCAAAGAGGCCGGGGCCGCTCGCGTCGTCTACGGCGCCCTGCATCTGCGTCCGGGCGCGAAGGCGTGGTTCATGTCCTGGCTCGAGCGCGACCACCCGGAGCTGGTGTCGTCGTACCTGGGGCTCTATCCGGGGGTGTCCGCGTACGCGCCGAAGGGCTATCGCTCATGGCTCGCCAAGCGCGTGCAGCCGCTGCTGCGCGCACACGGGCTGAGCGGCACGGTCGAAGACGACCGGCCGGATCGACGGATGCCGGTGCCCGGCCTGGCCGCATCGCCTCCGCCGATCGTCGTCACCTCGCGGGGGCGCGTGGCTGCGCGCCGCACGACCCCCGACGCCCCCGCCATGCTCTTCTGACGCGGGCGACCCGCCCGCGGGGTCGCCCGCGTCGCGGATCAGCTGGCGACGTCGGCGGCCTGACGGCCCGAGATCTCCTCGAGAAGGTCGTCGTCGGGACGCACGTCCTCGAACGGCGCCTCGATCTCGGCACGGTCGAGCAGCTCCGTCATCCGACGGCGACGCTGGCGGGTCACGAGCGTGACCACCCTGCCCTCGCGGCCGGCACGGCCGGTGCGGCCCGAGCGGTGCAGGTACGTCTTGTACTCGTCGGGCGCGTCGGCCTGCACGACGAGGTCGATGTCGTCGACGTGGATGCCGCGCGCGGCAACGTCGGTCGCCACCAGCACCTTCACGCGACCCGAGGTGAGCTTCTCGAGGTTCCGCGTGCGCTTGGACTGGTTGAGGTCGCCGTGCAGTGCGAGCGCGGCGATGCCCGCGTCTTCGAACTGCTCGGCGAGCATCTCGGTGTAGGCGCGCGTGCGCGCGAACACCAGCGTCTTGCCCTCGCGGTCGACGAGGGAACGCAGGATCTCGGCCTTGTCGCGGTGGTCGACGACCAGCACGCGGTGGTCGATCGTGCCCGAGTCCTGGTCTTCGCCCGCGACCTCGTAGACGGCGGGCTCCACCAGGAACTCGTCGACCAGCGCGGCGACCTCGCGGTCGAGCGTGGCGCTGAACAGGAGCTTCTGGCTGTCGCCCGCCGTCAGACGCAGGATGCGCTGCACCGGCTCCAGGAATCCCAGCTCGCACATGTGATCGGCCTCGTCGAGGACCGCGATCTGCACCTGGGACAGGTCGAGCTTGCCCTGGCGCTCGAGATCCTCGATGCGGCCCGGGGTGCCGATGACGATGTCGACGCCCTTCTTCAGCGCACCGACCTGACGCGCCTGCGGGACGCCGCCGTAGATCTGCGTGGTGAACAGGCCCACGCTCCGCGCGAGCGTCTGCACCGTGCGGTCGATCTGCAGCGCGAGTTCGCGCGTCGGAGCCATGATGAGGGCCTTCGGCGCGCGACCGAATTCACGCCGGGTGCCCGCCTGCGAGCGCAGCACCGACTCCACGAGCGGAGCGCCGAAGGCGATCGTCTTGCCCGAACCGGTGCGGCCGCGCGCGAGCACGTCGCGACCCTCGAGGATCGGGGCAACCGTGGCGGCCTGGATGGGGAAGGGCTTCTCGGCGCCGAGTTCGGTCAGTCGCGTGACGATGTTCTGGCCGAGACCGAGGTCGGCGAACGTCGCGTCGGCGATGTTGTCGGCCTGGATCGCTTCGGCCTGCAGCCGCTCGTGCACCACGTCGACATGAGCGTCGCGCGCCGCGTCGCGCGACGGTGCCGCCTCCCGGCGCGGGCGGTCGTACCCCCGGTCGTCCCGACGCGGGCGGTCGTCACGGCGAGGACGCTCGAAGGCGCGGTCGTCACGGCGCGGGCGCTCATCGCGGTCACTCTGACGCGGACGGTCGTACCGCCGGTCATCCTGGCGCGGACGGTCGTACCCCCCGGCGCGATCATCACGGCGGGTGCGATCGCCGCGATACCCACCGGCGCGATCGTCGCGGCGCGGACGATCGGAGCGGTCGCCCTGCTGTCGACGGTCATACCCGCCGGAACGGTCATCGCGGCGAGGACGGTCGTACCCGCCGTCACGGCCGTAGCCACCGTCACGCTCGTCACGGCGCGGACGCTCGTCACGGCGCTCGTACCCGCCGGAGCGGTCGTCGCGGTTCCGACGGTCGTAGCCACCGGCACGGTCATCACGGCGGGGGCGGTCGTCCCGGCGGGGGCGGTCCTCGCGGTAGCCACCGGCACGGTCGTCACGGCGGGGGCGGTCGTACGCGCGGTCGTCACGGCGGGGGCGATCCTCACGCGAGGGCCGATCATTCCCGGCGCGGCTGCGTATGCCGCGGGCTTCATCTCGCGCGACCTTCTCCTGAGCGGTCCAACGACGCTTGGGGGTCGAGCCCTCCTCCGCCGCGCGGTAGCCGCGGTGACCGGGGCTCCGGCTGCCCGTCGTGCCCGAGGAGGACTCGCCCGGACGACGCTTGCGGTCCTGGTAGGAGGTCTTCGCGCCGTATCGGGGTTCGAAGTTCTTCGCGGGGCGTCCGCCCTGCGGCTTCTTGTTCTTGGGCATGGTGATGCCTTTCGCCAGTGATCGCACGAGAAACAGCTTCCGCTCATGACGGATCACCCGGTCAACCGGGGCCATTTCGATGATGGTCATGCACGCCGGGGTCGGCGCCCATCATCGGCCCCAAGGACTTCACACACCGCCCGCGAACAGATCATCGCAGTGTCCAGAGCCGACCGATCAACACTACCGGGAGATACCTGGGAGCCACCAGGACACGAATTCATAACATGGAATTAGCGCAAGACGTACATTTCCGCGCGGGCATTTCAATAATGTTGTCTCATGACCTCTGCCGCCCTCGCCGCCTTCGACGCGCCGGAACGACGCAAACCCGTCTCACCGACGGTCGCCGAAACGATGACGTCTCGGGCGCGCCTTCACTCTGCTCACCGTTTCGGGAGCACGGCGATGGCAGTTCTCGCGGTCGGTGTCGTGACGGCGATCCTCACCACCAAGGACACCACCTGGTGGACGCTGCACTTCTCGCAGCTGGGTACGGTCGGCGACTTCTCCGCGCGCACCTTCAACACAACGGTGATCGTCTCGGGCTCGCTCCTCGCCGTCTACGGTGTCGTGATCGGCATGACTCTGCCCGCCACCACCGGTCGCCACACCCGCCGCGGACTGCGCGGGTCGCTCGTCACCGCCGGCCTGGCGATGACGGTCGTGGGTCTCATCCCGATTCCGGTCAGCGTGGTCATGCACGACCTCGCCGCCTCCACCCTCGGCCTGTCCTTCCTCTCCCTCGTCGCGTGGAGCCTCGGCCTGCCCGGTCTTCCTCGCGTGTTCCGCCGCTTCACGCTCGTGTTCGTGATCGTGCTGGCCACCGGCATCGTCGTGCTCACCGCCGGCTTCATCACGCTCGCGCTGTTCGAGTTCACCGCCTTCTCGGTTGTCGGATGCTGGCTCGTCTCACTACCGCGCGTCCTGCGCACGCAGGCCGAACTGTCTGACGCCGTCGCTACGGAACACGTCGACGTCGAGGCGAAGCCGGAGACCGCCGCCGTCTCCGAGATGCCCGCCACCCGCGTCGTGCAGCCGCACCGCCGTCACCGGCTTGCTCGCGCCGTGCGCCCCGCTCGCCGCAACACGGTCACCGCGCGCACGACCGAATCGGAACGCAGCGACCTCGCCGACCCCGTCGGCCTCACCCGCCCCGCCGTCCGTGCTCCGCGCGCGGGCCGCATCGCCCAGCGCGTCACGACCACCGGACCGACCGCCCACCGCGGCCCGACCGCGACCGAACGCGCGGCACGAGTCACGATCCCGCTTCGTCGCACGATCCGGATGCGTGACGACGACGTGATCACCCTGGCGGCGTGATCGCTCACCGTTCCTCGTGGTGATCGAACCGCAGTCGCGGTCATCGATCCCGCCGTCGCGGTGAGGGAACAGGGCTCAGTCGCGGCGGTCGCCGTCGGCTGACTCCTCGCCGCCCTCGTCGTCAGCGCCCGCCGAGGGCTCGAGCTCGTCCTCCGGTTCGGCCGCCTCGGCCTGATCGTCACCGGAGTCGTCCGCTGCGGCCTCGGGGGCGGGCGCATCCGAGGGCACCTCGACATCGGGCGCCTGCTCGACGGGCGGCACGTCGTCTGGCGTCTCCGCCGGCACGGCCGGAGCCGCACCGTCGGCCGCGTCGGCGAACGATGGGTCGGCCGCGTCGGCCGCGGCCGCCGGGGCCGGCGCATCGGCCGGCGTCTCGACATCGGGCGCCTCTTCGATCATCGGCACATCCACCTCGGCGACCTCCGACGCGGTCGCGGCCACAGCGTGACGCTCGCGACGCTCGCGACGCGTCTCGAAGACGCCGTCGGCCGCACCGGCGCCGGCGCCCACGAGAGCGGGTTCGGCATCGCGGTCGGCGGCATCCGTCGAACCGGCCTTCGCCGCGCGACGGGCCAGGCGCCGCTCCTTCGCGCCTTCGACGAGGTTGTAGAGGGTCGGGAGCACGAGCAGGGTGAGCACCGTCGACGAGACGAGACCGCCGATCACGACGATCGCGAGCGGCTGCGAGATGAAGCCGCCGTGTCCGGTGATGCCGAGCGCCATCGGCGTGAGCGCGAAGATGGTCGCCAGCGCCGTCATGAGGATGGGGCGCAGGCGTCGCGCGCCGCCCGCGACGGTGGCGTCGTGCGCCGACAATCCCTTCTCGCGGTACTGATTCACCAGGTCGACGAGCACGATGGCGTTGGTGACGACGATTCCGATGAGCATCAGCACGCCGATCAGCGACGAGACGCCCAGCGGCACGCCGGTGGCGATCTGCAGCAGGATCGCGCCGGTGGCCGAGAACGGCACGGACACCAGCAGCAGCAGCGGCTGCCGCAGCGACTTGAAGGTCGCGACCATGACGATGTAGACGATCAGGATCGCCGCGAGCAGTGCGAGACCGAGCTGCGCGAAGGCGTCGGTCTGCTGGGTGACGACGCCGCCGAGCTCGGCGTCGGCGCCCTGCGGCAGTTCGAGGTCGTCCAGCGCCGTGGTCACCGTGGCCGTCGCCGCGGTGAGGTCGTCCGTCGACGGTGTGACCGTGACGGTCGCCGTGCGCTGACCGCGCTCGGTGGTGATCGAGGTCGGGCCCTCGGTCTGCTCGACCGACGCGATCTCCTCCAGCGCGATCGGCCCGGTCGCGGTCGGAACCTGCAGGTCGCGCAGCTCCTCGAGGGTCGCGGGCGGGTCGGGGGCATCGAGGTAGACGGTGACCGCGGTGTCATCGATCTCGATCGAGCCGATCGACTGCGGCTGCATGGTGTTGGAGACCAAGGCGCCCACGGCGACCTCCGACAGGCCGCTCTCGGCGGCCGCATCCCGATCGACCACCACGGCGATGTAGGGCAGCGACGCCGACAGGTTGCTGGCCACCTGGCTGATGCCGTCGAGATCGCTGGTCGCAGCGACGACGTCGTCGGTCGCCTCCTGCAGCGTCGCCGAATCGGGGGCGGTGACGTCGATCTCGATGTCGCTCGAGCCGAACCCCCCACCGCCGGCAGCGGACACGACGATGTCGCCGGCATCCGTGAGGTCTCCGACAACATCGGTGACCTCTTCGCGGAGAGCCACCTGATCGGCGTCCTCGTCGGTGGTGACCGAGTAGGTGATGCCCGCGCCGCCGCCGGAGAACGCGTCGTTCAGCGACGAACCGGTCGTGCCGATCGAGACCTGCACGGTGTCGATGCCGTCGATGTCGGCGAGGGCGTCCTCGACCTGCTCGGCGGCGGCCGCCTCGGCCTCGAGGCTCGGAGCCGCACCGATCGTCTGGCTGATCGTGAAGGTGTTCTGGCCCGAGTCCCCAAGGAAGTTCGTCTTCATGAATGGGGCGGCCGCGACCGTTCCTCCCAGCACGAGCGCCGCGAGGGTCAGCGTCACCCACGAGTGGCGCAGCGTCCAGCGCAGGACCGGCAGATAGCCCTTCTGCAGGCGGGTCGGCGGAGCCGCAGGATCTTCGGGATCGATCGCCCGGCCCTGCTCGTCGAGCACCGGCTTGCCCGGCTTGAGGAACCAGTACGCCAGCACCGGCACGATCGTGAGCGCGACCAGGAGCGAGGCCAGCATGGCGATCGTGACCGTCAGCGCGAAGGGGCGGAACAGCTCCCCGGTGATGTCGCCGACGAACGCGATCGGCAGGAACACCGCGACCGTGGTGATCGTCGACGACGTGATCGCCGTCGCGACCTCGCGCACGGCCAGCAGGATCGACGATTTCTTGTCGGCGTCGCCGACGTAATGCCGCTTGATGTTCTCGATGACGACGATCGAGTCGTCCACGACGCGCCCGATCGAGATGGTGAGGGCACCGAGGGTGAGGATGTTCAGCGAGTAGCCGAAGGTCTGGATGCCGATGAAGGTGATGAGCACGCTTGTCGGGATCGAGATCGCCGTGACGAGGGTCGAGCGCACCGACAGCAGGAAGACCAGGATGACGAGCACCGCGAAGACAAGGCCCAGCATCCCCTCCACGGCGAGGGTCTCGATGGACTGCTCGATGTACGGCGCCTGATCGAACACGACGGTGAACTCCGCCCCGCCGAGGGCGTCCTCGAATCCGCCGAGGAGGGCCGTCACCCCCTGCGACACCTCAACCGTGTTCGCGGCGGGGAGCTTGGTGACGGCGATCGTGAGGGCGGGTTCGCCGTCGACCCGGGAGATGCTCGTCTGCGGGTCCTCGGTGAGCTGCACCTCGGCGACATCGCCGATGGTGACCAGCCCCGCCTGCGCCTGTTCCGCGTCGCCGGGCACGAGGGGCAGCTGCCCGACTTCGTCGACGCTGGTGATCTTCACGCCGGTCTGGACCGTGAGGGTCTCCCCGTCCTCGGTGATCTCGCCACCCGGGAAGAGCACACCGTTCTGATCGAGGGCATCGGTGATCGCCTGCTGCGTGTAGCCCGCCGCAGCCAGTTCGGCGTCATCTGGAGTGATGGTGATGCGCTGACCGATCGCACCGACGACCTCGGCGGAATCGACCCCGTCCACGTCTTCGATGTCGGGGATGACGCTGGACTCGAGCTGCGCCTGGACGGTCTCGGCGTCGTCATAGCCGGTGACGGCGAGCTGGATGACCGGGAAGTCGTCGATGCTCGCGGAGATGACGTTGGGCTCGACCCCGTCGGGCAGCTGCGACGAGATGCGGTTGATCGCCTGCGTCATCTTCTGCTCGGCCGTGGCGAGATCGGTGTCGTAGTCGAAGGATGCCTGCACGATCGACGCGTTCGTGGTGCTGGTCGCCGTGCTCGACTCCAGCCCGGGGACGCCCTGGATCGCCGACTCGATCGGCGTGGAGACGTCGGTGTTGACCACCTCGGGCGAGGCACCCGGGTAGGTGGAGACGACGATGAGGGCGGGGAACTCGATCGAGGGGATCAGTTCCTGCTTGAGGCTGTTGAGCGCGATGCCGCCGAAGATGGCGGCGACGATGGTGATCAAGGCGATCAGCGCGCGGTTCTTGAGGCTCAGGACGGCGAGATTCGACACGTGTGACCTTTGAAAGGGGGCTGCGGTGCGGGCGACGATACTCGGATGTATCCGGTTCAGTATTTCACGGGCCGCACCCGTGATCCCCGGGGGTTATCCCCCGAAGCAGAACCTCACATCACCAGCGCGCCGAGACCGATTCCGACCGCGGCGGCGGCCACGCACACGACCGCCGTGTCGGCGACGTTGAGCCAGGCGCGCCGCGCCTCGCCATCGCCGAACAGCAGCGCGGTGTCGACCGAGACGGTGCTGAAGGTGGTGAAGCCCCCGAGCAGCCCCGTCCCGAGGATCGTGGCCACGTCACCCGGGAACACGTGACCGGCGAGTGCGGTGACAAGCCCCAGGACGAACGACCCGACGGCATTGACGACGAAGATGCCGAGCGGGAATCTCGCGGGCGTGCGCGCCGTCACGAGCACATCCACGAGGTAGCGGAGGCCCGCACCGGCCCCTCCGGCCGCGGCGACGATCAGGAAGAGTCCGGCGCTCATGCGGCGTTCCCCTGACGCGAGCGCCACCGGCGTGTGATCGCCACCCCGGCCATCGCGGCGCCCAGGCCGAGCGTGACGGCGCCGGCCACCAGCAGCATCCCCCACAGCGGCGCGACCGCGAGGGTCTGCGCCCCGGCTACCGCGAAAGCACTGTACGTCGTGAACCCGCCGAGCGCCCCTGTGCCGGCGAAGGCCCGCCACAGCGGATGCCGGTCTCCGAGCGCGGCGACGACGACGCCGAGGAGGAACGATCCGGCCACGTTCACCGCGACGGTTGCCACGACGAGCGGCGTCGTGGCCTGCCCGGCGAACGGGAGCAGCGCCAGCTCCCGCAACGCCACGCCGAGGATTCCTCCCGCGACGACCGCGCCGAGCATGCGCGGGCGCACGAGCGGGGATCGGGTCACGCGCCCACGATAGTCCGGACCGTCAGCCGAGGATGAGCTTGCGGATCGCCGACTCGGGCCGCACCGACAGGTCGAGCAGGTCACCTCGGGCGTAGCGGCGGAAGACCCGCGGATCGATGTACGAGGCGCGGGCGACGGCCGGGGTGTTCCCGAGCGCCTCGGAGGTGGCGCGCACCGCGAGCGTTTCGGCGCGCTTGCGCTCACGCTCGGTGTCCACCGTTCCCATGCGGGCAAGGGCCTCGGCGGCGAGGATGGTACCGCGGAGCGTTCGGAAGTCCTTCGCCGTGAACAGCCCGCCGGTGAGCGCCCGCACGTGCGCATTGACGTCGGTCGGACTGAGCGGGGCGCGTCGGCGACCCTTCCGATACGACAGCAGGTGCGAACGGGCCCGACCGGCCGCGAGGTCGGTGATCACCGGCGCGAGGTCGGCGTCGTCGATCTGGATGTGCGCGCGCTGCCCGCTCTTGGCCGGGAAGGACAGCGTGACCACCGTGCCGTCGACCTCGGCGTCGCGCCGCTGCAGGGTCGTCAGCCCGCGGCTGCCGTGGCGTTCGAGGTAGCGGGCGGAGCCGATGCGCGGTGCTCCCTCGTCCAGCAGCTTGAACGCCGCTCCGAGCACCTTCTCCCGATCGAGCGCGTCGCGTCGCAAGGCGGTCGTCGCCTGCCGTCGCGCATGAGGAAGCGCGCCGGCCAGATCCAGGGCGCGGGCGAACTTGCGGCTGTCGCGACGCTCGCGCCACTTGGGGTGGTAGATGTACTGGCGACGCCCGGCATCATCGATGCCCACCGCTTGGATGTGCCCGCAGTCCTCGGTGCACACCCAGACCTCTTCCCACGCCGGCGGGATCACCAACTGTTCGACGCGCCGTCGATCCTCTGCCCCGATGTCGTCTCCGCTCGGGTCGACGTAGCGGAATCCGTTGCGCGAGCGCACGCGGGTGATCCCCGGGTCATCGGTCGGATGAACCCGGACCAGTCGCACCATCGACGGTCAGTGGTTGCGGAGCAGGGAGATCAGCTCCGCCTTGCGCTTGTCGGAGTACCCGCTCAGTCCCAGTTCCTTGGCGCGCTTCTTCAGGTCGTCGACGGTCCAGTCCTCGTAGCTGCCCGACGCGCCGCCGCGACGGCCCACGGTGCTCTTGCCCTCGTTCGCCGCCGCGTTGGAGATGCGCGCGGCCTTCTCCTTCGACGCACCGTCCTTGCGCAGCTCTTCGTACATGTCGGGGTTCTTCAGGTTCGACCCGCGTCCTTCGGGCATGACGACCTCCTCCGTTCGAATATCGAGACGATACTGCCGAGCGCGTGGCTGTGAAGCGGGGTTGACACGAGAGCGAGCCGCGGACACGACAGCTCGCGACCCCCGTCGCATGGACTTACCACCGGATTTCTGACGCCGTCAACCCCCTGGGGCCGCCGCCGTCCCGGTGCCACTGTCGTCATTGTGCCCACGAGGCCTCCGGCCGCCGCACCCCGCGCGCAGTCGACCACCGAAGAGGAGCCCTTCATGAACCTCGCACTGATCATCATCATCGTCGTCGCGATCGTGCTCGCGATCGTC
>MDSY01065579.1_pt1 | contig 10232 bp, 10 predicted proteins | sample 811131 | NCBI WGS metagenome assembly MDSY01 (sample SAMN05326643, study PRJNA326480) | marine metagenome | isolation source: seawater | place: Atlantic Ocean: South West | collected 2010
AAACTATTATAGCTGTTGCTGTTGCTTTTACTTTAGTTTCAACATCTGCTTATTCAGACGCAATAAGCAAATGGGCAAAAGGAGAATTTAGCCTTTCAACACTTTCTGAAAAAGAAAGAATTAAAGAGCTTAAATGGTTCCAAGATGCTGCGAAGCCATTCAAAGGAATGTCTATCAAAGTATTGTCAGAAACTATTCCAACACATGAATATGAATCAAAAGTTTTAACAAAAGCTTTTGAGGAAATAACTGGTATTAAAGTTAACCATCAGTTACTTGGAGAAGGTGAAGTAGTTCAAGCAGTTCAAACACAAATGCAGACAGGAAGAAACTTGTATGATGCTTATATTAATGACTCAGATTTAATCGGCACACATTCGAGGCTTCAGCTCGCTGTAAATTTAACGGATTGGATGGCAGGAGAAGGTAAAGATGTTACTTTACCAACATTGGATGTAAATGATTTTATAGGCAAATCATTTACTACTGGTCCAGATGGCAAGTTATATCAACTTCCTGATCAACAATTCGCAAATTTATATTGGTTTAGAAAAGACTGGTTTGATAAACCTGCAATAAAAAAAGGTTTTAAAGCTAAGTATGGTTATGATCTAGGTGTACCTGTAAACTGGTCTGCCTATGAAGATATAGCTGAGTATTTTACCAATGACGTAAAAAATATTGACGGTGTTAGAGTTTACGGTCATATGGATTACGGTAAAAGAGCTCCCGACTTAGGTTGGAGAATGACTGATGCATGGCTTTCTATGGCCGGCGCGGGTTCAGTTGGTAAACCAAATGGTGTACCAGTTGATGAATGGGGTATAAGAATGGAAAAAGGTTCTTGCAATCCTGTAGGCGCTGATGTTAGCAGAGGTGGTGCCGCAAATGGTCCAGCAGCAGTTTATGCAATCAGAAAATGGGACGAGTGGTTAAGAAAGTATGCTCCTCCGGGTGCAGCTAGTATGGACTTTTATCAATCTTTACCAGCTCTATCATCTGGAAACGTAGCACAACAGATTTTCTGGTATACTGCGTTCACAGCATCAATGGTTGCTCCAAAAAGTTCTGGAAATAAAACAGTTGATGATAAAGGTTTTCCTTTATGGAGAATGGGTCCTTCACCAAAAGGTCCTTACTGGGATGAAGGAATGAAGCTAGGTTATCAAGATGCTGGTTCATGGACTTTATTCAAGTCTACGCCAGTTAAAAGAAGAAAAGCTGCATGGTTATTCGCACAATTTGCTGTTTCAAAAACAGTTTCTCTAAAGAAAAGTCATGTTGGTTTAACAATCATTAGAGATAGTGATATTAAACACAAATCTTTTACAGAGAGAGCTCCAAAGCTTGGTGGTTTAGTAGAGTTCTATAGATCTAAAAACCGAGTATTATGGTCGCCAACTGGTATTAATGTTCCGGATTATCCGAAACTTGCTCAAATCTGGTGGCAACAAATTGGTGACGTAAACTCTGGTGCTTTTTCTCCACAAGAAGCGATGGATCGTCTAGCAGAAGAGATGAATCTTGTGATGTCTCGTATGGAAGCCGCTGATAAAGCAAATAATACATACGGTGGATGTGGTCCAAGATTATCTAAACCAAAAGGTAAAGATTATTGGTTGAAACAAGCTGGATCGCCAAAAGCTAAGAGAAACGAAAAACCAAAAGGTAAAACTGTTCCATACGAAAAAGCTTGGAGATAGTTTTATTTAATTAAAATTAAAAGGGGGCTTTAATGCCCCCTTTTTTTAAAACTAAATTCAAAAAAATATGAGCTTAGAATTAAAAAATGTAGAAAAAAATGTAGGACTTGATACTCATATTCAAACCACAAATTTAAAATTAGAGAAAAATACGATTAATATACTGCTTGGTCCCACACTTTCAGGAAAAACAACTCTCATGCAAATTATGGCTGGATTAGACAAACCAACTAAAGGTGAGATTTGGTTTGGAGGAGAGAATGTCACAGGTATGAAGGTTCAAAAAAGAAATGTTTCAATGGTGTATCAACAATTTATAAATTATCCTAATTTCAATGTTTATGAAAATATCGCATCTCCACTTAAAATCACTGGAGTGAACACATCAGAAATTAAAAATAGAGTAGGAAAAGTAGCAGAATTATTAAAACTGTCTGGGATGTTAAATAAAAAACCTAATGAGCTATCAGGTGGTCAACAACAAAGAACTGCTTTAGCAAGAGCTTTAGTCAAAGACTCAGATCTTATTTTACTAGATGAACCTTTGGCAAACTTAGACTTTAAATTAAGAGAAGAATTAAGAGAGGAACTACCAAAACTTTTTGAAAATCGAGATTGTATAGTAGTGTATGCAACAACTGAACCATCAGAGGCATTATTACTTGGTGGAAATACCGCAACCCTTCATGAAGGTAAGGTTATTCAATATGGAAAAACTTTAGAAGTTTATAATAAACCAAACTCACTAATATCAGCTCAAGTATTTAGTGATCCACCAATGAATATTACTAAAATTGAAAAAAAAGGTGATAATTGCTCATTTATTAATAATAATATTAGATGGAAAATTAAACTGAACATAAAAGATGGAAATTACCAAGTAGGAATAAGACCACATAACATAACAACATACAAAGAGGGGAAAAACTCAATTGAAATAAAAGGTAAGGTTTTAATTTCAGAACTAAGTGGCTCTGAAAGTTTAATACACTTTACGAATGGTGAATTAAGTTGGGTTTCATTGTCTAACGGAGTTTTTCAAAAAAACGTTGGGGAAGAGATGTCTTTATATATGAATACAGATGAATTTATTTATTTTGATCAAAACGAAAGATTGGTGATTAATGGCTAAAATTACTTTAAAAAATTTATCACACAGTTATTTAAAGACACAATCTATAAATTCAGATTGGGCTGTAAGAGATGTAAATATTGATTGGAATGATGGAGGCGCATATGCGCTCCTTGGCCCATCAGGATGTGGAAAAACGACTTTATTAAATATTATTTCTGGATTGATTAATCCAACTAAAGGTGATGTTCTATTTGATGAAAAAATAATTACTAATTTAAACCCAGTTGAGAGAAATATTGCTCAAATTTTCCAATTTCCAGTTATTTACGATACAATGACAGTTTATGACAATTTAGCCTTTCCTTTAAGAAATAGAAAAGTCAGAGAAGAAGAAATAAAAGAAAAAGTTCAAGAAATTGCTGAAATGTTAGAGCTTTCTACAACACTTAATAACAGAGCTTCCGGTCTTACAGCTGATGGTAAACAAAAAATTTCACTTGGTAGAGGATTGGTCAGGTCAGACGTTAATGCAATAATGTTTGATGAACCACTAACGGTTATTGATCCACATTTAAAATGGATACTTAGGTCCAAGCTCAAGGAATTACATCAAAAAATAAATAGGACCATGATTTATGTCACTCATGATCAGACGGAAGCCTTGACTTTTGCTGATCAAGTAGTTGTTATGCATGAGGGGCAGATTGTACAAACAGGGACACCCGTTGAATTATTTGAAAAACCAAAGCATACTTTTGTAGGATATTTTATTGGATCACCTGGTATGAATGTGCTTCCTTGTAAAATAAATAATGGAAATGTTACTCTTAATGGAAAGAAAATAGAAACACATAAAAATATTAAAAAAAATAGTTTTACTAAAACTGAAATAGGAATTAGACCAGAATTCATTTCCTTCAATAATGATGGTATACCTGTCAAAGTTCTGTCTGTAAGTAATACTGGACGTCATAAGATTGTGGATACAGATAGTGAAAGTGGTAAAATAAAAATTGTGGCAAAACCAAATGAGTCGATACCATCGGGCTCGGCTTTTTTAAATTTTAAAAAAGATTACACCTACGCATATGGTGATGATTGGATAATCGAATGAATAAAACAATTAATCAGAAAGCCTGGTTTTTCGTTATACCTGTTTTTGTTTTAGTTGCTTTTAACGCAATTATCCCTCTTATGACAGTAGTAAATTATGCTTTTCAGGAAACTTTTGGAAACAATGTTTTTATGTGGGAAGGGACTCGTTGGTTTAAACAAATCATGTTATCTGAGAGGTTTCATGCTGCGTTGGGAAGACAATTTTTATTTACATTTATTATATTAATAATTCAAATACCTTTAGGTATAGCAATTGCTTTATCAATGCCTAAGGAAGGTTTAGGTGTTCCAGTATGTCTTGTTCTTATGTCTATGCCGTTATTAATACCTTGGAATGTGGTAGGCGCGATGTGGAATATTTTTGCTCTACCTGATATTGGTTTTTTAGGTCACTCATTAAATGCTTTAGGTTTTGATTATAACTTTACTCAACAATCAGGTGATGCTTGGTTTACTACAATCTTAATGGACGTTTGGCACTGGACTTCACTCGTAGTTTTACTATCTTATGCAGGTTTAAGATCAATTCAACCAGCATACTATCAAGCTGCAGAAATTGATGGTGCTAGCAGATGGGCAGTATTTACAAAAATTGAACTTCCTAAAATGAAAAAAGTTTTAACTATAGCTATCCTGCTTAGGTTTATGGATAGTTTTATGATTTATACTGAACCATTTGTTTTAACTGGTGGCGGACCAGGTAACGCAACAGCTTTTTTATCAATCGATCTAGTAAAAATGGCTTTGGGTCAATTTGATTTAGGACCAGCTGCAGCGATGTCATTAATCTACTTTTTTATTGTTTTATTAGTTTGTTGGGTTTTTTATACATTAATGATGAGAAATGAGGCTCAATCATGAAAAAAGCAAAGTGGTTAGTTCCTACATTATATATTATTTTCTTAATGCTTCCAATTTATTGGTTGCTAAACATGTCTTTTAAAACAACTACAGAAATAATAAATACATATACACTTTGGCCACAAGAGTTCACATTAGATAATTACAAAAAAATATTTACGGATAGTACCTGGTATACAGGGTATCTTAATTCTATTTATTATGTAGTTATGAATACAATCATCTCTGTTGCTGCAGCTTTACCAGCTGCCTATGCATTTTCAAGATATAAATTTTTAGGAGATAAACATTTATTTTTCTGGTTACTTACCAATAGAATGGCACCACCAGCTGTATTTGCACTTCCTTTTTTTCAATTTTATTCATCAGTAAACTTATTTGACACTCATGTTGCTGTAGCTCTATCTCACTGTTTGTTTAATATACCCTTAGCCGTATGGATTTTGGAGGGCTTCATGTCCGCAGTGCCAAAAGAACTTGATGAAACTGCTTATGTAGACGGTTACTCTTTTTGGAAATTCTTTTTTAAAATATTTATACCAACAATAACTGCAGGTATAGGAATAACAATGTTTTTTTGTTTTATGTTCTCGTGGGTTGAGCTGCTACTTGCAAAAACATTAACCGCCGTTGCCGCAAAACCAATTGCCGCTACTATGACGCGAACAGCAAGTACATCTGGTTATGAATTAGGATTATTAGCTGCTGCTGGGAGTTTAACTATAATACCTGGCGCCATAGTGATATACTTTGTGAGAAATTACATTGCAAAAGGATTTGCGCTTGGAAGAGTATGATAATATTTAATACACTAAATGCTGCCACTTGGGGCGATATGGCAAAAGAAAAAGAAAAAGGTTTCTTCGAATTTGAATTTATTACCTGGATGGCATGGACATGGCAAACTGCAGCATTTTTTATTTTTATAGTTTTATGTTTAACAGCTATGGTTATTTGGGAAAAAAGGTCACCAGGAGGTGGGCCTAGAAAAGGAATCCTAGGTTTAGACACTACAAGAGGTGACAGATTATTTATTTCCTTGCTCGGAAGTGCTTTCATACATTTGTTTTGGTTGGCTCTAGTTGGAAGTGTATTATGGATAGCAACAATAATTTGCATTGGTTACGCTGTTGTAGTATTTAGATACGTCTAAAAAAATTCATTTAGAAGGAGATTAAATGGTAAAAATCGGTATTAACGGATTTGGAAGAATAGGAAGATTAATTTTAAGAGCTATCTTAGAAAATTATAAAAATAAAATCCAAGTAGTTGCAATTAATGACTTAGGATCTATCGAAACAAATGCACATTTAATCAAATATGATAGTACCCATGGAGTTATTCATGAGGATATTCAAACTTCCAAAGATGGTTTTAAAATCAGCAATCAAGAAATAAAAGTTTTTGCAGAGAAGGATCCAGCTAATATCCCTTGGGGGAAAGTAGGCGCTGATGTAGTTTTAGAATGCACAGGTATATTTTTAGATAAATCTTCAGCAGAAAAACATATTAAAAGTGGAGCTAAAAAAGTAATTATTTCTGCTCCAGGTAAAGAAGTAGATTTTACAATAGTTCAAGGGGTGAATAGCAAGGAACTAAAAAAAGAACATAATATTATTTCAAACGGATCATGCACAACTAACTGTTTGGCTCCAGTAGCAATGGTTCTAGAAAAATCTTTTGGAATAAATTACGGTTATATGACAACTATTCACAGTTATACTGGTGACCAAAAATTGTTAGATACATTGCATAAGGATTTAAGGAGAGCAAGATCTACAGAGGGAGCTATGATACCAACATCTACAGGTGCTGCAAAAGCTATGAGTCTAGTTTTACCTAGTTTGAAAGGAAAATTAGACGGAACAGCAATTAGAGTTCCCACACCAAATGTCTCACTAATTGATTTAACAGTTGTTACTGACAAAGAGGTAACAGTTGATGAAATTAATTCGTCAATGAAAAAAGCAGCCAAAGGAGATCTAAAGGGAATTTTAGATGTGAATGAAAAACCACTGGTATCCAAAGATTTCAATCACAATGCTCATAGTTCTATTTTTGATCTCACTCAAACTCAAGTGATAAAAGGTAAGTTTAGTAGAGTGTTATCTTGGTATGATAATGAGTGGGGTTTTTCAAACAGAATGTGTGACACTACTATTCAAATAGCTGGTTTAATTTAAACACTCTCTGCTTCTTCAATTAATTTAAGTGTACTAGAGGGGATGTCACCATCATCCATTTTTAACTTCTTTATTTCCTTTTTAATAACATTTGATGAATTTTTTTTTAAATTATTTAAGTCATCAATTGCAGTTAAAATCTCTTGGATAGAATATTTTTCGTCCATTAAGTCCCAACTTTGTAAAGTCTTATCATATTAGTCATACCAGCGTTACCAAATGGAAGTCCAGCAGTTATAACAACAAAATCATTTTTTCTAATTTCGCTATCTTTTTTAATTATTTCTCTTGATATATTCATCATATCTCTCCAACCGTTTGCATCTCGACTATTGAGCGATTGTACACCCCACAATAAAGACATTTGACGACTTACGTTTATATTTGGAGAAATGGTTATTATTTTTACTCTTGGTCGCATCGCCGAGACTATCTTTGCCGTTTTACCTGAATTAGAAAAAGCAATTATAGCTTTTACTGATGGGTTGTAAGCTAAATCTTTTACAGACAATACAATCGATTTTACAGGGTCTTTTTTGGCATCAATTTTATTCTTAAAATCCTCAATGTGATCTTTTTTATATCTCTCTGTCGAAATAATTGTTTTAGTCATTGTTTTGACCGCTTGCAAAGGATATCTTCCTACCGCACTCTCTGCAGAGAGCATCACTGTATCAGCACCTTGAAATATTGCAGTTGCAATATCATTTATTTCAGCCCTGGTCGCAGTATAATTTTCAATCATACTTTCAAGCATTTGAGTGGCAACAATAACTGATTTGGAATACTGATTGCATTTTTTTATTAAACCAAGTTGAATTTTCGGAACCTCACTGTGACCAACATCAATAGCTAAGTCACCACGAGCTATCATCACAGAGTCCGTCGATTTAATAATTTCATCAATATTTTTTAGCGCCAATTTATTTTCAATTTTTGAGATAATTCCCATATCTTTTGATATCAGTTTCCTCGTTTGATGAATCAATTTTGCATCTTGTAAATAAGACAAAGCTATCCAGTTGCATCCAATTTTTCTTGCAGTTTTAATATCTTTTTTATCTTTTGAGGTCAGACTGTTAAAAGGAAGTGTTACATTTGAAATATGAATACTTTTGTTACTAGATAATGAGCAATTTTGACTTAAACATTTGGTTAAAATTGATTTTTGACTTTTTCTTAAAACTTTAAAAGCATATTTTCCATCATCTATAAGAATAATATTATTTTTTTTTATCTTCCGTACAATAAATGCGTGCGGCAGGCAAACTCTTGAAAAATCTCCCTCTTTTTTATTTAAATCAAATGTAAACTTTTGATTTTTTTTAATTTGCACTTGATTATTTTTCATTTTCCCTATTCTTAATTTAATACCTTGTAAATCTCCTATTAAAGCAATCCTTTTTTTGGTTTTTTTTTCAAGGTTTCTAATTTTTTTTACTAAGCTACCAATACCTTTTATATTGTGGCTAAAATTTATTCTAAAAGCATCTACTCCTAGTTCAATTATTTTTTTAAGCTGGGAAGTTGACGATATAGCCGGACCTAAAGTTGCGATTATTTTTGCTTTTTTTTCCATTATTTTAAAAAGATATGCTATATTACCACGATTTCTAAAAAAATAAATTTCTTAATGAGTAAAATAAAAAAAATCGGAATATTAACAAGTGGCGGAGACTGTGGAGGCTTAAACGCAGCAATAAGGTCAATTTTCTTTAGAGCAAAAACAAAGTATGGCATGGAGGTTTTTGGCATCAGAGACGGAACAATCGGTTTAATTAAAAGACCAGTAGATGTAGAAAGGCTGACTTATGAGACGTTCAAAGGTTATTTACTTAGACAAGGTGGAACTTTTTTAGGCTCAAACAATAAAGGGAATCCATTTAAATTTCCTAAAAACGGGAAAGTAATAGATACATCAGAACTCATCATCCAGGGCTATAAAAGTCTTAAATTAGATGGTTTAATTATAATAGGCGGTGATGGAAGTATGCAAATTTTAAAAAGATTAGCTGACAAAGGTAAAATGAATATAGTAGCTATTCCCAAAACCATAGATAACGATGTTGGAGCAACGGAAAATTCAATCGGTTTTCATACTGCAGTGGATGTGGCTACTCAAGCTCTGGATAACCTACAGTCAACAGCAGCAAGTCATAGAAGATCTATGATTTTAGAAGTTATGGGACGAGACGCAGGTCATATAGCTTTAAATGCTGGAATTGCCGGAGGGGCAGATATAATTTTAATTCCAGAAATTAAATATTCAATCAATGGTGTTATTAAAAAGTTGAATGAAATGAAAAAAAATAAAATTCAACACTCATTAATTATTGTTGCAGAAGCAGTAAAAAAAGAGGATGGCTCAAAGGTTATGCACAAATATATGGATGGAGAGAAAAGATTAGGTGGAATAGGAGACTATATTGCAAGTGAAATAATGAAAAAAACAGATATTGAATGTAGAGTTACAACATTAGGCCACGTTCAAAGAGGAGCTCCACCTACGGCAAATGACAGAATTTTAGCGAGCGCGTTTGGAGTTTATGCAGTTGATCTTTTAGCGAATAAAAAATTTAATAGAATGGTTGCTTGGAATAATAGAAGGGTAGTGGACGTTGCGATTGATGAAGGAGTTAAAACATATCGAGATGTAAAAAGAGATGATCCGCTTGTTGAGACAGCTCTATCACTTGGTACCTATATAGGTGAAATTAACTAATATGCTACAGAAGTTTCATCAAATTAAAGTTAATACTCAAGGTCAAGATCTCTATAATTTTACTTCAAAAGTAGATAGTTGGATCAAAAATGAAAAATTAAATACAGGCATCTTAAATATAAATATTTTACATACGAGCGCCTCTCTCATGATACAAGAAAATGCAGATCCAGACGTAATGAGTGACATGAAAAACTTTTTTAATAAATTAGTACCAATGGACGAAAGATATATTCATAGCACCGAGGGCAAGGACGATATGCCTGCTCATATAAAGTCCGCTTTAACCAGCTCCCATCTATCTCTTTCAATAAAGAATAGTAATTTGATACTTGGTACTTGGCAGGGTCTTTACTTATTTGAACATAGAATAGAAAAACATACTAGAACACTTAATCTTCATTATATTGGAGATTAATTACTCCCAATCAAATTTAGGGAAAGTATCAAATACTTGTAAGACTTTATCTGACCATTTATCACAAACTTTTGTATAATCTTCATCACTTGTATTAAGGCATTTTAGATAAGCAATTTTTTTTTGGTCTTTTTTATAAACAGCAATATCTATT
>MDSY01111652.1_pt1 | contig 10232 bp, 8 predicted proteins | sample 811131 | NCBI WGS metagenome assembly MDSY01 (sample SAMN05326643, study PRJNA326480) | marine metagenome | isolation source: seawater | place: Atlantic Ocean: South West | collected 2010
CCACTGCTGATTTATAACCAGTGACGTTAACTTCCTTAAAAAGTCCAGCTTTAAAATATGGATCGTTACGAGAAATCTCTTTAGCTTCTTCTAAATTCGAAGCATTCACAACAATAAGGGACCCACACATCTCTGAATCTTCGTTTAAAAGAGGGCCGGCGTAAAGAATATCTACTCCTTTCAAATACTCGAGATGGCTAGGCCGAGTCTCCAGCCGTAAATTTCCCGCATCTTCTCTATCCACTGCATATATAACAAAGTGCATCTTTTACCTGCCTATTAGTTAGATAGTGAATATAACTCATTGAGTTTGAATTGGGGAGAAAGATCGGATTTCCATTACACTTCCTTCAACTACAAATTTTCACCAATTTATAATTCATTTGATGAAACTTAAGGAGAATGACAATGCATGAAGCAGTAATCATCGACGCGGTACGCACTCCAGGTGGGCGCCGCAACGGAAAACTAAAAGATTGTCACCCAGCAGCTTTATCTGCTCTCACGCTCAATGCGTTAGCGGAAAGAAACAATCTTGACCCCGCGCTTGTTGACGATGTTGTTATGGGATGTGTAATGCAAGTTGGTCAACAGTCTCTCAACATTGGACGATCAGCGGTACTTGCTGCTGGCTGGCCAGAATCCGTACCTGCAACAACAGTTGATCGCCAATGCGGGTCAAGTCAGCAAGCAATACATTTCGCTGCACAAGGAGTCATGGCAGGCTCCTACGACGTAGTTATAGCAGCTGGCGTTGAATCAATGACAAACGTCCCAATGGGCAGTTCCGTAGTCGGTGGACAGATGGGAAGCCCATTTCCTCCCGCCATGGAAGAACGATACGCAGAAACCGGACTCCCCCCACAGGGCATCGGTGCAGATATGGTTGCCGATGAATACGGAATCACACGCGAAGAACTTGACGCATTTGGTGCAGAATCTCAACGTCGAGCAGAACAGGCAACAATTGAAGGAAGATTCGAAAATGAAATCATTCCTGTGCCAGTAGAAATCGATGGAAACATTGAAATGCACTCAACCGACGAAGGGATTCGTCCAGGAACCACTCCAGAAACGCTCAGCAACTTACAGCCAGCGTTCCAAGAAAATGGACGTATTACTGCCGGCAATTCCTCGCAAATATGTGATGGTGCATCAGCAGTCTTGATCATGAGTGCCGAAAAAGCAGAAGAGCTTGGAATGAAACCACGTGCACGCTTCCATTCATTCGCTTTAGCTGGAACAGATCCGGTAACAATGTTGAAAGGTCCAATCCCTGCCACTAAGAAGATCTTTGATAGAAGCGGTCTTAACGTGGAAGACATTGATGTATTCGAAATCAATGAAGCTTTTGCGTCAGTCGTTCTTGCTTGGCAACAAGAAACAGGCGCTGACCTTGAGAAAGTTAATGTCAACGGTGGCGCCATAGCGTTAGGGCACCCATTAGGTGGTTCCGGTACAAAGTTAATGACAACCATGCTTAATGAATTAGAGCGTGTTGAAGGACGATACGCCCTTCAAGCCATGTGTGAAGGTGGCGGCCTAGCTAACGCAACCATCATTGAAAGGATCCATTCCTAATGTCACGAATGTCACTTGAAGGTTCCTCCTCAATAATCACAGGAGGAGCATCTGGAATCGGAGAAGCCAGCGCGCGACAACTCGCTGACGCAGGCTCCCGTGTTGTAATTGCAGACTTAAATGAAGAGCGAGGTAATGCTGTAGCGTCTGAACTTGGCGGATTATTCGTTAAATGCGATGTGACCAGCACCGAAGACGCTGATACAGCAGTAGCAGCAGCCTCTGAAATGGGTCCTCTTCGCGCTCTTGTCAATTCTGCTGGTCTTGGATACGCCGGAAGAACTGTTGACAGAAATAATGAACCAATGGATCTCGAAGCATTCAGATTCGTTATTAACGTGAACCTTATTGGCTCTTTCAACATGCTGAGCAGGTCTGCTGCTGCAATGGCGCAAACTGAACCAGTAGATGAAGACGGCTCAAGAGGAGCAATTGTAAATATGGCCTCCGCTGCAGCGTTTGACGGCCAGATAGGTCAATGTGCATATTCCGCCTCAAAGGGTGGCGTTGTTGGTATGACTCTTCCTATCGCCCGTGACCTTTCCGTCTTAGGAATACGTGTAAATACAGTAGCTCCGGGCCTGATCGATACACCTATTTATGGTGAAGGTGAAGCTAGCGAACAGTTCAAAGCCCATCTAGGACAATCAGTACTTTTCCCAAAGCGACTAGGAACTGGAGAAGAGTTGGCTTTCATGGTGATGGACCTCATCACTAACCCGTACATGAACGGAGAAACTATTCGAGTTGATGGCGGCATAAGAATGCCACCCAAATAGGAGACGCTATGAGTGAAAACAATGCAGTATTAACAGAAAAACGAGACAGAGTTCTACTAATTACTCTAAATAGACCAGATGCCATGAACTCAATAAATGGCGATCTCTCTCATGGATTAATGGCAGCTATCGAATCATTAAATACTGATTCTGATTTGACTGCCGGGGTTCTAACTGGTGCTGGTCGTGGATTCTGCGCTGGCATGGACTTGAAAGCATTTGCCCGGGGAGAAGACATCGGGCCCTTTATGAAGTTCATAAAAAGTGGTGCAGAGAAACCACTAATTGGAGCAGTAGAAGGCTTCGCCCTCGCCGGTGGTTTAGAACTCGCTCTGACCTGTGATTTATTAGTGGCAGCAGAAGGCGTCAAACTAGGAATTCCCGAAGTTGGAGTTGGTTTATATGCCGCAGCTGGCGGACTACTCCGTCTCCCGAGCCGAGTGGGATTCAGTAAAGCCATGGAAATGGCTATTACCGCTGACCCAATTACCGCTGAAGAAGCATACAACTACGGTTTAGTTGCCCGCTTGACAGAGAAAGGCGGAGCCGTAGAAGGAGCACTGGCACTAGCTGAACGAATAGCTCAAAATGCGCCTTTAGCAGTTGCAGCGTCTAAAAAAATCATAGAAGCCACCACACAAGGACTAACAGAAGAAGAACTCTGGGCTCTGAACACAGAACTTCAAATCCCTGTCTTTACCTCTAATGATGCTCGAGAAGGTCCGGTAGCCTTTGCTGAGAAGCGGCCACCAAACTGGACAGGAACCTAATCCTCCATCGGTAGAAACATTGCAAGTTGTCTTGATTGGGCAACAAGGTCACCTTTTGAGTCCCAAAGCAATCCGGTTTCAATCATCCGACCATCTCGAAGATCTTCAGTCCAAAATTTACCCTGAACCCATCCCGGTTCTGGACGTTTTCTAATGTGCGCTGTGAATTCAATAGTTGGAACCCAGCCAACTCTTCCGACATAACTAAAAATCGGAGGCGGAAAAGCATCAGCAAAAAGCACAAGACTCAAAACATCTGGGTCTCTGCCATCAACAAGTCTGATCCATCCTGATACCTCAGCTTTGGGTTGACCGGTATTTTCCGGATCCGGCGACGACATGCGCATTTCAACACGATTATTTATCACCAAATCCACCCCCTGCTGCTCACCCGAACGTTCCAGGCACTCTTCCGGTGGTGGTATATCAGGTGGCTCAATAACTATCTCATAGTCATGAGCGCTACTTTCACTCAAATCCCCAAACGCAGCCATTAACTCAAGTCGAGTTGTACCGCTTTGCCTTAAAGTCCCACGCGTAGTCGTTACTGAACGTCCACTTCGAATTAACTCGGTAGAAATCTCAGCTTGCTCATTTCCTGTCCCTGGGCGTAAAAAATGGGCGGTAACGGAGAGCGGATCCTTATGAGATTTATTAAGTTGCATCGCTCGAAGGGCGGGAATAATTAAGTATCCACCGTTTGGATTCTCTCCGATGTTCCATTGATCGCTCAATAAAAGACTCCATGTTCCATCCTCTTGTAAGGACGCCTGCGTCTCACTATCAAATTGTGTGTCCATTAAGTCTCTTTCAGTTGGTTAAGTAGCAGAGTTCATCCCAAGAAAAGCAACCGCAACTACGTATAAGACTATAAGTATGATGCCTTCACTCTTGTGTAGCTTCTTCCTGAATAAAGCGAACCCAAGTAATAAGAAGGTTACGAGGAGCATGAAGCCAACTCCCCTGCCAGTTAGGTTTGAGTCTTCTATTGAGCCAGGTCCGACAACTCCCATAAGACCCCCGACAAGAAGACTGTTGAAAATATTTGATCCGAAAAGATTGCCGATAATCATTTCTGTTTCACCGCGTTTGGCGCATGAAGCCGTAGTAACTAATTCTGGCAAGGAGGTTCCGATTGCAATAAGTAAGAACCCTACAAATCCTCCGGTGATACCCCATGATTCCGCGAGGCCATCCGCTCCTTTTACCGTGAAGTAGGCGCCAACTACTGTTCCAAGTAGCCCGAGGCCGATTCTGACGAACTCTACAGGTGCCTTGCTTGGATCTTCTTCTACTTCAATTGTTAGTTCTTCAGAGTTGCCTCTCACTATGTAAAGAAGAGTGAGGATTCCTCCCCCAAGAAGGAGCAGCCCTTCTAAGCGGCTTATTAATTCATTTACCAGAACAATTGCCAGTGCTATTGATGCAGCAAGTGTTAGTAGTCCTTCCTTGCGAAGTATTTTTGTTGGAATACTTATTCGAGTAAACATCACTGCAGCAGCCATGACAAGAGTGAGGTTTGCCACATTTGATCCAAGAATGTTTCCGGCGCCAATGTCTAGGTCACCTGCTTGAGCGGCTGCGATTGAAACGAGAGACTCTGGAAGTGATGTCCCGAAACCAAGAAGAACTACGCCGATAATGACAGGTGGGATTCGATAAACTTTCGCAACTATTGACGACCCTTTGACAAATTGGTCGGCAAAGAAAACCAAACTAATTAGGCCGCCGAGAAACGCTGCGTAATGTTCCATGAAGAAATTCTAGTTCGCTTAATTGCTATCGCATTACAAATGGATTCGCCATTGGCTCTTCACCCGTATTTATCCAAACACTCTTCGTTCGGGTGTAGTCGTAAATTGCATTGATTCCCGCTTCACGCCCATATCCGCTTTGTCTGAAACCCCCAAACGGAGCGATAGGTGATATTGCTCGATAAGTATTAACCCATACTATTCCTGAGCGAATGGCCGCCGAGACTCTGTGAGCTCTAGCAACGTTTGAAGTGAATACACCGGCTCCGAGTCCAAACTGGGTGTCATTGGCAAGAGAAACGGCATCTTCTTCGGTCTCAAATTTAAGAACTGACATAACAGGCCCAAATAACTCAACTTGGGTAGTTTCAACAGATTGATCCGGGCACGCAACAACTGTTGGTTCAAAATACCAACCATTTTCAAAGCCTTCTGGCCGGCTTCCACCTGTGTGTATTACAGCTCCCTGTTCCTGAGCCATTACTAATGTTTCTTCTATTCGATTACGTTGCGCCTCTGTTGCTAGTGGCCCAACTTGTGTATCAGCATCTAGTGGGTCACCAATACGAACTGCTTCTGCTCGTTTAATCACTTCGGCAATAAACTCGTCATATATTCCGCTTTGGACAAAAACTCTTGATCCGGCGACACAACTCTGTCCAGTTGCTCCAAAGTTGCCGGCTACTGCACCGTTGACTGCGCCTTCAAGATCAGCGTCATCAAAAATCACTATTGGAGACTTTCCACCCAATTCAAGAGAGACCGGGGCAAAATTTCGAGAAGTATTTTCCACAACATGCCGCGCAGCATCTACTCCACCAGTGAAGGAGATTTTTGCTACTAATGGATGACTAGTAAGTGAGCGACCGCAAGGCTCTCCGAAACCGGTTATTAAATTAAATACACCAGGAGGGAAACCTGCTTCATCTACGAGCCGTGCAAACTCTAAAACAGGGGCAGGTGCCTCTTCAGAAGATTTGATTACTACGGTATTTCCGGCTGCTAAGGCTGGAGCGGCTTTTGTTGCGGTTAACAACATTTCCGCATTCCATGGAACTATCCCAGCAACTACTCCGATTGGCTCTTGAGTCGTGAAAACGTGGAGGTTTGGTTTGTCGATGGGTAATGTTCGTCCCTCTACCTTGTCTGCTAAGCCTCCGTAGTACCGGTAATATTCTGCTACGTAAGCTGACTGACCGCGAGTTTCAACAGCTAATTTTCCGCTATCAGTAGTTTCCACAGATCCTAAGAGCTCTGAATTCTCTGTCATGAGATCAGCGAGTTTAAAGAGCATCTTTCCGCGTTCAGTCGCAGTTAATTTAGACCACGGTCCCTCATAGAGGGCGTGGTGAGCAGACCTCACCGCACGGTCTACATCTTCCTCGGTGGCTGCAGGAGCGGTTGCCCAAGGTTCTCCCGTTGAGGGATTTATTGATTCAAATCTTCCCCCATCGGAAGCTTCACAGAACTCCCCATTTATGTACATTAAATATTCATTCATCGGACTCTCCCGTTTCGAACGCACTAAAACAACTATTTACTTGCTTTACAGTCACTCTCTACTCTTCTTCTTGAACAATGCCCATTTCTTCCATATCGGAATAACGATTCCCAATTCGGTGATGCGGACGACCTCCTACAGAAGCGCCTATAGCTACTACGATCTCATTAGGTGCGGGTGAATCAGGGATTACCATCTCAAGAGTGAGGTAATGAGAACGCCAACCCGGATCGATTTTGTGCATCATAGGAATTGAAACAGTGGCTCCAGGGCCGCCACGAGAGTTTGTGAAGGATAAATACGCAGTCCCTTGAACCGCTTCTCGGAAAATGTTGCCGAATCTCAGGGTATGTATCAGCGCTGAACCATGCTCGATCTCCCCCTCCGTTCCGACCATTGCTGCTTTCCCATATGCTTCTATCGCGTCTCCTCCGCCTGCCATCTCAATAAGTCGTGGAACCATTTCATGTCCAAGTTCTGGAGCAGTAGACAAAATCTTCGGTTTGAGATCTGAAACAAACTCTTCTCCAGACCATGGATTCGTTATAACGGCAGCTACTCCATAGAGATGCAGTGGTGAGTCAGCGACCTTCCCACCTTCAACGCGGATTTCCTCATGTCGTGTTACTAATTTGCGAATACTTAGAGTCAAAACTTTTACCTTCAATGTTCGTCTACTATTAGATAAACATTATGTCTCAAGAACGAAACTTTTCCGTTGTCGTGGTTGGTTCAACCATGATTGATCTTATTTCTTACCTTCCACGTGTTCCAGAAGTTGGCGAAACAGTAGTAGGTGACAGCTTTCAAATGACTTTTGGAGGGAAAGGTGCCAATCAGGCGATTATGGCCGCCACACTTGGATCAAATGTTGGATTTATAAACTGTTTAGGTCAAGACACCTACGGTGAGGAATACCGAAGAAATCTTGAGCAATACGATATTGATATTTCTTTTCTTACCGTTGGTGAATTGCCAACTGGTGTGGCAACCATTCTCGTCGAAGAAAACGGAGCGAATCGTATCGTTATCGTGCCTGGGGCTAATTTTGAGTTAGCTCCAGAAATCGCTGAACAGGGAATTCTTTCTCTTCGCCCATCTGTAGTAGTAGGTCAATTAGAGATTTCGACACAAGCCACAATTACAGCATTCAAGGCTGGCAAGGAGATTGGAGCGACAACTGTTCTTAATCCAGCTCCGGCTACTGATGACTCTGCTCTACCATCTGAGCTACTGGAGTTAACTGACTGGCTAATACCTAATGAAAATGAATTTCACGCCCTCGCTAGCGAAGAGGTCAGCGAAGACGCTGTTCGGTCTTTTGCTAGAAAGCACAAAATTAAGCTTGTGGTAACCGTCGGTGAAGAGGGTGCCATACTCGCAGACGCAGAAGGTGAAATTATTCGCTTTGCTGCACCTACTGTTACTGCGGTCGACACCACTGGTGCGGGTGATGCTTTCGTTGGTGCTTTTGCTCATGGTTTAAGCACCGGTTTAAATCCAAAAGATGCAATATCTCTTGCTATTGATCGAGCTTCAGATTCTGTTACCCGGAAAGGCACCCAAATTTCTTACTCTTCAGATGGCGCATAGTTTTGCTGACAGAAGAAGTAATTCAGTAAAGTATGATCACTACCGATTGCAGTTCAACTAATGGAAGACGAAATGAGCGAGACTAAAGAACATTTTGATGTCCTTATTGTCGGGGCTGGAATCTCCGGAATTAGTGCTGGATACCATCTTCAAACTATGTCGCCGAATAAGAGCTGGGCCATTTTGGAAGCCCGCGAGAATCTCGGTGGAACATGGGATCTGTTTCGGTATCCCGGTATTCGATCAGATAGTGACATGCACACACTTGGTTTTCGATTCAAACCTTGGAAACAAGCGAAATCAATTGCTGATGGGCCGGCGATCCTTGAATACCTAGAAGAAACAGTAACGGAGTATGACATAAGGGAGAAAATCAAGTTTGGCCACAGCGTTTCTAATGCATCTTGGTCATCAAAAGATTCCAATTGGACGCTTGAAATTCATACTGCGGACTCTGATCAGCCGAAAAGACTTTCTTGTAATTTTCTTTACATGTGTTCTGGCTACTACAGCTACAAAGGTGGATTTACCCCAGACTTTGATGGCTTAACTTCTTTTAAGGGGAAAGTTGTTCACCCGCAAGATTGGCCTGAAGATCTTGATTACGCAGATAAGGAAGTTGTAGTCATTGGTTCAGGGGCGACGGCCATGACTTTAGTTCCTGCCATGGCCTCCATCGCTAAGCACGTCACTATGCTTCAACGCTCCCCCACGTACGTTGTTTCTCGCCCGGATGAGGATCGAGTCGCAAATTTCTTGCGGAAAGTTCTCCCCGATAAGGTCGCTTATTGGATAACAAGAAAGAAAAACATCTTTCGTCAAGGTTTTGTGTACAAAAAAACTCGGACTAAGCCTGACGAAGTGAAGAAACTTCTACTCCAAGCAGTGCAAGAGGAACTCGGGGAAGATTACGACATAGAGAAACACTTCACTCCTGCATATAACCCGTGGGATCAGCGACTCTGTCTGTTACCAAATGGAGATCTCTTTAAATCAATCAAATCGGGTGATGCTTCTGTAGTAACTGAACATATTGATTCCTTTGTGGAAGATGGGCTTCTTTTGACATCCGGTGAAGTTCTAAAGGCAGACATCATCGTTACGGCTACCGGTTTGCAATTGGTGACACTCGGTGAGATGGATTTCTTCGTTGATGGCGTTCCTCTTGATTTCTCTAAGACCTGGACCTACAAAGGAGTCGCTTACTCTGATGTTCCTAATTTGGCTTCTTGTTTCGGGTATGTGAATGCTTCTTGGACGTTGAAAGCCGATTTAACTAGTGAATATGTTTGCCGACTTCTTAACCACATGGAAGAAACCAACTCTACGCAGTGCACTCCACGACTACGAGAAGAAGACGGTGATATGCCGCAGCGTCAATGGATCGAGGATTTTCCCGCTGGGTACATGCAACGCATGATGCCTCTTCTCCCCCGTCAAGGAGACCGTGAGCCTTGGCTACACACTCAAGACTTTCAGAGGGACATCAAATTGATCTCAAAAGCTTCCGTTGACGATGGGGTGATGATGTTTACGAATCCTCAATCAGATTCTTTACCCAGTAGCGAGCATCAAACTGAAGCGTTAATCTCTTGAGCTTTTAGGCGTCAACTGTTCGTGAATATTTAGTAGATAATTGTTCCAGTATTTCTAAGCATTCTTCTGCACAATCCGAAATAATCTGACTGACTGGTTGTATTTCATCGATTCGTCCAACAACTTGTCCTGCTAAAGCAAGGCTTGCGTTCATGTCGCCACCGAAATATAAGTCTTGAGTGGTTCCAATTAACGCGGTCATTGCGTTAGTTTCCATATCAAACTCTAAGGCCTCACTTCTTTCGGTTCGCAACGCCCGTAATGAAGGCGATGTATGACGATTCAAGAAGACGGTGTCTGTTTCAGCGGCATCAACGATCGCTTGTTTCCAATTGTTATGGACAGGAGATTCCGCAGAACTAACCATACGACTACCCATTAGTATTCCTTCTGCACCTAGGGCTAAGGCAGCCGCCATTGAACCTCCATCTACCATCCCGCCAGCGGCAATAATAGGCACATCAACTTTCGAGCAAACTAAAGGTAAAAGCACCATAAGCGCAACATCTCGCGGATTTTTGAATCCTCCACCTTCTGCTCCCTCTACAACGAGGCCGTCCACTCCTGCTTCAACCGCTTTCAGAGCTCCATAGAGAGTTGGAACGACATGGAATACCGTTAATCCGGCTTCTTTAAGTTGCGAAGTGTATTGCATCGG
>MDSY01142778.1_pt1 | contig 10232 bp, 11 predicted proteins | sample 811131 | NCBI WGS metagenome assembly MDSY01 (sample SAMN05326643, study PRJNA326480) | marine metagenome | isolation source: seawater | place: Atlantic Ocean: South West | collected 2010
CGGCGGCGGCGGCGGCGGCGGCGGCGGCGGCGGCGGCGGCGGCGGCGGCGGCGGCGGCGGCGGCTATGGGCAACCAGTCGAACAGCACGTCGAGGTCTCTTCTGTTGACGGCTTCCAGGGTCGGGAGAAGGAGGTGATTGTCTTCTCGGCAGTGCGCGCGAATAGTGGGGGCAACTTGGGCTTCCTTGCCGATGCACGGCGCGTCAATGTCGCCTTCACGCGCGCCAAGAGGGGACTGATCGTCCTTGGCCATCCGCCGACGCTCGGACGCGAACCGGGAACATGGGCGCCGTGGCTGCAGTGGGCGCGCTCCGAGGGGCTGATTCTCGGGGAGGGGCGTACTGGCAGCTATGATGCCATACGCACACGTGCCAGCTCCGCCGCGCTCATGGCATCAGCCAACGAGCTCCCAGCGATCCCTGTACCCGTGTCGACGCTCCAGTCAGAGCAGCCCGCTTGGCATGAGCTCTCCGCGGATTGGAAGACAAAACCCAAGCCACTCAAGCTGGCGCCAGCGCCGACGCCAGCGCCCACGCTGGCCGTGACGATGCCTCCCGTCGGGCCCATGCCTCCCGTCGGGCCAATGCCTCCCATCAGGCCAATGCCTGCCAGACCGATGCGTGCCATCGGGCCGATGCCTGCCATGCCGATGCACGGCTATACTGGTGACGGCGGCCGGGGCCGCGACAGCAGCCGAAACCGCAGCTTGAGCCCCTCTCCTCGTGGTCGCACGAATGCTCGTGGGCGCAGCCGAAACCGAAGCCCTTCAGATTCTCGGAGCTCCGACTCGTCGCGCTCGAGGTAAGTCTCTCATACGCATTTCCCCCAGATGTCACACCTCATTTTCCCTATATATCACCGACGTTTCATCTTTGCAGGGCACGACACGGGCGCAGCCGCGGACGTAGCCGCAGCACAAAGCGGGGTCGCAACCGTAGCCAAAGCAGCAGCCGCAGCCACAGCCGCAAACACAAGAAGAAAAACCGCAAACACAATCGCAGCCGCAGCCGCAGCCGCAGCCGCAGCCGTCGCCGCAGCCGCAGCCGCAGCTCGGCTCGCAATACCCAGCATGGCCACCGCTCCTCGAAGCAAAATGGCACGTCCGTGGTTGAGGCGCCACCGCCAACCCCGAGCCCGTGGCAGGCGACCAAGGACCCGACAACCGGTGAGACATATTACTGGAATACAAAGACCGATGAGGTGTCATGGGACCCACCCGGCAAGCGTTGAGCTGAGACTGTCATCTGTGGCCGTTCGCGTCAAATACTGCTCAATAACGCCATCTGAACTATGGCTGTATGTGCATACAGGATGCAACGAGCACTCATGTGATCGAATTGTAGACGTGAACACACTAGCACACCATGACCGTCGTATATCTAATTATCTATACGCATATGAATACTGAATACTCTATACTCATACTGGTATCGGTTGTAATGTCGAGATGTACGCATGTGAAATGTGTGTTAGTATTATATATTGTCATATATTATGGATATATGATGACTTTCTAACTCTAACTGTCATGATAATATCACCACTTACCTATCCATCTGCACATGCCCATGCGGGAATCACAGGCCCTGCGATGCACTGCCCCCCCACCTCGGGGCCGCTCCAGATGCACTCGGAGTATCCGCGATTCCCATATGTGTCCTTATAGGGGAATAGATAGAAGCGCTGGCAGTGTTGGCGCCCGAGAGAGAGCGATTTGCACCACTTGCCCCTCTCCATCAAGTTCTTCTTGACTCGAGTGAATCTGAGCTCGTCACAGATTGGAGGGAGTGGGCGCATCGGTGGCGATGGCGGTGCACAGCCAATCGTCACGGGCCCCGCCTTGCAATTGCCGTGCCCCGGCTTCCCTAATTCCTCCCAGACGCACTCCGAGTACCCTTGAGCCGTCTCCTGGTCAGCGGGGAAGAGGTAGAGAGACTGGCAGAACTGCTTGCCACGCTTCCCCTTGGAATAACACCACTCGTTAGTATCGCGCAGATTCGTCTTGTACCGTGTGAAGCGAAGCTCGGGACAGATGGTCGGCTTACCGGCACCTTGGCGTGCCGGCTGTGTGAGATGCGAGGTGAACCGCCCCCAGTCCTCCATCTGACCCGAGCGCGGACGAGCTTGCGGACGAGCTTGCTCCGTGGTCTTCGCCCAGACCCTTTGCGGCGGTCCGATCCGCATCTCAGCTTCACTCTCCACATCGGGCGAGGCGGAAACGGCCCAGGTGGGCGGGGGGATTGGGCATTCAAAGGTGGGACCGTGACGACAGGAGGCGCCCACCCATGCGCATCGGTAAAAGTGGCGAGGCTCATCGAGCCTCAAGTAGCGAGACTCGCAGCCTTGGCGGCCTCGCGGGGTGAGGTCATAGCACCACTCTTTGTGCCCTAGCGGCTGCAGCGCTTTGAGCCAGCTGCAGTCCGCGAACGAGACGTCCGAGGTGGGGCCAGGCATACCCTTGGGGATGTCGATGACATGCTCGAGAGCAACGCAGAAGAAGCAGCCGGCACACGCGGCGGTTTCGCATCGATGGCCCTGCAGTGCCGAGCATGTCGGTGAACAGAAGCCAGTCGGCGCCGCGAGCGCGACGAGGCCACCGCCAGTCGACATGCCGCAAAGCGGCGGGCTCAGAAATCGGTGCTAAAAAGAGGTTCGGTTTTTATCATACATTTCTCGGTAGCGTCGTACCCCCACGTGATGATCAGGACGGCTCTCGCTGTCGGCCTGGCGGTCTGCACGGCGGTGGGCCTTGCGGAGGATGCGGGCGCGTCGTTGCAGGTGGATGAGGTGCTCCGGATAATACACGGCCTCGAGTGCTCCAACGACTTCATCTCCGGGATGGAAGATGGCGACAGCCGCCGTCAGCTCGAAGGCTCCGACGAGGAGGATGGCGTTGCTCCTTTCATCGTGGGTCAGCGCAAGAAGGAGCCTGGCGGCGAGGAGGACTTTTTGATCCGCAACACCAAGGACAACCAAGTCGACATCGTCTCCTGCCCCACCCCCGCGAAGCTCCAGAAAGCTCTGCTTCGGTTCGAGGCTCTTCCGCACCTCGCTGTGATGGGCGAGTCGAACGCGGGCAAGTCTTCTCTGATCAACAGCCTCTTACGGAAGGAGCATGCGAAGGCGAGTTCGATGGCTGGTAAGACCACCGCCGTCGACATGATGCAGATCAATGAGCGCTTCGTCCTCACAGACCTGCCGGGATTACCATCTCGAGATCATCAAGTGGAGCAAAAGTGGCAGGAAACGTGGCGGCCACTGGTGATGCAGTACATCGAGGGTGCGCCGACGCTGCGTGCGATGCTGTACCTGCATGACATCCGATGGAAGGTCTCTCCCATGGTCAGGGACTTTGTGGGCAACGTGAGCGAGCACCTGCCAGTGGTTCTCGTCTTGACCAAGGATGACCAGCTTCTCGGCGAGGTCCACAGGCACATGGGTAACGAGCCGCAGTCGCCATGGATCCAGCTGCTGAAGAAGGCGCAGCGGCAGGGGAGGCAGGGCCCAGGACCCACCAACATGGCCGATTTCGACGCAGAGGTCAAACGCAGGGAGCACGAGCTGCGGATCAGGCGCACTGAGAATATACGCAAGGCGCTCGACTTCAAGGGGCTGCACGTGCACTACTCGTGCGACGCGAGCAATCCGGCAGGGCGACGCGCGCGGAGATCGATGCTGCGGAGCATCGAGGCCATGTGCGTCACCGCAGAGTCGCGCGACCAATGCAACGCGTACTTGGAGGACATGGCACTCAAGAGGGCGGGCGGCGCTGGAATGAGTAATCTGGCGAGTGACGGCGAGCAGGGCGCAGCAGGTGGGAATTGAGTCGGGAATCGGGCGCATCTCAAGTGGTCGGTCATGTATTCTAGCGGTGAGCTCTCGCGTAGACTATGCTGGGGCTGATGATGGACATATCTGATTCTATATATAGTTATAGTATATATTTTATATAAGTACAAGCTTATATTTCTAATTCAAATTTCATATATTTGCGTAACTACCCAGGGTACATGTAACTTTAATTTAAACATATGTACATATAGGTTCCTATATATCTAAACACACAAATCATGTGTGTATTTATATCAAAGTGTATATCCGTGTGTTTGTATCATCTATATCTTATATCTATATGAACACATTGTGAATGACAAATTTTATGTGACTCCCCTGCTCTTAGCTGCGCATGCGCCCCGTTGAGGATAATCGCCCCCGCCACGAGGCTTGTTGGGCAGCAAGGGGCAGATATGGGAGGTTTGGGTTGGGAGCGCTCGCAGCGATGGTATTCGCATCATGTCCAAAGGCCGGGTGGTAGATCCTCTCTGGCAGGCCCGTAGCGTAACCGCCTTTGATTCGTCTCCAGTCTATCGTACCAAGACCGCTCGCACCAGTAAAATCCGTTTGTTGACCACAAAAGGCGCCGTCGAAATGTGCGTCCATCACGGTTGCATTGCGGAGATCTGCGCGTTGCAACTTTGTGAGGCTGAGATCAGCCTCTATCAGGCTGGTGCCCACGAGAATTGCGTCGCGGAGATCGGCCCCGTTCAGTTGCGCACCGTCCAGCTTGAGCCCACGCAGAGAGGCGCCGCGGAGATCGGCGTCTTTGAGCACAACAGGCTGCATGCGTACGATGTGCTCCATATCCACACCCCTCAGGTTGGCACGATCCATGTAGCAACCGTCGAAGGTGGTCGCCTGTTTGAGGCAATCGAGAGTGAGAGAAGAATCGCAAGCATTTCATTCAACTCGATTTGGATTTGTGCTAATCATCAAAGTGTATTCATTTTTTTGGTGCCACCGGACGGGCGACGCCGTGGTAATGGCAGGGGCCGATACACTTTAAATCTCTGATAACGGATGTCCCTAAGAACGTTTCACCGGAGGTAGTATGTATTCAAATGCACTCATTCTAATAGAGATGAGAATGAATCAAATGAATCTGGATGAGCGATCTGCGGTAAGGTAATCGTCTAAAAATAGTCACCTTGAGAGTGGCACCCATCCAAACGCTGTCTGCAAGGAGCACGCCGTTCAGGAGAGCACCATCGAGCTGCGCATGAGAGAAATCGGCATGTACAAGTCGCGAGCGTTCGATGCGAGCTTGTTGGAGCTGCGCGTTCCGAAAGCTGACGCTCGCCGCCTCTCGTAACTCGCTCAGCACGGTCGCGCGCAGATCAGCATGTTCAAAGCTCGCGCGATCAAGCACAGCGCCGGTGAGGTCCGAGCCTTCCATAAGGGCATGATCTAGACAGGTTCCGCTCAGGTTGGCCCTTGAAAAATCAGCATGCTCAAGCAGCGCATCTGACAAATTCGCCTCAGAGAGGTCAATGCCGCGCATCCTTGCCCAACGTAAGTCGGCTCTATAAAGGTTGGCGCCGCGGAGGCTCGAGCATCCCGAGGTTGCGTTGAGCACATGTTCCGTCATGTCGATCCTCGGACGCACGAGAAACAGGCATGGGTTTGGAGGCGGTGGTGGGTTGGGAGGTGTCCGTCCCATTGGCACAGGCGTCCGAATCAGCCTTGCTGGGGTGAGAGTCTGGTGTGGTTCGATCTCGACTGCTGAGACACCATCGACGCTCTTGAGCCAGCAGTCGACCGCGGGGAGAGGAGTCACGCGGTGCACCTCGCTTGCGTGCATTGTGCACCGAGAGTAGCTCCGGTGGAGCGGAGCGAACTCGTAGGCCACGCACGTGCGCGAGCTCGAACACTGCGAACGGCAGCGCGAGTGGCTCACACCCCAGAGCTGTTCCGGAGGCAGCAGCTTTTCTCCACTCTCGAACCGACAGCCGCCACGCTTCCGATTTGGACGGAGCCACTTGCAGCCGCTGGTAGCACACGCTGGCACGAGCCTCGGAGGCGGCGGAGGCGCGGGAGGCTGCCCTCTTAGAAGCTCAGCATCTGCTATTGCCCACGCCGGAAGAGATGAAAGTGTCAAGAACGCAGGCGCCGATGGCGGAGACTGCTGCGCATGAACGTACCCCATGGTGCTCCTTCTTGGATTGAGCACCGCTTAGCATCTATGATCTTTTTGGTTCTTTTCGTTCGAACCGCCGGCTAAAGTATATATTAACTAGCCCGATCGTCCACGTTTGCATGCGTTCTCCTTAAGGTGACAATGGGCTAAGGAGCAATGGCGTCGACATGAACGCAGAGGCAGAGTCCAGCCGAGCAGACTCCAGCCTTGATGTCGACGAGCTACTCGTATTTGGAGGGAGAGCTTGGTCCACTCACCCAAGCCCCGGCTGTGGAGATGCGGCCGCCCCTCGTACACGAGGCGCCGGCGAGCAGCTTTGGTGCAGCAGGTCTTCTGCTCGACCTCAAAGCTGCCTTCAGCTTTCTTGTGTTGGGCATCGGCCTGGGCGCGCTCGTTGTCGCTGTCGTCGCCACAAGACGACGCGGCTGCCAACGCGCATCTTGTCGCTGCTGCACTTCTCTGCTCGAGCACGGAGAGATTGCCGGCAGCGAGTTGCACGAGCTCGGCACAGTCGGTGGAGCAAGAGATGAGGGCGCGCAACGCCGGGTGGTGACTAGAGCTCGTAGAGGGAGCGGGAATGCGTCCAAGTCACAGCACCGCGACGCGCTCAGCCAGCGGCCGCGACCTCCATGGTTGCTCCACATGGGTCTCTCGAGGGCCCTCAAGGGGAGTGCTTATTCGATCGCCTCTGTAAATGAGGAGGGCGGCGACGACCAGAGAGAGAGTGAAACATGTCGGCCGTGCGAGTATCTGGACCGGGGTGGCTTGTTAGACCAGAGTGGCACGCTTGGAGGCCGCGCTCTTTCCTTGGGGACCTCTCGAGCTCGTCAGATCCCACGGCTGCCATTGTACAATCTGAGCGACGGCTCGAGAAGCGAACAGTTTTGGGAAAAGCTCACCGGCGGCTCATCTAGAGACCCTAGCCCGAGATCGCCCCGCAGTGCCCTCACTGAGCAGATGACGGGCTTGGACCTAGAAGGCTCTGCAGCCTGCACAGCCTCGGAGGGGACTGCGCCGTCAACGCCAACGAGAGCGTCGCCCGTTGCAACGCGTGCTCAAATCGCCGAATGCTCGCCGTCGGCGTCCGACGAGCGAAAAGCGCACGATGCTGAGAGTGGCAGCAAGTGTCGCCGGAGTGTGAGTGGGTCAGCAACCCCGCAGTCGAGAAGCCCAGCTTCCCAGAGAAGCCTCCCCTCCCAGACATCCCACGCTTCGAGCGCCGTCGCTGTGGTGAGGATGCGCCTGGTGCCGAGACAATGTCAGTGCGATCAACTGGATGCGTCTCCGTCCACGCTTGGGGGCTACGAGGAGGGGCGTGGAGGACCCAACGAGCAACAAAGGGCGAGCGAAATCGCGCCTGAGAGAGGGCGCGCCGACTCTAGAGACGCCTCGAGCGAGGCGAGCTTAGCGGTGAGTGATCTCATGCCGGGGGGAGTACTGGGGAATAGAGCCGCCAACAGGGTGCGGAGGCAGCGTATACGAGCCTCCCCGAGCACGAGGAACATTTTGTACGAGGATGATGAGGATCCAAGCATACAAGGGCGCCCGCCACGGAGGTAGCGGGCGCCATGCACTGGTTGGTACAGCATTACAGAGTCAAGTAGACTTCCTCATATTCATCTGTCAGACGAGCCGTCAACTCCAAACGTGCTGCCACGTGCTGGAGGTCAGTACCAGTTGTAGAGTCAAATAAGTTATTATGAGCATGCTTGTATATACACCACTCGTTGAGATCGTGAGCCATGTGCTATGATGGCGTGGGCACACCATGTGGCAAGTGCTCACCTAAACCGTGAGCTCTCAGTGTACTACGCAACGCCTCGAGCTTTGAGATCTTTTTGAAGAGCCCTGCAGCGTGAAAGACGAAGTCGCAACGCCCTTCTGCTGCTGCCCCGCACAGAAACTCCACCCGTTGATCAGCCGAGGCCACTGCCTCCTTGCTTGGCATCTCCTGCGCTCGCTTCTGCTCACCGGCAAGAGACTCGATGGCGCCGGGCTGGCTCGTTCGAGAGAGCGCTACGTGTTGGTTTGTATTGAGAGCGTGGCGCGGGAGGATGGCCACATGGGCAAAGCGCTTCAATGCGGGTCCGCCACGATACGAATGCCAGGCCGGTCCATGCAAGTCAGACTTTGGCAACCCCTCTCTACGTAGCTGCAGCTGCTTGAGCAACGCGCTCTGTTCGTGATACCGCTTCCGGTGGTACTTGACTGACGTCTGGTGGGTCCAGACGTCATGCCAGAGCAATCGTGACCACTCGGAGACACGGACGATGAGAACGCCTGTGTTGACCAAGCAGCACGGCGTCAAGTCCTCTGAGAGCACGAGCTCCGGCTCTGCAAGAGAGGGCTCAAAAGAGCTGGGCATCTCTGAAGAGCTCGGATGCGCTGGCTCTATGAGCCCTGCGAGAACATCTGAGATCAAGGGAAATCATGGCGTTGGTGCATGGGAACAATGGGGTGTGACACATGGGGGGAAATGGGACTGGGTGCGACTTGCCTAGAATGCTCTCGGCGGAGCGAGCGTGATTGAGGATGACTGCATCGGCGTCGATCCATATCAGATGAGTGGTGTCCGCACGAATTCTTGGCTCGAACGGGTCGCCGCTTGCTGCCATCCTATAGCTCCTCTCATTCTGCATTGCATCACGAGATTCATCACCAGCTGGGCTGCTGTGACGAGCAGTGCTCCCCATGTAATGGTCGCAGGCGTTGCAATCGTGGGAGTCATCGAGGCTGGTGTGTCCGCTGCTGCGATCGGAACCACTCGGTGAGCTCACCTTGCGGCTGAGTAGCGAGACGAGCACATTATTCAGCAAGCGCACTTTGACCCACGGCGGCGCTCTGCCCTCGAGCGCTGCTGAGGTTCGCTCGAAGACTGCGGCGGCGAATTGGTACGAGTGGCGCGCCGCGTACGCTGCATTGACGCGTGCGGCCAGCTCACCCACCTGATAGTCCGAGCTGTAGGCCGTGAGCACGGCGAATCGCCGCTGAGCCCGTGCGCCACCCGGGAGAGCGGCGTCTGCCATCCAGGGCGCGGTTGTCGCAAGAATATTAAAGCGGCCACGACCGACATACTTCGAGGGTTTGCTTTCTGCGGAGCGAAGCTACTGGCTTTGACCACTGTGCACCCACGACCCGCCGCAGTCCCGCCCACGGGCACGCTTGCGGCTTTGGCACGATGGAGATCTCGCTGGCGGATCTCGAGAAGATGTCGACGAATGTGGCCGACTCCCTTCCCAACCGCATCGCCGCCGCCTCCTTCTCGGAGGCCACCTGGAAAAGGTTCGAGTCGGAGGTGCGCGCGACTCACGCTGTGGCGCTCTCTCGCCTGCGTCAAGAAGCGAGCGAGCGGTGCGCTGAGTTGGTGCGTCTGCTTGAGATCGAGGAGCAGACGCGATGCCAGGCATTCCAGGCCGTACTCATGAGCGAGGTCCGCCCCCTCGTCTACAAGCGCACCGTGCGTAGCATCATCGAGAAGCTCCTCGCCAAGCTCGAGACGTTTTCGAACGAGCCCGACATGTACAGAGGCGCGGCGCAATGCCTCTCTGAGTATATGAGCTCGCTCAACCACCACTCCGAGATGTGTATTGTCATGCCCAACCAAACAGAACTCCCCGCGCTCGACGCCATCGCAGAGCACGAGAACCAGATGCTAGACACCGGTAATCCTGCCCCCCCTATTTCCCCCACACGTGTCACAGCGCATTCTTCACGACATTTTGGCTCCGTTGTCCCATTTTTGCGCATGCGTCACACACACGCCCCATTCTTCTTTTCTTCCCGCCCATTCTTCTTCTTCCCGCCCAGCATCGATCAACTCGGAGGACTCGGCAGGGGTCCACTCACTGGGGGGTCTCTCTGATTCGACCCTATCCACACACTCGGCGGCTCGTATGCGGGCGTCGCTCGCGGGGGTAGGGGCGGGGGTAGGGGCGGGGGTAGGGGCGGGGATAGGGGCGGGGATAGGCGGCGGGATAGGCGGCGGGATAGGGGGCGCAAGGGCTGGCGGTGCGCTCGCGGGCGGCCAGTCCGCGCTCTCAGGCGGCGTGCTCACGGGGAGCATCCAGTCTCAGATCCACGCTGATGATGCGGCGCTGCGTAAGGCGCGTCGGCGTGAGTCGAATCGCAAAGCCTCGCTACACTACCGCTCGCGTAAGACGGCAAACCTCACGACGGTTATGGACGAAAACGTAACGCCTCCCACTTGACACCCTCCCACCACCTCCCCCTGACCCCCCTGACCCCCGCCCTGACCCCC
>MDSY01148179.1_pt1 | contig 10232 bp, 12 predicted proteins | sample 811131 | NCBI WGS metagenome assembly MDSY01 (sample SAMN05326643, study PRJNA326480) | marine metagenome | isolation source: seawater | place: Atlantic Ocean: South West | collected 2010
AATATGGAGTAGAGCTCTTTCATCTCAAATGAATCCTGCTGAATTTGATAGAAATACTATTTTAATTTCATCAAAAGACGAAAAAATAAATTTTAGAACAACTGGTTCATTGATTAAATTTGAAGGTTTTTTAAAAGTATATGAGGTGCAAGAAACAGATGAAGACGCAAAAAATATACTACCAGCAGTAAAAATTGATGATAGTGTAAGTATACTCAAACTTAATGACGAACAGCATTTCACTGACCCTCCTCCACGATATTCTGAAGCTAGTTTAGTTAAAAAAATGGAAGAATTAGGAATTGGTCGACCGTCAACTTATGCAAGTATTATTACAGTTCTATCGACTAGAAATTACGTTGAGCAGGTAAATAAGAGATTTCACCCAACTGATAGAGGTAAATTAATATCCGCATTTTTAGAAAAATTATTTTCGAAATATGTTGATTATAACTTCACTGCTGATTTAGAAAATCAATTAGATGAGATCACTAGTGGGAAGATTAAATGGATTGAAGTTTTAAAAAATTTTTGGAAAGATTTTTATAAAAACGTTGGAGACGTTAAAGAAATAAGAACACGTGAAGTTCTTGATTTGTTAAATGAAAGCTTGGGAACTTTAATATTTGATAGAGATAACAATGACTCAATAGATAGGAAATGTAAAATTTGCTCTAATGGAGAATTAAGTCTCAAAAATAGTTTTAGAGGAGGTGCCTTTATTGGTTGCTCAAATTATCCTGAATGTAAGTTTACACGTCCTCTTTCAAAAGTAAAAGCAGCTGCTCAATACAATCTGGCAGAACCAAAATTAATTGGTCAAAATGAATTTGGAAAAAACATATATTTAAAGAATGGAAGATTTGGACCATATTTACAATATGAAAAGGAATCAGAAACCCCTAATATTAATGAAATAACAAAAAAGAAAAAGAAAAAGAAAAAGAAAAAAGTTAAAGATAATGAACATTTAAAAAATATATCCATACCTAAAGGAATTGAAGTTGACAATGTTGATTTAAAACAAGCAAATTTTCTCTGCTCACTTCCTAAAATAATAGGACAACATCCTGAATCTGGTAAAGATATAACTTTAAATTCAGGAAGATTTGGACCTTACCTAAAGTGTGAAAATAAATCTGCTAGACTTGAAAATGTAGAGGAACTTTTTTCCATTGGTCTTAATAGAGCAATCACTTTAATAGCAGAGGCTAAGCCAGGTAGAATTTCATCATTATTAATTAAAGATTTGGGAGAGCACCCAGATGATAAAAAACCAGTGAGAATCATGAAGGGCCAATATGGTCCATATATTAAGTATAAATCTTTAAATGCAACTATACCTGAAGAAAAAGATCCAAGTGAAATAAATATGGAAGATGCATTGATTTTAATTGAAAAAAGAAGAGAATACGACAAAATAAAAAAAAGGAAAAAAAAATGAAAATTATAATTTTATCAGTTTTATTAGTTTTAAATTTAACATTCTATTTAAATGCTAATGAAATAGTATGTAAAAAGTTTGATATTACGTGTAAGGCAAAAAAATATATAGATGACACAAAAGAATTCCAAAAAAAGAAATGGAAAGACCCTTTATCAAAAAAAAGTGAAACAAAAAAATAAAGTTAAAGTTTGAGTTTTAAAAGTGATAAGCATGACTATAGAAAATAAATTAAAAGAGTTAAAAATTATTTTACCGGAACCTAAAAACCCAGTTGGTTCATATGTTGCAACTAAAATAACCGGCAAATTATTATTTATTTCGGGTCAGATATCTATTGATAAAGATAATAATTTAATAAAAGGTAAAATTGGTAAAGATTTAAACTTAGATCAAGGATATGCGGCAGCAGAAAGATGTGGCCTAAGTTTAATTGCCCATGCAAAAAATGCATGCGATGGAGATTTAGAAAAAATTAAATCATGTATAAAATTAACTGGTTACGTCAATTCTACTGATAATTTTATTGACCAGCCAAAAGTTGTTAATGGAGCATCTGATATAATTGCTAAAATATTAGAAAAAAAAGGTGAACATGCTAGAGCAGCTGTAAGCGTTAGTAGTTTGCCTCTAGGTGTCGCTGTTGAGGTTGATGGTATATTTGAGATTAATTAGTATCAGGACGGCCTATAGAATAATATTTAATTTTCTTACCTTTCATTTCCTCTCTAGTATACAAATTTCTCAAGTCATAAATTTTAAAATTTTTCTTTTTTACTACTTTTTTAAAATCTATAGATTTAAATTCATCCCACTCCGTAAGTAGAATAATCAAATCTGCATTTAAGCAATTTACTTTAATATTTTTTTTGAATTCACAGTTAATTAAATTTTTAAATTCTTTTTTTTCTCCTGAAGGATCGTAATATGACACTTGAGCACCCTTTTTACATAAATAAGGAATCATTTTCAAACTTGTGGAATCACGCATATCATCTGTATTAGGTTTAAAAGTAACACCAAGAAAACTTATTTTTTTTCTTTTTAAATTATTTCCTAATATTTTTTGAACACGAGCTGTTAATAGATTAATTCTTTCACGGTTTGATTTTATTACTGTTTTAACTATAGTTAAATTTGTTTTATATTTTTCACCTACTGATACCAAACCTTTTGTATCCTTAGGAAAACAGGAGCCACCATAAGCTGGACCTGGACGTAAAAATCTTCCACCTATTCTTGTGTCAGAGCCAATACCTAACGCAACATCTTCAACATTAATTCCTGATTTTTCACATAAGTTAGCTACTTCATTAATAAATGTGATTTTAGTAGCAAGAAATGCGTTTGCTGCATATTTAATTAATTCAGCTCCTCTTCTTGAGGTGGTAAAAAATTTTGCCCCTTTGTTAATTATAGGAGCATATAATTTTTCCATTATTTTATATTCATTTTTGTTATTAGAACCTATTACTATTCTATCAGGATATCTAAAATCTCGTATCGCATCTCCTTCTCTTAGAAATTCAGGGTTAGATATTACTGAAAATAATTTTTTCTTCTTTTTAATCATTTTTTCAATTTCATCTCCAGTACCGACTGGAACTGTAGACTTTGTTACGATAATTTTCTTGTTTTTTGAGAGTAAAAATACTTCTTTAATACATTTGTAAACAAAAGAGAGATCAACTTTTAGTGATCCTTTTTTATTGGGTGTTCCAACACAAATAAATATTATATCAGATGACGCAATTGCTTTTTTTAAATCAGTTGTAAATATTAATCTTTTTTCTTTAAAATTTTTTTTAATTAACTCATCTAAGCCAGGTTCGTAAATTGGAGAAATACCAGAATTTAATTTATTAATTTTTTCCTCATCTTTATCAACACAAAAAACTTGGTTTCCAATATCGGCAAAACAAGTTCCGCTAACTAAACCGACGTAACCAGTACCTATCATACATAATTTCATTTTTTACCTTTTATAATTTGAATACTTGATTGAATATATCCATTAATTGTCCCGCAGTCTAAATATTTACCTGAAAAAATATTTCCATAAAAATTATTTCCTTTATAAATAAGATTTCTTATCGCGTCAGTGATATGAATTTCTCCACCTTGACCTGGTTTAAGTTTTTTTATTTCATTAAATATTTTTGAAGGGAGTATATATCTTCCTATAATAGCATAATTTGATGGTGCTAATTTTATACTAGGTTTTTCAACTACGTCTTTAATTTGAAAATATTTTTTTTTCTTATTTTTTGTAGATAAAATTCCCCATCTGGATACTGTATTTATATCAACTTTTTTTGTTGCTATAATAGATGCTCTTGTTTTTGCATGAAGTCTAGCCATCTCTTTAGAACAATTTTTATTTATTATTAAATCATCGGGTAATAGCATAAAAAAAAAATTACCTTTAATAAATTTTTCACATTTTAAAACGGCATCACCAGTTCCTTTTGGCTTATTTTGATACACAAATTTTATCATTTTTTGATATTTTTTAATTTTTCTAAACTCTTCAATAATTCTTTTATCTTTTTTTTTTTAATTATCTTTTTATAAAAGGAATCGTTAAAAAAATATTTTTTTATACTCAATTTATTTTTTGATATTATAAAAATAAATTGTTTAATGCCCGCTTCTATACATTCATCCATTATATATTCAAGATTAGGCCTACCATTAATAGGTAGTAACTCTTTTGGCATTACACTTGTTAAAGGAAGTAATCGTGTACCTAAACCGGCTAAAGGAATAATTGCTTGTTTTATCATAAGATTCTTATAATAGTTGATATCATTGAACTTTAGAAATGAAAATATTTAAAAACAAACAGCAACTACAAGAAGAGATATCAAAAGATAATTTTATATCATTTATACCTACTATGGGTGGGCTCCATAAAGGTCATATATCCCTGATAAATAAAGCAAAGAGGTATAAATATAAAATTTGTGTATCAATTTTTGTTAATCCAAAACAATTTAATAAAAGGAATGATTTTCAAAATTATCCTAGAAATCTAGAAAATGATATTAAAATACTTAAAAAGCATAAAATTAATTATCTTTACCTTCCTACATATAAGGATATTTATGACTTTAGAGTCAAAAATAAAGTTTATTTAGATAAATTCTCAAAACAGTTATGTGGAAGGTTTAGAAAAGGTCATTTTAAGGGTGTTTTAAATGTTGTAAATCGTTTTTTAGAAATAATAAAACCTAAATATCTATATCTGGGTCTTAAAGATTTTCAACAATTAACTTTAATAGATCGGCATATTTTAAAAAATAACATTAAAACTAAAGTCATTAAATGTAAAACTATAAGAGAAAAAAATGGTGTTGCATGTTCTACAAGAAATTTTAAATTAAACAATAAAGAATTATTAATTGCTTCAAATATTTACAAATATTTATTTAGTATAAAAAATAAAATTAGATTAAATCATAAATTTTTAAATTTAAAAACTATTAAGATAAATTTAAATACTTTAGGTGTCAGTAAAATTGATTATATTGAGAATATTGATTTAAAAACATTAAGAAAAACCAAAAAATTTGTTAATAGATTCAGTTTATTTATAGCTTATTATATTAAAAATATAAGATTGATTGATAACATTTAATTTAAGAAATAAAGGGAACCCAAACCTAAAAATGATAGAAAGCCAATCACATCAGTAATTGTAGTTACAAATACACTTGAAGCTAGAGCTGGATCTATATTTAATTTTTTTAAAGAAACTGGAACTAATATCCCAAAAAGACCAGCAACAATCATATTTAAGATCATTGATACGCCAATTAATAATGAAAGATTATATTGCTTAAACCATAACTGAACTATTACAGCAGTAATTATTGCAAATATAATCCCATTTAAAATCCCAATTAAAAATTCCTTTCCGACAACACGATTGAAATTGCTTTCAGATAATTCTTTTGTTGCTATAGCGCGAATAGTAACAGCTAAAGTCTGCATGCCAGCATTACCACCCATAGAAGCAACTATTGGCATCAAGAAAGCTAAAGCAACCATCTGTTCAATAGATGCACCAAAATTACTAATGACCCATGTTGCTAACAAAGCTGTAAATAAATTTAATAAAAGCCAATTGAATCTTCTTTTTGTTTTCAACATAACGCTATCAGTAATTTCTTCATCACCAACCCCAGCTAAACGCAACGCATCCTCTTCAGCTTCTTCTTGAACAACAGTAACGACATCATCTGCTGTAATCATACCAACTAATTTATTATCTTTATTTACAACACCTGCAGAAACCAAGTTATAATTTTCAAAAGCATGTCCAACTTCTTCCTGATCCATGTTAACAGAAATAAGAACTGGCATTTCACTCATTATAGAATTCATTTTAAGTTCTCTTGCAGTACGAAGAACCCTTGAAGAAGGAACGGTACCAATGGGTTTAAAGTCATTATCTACTATAAAAATTTCTAAAAACTCTTGCGGTAAATCTTTGTCTTCTCTTACATAATCGATTGTTTGACCTACAGTCCAATTACTGGGAACTGCTGTAAATTCTCTTTGCATTATTCTTGCGGCAGAATCTTCTGGGTAACTTAAGCCCTCCTCTAATAAAAATTTATCTTTAGGTGGTAATTTTTCTAATACTTTTTCTTTAGTTTTCTTTTCTAAATTTTCTAAAATTTTTATAGCATTATCAGACTCTAGCCTTTTGATAATTTTAATAAGTGAGTCTATGGATAATAATTGTAACACCTCACTTTGAATTGATTCATTCAATTCGATAAATATTTCTGGATCTATATTAAAAGATTCAAGCTCAATTAACTTGACTCTTGTATTAGGATTTAAATTTTCAATTAAATTTGCGACATCAGCTTCATGTAAATCTTTTAAAGTTTGATTAATGAATTCTATATTGCCGTTTTCAATTTTGTCACTAAAAGTATTAATAAATTCTTTGTTAAAATCTAAATTAACTTTCTTATTTCCTGTGGACTTTAACAAAGCCATAAATACCTCTTGAAGTTTTTCTGAGACTAATAGTCTATAAAGTGATAAAGTTCAATTTAAATGAGTATTGAGATTAAATTAAGTAAAAAACCTATACACTATGAAAAGGCAATGCTTTTTCTGAATAAAAGAGTTGAGGATATAAAAAATGGACATAATAATGAATTAGTGTGGATTTTAGAGCATCCAAAAACTTATACTGCTGGTGTTAGTTTTAAACAGAATGAAGTTTTAGATAAGAAAATCAAAATTATTAAAACTAATAGAGGGGGGAAAATAACTTTACATAACCCAGGACAAAAAATAATATACTTTACAATTAATCTCAATAATCGAAAAAAAGATATTCGAAAGCTAATAAATGCTATTGAAAAAAGTATTATAGAATTCCTTAAAATTTTTAAGATCAAAGCAAAAAAAGATAAAAAAAATATTGGTATTTGGGTTAAAGATAAAAAAATAGCTGCGATAGGTCTACGTGTTTCAAGATGGATAGCTTTTCATGGATTTTCAATTAATGTTTCAAACAATCTAAACGACTACCTTAAAATAGCTCCTTGTGGATTAGATAATACAAAAATAACTTCTATTTATTTGGAAAAAAAATTAATTCCTAAAAATTATGAAAAAAATTTAGCAAATATTCTCATCAAAAATATTAGTAAAATTTAAAAGTTTTTTTTAATAAAACTTTCAAACTCATTGTCATACTCGGCCTTAAAATTATATTGAACATTATTTATCATAAATTTTATTTTATAAGCGTGCAGTAATAAATTTTTTCCTTTATCTTTAATTTTGTCAGCCCTCCTATTTATGAAGTATTTATCATCACCGATAATAGGATTTCCAATATTATAAAGCTGTTTTCTTAATTGATGTTTTCTTCCTGTTATCGGATTTAATTCAACGTATGAGTAATCTGAAGAGATTTTTAATAATCTTATATGAGAAATAGCTTTTTGAATAATTTTCTTCCCTTTTTCATAAATAATAAGATCATCTTTTAAAGTCTTAATATCTTTTAAAACTTTTCCATGTGTTAAAGCGATATACGTTTTATGAATTTTTCTTATTCGAAAAAGTGAAGTAAATAATTGAGCATATTCTCTAGTTTTAGCAATAATTAAAACTCCAGATGTTTCTTTATCTAACCGATGAACAATATAAGGTTTTGTGTTTTCAAAATATTTTGAATCTTTTAAAACATCTATAATATTTCTAAATGATTTGGTGCCGGCTTGTACTGCAATTCCACGAGGCTTATTTATAACAATGAAGTTATCATTATTTTCTAAAATATAGTCATCATAAACATCAACCTCTTTACGCGAAGGTTTGTATTTTGATATTTTAGCTCTATTATTAATTTTAAATTTTGAAATATCATAAATTTCAATTATATCACCAGTCTGAACACGATATGCAGACTTAACTTTCTTTCTATTAACTTTAACTTTATTAAGTCTTAAAATTTTTTCAATTAAAGACTGCGGTAAGTTAATTACGTTTGATTTAAACCATCTATCAAAACGAGTGTTATGATAATCCTGTTTAACTGTTACTTTTTGAGGCATGCATAGCTAAAACTATTTGCTTAATGCTTTTTGGTCTTCTTGAGTTTCTTTAGATTTGTCTTTAACTTCTTTTTTTGGTTTATCAACTTTTTTAGCTTCAATATTTCTATCGACTAACTCTATAACGGCCATTGGCGCATCATCACCTGTTCTATAACCAGCTTTCAAAACTCTAGAATATCCACCTTTTCTTGAACTATATCTTATTGAAAGTTCATCAAAAACTTTAGTTACAGATTTTTTATCTTGTAGTTTTGAGAATAATCTTTTTTTATTACTCAAAATATTTTTTTTTCCAATAGTAATAACTTTGTCTATTTGAGGTCTTAATTCTTTAGCTTTAGGTAAAGTTGTAATAATTTGTTCGTATTTTATTAAAGAATTTAACATATTTTTAAATAAAGCTTTTCGATGCTCGCTAGTTCTATTTAATTTTCTATAACCTATACCGTGTCTCATTAATAATTATTTTCCTCTAATTTCTTTGATAATTCTGAAATATTATCTGGTGGCCAGTTAGGTATTTCCATGCCAAGATATAAAGACATAGTATTAAGAACCTCTTTTATTTCATTAAGAGATTTACGTCCAAAATTAGGAGTTCTTAACATTTCTGGTTCAGTTTTTTGCACTAAATCTCCAATGTAAATAATATTATCATTTTTTAAGCAATTCATTGATCTAACTGATAATTCTAATTCTTCAACTCTTTTTAATAAATTTTTATTAAATTCTGGCTCTGATGATGCAACTTCTTTAACAACTTCTTGAGGGTCTTCAAAGTTTACAAACATGGATAGTTGATCCTGAAAAATTCTTGCTGAGTAAGCAATCGCATCTTCGGCATCTACAGTGCCGTTAGTTTCAACTGTCATTAGTAATTTATCATAATCTAAAGCACTTCCAGCTCTAGTATTTTCAACGGAAAATGAAACTTTTTTGACAGGACTAAATAGTGAGTCTATTGAAATTAAACCTAAAGGGCTATCTTCTGTTTTATTTTTTGGTGCCTGAACATATCCTTTGCCATTGCTAACCATTAATTCCATATGAAAGTTTGTTTTTTCATCTAAATTACAAATTATTTGATCTGGATTTAAAATTTCTATTTCAGGTACTAAAGTTATATCTTTAGCTTTGACCTCTTTAGGCCCTTTAATATCTAAAATAATTTTTTTTATACCGGATGAAGATGATTTAATAGCTAAATTTTTTACATTTAAAACTATATCTGTAACATCTTCTCTTACCCCTTTAATTGATGAAAATTCATGTAATACATTATCTATCTGTATTGCAGTTACTGCAGCTCCTTGTATTGAAGATAATAAAATTCTTCTTAATGAGTTGCCAATAGTTTGTCCAAAACCTTTTTCTAGTGGTTCAGCAATTACTTTAGCAATAGTTTTATCGTCATTACTGGTAATATCTAATTTGTTTGGTTTAATTAAAGCTTTCCAGTTTTTATCTATAACGTTAGGTGTTGTTTGCATTATACTCTCCTTCTTTTAGGTGGTCTTGCACCATTATGTGGCATAGGCGTAGTGTCCTTAATTGATAAAATTTTAAATCCTCTTGACTGAAGAGATCGTAAAGCTGTTTCACGACCTGATCCAGGTCCTTTGACCTGAACTGTCAACGTTCGTAGACCTTGTTCAAATGCTTTTGCACCAGCATCATCTGCAGCAACTTGCGCAGCGTATGGTGTTGATTTTCTTGAACCCTTAAATCCTTTCGCACCAGCCGAAGACCAAGAAATAACATTACCATTTTCATCAGCTATTGATATAATTGTATTATTAAAAGTTGAGTAAACATATGCTATTCCTGAAGTTATATTTCTTTTAACTTTTTTCTTTTTTTTAAAAGAACTTATTTTTTTTGTTTCTACTATTTTAGCTTCAACTTTCTTATCAGCTTTTTTTTCATTCTTCTTTTCAACTTTTTCGTTTTGTTTATTCATTTATAAGTTATTTTTTAAGAGGAGTTAATTTTTTACCTGCAATTGCTATAGCTTTACCTTTTCTAGTTCTTGCATTACACTGAGTTCTCTGACCCCTTACTGGTAATTTTTTTTTATGCCTTGAACCTCTGTAACAAGCAAGGTCAACTAGTCGTTTTATATTAACTGAAACTTCTCTTCTTAAATCACCCTCAACTTTATGATTTTCATCTATAAATTCTCTGATTTTTAA
>MDSY01048671.1_pt1 | contig 10231 bp, 6 predicted proteins | sample 811131 | NCBI WGS metagenome assembly MDSY01 (sample SAMN05326643, study PRJNA326480) | marine metagenome | isolation source: seawater | place: Atlantic Ocean: South West | collected 2010
GACACGAGCAGGAACTTATCGGACGCTAACCCGGGTGACAGCCGGCGCCACGTCTTTCCCTGAAGGTTCACCCGTAACGACTTTCGGACGCAATCGCGAAAGGAACTGACGCCGCGGAACTTGATCTCAGCCGCGATACCGACCCCGTCCCCCGACCCGAGCTCCACCGCGGCGGTCATCTTCTTCTTCGCCTCCAGCATCTCCTCCCACGTGCCGCGGAGGAACGATCGTTTGTCGTCAAAGTCCGCGCGCTGTGCGGCGTCCAGCCGGAGCGTCACCGCGTCACCGGCGGGATAAGGGTAGGCATCCACAGCGGATCGATTCGAATCGCACGTGGTCCTCGAGAGGTGCGACGTCGGCGCGCCCGACGGAAGCGGCACGCGAACCGGACACCAATTTGACGAATTCGACGCCTCTGTGGTGTCGATGAAGAGCGCCACGGCGTCACCCGCGCGTCGATCCGGGCACGACCACGGCGCCGGGGTAGAACTCTTCCCGCCGCCGCCGCCGATTGGAGAGAGTCCGGTGGTCTGTCCGGCGACCTCGAGCGCGGCGATGGACCTCGACGCGGCGTCCACACCGCACAGACCCGCGCGGTATATCCGTCTCCGTCTTCCCGCGATCCTAGCGGTGAGCGCGGTCGCCGCCACTGACGAGTCACGAGCCACCGAGTCCACCGTGAGCCACGACTGCGCCCACCGGCCGCCGCCGAAGAGACCCCTCGATTTTTTCCACCGAGTGCTACCGCCGCCGGCGCTCGATCCGATGGCGAACGTCCTCGGTGCGACGACGATGAGATCCCGTGCCACCGGCCCTTCCGCGTGGTCCAGCACCCTGGACGACTCGCGGAGGACCTCGAGCGCGGACCTCGACCATGCCTCGTCCTCGGCTCCGACTTCCAAAGACTCTGGATTCGAAGAACCTTCCACCTCGCCCTCCGCGTACATCTCCAGGAAGGCATCGCGCGCCGCCTTCAGCTTCCCCGCCGCGTGCCTCTCGCCGCCGAGTTGTAACTCGCGGAAGTCCACGAGCAGGTCCGGCCTCGGTCGCGCGTTCGTCGAGGACAGCGCCCACACGGCGACGAGTTCGGGGCGTTCGAGTCGCTTCAAGAGCTTCAGCGCCGCGTCGACGACGGCGGCGGAGCCGAGCGGGTCGGCGTGGGGCATCGCGAGCGCTATCGCGGTCATCCCGGAGGTCTGCGGGGCGTGCGTGACGGTCGCGGTCGCGCCCCTGCCCGCGGCGCCGAGGGATGCCACCAGGGATGATACCGAGGCCGCGACGTCGGAGGTGTTCCTTCCGTCGACGTCGACGCCGTCGTCGTCGTCGTCGCCCCAGCCGAGCGCGAGCGTCGCCTGCGCGCCGCATCCCGGCCACGGCGATACGCGGAGCAAGGAGAGATCCTCGCCGTCGCACGCGGGGGAGGACGACGTCGTGGCGAGCAACCCCTCGTCGCCCGCCGCGGACGCGGGGAGCAGTCCTTCCAGCGCGGGACCTCGCGGCCACTCGTACGCGTCTTCTCGGAGTGAGTCGTCACCACTAAACCCGGGCGACGGTCCGGGCGCCTCGGCCGCGCGTGCGGCGCTTCCCGCGAGGAAGTACGGGAGAAGAACGTAGAGGAGGAGGCGACGGCGCCACGCGGGGCGGAGCACGGGCGGTATCGCGACCATGGCGGCGTCCGTGTGTTCGGGTTCGTGTGTGGTGGCCACTTCCGAGCTCTTCCTTCCCTTGGTGGCCACTTCCGAGGACTTGTGAGTTCCTCCGTCCTCGGAATTTTAGAGATCCGGGCGACCAGAAGCGGCACGAAGGTCTGACGAAACTCGCGAGACAGAATAGAATGCTCATCCGTTGGTCAAATAGCAAATATCCAGTCGAGGGTTGATATATCCAAATACGCGTATTCATACGGCTAACACTTTCAATTTACATGACCACACACGTGTGTCGAAATCCAAACGTTTCAAAACCGCGTTTTCAAATCCTAATCCGCCTCGACCGCGGGAAAATCTCGACTGCCCCCACAGCGTCAACCAGAACCGCGGAACATGCCACCTGAAATTAAGATTTTGCCGATGAAAATCCATTTTTCACCGCTCGTCACTCAAACCACGGTTCACGAACTGAAAGCGGGTGCCGTGCCGGTTGCATCGCTGGAAAGGTCCTCGGTCTGTCCCCGGTTGTGAGAATCGGTTGGTGAACACATCGACGCGGGTCCCGGCGAACGTCATACACCGCGCGCGTCGACGTCACACGTCGAACGCAACAGGGAACAGCGTCGAATCGCGTCGTCGCAGGAGGCTTTAAGCCCCCGAACGAACTCGTCGGCCCCACCACGGGCTCGAGCTCAAGCGGTTTACCACCCTCCCGCAGCGCAGGCTTGAACGGAAATCTCGCAGATGGCTGCTCTCGCTCGCGCGACCGCGCTCGCGCCGGTCGTCGCCCACCAGGGCGTCGCCCGACGCTCCTACGGCGCTCGCGTCCCGGCCATGGCCTTCCGCGTGCCCTCCGCGAACCTCGCGGCGCCTCTCCGATCCGTCGGCGGCAAGCAGGTGCGTATCGCGCGTCCCGACAGGCGCGCAGGGTGCCGGCAAAACCTGACCCTAGCAAACCCTCAACGACGGTGTGCTTTTCCAGCTGTGCGATGCGCGCGCGGATGGAGCGGCCCAACGCGCGACGGACGATGTTCGATCGATCCGTGGACGACGCGTGCGACGCCGATCGAACATCTTCACTCGATCGCGCGCGCGCTGGATCGCCACCGATCGCGCCGTCGAGCCCTTCGCTCGCGCGCGCGCCACGGCCACGTCCCTGCCGCTTGGAAAAGCCAGCCACGTGATGTGTCATCACCGCTCTGCGGCGGCGACGTCACGCCTTCGCCACGTCCACCGCGCGCGCACCACCCCCTTACCCCGATCATCGCTGACCGTGAACCACACCCCGACTCCCCCACCAACAGGCCCCCATGCCCTCCTTCATGGGCCTCAAGAAGTCCGCGGCGCTGCCCAGGTGAGCGCCCCGCCCGCCCGAACCCCCAGGATGCATTCGTCACGCCTGTACAGTCAGTGAAGCGCCAACTTTATCCAACTTTTTTCAACCGTAAACCTCGCGAGTCGACTCTGGACTGACCGATCGCCCCGACTGAATCCCACTCGCCACTTCACAGGTTCCGCAGCCTTCGATCCGAGACCCCCGCGGCGGCCCCAAGGTCCTCCACCGTCGTCCACGTCGCCGCCAGGGAGCCCTACACGGGAGGCGCGGTTGACATGAACCAGATTTTGGAAGAAAGAGACGCTTGCGGCGTCGGCTTCATCGCGTCGCTGAAGGGCGAGCGCACGCACAAGACGGTCGCGGACGCGCTCACCGCGCTCGGCTGCATGGAGCACCGCGGCGCGTGCTCCGCGGACGACGACTCGGGCGACGGCGCGGGCATCATGTGCAACATCCCGTGGAAGATGCTGGGCAAATACTGCGACGACGCCGGCATCGCCGGATTCGAGGAGGGCAAGTCCGGCGTCGGCATGGTCTTCCTGCCGCAGGACGAGGCGCAGGCGAAAAAGTCGCGGGAGATCCTCAACGAGTGCGTCGAGGCTGAGGGCCTCACCGTCCTCGGCTGGCGCGAGGTTCCCGTGAACAAAAACGTCGTCGGTCGCATGGCCAAGGCGACGGAGCCCGTCATTGAGCAGATCCTCGTCGGCGGCGCCGAGGAGGATGACCTCGAGCGCAAGCTCTTCGTCGCGCGCAAGCTCGCCGAGAAGAAGTCGGCGGCGATCAACTCGGAGATGCCCGGCATCGCCGAGAACTTCTACGTCTGCACCATGTCCGGCCGCACCATCGTGTACAAAGGAATGCTCCGCTCCGCCGTCGTCGGCGAATTTTACGAAGATCTCAAAAACGACGACTTCCAGGCGCAGTTCTGCATCTACCACAGGCGCTTCTCCACCAACACCGTCCCGAAGTGGCCCTTGGCGCAGCCCATGCGCTTCCTCGGCCACAACGGTGAGATCAACACCCTCCAAGGTAACCTCAACTGGATGGCGTCCAGAGAGGCGGACATGACGCACCCGGTGTGGGAAGGCCGCGAGCCCGAGCTCCGGCCCATCTGCAACCCCGCGGCGTCGGATTCCGCCAACCTCGACCGCGTCGCCGAGTTGCTCGTCAAGTCCGGGCGGCCCGTCGCGGAGACCATGATGCTCCTCGTGCCCGAGGCGTACCGCAACCACCCCGACCTGGATGCCACGTACCCGGAGGTTGAGTCCTTTTACGACTACTACGCTGGCATGCAGGAGGCTTGGGACGGCCCCGCGCTTCTCGTCTTCACCGACGGCAAGAAGCTCGGATGCAGGCTCGACCGCAACGGCCTCCGCCCCGCCCGCTTCTGGCGCACCTCCGACGACTACATCTACGTCGCGTCCGAGGTTGGCGTGCTCGGCGACGCCATCTCCAACGCCGCGAACATCGTCGCCAAGGGCCGCCTCGGCCCCGGCATGATGATCCAGGCGGACCTGGAGACTGGCGCCTTCCAGGAGAACACCGAGGTGGCGAAAGAGGTGGCCGCGAGGCTGGACTACAAGGAATTCCTGAAGGATACCATGTTTCTCGACGCCAAGGATCCCGGCGAGGCGACCACCATGGACGCCGTCGGCTTGATCGAAGCGCAAGCCGCCGCCGGGTACGCCGCCGAGGATGTGTCCATGATCATCGAGTCCATGGCTGCCGACGGCATGGAGCCCACGTGGTCGATGGGTGACGATACCCCCATGCCGGTGCTCTCCGGCCGGCCCCATCTCCTCTACGATTACTTCAAGCAGAGATTTGCGCAGGTCACCAACCCGGCGATTGATCCCCTCCGCGAAGGGCTCGTCATGTCCCTCGAGATGACCTTGGGCGCCAAGGGCAACCTTCTAGACAACAAGGGCGCGAAGGACATCCCCGCGGTGCACATCAAGACCCCGGTGCTCTTCGACGAGGACGTCGAGACCATCATGGGCCTCAAGGAGCTCGCCGCCGTCCGCGTCCCCGCGCGTTACGCCGGATCGGGCGGGAAGGGCGAGATGGCCAAAGCCGTCGCGGATCTCTGCGCCGCCGCCGAGAAGGCGGTCGCCGACGGATCCCAGGCGGTGATCATCTCCGACAGGCCCGACTGCGGCGACGCGTCGATGCCCGCGATCCCGTCCATGCTCGCGGTTGGTGCGGTTCACCACCACCTCATCAAGGTTGGCCTCCGATCCCGAGCGTCCATCGTCGTGGAGTCGTCGTCTTCGTTTTCAACCCATCACTTCGCGTGCCTCATCGGCTTTGGCGCCTCCGCGGTGAACCCGTGGCTCGCGCTCGAGACCTGCCGCCAGTGGCGCGGGTCCACCAAAATTGAGAACGCCATCAAGCGCGGCAAGATGCCCAACATGTCCGTCGCCGACGTGCAGCGCAACTACAAGGCGGCGTTGAACAAGGGACTGAAGAAGATCCTCTCCAAGATGGGCATCTCGCTCCTCACCTCCTACCACGGCGCACAGATTCTGGAGTGCTACGGCATCGGACCCGAGGTGATCGACATCGCCTTCAAGGGTACCGTCTCCCGCATCGGCGGCATGAGCATGGATGACCTCGCGGCGGAGACGGCGCTCTTCGCCGCGTCCAACTTTCCCGGCGAGAACGAGGTTCTCAGCGGCATCGCCGCGCGCGGTATGTTCCAGGTCAAGCCCGGCCTCGAGTACCACGCCAACAACCAGGAAATGTCCAAGCTCCTCCACAAGGCTGTCGGGCTCGGGGGGAAGAAGGAGGAGGGTGACTTTGACGCGTACAAGCTCTACCAGGAGGAGCGCAACGAAAGGCCCGCCACCTCCCTCCGCGACATGCTCATGATCGAGAGCGACAGGAAGCCCATCGACATCGACGAGGTCGAGTCCGTCGGCGACATCTGCGCGCGGTTCTGCACCGGAGGCATGTCTCTGGGTGCCATCTCGCGCGAGTGCCACGAGGCGATCGCCATCGCGATGAACCGAATCGGCGGCAAGAGTAATTCGGGCGAGGGTGGCGAGGACCCCCAGCGCTACGAAACCATCTCCGCGGACGCCGACGGTAACTCCGAAACCTTTCCCCACCTCAACGGTCTCAAGACTGGCGACATCGCGTCGTCCGCCATCAAGCAGGTGGCGTCCGGCCGCTTCGGCGTCACCACCTCTTTCCTCATGGCTGTGGATCAGCTCGAGATTAAGGTTGCGCAGGGCGCCAAGCCCGGCGAGGGCGGTCAGCTCCCCGGCAAGAAGGTTTCGCCCTACATCGCGTCCCTTCGCCGTTCCAAGGCTGGCGTGCCCCTCATCTCCCCGCCTCCCCACCACGACATCTACTCCATCGAGGATCTCGCGCAGCTCATCTACGACTTGCACATGGTGAACCCCAAGGCTAAGGTTTCCGTGAAGCTCGTGGGCCAGGCGGGTATCGGCACAGTCGCGTCCGGCGTCGCCAAGGCTAACGCCGACATCATCCAGATCTCCGGCGGCGACGGCGGCACGGGCGCCTCGCCCCTCTCCTCCATCAAGCACGCGGGCGGTCCCATGGAGATGGGCCTCGTCGAGGCGCACAGGACGCTCGTCGAGAATGACCTGCGCCAGCGAGTGGTGCTCCGCGCCGACGGCGGCTGCCGCTCGGGCCTGGACGTCATCCAGTGCGCGCTCATGGGCGCCGACGAGTACGGCTTCGGTACCGTCGCCATGATCGCCACCGGGTGCGTCATGGCGCGCATCTGCCACACCAACAACTGCCCCGTCGGTGTCGCGTCCCAGCGCGAGGAACTCCGGGCTCGCTTCCCAGGAGCGCCCGGCGACCTCGTCAACTTTTTCCAGCTGTGCGCCCAGGAAGTTCGCGAGGAGCTCGCGTCCATGGGGTACAAGTCCCTCGACGAAGTCATCGGGCGGAACGATCTGTTCGCGCAGAAGCGCGTGCACCCCGACGGAGCGGCGCCCGGGCAGCCCGCCAAGACGACCGGACTGGACCTCTCCTTCCTCACCACCTCCTCCGGCGAAGGAGGACTGTCCTCAGCGCGCCGCGCGATGGCGACGCACGACGACGGCCGCATGCTCGACGACGAGATCCTCGAGGATGCCGGCGTGATCAAGTGCATCGAGACGGAGGGTGAGTTCACGATCAAGAAGGAGATCATCAACACCGATCGATGCGCCACCGCGCGAGTCGCCGGAGCCGTCGCGGCCAAATACGGCGACTCTGGATTCGCGGGGTCGCTCAACATCGAGCTCGAGGGATCCGCCGGTCAGTCCTTCGGCGGGTTCACCGTCAACGGCGTCAACGTGAAGCTCATCGGCGAGGCGAACGACTACGTGTGCAAGTCGATGTCCGGCGGGTCGGTTTCCATCGCGCCCCCGCCGGCGTCGCCCTTTAACCCCGAGGATTGCATCATCGCGGGTAACACGTGCCTGTACGGAGCCACCGGCGGCAAGGCGTTTTTCAACGGCAGGGCGGGTGAACGGTTCGCGGTGCGGAACTCTTTGGCCGAGACTGTCGTGGAAGGCACGGGCGATCACTGCTGCGAGTACATGACGGGCGGCTGCGTGGTGGTGTTGGGCCGCGTCGGGCGGAACGTCGGCGCGGGCATGACTGGCGGCATCGGGTACTTCCTCGACGAGGACGGCACCTTCGCGTCCAAGGTTAACGGTGAGATTGTCGCCATGCAGCGCGTCGGTACCGCTCAAGGCGAGGCGCAGCTCAAGGGACTCATCGAGGAGCACGTCGCGAAGACGGGTTCGCCCAAGGGTAAGGCTGTGCTCGCGGCTTGGGCGGAGTACCTGCCCAAGTTTTGGCAGCTGGTGCCGCCGTCGGAGGCGAACACCCCCGAGGCTACGGACGTCGTCCAGGAGGAGGTGACGGCATCCGCGTAAGTGAGTTGACATATTGATCCGCGACGCCTCGTTCACCGGGGAGCCGCGTCCCGTCGACGTATTCATACCGACAACCCAACCCTGCTTTTGACTAACTCTTAGAAGGGTGGAGACGTCATTTTAATCGAACGTTTCCATTACAAAAATACACCGAGCCCATCCCTATACGCCGCATCGGCATCAGTCGTTCATAGCAAAGTCCGGCTGGCCCGTCGACGTCAGCAGCCTGTGCCACATCCGGCCGTCGGGATCCACCAGCCGCTCCTTCTCGATGAGCCGCTCGATTGGCAGGAAAACCGCGTGGGTGTTCACCATGCCGATTGAGATTCCCGTGTACCCGGCAAACGCCCCGTGCACCGCGTTCTGCCCCAAGATGGTGCAGTAGATGGAGTCGTGCGCGTTCGCGGTGACCCCTCTGACCATGTAGGTCGGATCGATATACTTGACGTCGCACGACATCTCCCGCTTTAAACTGTAAACAAAACACGACGTCAGTCCAATCGCGTGTGTACACGAGAGAATTACAAAAAACGCACCGCTTGCAGAACCACGGGCCGATGTCGCCGAGCACGGGGTTACCCCCCGCGTCCGTCCCAGTCTCCTGGACGTACTCCTGCCCCGCGCCCTCCGCCAAACAGATCACCGCGTGGCCTTGCGTCGCGAGGAGGTTCTTGACGTGCTCCACCACGCCGTTGGGTCCCTCCATCGCGAAGGGAACCTCCGGTATGAGGCACACGTCCACGGACCCCGACGCCAACGCCGCGTGCATGGCGATGAAGCCGGACTGGCGGCCCATGAGCTTGACGACTCCCACGCCGTTGAGCGCGGACTTGGCCTCCACGGCAGCCGCCTTGATGGCCTTCTGCGCCTCTTCCACGGCGGTGTCGAAGCCGAATGTTTTATCGATGTGGAGGATGTCGTTGTCAATCGTCTTCGGGATGCCGACGACGGAAACCTTGAGGCCGCGGCTGGCGCACTCGGCGCTGATCGCGTTGGCCCCAGCGTGGCTCCCGTTACCGCCGATCACGAACACCATGTTGATCCCCTGCCGCTCGATGGAATCGACGATCTTCGGGACGTCGCCGCCGCCGCGGCCGCAACCGACGATGGAACCGCCCCGGTCCTGTACACAAAACGCGACGTCAGTTAGTCACTAATTGCCCACACGATGAACAAAATAAACGCACCTGCACTCCGCTGGTGTTGCGCCTGGTCAGCGGCATGTTCGTGGCGCCGTCCCGCCAGAACCCGCCCCATCCGAACCTGATCCCCGAGATGTTCTTCACGCCGTACCCAACCTCCAGGGTGTTCACCACGGACCTGACCACGTCGTTGATCCCCGGGCAGAGCCCGCCGCAGTTCACGATGGCGGCGTGGACTTCGGTGGGTTCGAAATAAATCGAACCCCGCGGCCCCGCTCGGTAGCAAAACTCGGGCGTGAAGGAGCAGACGTCGCAGGTTTCGGCATCTTCGTCGCAGTCGAACGAGCACTGCGCGGCGAGGGAGTCGGGGGACCTGGTGGGAGTGGGAGGCGAGGGAGGCGAGAGAATGTCATTTTTCAGGATCGGGTCGTTAGCAGAAAAGATATTCCTTTGAACCCAAAAGAGAGGGAAACTTGTTGGGGCCGGCGTGTGGCGGGGTGGAGGGCGCACCCGAACGCGATCGATCGCAGTAAAACCCTGTCGTCCTCGCTGACGAACACCCTGTTCAGGTTGAGCGGCGTGCGATCGCCGACCCCACGCACGGGACACGACGACGACGTGCAGAACGGCGACGGGATGGCCACGAGGGGCTCCTCGCCGCGGTAGACGTCGCGGAGGTGCCTGATCGGTATGTCGTTCGCGCCGCCGACGCGCCAGGTGTACATTTCGTCGTCGGCGTCGAAGTCGATGTCGTCCATCGGGTTCGGCGCGACGACCGCGCGCGCGACGTGCGTCAGCGACGCGCGGGACCCACCCGCGACGCGCGGGTGCTCCAAACGCCGGAAAAGGACGGGCGCTTTAACATCATCGCCGACGTGTCGGGGCAGACGCGTCGGGGCGGTGAGAGGGGCGGCTGACGCTCGGGGTGCGAGCGCGCCGGTGGGGCGCACGCGCCTTGCGAGCGGATCGCGGCCGAGGGGCCGCGATAACGCCCCGAATGCACCACTCACGGCAGCCATGAGAGCGACGATTAGTGACTGTGCAACTACTCAAACGCGCTTTTGTGAGCAGCGAGATTTTTTCAAGCGCGGTCAGCGCCAAGAAAAAAAGACCCAACGACGAGCTATTTATAATATGTCGCGCGCTATCATGATATGTACCAATCTCTCGTCAGGCGTCGTGGGGCTTGCGCCAGAGCCCGGA
>MDSY01060126.1_pt1 | contig 10230 bp, 15 predicted proteins | sample 811131 | NCBI WGS metagenome assembly MDSY01 (sample SAMN05326643, study PRJNA326480) | marine metagenome | isolation source: seawater | place: Atlantic Ocean: South West | collected 2010
AGCGTTTTCCTTTCTAAGAACAGTTGTACGTATAATGTAAAAAAAGCACGATGTAAATATAGAAGCTATGAATGGTGATATCAACCATGAAGCAATTATGGATGAAACACCCTTAATAAAAGGGAATCTACTTGTTGATTTATTCCATGTGACGCAACTCACACCTCGTGATGCCATCGTCATACCAATCATACCACCAACACAACTGTGTGTTGTACTTACTGGCATTTCCAGGTGTGACGCTAATATTAACCATACCGACATGGATGCGAGAACACACATACATCCATACATGAGTATGGCTGGATCGTCCTCGAAACACGAGTAATCCGCTATACCTTTTCTTATTGTATCTGTAACATGACTTCCCATGAGTAATGCCCCTGAGAATTCAAAAATACTAGCAAATAAAACAGCTTTTTTTATCGAAAGAGCACCAGATCCTATTGAAGTTGCGAATGCATTAGCGACATCGTTAGCACCAATTCCATATGCAGTTGTAAATGCGAAGAGACCACCGAGACCGACAATCCATTCAAAAGCATGAAGATCCATAAATCTTAATATCTAAATATAAAATTATTTCTTTAAAATTATTCATTATTTAAGTACTTAAAGTTTATGGTACATATACATTTATAGAATAATGGCAAAGTTTATAAACGCTAAAGATACCCTGAAATTTGCCAACTACGATGGTCGAAAGATTTCGTTGTGTAATATCGAAGATAAATCTATGAAAATCATTTTTCCGCGCATGTATATGCCGTTCGGTATTTCAGGATTCACACCCGAAGTTGGTCCGACAAAGTATAACATAGACTTCGCTATGAAAGGGTGGGACGAAGACGGTAATTTCGTAAAGAAGTTTTATGAATGTATGCGAGAAATAGAAGATAAGGTTATACACACCGTTTCAGAACAGAGTGAAGATATTTTCGGTAAACCAATGAGTATAGAAGAACTCAGACCCATGTTCTTTTCGAATATCAAGGAATCACCCGATCGCGAACCAAAGTTTAGGGTTAAAGTTGATTCTACTATAGACAATAAGGTAAAACCACACGTTTATAACGAAGAAAAGAAGCCTTTATACGATGAAATTAGAAATGGTCTCTATTCTAGAAATTCAGGGACGGCGATCGTCGAAATGAATAGTGTATATTTTTTGAATAAAAAGTTTGGTGTTTCTTGGAAACTTAACTCGCTCGTAGTGTATGAGCCACAGAGACTTAAGGGGTTCCAATTTGTTTTATAATTTATCGTTTAGTATCAACATTTGATAAATCGCCTGTGCCTCTCTGAGGAGTTTGCCTTTTATCATGATGTACGATTTTGGGTTTAATCCTAATTTAATTTTAGCTATTCTGACAGATTCATTCCATTTAGCGAGTGTCATTATTACTTACTCTATTACAACATTTTCTTAATTAATTTTTTGTATTTTTTTGTACCTTCCTTTGGTTGAAGTTTAAATCCAGTCTTTTTTGCTTTGAATACCTTAACGAGTGCCTTTTTTCCCTCTCGTTTCATTCTCTTCAACGCAGATTCACGCGCGGCAATACTCACAATCTTACCGTACTTATCCTGTACAAGATCGGATTGTGTAAGACCACCTGTGGTTTTGAGTGCAGTTCCATGAAACACTTCGGCTCGAGATCCAAATGTTTCCATTTATATTACACTGATATTTTTTTCATCTTCGAATTCTGATAAATTTGAACATGAAATCGATTATATTATATTTTATTCGCTGTAATAGTCATCTTCTGAATCAGTTTCAATTGGACACTCCGGTCTGATAAGTTCTTTCCTTTTTCGTGTTTTTTTAGGCGGTGGATCATCGATACCGTGTTCTCTATGGTACACAACCTTATCCCAAAAATCACGCATTATAGGCATGTACTTAGCAAACCAGTCTCTATCACGTTTTACGTTCGTCACTATAAATTCACTTGGTTTTGGCCATGTCAACGCTTCTGGTTTATACTGAATGAAATCAGCCTCTTCTAAGTCTAGAATGTCCATACACAATTGTAGTTGTGGCATGTAATGTTCAGGTACGCTATCATCTATTGCTCTCATCATGGGACACTTAATTTCAACTAACTTACCCGATTCACTCACCCCATCTGGACTACCACCCAAAAAAGAGTAATTGGGATGTGGACACAATCCTAATTCATGAACAACTTCGTTGTGACGTTCTTCATAAAGTATACGTGCCTCGTCTTCGTATTTTTCACCGTGTCTCGTTGCTTCGTTACCTGTAAAAACTGGACCCTTACCACACTTACGTAAAAGGAGTTGGTGCGGTGTTTCATATTTGTTAACACCTATAGCCGATGCAGCATCACTCGCTGTAAGCATACCCATTCTAAGATCTAACCATTCTTGTGATTTTTGTGGCGCGTACTCAAATTCTAACCATTTTTTAACATTCGGATGCATGCTGAATTAATTACTGTTATAATTTTTAAGCCTTTTCTTCTTCACGTGCGACACGCAATCGTTCGCGCAAAACACGTACAGTACCCGCACACGCAATGTTCCTACGTACACATTCATCAATAAGATCCTGTTTTTTCATGTGTGATAACTTCATTACTTTACGTTCAAACTTCGATTTTATAGTGTGTCCACTTCGAGATGACAATTCATTTTCAACAATTATAGTCTCCTCTGATGAAGAAGACTCTACTTCCGAATCGTCAGCTTTTATTTTATCACGTGTAGGTGAAGTCTGTGGTGTATCGTCGAAACGATCTATAAAAAAAAGTAATTTTATACCAACAAATATACCTACTAAACCACCTGCGATGCATAAATATGATTTTAACATTTTATAAGTAATGTTAACCTTTATTTTTTAAGTATAATTAAAGTTGCGAAGAAGGTGGTGGAGGATTTGGAGGAGGAGGTGGTAAATTTTCCAGTTGTTGTGATCTAACTGGTGCGGGACCCGGAGGTGGTGGAGGTGGATAAAAAAAACGTTTAGCCGCTTGTTGTTCGGCTTGTTTTTTATTTTTAGCATTACCTCGCCCGAAAAATATATTGTTTACATACACGTCGATATAAAAAATACCATTTTCATGTAATACAACTCTATATTCAGGTAAGGATAAGTTGTTCGTTTGACAGTATCTCATTAAATGATCCTTGAAATTATCATCTATCATTATAGAATTCATGTTTACATATTCAGGGTTAGTGTATATGTTCAAAATAAACTGTTTCGCATGAAGTAACCCAAGGTCCATGTATATAGCACCGACAAGTGATTCAAAAACGTCTTCGAGTATTTTAGGGTTTTTATTCCATTCGTTACGCATTCCTTTCTCATCCATTTGGACCCAATTATACAATCCAAGTTTTGTCGCGATATTTGCCAGGGTTTCACCTCGTACTAATTTCGTACGAGCTTTTGTCAAAAACCCTTCTTGTTTATTTTCATATCTATCGAATAAATATTTAGTTATAACAAAACCCAATACAGAATCACCTATAAACTCTAACGTTTCGAACGATCCGTCTAGCTTTTCATTCTCTTTTAATGCGGATTTGTGTGTAAATGCTTTTTGGTACAAATCTATCTTGGATATTTTTGTACCAACAAGGTTTTCAACAGTTAACCTGTCTATAATCATGTTTTATTAGTATATATGTATATTTTTTTAAGTTAGTTTTTAATGACTTAAGTTATTGTTTGTCAGTTTCTACGCGAGTATAATGCGGACTCAAATATTTTTGTAAATTCAAAAAGGTAATTTGGACATCGTCCGGTGGTTGAAGAAGATCCTTCAATTTATCATCGAGCATGAGAAGACGACCATTATCCGGGTGTTTCAAACTATTTTCAGTCACGTACTTGTTAATAGAACGAGTTACGGTACTTCGCGAAACAAGTTCACCTTCTGGAAGATCCAAAAATCTACGAAGTTTTTCAGAGATAGCTTGTTTACGGTTGAAACCATTATTCTTGGCGCGAGACGCAGCCTTTTCACCTGTCGGATCATCTTGTTTTGTTTTAATCTTTCTAACAATTTTAGAAAGAGACTTGATATCAGAGCGGAGCGCGGCAATTTCTTCGAGAACGGTTTCAATGGACATTTTTTATATCTTATATATCACGTCTATCTTTAAGTACGTTTCCTGTATACAAGTATAGTACTATAAATTACCAATATCACGGCAAATATTAACGAAGTTCTAAAGAAACCTTTCATATCTATATCCACTGGGTAATTAAAGTGTCCATATGAAAACGGTTGTCTAGGTTCTACACCAATACACTGTCCAGGGCACCCCCCGTCACAACACCCCGATTTACATGGTATTACGTACCCATTTTTACGGATACCACACTTTTGTTGAGTGAGTGGGTTAGACGTACCAACATCAGCATAACATCTACACTCACCAAAAATTTCATCACATTTATTATTTTCGTGCTGACAATCCATATTATTATATACATAATATAATAATGGTAACTAAGAAACCAGTTGTGAAGAAGAAACCAGATGTGAAGAAGAAACCTTTGAAAGTTGGTGATAAATTACCATTAAAAATTGTTAAGAAGTTACCTATTTATTATCTTCATATGTTTACATCTTTTTCACAGTCTACACTAGAGAATTGGGTAAAAAATAAAGTATGTTTTGGTGATAAAACACTTTATAAATACATTTCTGAAGACTCGAGAGAAAATATAAAAAAGTTTAGAACTCGTGTACAAAGACTTTACCCAAACAAAACGTTTGATGAAGCTGCTAAAGTACTCGTCACTGAAGCTATACGACCATTATTACACGTTATTATAGATGACCTTTCGAAATTTCTTAAACCAATGGGTGATTTACTCGTTAGTGGTGGTGAAGCTGTAAACTATTATCTAGAACAAAATGATAAAATGATAACATCCGATATCGATACTAAATTTGTACCTAAAATGAAACCAGATGATAAGTATTTCGGAAAATTACAAGCTGTTAAACTTTTATTATGGGATAAACTCGGGGAAATAGCACAACGCGATAATTTTAAAATAATAGATAAAGTTCTTACGCAAACTGCTGCTGTATTCACCGATGAAGGAAATTATAAAATTTTAAATCACGAAAGGGAATCTGCGTTTAGACAAAATTGGGCACACACAATTGCAAAGTATATTGGCTTAACGTATGCTACTGATAAAGGATCTAAGGGATACCACGTTACACGAAGGTACTCATTAATGCCAAAACGTAAAAACATAAAAGGGGTTGCTAATACACTTATCGACGTTGAAGTGTTTGCGTTAGATATGAAGTTTCGTTTATTCGATGTAAAAAAAGGTAAACTCGATGACACGAATTTCGGTGGTATTCTCGATATCGCACTCATGCGTCCAAAACAAATCGGATATAACGTCGCACAAATAAACCTTACTAAAAAAAGTATAGCATTTAATTACCCAAATACTACTAAAAATACCACTTACATAAAAACGTTTAAATATACACGAATACCTACGATACGATATCTCATAGAAGATATATACTTAATGCAAAAATTAGGTCTCAGACCAGAACCAGCTAAAAAAGAAAAGAATCGCAAACGCATGGTTTTACTCGCAAGAAAATTAACGAAAAAGAAAATTTTAACTACGGATTCTATGGATACTATAGCAAAGAAAGCCGGTATTAAAATTGGTAAACCTGCGCATACATTCCGAACGTATACGAAGGTCGGACCACAAATAATTAAAAAGGCAACACAAGTCAAACCAAAAAGATACCAAAAATCAACAACGATACCGTCTAAATCAAAACTTAGTAAAGACCTATTTTACGGTTTAAAAGCAAATAATAATAACATGAAAACACCGCCAAACTATTTACGAACCCAATCTAATCAGATCTTTAATTTAGAAAAAATGAAATGGAGACCAAATCCAAACCAAAACTACGTACGTAACGAAATGAATTTCAGACCAGACAAACCCAAACCTTTACCATCAAAAATAAATAATGTAAGAATGGAAGAAACGTTATATGGATTTAAACCTACAAGAGACCAATGGGTACCTAAACCATTACTTGAAAAATCGGCTATGATCCCCTTTATTGGTTTAAAGAAATGAAACCAAATGTAATATATAAATGATTTACAATACCCCAACCCGAGGTGATGATGGCATGTACCATGTTAAGGCAATTACAGACGAAAAGAAAAGATGTTTCGTCCAACTTTCAAATGTTAAAGTAACCGAAGTGGATAACGATTCAGGTGAAGTATCTTTTGAAGTAACAGACGAAGATAACCAGGCGAAACTAAATATCATTCATGTTTCTAACCTCCAGTCCGCTGTTGAAAATGCAAAGGAATGGTTTGGTAAAGAACTCTCTGATAAAACCATTAATAACGCTTACGCCAGGGAAGGTGATATCTCAGCAGATAAAATCGAAGCAACACGAATTTTCGACTCCGAAAAACAGGTTGTTGATTTTGAAAAATTGGAAGTAGGAATGACGTGTTCTATTTTTGTAGAATTCTCAGGACTCTGGTTTGCCAAAAAGGCATTCGGTCCGTCATGGAATCTCGTTCAGGTTAAAATCCACGAGGATGAAAAACCACCCGAAGAAACCGAACCTGAAATCGAAGCATACCCAGACCAATACATGTTTGAAGACGAAGTCTCCAAATAAAAAAAATTTATTTAGTATATATAAAGATGAAGTTTAATAAGATTTCGCCAAAGACAATTATACTCGCCCTCGCCATAGGTGCTGTGATTTTCATGTTGCTCACTCAACCAAAATCGACGTATGCCACAGAACAAGGTTTTCCAATTGGTGCCACCACCGAAGAAAAGAGTGCGGAAGGTGCACCAACTAAGTGTGAAATGAAGGCCGGTACCGGTTTGGCGTCTTCCCTCCTCCCAAAGGAAGTCGCGTCGCAAGAGGATTTCGGTGAGTTTGCACCAGAAGATGTTCTCGCGGGACAAAACTTTCTCGAACCACGTTCCCAAATCGGTTTCCCAGAAACTGTCGGTGGTGCTCTTAGAAACGCAAACCAACAAGTTCGTGCCGATCCACCAAACTCTAAAGAACCATTCGTGTGGAATAACTCTACTATAGCCCCAGATACTATGCGTCGCCCATTGTGCTAATTACATTTAAAGAATATACGCGTATAGATTATATTACAATACAATAATGTCTGAAAATCCATCAGAAGAACTTTCAAACAGCGTCTCTAAATTGGTTGAATTAAACAAGCAAATTACAGAAGCCAGAGATGATATTAAAATTTTAGTACAGGCCGAAAAATCATTAAAAATGCAGGTTAAAAAACTCATGACAGATAACGGTTTGGATGTTATTAACCTAAAAAAGGGTAAAATTTCGGTTAAGAAAAGTTCCAGGAAACAGGGATTAAATAAAACCTCAGTCAAGGAAGGTCTTACAACATATTTTAACGGAAACGAAAACCAGGCGGAAAGTTGCTTAAAGGTTATACTGGAAAACTTACCAACAAAGGAATCAACCGCACTTTCTCTCACGGGTCTAAAGGATAAAAAACAAGAATAAATATAAAATGGTTTGGAATCAATACGTATACGAAGCTATGAATGGCAATGAGGCCTATAATAGCGATAACGAGGATTTTATTGAACAAAATGAACCTTTACATATAAACGACTGGGAATTAGAACACCAGGACCACCTTCGTTATATGTGGGGGATACTAAAACAGTACCTAGACGATGCGGCAATATCCCATCTTATTTTAAAATTTGCAAATTACGACGAATTTGTCGAATTTTGTTTTTATAATTCCGAATACGGATCTTAGAATATTATGTAATTAATATGTATACAAACATGATACCAGATATAACGTCACAAAAAGTTACACTACCAGCTTCTCTTTTTTTAGCACTCAGTCCAGGTATTCTTCTCAGAACAAATGGTTCAAAAATAGCGTTCAGAGATGGTCTCACCGGTCAAACTGCAGTTCTCTTTCACGCACTTGTATTCTTCCTTGCGTTCTCTCTCATTTCCAAAGCAATGGGTCTCGTTCTCACAAAAACAGACCTTATTGTTACGACAACGCTCTTTATTCTACTCAGTCCAGGTATTCTCTTGAGTATTCCACCAGGGTCCAAGGGTCTCTTCATGTCCGGTCAAACAAGTTTATCTTCAGCCGTGGTACACACTCTCGTGTTCGCACTCGTGTTCGCTCTTTTGAGAAAGCAATTTCCTCAATACTATTAAGTACATGTGAAAATATGGAATATCTTGTTATTGGACCAGGTGCAATGGGTGGGTTTTCAATGTTAGGGTACCTCAAAACAATAGAAGATTCACTCAGTAACGTTAAAGAATATTCAGGTGCATCAGCGGGTGCCATAATTACTGTCTTCTTAGCGTTAGGGTTTAGTATAGATGATATATTATATAAATTAGCCGAACTAGAAGGAAATAAGTTAGTTAAACTTAATCTAAAATGTTTTATGAATAAATATGGTTTAGTTGATTTAAAACCTATACGCGAAAAATTTGTAGATATTTTTGAATCAGACCCAACATTTTCACAACTAGACAAAAAGATTTACATTTCAGCTTTTTGTGTAAACACGTCAAAAACGGTATATTTCTCAAGAGACACTCACCCGGATATGAAGGTTATAGACGCACTTTGTATGAGTATAGCTATACCGTTTATATTCTCTTCGTATAGATACGAAGGTATGGTATATGTAGACGGAGGTACACTAGAAACTTTACCTTCGGCTCCATTTATGGAAAAAAGAGGGGAAAAGGTATTATGTATACGAATGAAAATGGAATCAGAATTCATAGAGGATATAAAAAGTCCTAAACAATTCGCAGAAGCTTTAATATCTTCAACTCTGAATAACAGGCAACAAAATATTTTGAAAAACTCAAAAGTTATTGATATAGACATAGGGCAGGCTGATTTATTTAATTTCAACATGTCATACGAAGAAAAAATGAGTCTTTATTTGAAAGGTATGGAAAATTAATATTGTTATAAACTTTTTTTGTTGGTTTATAACAATATGGACGCGTGCGATCCAGGAATAGATTATAAAAATCTCAAATCTCTGATCAAACAGAACACAGGTCATGATTTAAAACTATCGAGAAAACAAATATGCGAAGTGTATTCCACGACACAGGACGGTAAGTTACCTTTACCACCTCTTATTTTAAGTTCGGATAGAACATTTTTGTTAGATAGAAAATCACCATTGACTCGCATGGATTTCGATAAACTATTCAATTCTACTACAAAAGTTTCATCTATACGTCGAATTGCTAAAAAGGTAGGTGTAGCTCGTCACGCAGACACTAAATTGACAAAAACGCAGTTAATTGGTATAATAGGAAGGCGTTTACATTCCATGAATATATTAGAACCAGTTAAACTTAAATCCTTACAAGCTAAAAAGGTTATAAAAATTAACTCTAACAACGTACCATTTGGTAATAACGTTAACAGAATAAATACCGGTAATAGAAATATTAACAATGGAAGTATCGTTGAAAGAAATCTTAACAATGGGAGTATCGTTGAAAGAAATCTTAATAATGGTAATAATAATAATCAAAAAACCGGTATAGAAAGACCTACACGTTCGAGTAAAGAAAATAATAACAATAAAAATGAATCGAATATTTATAACGATTCAAAACTCGTTAATAAAGGTAAAATATCTTTATACGAAAAGTATCACGGTAAAAACCGCGGTGGTAGTACCACGTTATCTAATAGCGAGTTAGCTGCCTATAAAGCTGATAGACGTAAGTTTTACCTAAACACGCCAGAAAATGCGTACACGAAGTTACGCGCACAAGGTAAGATTGAAACAGGGTTCACGGCATTTAAAAAGTTATTCCAGAAAGGTAAGGATAAATATGTAGGAAATGTAAACACAAATACCGCATCTCAATTAGAAAATAATGATAATAATACTGGTATATCGAGACCAAAACGAAAAGGTACACTCCGTTTAAACAAACCCAAACAAGAAAATGGACCTAACAGTTTACCTCCTACCAAAGAAAATAGACAAAAATTGGTTAACAATAAAAAAGATCCCATATCGTTATGGTTAAACGAAAATGCCCAAAAAAATGGGTTCGGTAACCTTTATAATCACCCCGAATCTAAGAATATGATTAACGAGGCGCGTGAAAAATACGTAAAATCTGGTAA